>Ga0209402_10000419_pt1 | contig 51894 bp, 47 predicted proteins | sample ArcticOcean_MG_C_3_FD_187437 | JGI IMG/M metagenome (GOLD analysis project Ga0209402, IMG submission 187437) | Marine microbial communities from western Arctic Ocean - ArcticOcean_MG_CB8_126 (SPAdes) (version 2) | ecosystem: Environmental > Aquatic > Marine > Oceanic | place: Arctic Ocean... | reverse complement strand
AATCACTCCAGTAGTTGAAGGATTCAAAGAAATATTAGAATTTGAATGTATGTCTGATACATATAGTGTATTGAGATCTCACTCAGAGGTTTCTTTAGATATAGGATCACTTTTGTATCTTCATAGCAGTCAATCTGACATATTAGTTAATCGATGGGATTCATTTGTAGGATTGCGAAAAGATAGAGTGGAATTAGTATTAGATATAACGGCAAGAGGCTGCCACAATTAAATATAAGGTAAGGAATGTGGATTCAGATAATGCAACTGGTCTTTTGGGAGGCCTCAAAGTATTAGAATTGGGCTCTTATGTTTCGGCACCTTATTGCGCTCTTACTCTTGCTAAGTTAGGTGCTGATGTAATCAAGATAGAACCTCCAACAGGCGATGAATCACGTAAAGAAATCACTCTAGGATTAAATGCAAATGATAAAGGAATAAGTTCGCTTTTCCTGTCATTAAATCATAACAAGAAAAGTGTTGTTCTCGATTTAGATATATTGGAAGATCAAAAAAGATTCCTTAAACTAGCTGAATCCACAGATATAATAGTAGAAAATACACCAATAGAATATTTAAGAAAAAGAAACTTGGATTTTGATAAACTGAAAGAAAACAACGCTTCTTTGATTATGATTTCAATATTGCCTTTTGGAGAAGGTAATGCCTATTCTGATTATGTTGCTTCCGATTTATCGTTGTTTCACATGAGCGGAAATGCTCATGGCATCATTGGTCCGGTCAAAGACCCGGATACTGAACCTCCGTTAAGGGCTGGAGGTTATCAGGCTGATATGGTTGCAGGATTGACCGCAACTACAGCATCAATGATTGCATTACATAAGAAGATGAAAACAGGTATTGGTTGCCACGTAATAGTTTCAGCTTTTGAAGCAATGGTTACCATGGCAATTAGCGGACTTGCTAACACAGCATTTGGCAAACCCCACCCTACTCGTAAATTACAAGAACAAGAAGGATCATCAATAGGCGGTATGGTATCTGCTATCGGAGGAGTATTACCCTGTATTGATGGTTTCGTTGCGATTTCCCCTAGAGAAGATGCCCAATGGGAAAGATGGGTAGAAATGATGGGTCATCCGGATTGGGCTGAAGATGAACGTTTTAACACTAGATCTGCTAGAGAAAACAACGTAGAAGATCTTTGGGTATTTTTGTCTGAATGGTCGTTAACTAAATCCAAATATGATATATCTAGAGATGGTCAGAATCGCAGAATACCTTGCTTTCCAGTTAATACTATTGAAGATTTGCTTAGAGATTCTCATTTAGAATATCGAGAATTTTTTATGAATATTGAACATCCTGAATTGGGTTTACTTAAATATCCTTCTCTCCCATATAAATTAAATAATGTGACAGTGCCTGTACCCTCAAGGCCAGCGCCGAACCTTGGTTTCCATAATAAAGTTTTTTTTAACGAGACGGGTTCTTGAAATGAATGAATTACCTCTTTCTGGCATCAGAATAATTGACTTTAGCTGGATTATAGCTGGCCCTACCGCTGCTAGGCATCTTGCGTTAATGGGGGCAGAAGTGATTAAAGTAGGAAGTTCAAGAAGGCCGGATCCTTCTACTAAAGGGTCACCATATCAAGTTTATAATCAATCAAAAGAATATTGTGCTTTAAATCTTTCTAACAAAGACTCGAAAAACATAGCGATAGATTTGATTTCTACTGCAGATGTTGTTATCGAGAATTTTGCGGCAGGAGTATTCGATAGAATGGGGTTTGATTACGAAACTTTAAGAGAATACCGACCAGACATAATCTTGTTATCTTCAGCAGGAACAGGGCATACTGGTCCCGACAAAAATTTCGTAGCTTACGGTAGTTTATTACAACACTATACAGGTTGGAACACGATATCAGGCTATGGTGACGGGAACCCTATTAAAGGCGGCCTGTGGGCAGACCCGTGGGTTGGTATGGAGTTATCTATGATATTAATGGCTGCCATTAATCACAGAATGGAATCGGGTAAAGGTCAATATATAGATTATTCTATGGCTGAATCATTAACTGCTTCAATCTCTTCCTCAATTTTGGATTATCAAATCTCAGGCAAATTATCTGAACCAAATGGTAATAAAAGCTTAAATAAATATCCGCATGGATTATATAAATGTTTGGGGACTGATAAGTGGGTTTCAATTTCAATTGACAACAACATTCAATGGAATGAATTTTGTGAGTTAATCAATCAGGTGAAATGGGTGAATAATTCTGATTTTAATACTGTTGAAAAACGAAAATTATATGAATTGGAAATCGACAAGGTGATTAATGACTGGACAAAACTTCAAGAAGATTATGATGTGATGCATATATTACAAGCTATTGGAATAGAGGCTGCCCCGTCATTAGATATTTCTAGAGTATATAGCGACCCATCGTTGTATGAATCAGGGTTTTTATCGAATCATGTCTTTGCAGATGGTACTGAAAAAATGTTACCGACATTGCCATGGAATTTTACCAACATCAGTGATTTTGAATTGAGTGCGGCTCCCAATATTGGTGATAGTAATGAAAAAATCTATTTGGATTTATTGGGTATAGATATTAAAATTTACAAGGATTTAATAGAAAAAAAAGTCATTTATTGACAAGGAGTTTTGTTATGGCTGTTGATTATGAGAAAAAGAATGGTATTAGTTATGTGACTATTAATAATCCTTTGAAGGCAAATATTTTAGATAGACAAACAGCTAATGATATTAGCGATATATGGAAAGAAATTTGGGAAGATCCTGATGTTAGAGCTGTAATTTTAAGTGGAGTTGGTGATAAGTATTTTTGTGCCGGACATAATTTGGACTCTCGACCTGATATAACTGCTGAGGAAAGAGAAAGAATTCGAGCTGAAAATGTTTTTTGGCCTTTATCAGGCACTGTAAATGGAGCAAGGATTGGCGCTGATGGAAGATTAGGAGATCATTATCCGCAAATATGGAAACCGGTAATAGGAGCTATAAATGGATGGGCAGCAGGTGCGGGTTTTTACCTGATGATGACATCGACTGATATTCGAATAGCATCTAATGAACATGCAAGATTCAAATTTGCGTTATTAAGCCAAGGCTGGGTTGGTAGTGGACCAGGGGCCACATATCTTACTAGGCAAGTCTCACACGCAGATGCAATGAAGATATTACTTACCGATGAACCTTTTGATGCAGAAGAAGCCTTACGTATTAACCTGATTAATGAAGTGGTGCCTCACGATAAATTAATAGAACGTGCAGAAGAAATAGCTTCAGGCATTGTAAAAATGCCACCATTAGCAGTAAGAATGATGAAAGAATTTATAATTAGGTTTAGGGATATTCCAATAACTGAAGCTTGGCGTGTTCAAACATTGATGAATTCTCTTCTGACTCAACTTAGTGCAGATGGGGAAGAAGGAAGACAGGCTTTCTTAGAGAAAAGAGATCCTGATTTTACAGGAGAGATATTGCAAAAAGGAGACCCTTACGGAATCCTTACAAAAGAAGAACGATCTCGTATAGATGAAATTAGACGAGAACAGTTAGGTTGATTAATTGCGACAATGTTCCGACAGGTAATAATCAATTAGTATTGATATAAATCGCATGACAAGGGGAATTTTATGACTAATCATGACGTCGATGTGCTAGTAGTTGGATCGGGTGCCTCAGGGGCCGCATTTACTTGGAGCTTATCTGAGGCGGGTATTAATGTTATGTGTTTAGAGCAAGGTGGATGGCTAAATCCTGCAACAGATTATACTACTTCTGATATTGACTGGGAGTTACACCGCCAAACAGATTTTCATCCAAGTCCCAATTTTCGTCGCTTAAAATCTGATTATCCCGTTAACGATACGAACTCTCCTATTGCACCACTCATGTATAACGCAGTTGGCGGCAGCACCATTCACTGGTCTGCCCATTTTCCTCGACTTAAACCATCAGATTTTAGGGTTAAATCCTTGGATGGAGTAGCCGACGATTGGCCTATTACGTATAAAGACCTTGAACCATACTTCGATGCTAATGACAAAATTATGGGTGTTGCTGGATTAAATGGGGACCCTGGTTATCCGGTAAAATCCCCACGTCAAACCCCAGCCATCGGATTGGGTAAATTAGGGGACAAGATAGTTAGTGGGTTTGATAAACTAGATTGGCATTGGTGGCCTGCTGATTCTGCCATTAACACTGTTGAATATGATGGCCGTTTGGGATGTAACAATTGTGGACCGTGTGATTTAGGTTGTCCTCGAAAAGCTAAATCAAGTACAGATGTGACTTATTGGCCAAAGGCTATAAAGAATGGAGCTAGATTAATAACTAATGCTCGAGTTAGAGAAGTAACTGTCAATGATAAAGGCGAAGCTGATGGAGTTATTTATTACGACAAAGACGGAAATGAAATAGAGCAAAAAGCTAAAATAGTAGTTCTAGCATGCAATGGAATTGGAACCCCTAGAATATTACTCAATTCTAAATCTCCTGCATTTTCTGATGGATTGGCCAATTCTAGCGGACTTGTCGGAAAAAATTTAATGTTTCATCCTTATGCAAGAGTGACAGGTATATTTGATGAAGATTTAGAAGGAAACAAAGGGCCGACCCCACTTAGTATAATGTCTTCACAATTTTATGAAACAGATTTGTCGCGAGGTTTTGTTCGTGGGTATTCATACCAAGTCAGACGATCAATGTCCCCATTGGAAGTTGCTTTTAGCGGCCAAATAACATGGGGTTCAGATCATCACAAAGAGTTTAGTCGAATGTTGAACAGAACAGTCGGGTTTGTTGTTATTGGAGAGGATCTTCCAGAGTTGCATAATGAAGTGATTTTGGATTCAGAAATTAAAGATGGTGATGGTATTCCAGCACCTAAAGTAAACTATACTTTAAGTGAAAATAGTAGAAAAATGATGGACCACGGCATTGGTACATCTAAGCAGGTTATGGAAGCTGCTGGGGCAATCGATGTGTTTTATGACCCTCTTATAAGGAATGCCGGATGGCATTTAATGGGCACTGCTAGAATGGGAAATAACATTAATGACTCAGTTGTAAACAAATATGGGGAAGCTCATGATGTTAAAAATCTATATGTAATTGATGGCAGTGTTTTTGTTACCGCCGGTGGTGTTAATCCTACTTCAACGATACAGGCTATTGCATTGCATGCTGCAGATCATATAAAGAAAAATGCTCGTCATATAAATACTCAATAATTGTTTGTTAAGGATAAATAATATGAACGTAGAACATTCGATTTTGAACGAAAACCAGATTGAAGATTTGGAAAGTTTGTTAATATGTCTGATTCCTAAAGTTGGCCTTATGCCTTCTGCTACCGAGGTTGATGTCATTGGTTTTTTGCAAAAACTCATGTTTGAGCAGCCAAGCTTTAAGAATCACATTTTTGTGATATTGGAAGAAATTAAAAATATTTGTTCTTCCCAAGAGAAAAGTTTCGATAAAATATTGTGTCAGGAACAAATATCAATAATTAAACAAGTGGAAATCCAGTTGCCAGATAGTTTTCAGGAGTTATTAAAGCAAACGTATAATGCGTATTATACGAATACCACAGTGTTGAAATTAATTGATGGACAAGAACACCCACCACAACCTATCGGGCATGACTTAACGGAAGGAGACTTCTCATTACTTGATGCTGTTAAGGCAAGGGGTGATATTTGGAGAGATATAGTCTGAGATTGAAGTAGGCCTGTAGATCAGGTGATTAGAGCGCAGGACTGATAAATATAGGTCGATAGTTTAAGTCCATTTCGGCCCATCATGGATTATTTCGATTTCCAAAATCATATACTTAAATTATAAAATGTCAATTTTATGAGTTTAAGATTTTTACCAAGTAAAAATAACTTTACCTGTATTACCAATAACAAATTTTTCGTAGGCTTGTTCCGCATCTTTTAATTCGAATGTATGAGTTATTAATTTTGCCATCGGAGATTTTTTGTCGACGACAAAGTTAGCAACATTTGAAAGTCCTGATTGACTGAAAGTCCAGGATCCAATTACAGAAAGCTGCTTATGTATTATTTGTTTGCTAATATCAAATGTCGTGGTATTTCCTTCGCCAACAAAGCAAACAGTGCCCCAATATTTCGTACTATCAACAGCCTGTACTCTTACTTCAGGAATACCTGTAGCGTCCAAAGCAAAATCTGAACCTTCTCCATTTGTTAGTTCTCGTATTCTTTCTTCCGCATCTGTTTCTTTTGAATTTATCGTTTCCCATGCCCCTAATTCTTTTGCAAGTTCTAGTCTTTCTTTTACTACGTCAATAGCTATTACCTTGACGTTCATTTGAGACGCAAACATTGTCGCAGACAATCCTACGGGACCTTGCCCAAACACTGCTAAAATGGAATCCGTAGGTATAGATAACCTTTTGAGTGCTTGGAATGCTGTGCCAGTTCCACATGCACATGCAGCAGCTGATGCGAAATCTAATTCTTCCGGCATTGGGATACAGGTATATTCTGGAACTATCATGTAGTCTTCATGTCCACCGTTCATGGTTCGTCCATATACCTCATGGTGGACTAAACACATTTGGGTAAACCCTATTTTACACATAGAACAATTAAGGCACCCGCTGTAGTGATGCATCATAACTCGGTCGCCTACTGCCAACCCTTGTACATTTGAACCTAATTCTCTGATTATACCCACGGGTTCATGCCCGGGTATTATTAGATCTTTAGTGGTATTACCATTCGGTTTTGTTGCAGATAAAATGCTTAGATCACTGCCACAAATCCCCGACGCTTTCATTTCCAGTAATACTTCTCCTTTTTGCGGAGATGGGACGGGTATGTCCCTGATTTCTATGTCGTATTCTCCGGTGAAATATACCGCTCTCATTATTCTTTTTCCTGTTTAAGTAGTTTGCGTATCTATAATGTCTGATATGTATTTTTATTATTTTGAGTAATTATGGTCCCGAAACCGGGGCTTGGGAAATGCCCAGAGGCAATTATAGATCCGTTTTCTTCTATGTACTTCATTATTTTTTGTCTAGATTGCTCTGATAATGATGAATTACGGTCAGCTTTTGGGCTCCAATGAGTTTCTTCAACCTGTGGAGGGATATGCGCAGAATCGCCTAATACTACAGCAGTTTCATTACCGGATTTAATTATAAGACTAGTATGTCCTGGAGTATGCCCTGGTGTAGGAAATGTTATTACTTCATCTGATATATAAGTTTCGCCAGAAAAAAAACTAATAATGCCCAAGTCAATTAACGGAGTCACTTGTTCTTTAATATATTCAAATTGCTTTGAATCAGTTAGGCGACTGAATAAATCCCAATCTTCTTTGGAAACCATATATTTAGCATTTTTAAATGTGGGAGCCCATCCTGTTTCCGTTTTAGTCATATTAGTTCCAACGTGATCTAGATGAAGGTGTGTCATGAACACGATGCTTATGTCATCTAAAGACAGCCCCGTTTCTAATATTTCAGAGATCAATGTTTCTCTGATTGGTTGATTGATGTGATGATCTAATTTTCCCAACCCCGTATCTACTAATATGCAATCTGTTTCGGTTTTAATGATAAACGAACCTATATTAAGTTGAATTATCCCATTGGAATATTCCGGATAAGCTTCCCATTCAGTTTCATTGATTGAAGGAAAAAATGCCTCTCTAATAAATTCTATGTAACCATCACTTACCGAATATATGGTTGTTTTGCCAAGTTTAATACTATTCATTGTTGATCCTGTTTGTTAAATCGTTGATAATGGCTTCGTCGCATAATAGCAGTTACGAGTTGTATTGTGTTAACCCATTAAAACCGGAGATTATATTCGTGCCACTTTTAGATACGAAACTTGATTCAATGTTGCCTCCAAATATCAGATCGTCTTTTTGTAAAAATAATAATGGCCTTGATATGCATTATTTGGAAGCAGGTTATGAAAACCCGAATAACCCTCTTATAGTTTTATTGCATGGGTTTCCTGAATTAGCCTTCAGTTGGCGCCATGTAATTCTACCGTTAGCGAAATCCGGATATCATGTAGTAGCTCCTGATCAAAGAGGATTCGGTAAAACAACAGGTTGGGATAATACTTATACTTCAGATTTATCATCATTTCATCACATAAATTTAGTTCGAGATGTATTGGGTCTTGTCTCATCTCTCGGATATAAATCAGTCGAATGCATAGTAGGACATGATTCCGGATCAGCTGTAGCTGGATGGTCAGCTTTAATTAGGCCCGACATTTTTAAATCAGTGGTTATGATGAGTGCTCCTTATACGGGGGTACAAGAAATACTTTTCGATACTGTGAATAATGATAACCAAATTGTGATAGATAATAATATTAAATCCCATACTGTATCTATAGATGATGAATTATCTTCTCTAGTCCGACCTCGGAAACATTATCACGAATATTATCGGACAGCTCAAGCTAATTCCGACATAATGGATTCTCCTTATGGATTAGAAGCTTTTATTAGAGGATATTATCATTACAAAAGTGCTGACTGGAGTTTGAATAGTCCGTTTCCGTTGAAATCTTTCACTGCTTCTGAGTTAGAAAAAATGCCAACTTACTATATTATGGATTTGCACGATAACATGGCAGACACTGTAGCTAAAGAAATGCCGACTGATGCTGAATCTATGAATTGTGAATGGCTTACTGATAAAGAGATAGAAGTGTATTCAGAAGAATATGGACGTACTGGATTTCAAGGTGGTCTAAATTGGTATAGAGCGTCTGTCGATCCGGGAAATCAACGATCTCTAGAATTGTTTTCTGGTGTTCGAATTAAAATTCCGTCATTGTTTGTTGCGGGCAAACAAGATTGGGGACCACAACAAAAACCTGGTTCACTACTTAGAATGAGAAATGATGTATCACCAACCATGAAAGATATGATTTTTATAGATAACGCAGGGCATTGGGTTCAACAAGAACAACCAGAAAAGGTGACTAGTGCAATATTAGAATTCATCTCGATTAATGTAACCGATTAGCATTTTTTTTATAATTTAACCGTATCGATTATTAGGAAGTTCTAGTCAGTTTGTTTATTCGTCCGCCAATTAACCATTCTGCTACAAATATGTTCCCGTTTTTGTCAGTCGCTATGCCATGGGGGCTACTGAATTTGCCAGGAATTAACGTGCTATGAGGTACGTTTGGCCATCCGGAATTTAGTTTGAATGCTCCTGTATTTTCTCCTAAATATGCGACAGGTTTATCGTCAATATCCAACATGGTGATACGAGAGCCTCTAAGTTCAGCTACTATAAGATATTGATCACATGAGGCGAATCCACTAGGACTATGGAGCCAATTGGCTCCAGGGCCAGATCCAAAGTTACGCTTAAAAATTCCTGTGGGACTGTATACTTGTATTTGACTGTTGCTTCGATCGGCTATGTATAATTCCGGTTCTGTTTTTCTGGTATCTATCCACAATCCATGAGGTGTGGCAAAGTGACCACCCTCCCCTTCTTCACCTGTTATGGTTCCTTCATAATTGCCATTTTTATCATAAAAGTTAATTAAACTTGATCCATATCCGTCTGCAACTATAATTTGATCAGTTCCGCCATTTACTTCTTGGAAAACTTTGACGTCAGTAGGTGAATATTTTTGATTAGCATCATATAAAGATATATCAGGTTTATTAATAGCCATAGTTTCTTCACCTTGAACAGAAACTTTTATGACTTTCCCAGATAAATTATCCGACATCCATAAAAATTCGTCACTACCTTCTTCTACCAATGTCATTCCATGAGCATTTTGTAAATTTGTGTCCCAAGAATCTATGAGTTCACCGTATTCACTATAAATAAGAACTTTGGGCTCTCCTTGATGGAAAGTAATAATATTGCCGGTTTTGTTACTTACTACTATCCCGTGATGAGCCCATCCTTCTCGTGCACTTTCTGTATTTGGACTTTGTATCCATTTTTCGTGCCATGAGTAATTATGGTGAGAATTTCCTATCTGCACTTTTGAGAACCTCGTCGTTTTAAATAATATAAGTTATGTTTTGGGTTAAGGATGAAGTATAACCTTGGTATACCCTTCAATTCTCTGATCGAATTTTTTATAGGCCTCTGGAGCTTCATCGATGTTTACTTCATGAGAAACAACAAAGCTTGGGACCGCCTTTCCTGCAATTATCATATCTCTTAGGTAGGCATTGTATTTTTTAACATTGCATTGACCTGTACCTAGCCTCAGTCCTTTTTCGAATAGTTTGCCAAAATTCATTAATAGAGCCCCTGATTTAGCAGAGTCGTTGACTCCTCCTGGATCTGAAGGCACATAAAGACCAGGTATTCCCATTGCTCCGGTAGGTTTTACTATATCAATCATTTGATTGAGTACTACGTTTGGTATTTCTTTTTGCTCTCCACCAGCTGCTGAAGATCCTTGGGCTGCAGCTTGGTACCCTACTGCATCAATCCCTTTATCGACCCCTGAGTCATTACGAATGTCCTTGATTTGTTCAACGGGATTTCCTTCATCAAAGTTGATTGGGATTGCTCCTACGCTTTCTGCTTTATCTAGTCGTTCCTGAACATGATCAATACAGTAGACTTCTGCCGCACCTCTTATGAGAGAGCTATATGCAGCCATTAACCCGACTGGCCCTGCTCCAAATACGGCTACGCTTTCACCCGGGCTAACATCAGCTAGTTCCGCTCCATGGTAACCTGTTGGGAATATATCAGCTAAAAGTGAAAAGTCAGCTTCAAATTGCTCTCCTTTGGGTAATAGAAGACAGTTGAAATCAGCAAATGGAACTTGCATATATTCTGCTTGCCCTCCGACCCATGGACCCATTGCAACATAGCCATATGCACCACCGGCAAACCCTGGGTTTACGGTAGTACAAAATCCAGTGAATCCTCGCTGACAATTCTTGCAAAATCCGCACGCTACATTAAATGGCATAACAACTCTATCTCCAACAGAAAGTGTTTTAACAGCCGGTCCTATTTCTTGAATTACCCCCATGTTTTCATGGCCAAACACGATTCCAGGTTTCGCTGCAGTTCTACCTTCATACATATGTAGGTCTGATCCACAAATGCAACTGGATGTAATTTTCACTATGACATCATTCGGATGCAATATTTTAGGGTCTTCTACGTTTTCAACTGCAACTTCAAATGGCTTTTTGTAAACAACAGCTTTCATGTTTGCTCCTTATATTCCATTACGTATAACATTTATGTTTTCATGGGTCAGATCATACTATATTGATTTTCAAACCTACAATTTTTCGAGATGTTAGGATGGTTTCATTTGATTGGATATGAATTCTTTAGCTATTTTTATTGCTTGGTGAGATTCAGGCATAGGTGTTCTTGCGAAACTGTGCTCCATACCTTCAAACATTCTGAGATCAACTGATCCTCCATATTTAGAGTATGTTTCAGCGAATTTTATTGGAATATGGTTAGGTATATTAGCATCTTCAGTACCGTGTATTATTAAGGCATTGGGTGTTTTTGTGAATTCTTGTCTGTCCAAAACAAATTGAGGGCTTCCGTCTTTCATGGTAGCTTTATTCCCGAAATATCCTTCACTTCCCTGAATAAGGTCTTCTCTACCTACTTTTTTTGCGTAAACATATCTTTCGTAGGAGTCTAATACTGGTGATACTCCTATGTAATAATCAATCGCTGAGTCGTATTCATCATGTTTTTCAGATGACTGTAAATCGTTGAATAATGGATTATTTGGTGTAAGTGAATTTAGCATTAATGTATGCCCACCACTAGAAATTCCTAAGCCACCGAATATGTTATTGCTACCATCATATTCAGAGCATTTGTTTTTCCACCATCGGATACCATAGTTGACATCTTTAACCTGAGAAGGAAAAACATGATCTGGTGCGACACGGAAATCTATAGCGGCAATTACCATTCCGCTTGATGCCAGCGATTTGTCTATATATTCACCGTCAGCTCTACTTCCTCCTTGCCATGCCCCACCATGTATATCAATGAGAGATGGATACAGGCCTTGATCTACGGGTTTATAGATTGTTGCGTAGAAGGTAATACCATCAATGTTCAGGTATTCGATGTCGAATTTTTCTATTTCCAATAAGGCATCTGGATTGTACGAAATTTCATTCATGATGAATCCTTTTACAAACAAAAATCAATATATTTCATATAATAACAGGGTAATACAAATGTTAATATTGAGGTGAGTCTGCATTCATAACGTATATCTCAAAATCCCCATCTCTCTCAGAGGTGAATGCTATTTTTGATCCATCGGGAGACCATGAAGGATACCAATCCTCAGCATCGTTATTTGTAATACGAGTTTGGTTACTTCCGTCTGCATTCATTACGTATATCTCGTCATTTCCGTCTATATCAGAGGAGAATGTTATTTTTGATCCATCGGGAGACCATGAAGGATCAAAAGCTGTAAATTGTGTTGGAGATTCATTTGAACAAGCGCTAATAAGCAATAGAACAAATAGCGGGAGCAGGTATTTACACTTTTTAATCACATTGAAGTCCCTATTTATTAATAGCAGTTTCGTACATATGGTAATTAGTTTTTTCCATTCCAAGGTTTTTATAGGTGTTTATAGCCACAGTGTTTTCTTGCTCAACGTATAATCGAATGCCGCAGCAATTTGTAGATGTATTACATATTTCCAATATTTTTTCATACATGGTTTTGTATACGCCTTGTCTTCTAAATGAAGCATCAACATAAACACTCTGAATCCAATAGAACCATCCATTTCTCCAATCACTCCATTCGTATGTTATCAAAAGGCTTCCTATAATAACTTCATTTTTAAGTGCTACTAAGTAGAATCCTTTATCCTCAGATTCTAAAACGGATATTACTCCTTTAATCACAATATCGGACGCCAAAATCATATTTTCTGTTTCTAGCGCCATTTTTTCCTGAAATTTTGATATAGCTAAATTGTCCTTAGGTAACCCTTTTCTAATCGTGATGTCTGTCATATGTACTCAGTAATGTGTTGTGTTAGTTTTTAAATTATGAACGCCATGTCTTATGATTAAAACATGACCTGATTTTCTTTGTGTCTATGATAACGTATATACGTTTCTGAGCGAATATTGTATGATCGGCTTTGGTTTCTAGGTGTTAAATAAAAAGTTACCATGGATAATCCTGAGGTTTTTAATGAAAGTTTCCCCACACGTTTATAACATGCATATTGATGATGGTTCTATCTACCACCCTGGAGGTAGTAACAATTTTTTTGTTGGCGACCCTGCAGATGAAATGATATTAATAGATACAGGTGACTACGAAAGAGCTTGGACAAAAGCTATTCTAGATTATTATGTAAGCCTTGGTAGCCCAAAAATAACATGCATAGTTATCACTCATGGGCATGAAGATCACACAGGCGGGTTAGATAGGATACAGGAAGTAACCGGTGCTCCGATTAAATGCCACCCTAAATTAGTCGAAAAAATACAGAAGATTCTTGATGACACCAGTAATACTACAGCTTTGAAACATAGGGAAATCATAACAACAGGTGGTAATGTTCAACTGCAAGCACTATTAACACCGGGCCATGAAGTTGACCATGTTTGTTATTACCTCAAAGAAGATAAGGTTATGTTTACTGGAGACACTGTGTTAGGAGCTAGTTCAACATCAGTCACTGACTTATCCAATTATATAAAATCTCTTAAATTATTGACTAAATTTAAATTCGACATAGTTTGTCCCGCACACGGTCCTGTTGCGATAGTTAAAGAGAAAGGGAATATTGTTCAACGTCAGTTAGATCATAGATTAGGAAGAGAACAACAAGTATTGAAAGCCTTAGATCAAGGGATTACTGACATCGAAGCGATAGCAAAGGCAATATACCCTAAAAATTTAAAGAAAAATTTAAGATCATCAGCAGAACGTAATGTTAGAACTCATATGAAAAAATTATTAAAAGATGAAGTAGTTGAAGAGATATCTGCTAAGTTTCAAATGAAGTAATGGTTAAAATATATTACTATGATTACTAAAAATGAATTAATTGATAAAGTAAGAGCCAAAGAAGAATTGTCAGGGCTTAGATTGTCGAATGTTGACTTAAGTGGAAGTAATTTGTTTGCAGCCTTTTTTAATTCAGCTAAATTTGAAGATGTCGTTTTTATTGATGCTAACTTAAGAGAGTCAAAATTATCTGAAGCACAATTAGATGGATGTGACTTAGGTAGAGTAGATCTCAGAGACTCAGATTTGACTAAATCCTCATTTAAAAATGCCCATATGAGAGGAGCTGACTTTAGGCGTGCTAATTTAGAGGGAGCAGATTTTTCAGGAGCAGATCTCAGGAGAGCCAATTTTATGGGCGCTAATTTAAAGGGAGCTATATTTGATAATTCAAATCTACATAGGGCTGACTTTCAAGGGTCAAATGTTCGAGGCGTAGACTTCCGGAATTCAGAAGTTATCGGGGCATACTTTCTAGAGACAGACCTATCGGACACAAAATTCCCTGAAGGGTTTGAAAGTTAAAAATCGGTTAATGATATCGGTTTGCTCTATTTACTAACTTTTTCCGAAGGCATGTAAGGAAACCCCTCACGATCATCTGGATGAATGGGTTTTTTGGCAAATAAGAACAGAAATGTACCAATAAATCCGGCTATGCCGATTGTTATGAAAGAATACCGATAATCTTGCGTTGAATCGTACATAAAACCGGCATATAAAGGGGTGACTACTGTCATCATCATCATTGGAACGGCCGATATTCCCATTATTTTGCCAAATGCTTTTCGTCCGAAATACTCCGCTCTCATAGCAGTTGTTATGGGTGCTCTTCCCCCAAAACCAATACCCCACAAAAAAGCAAACAGTATGGCCAATGGTATAGATTGAATAAACCCTGCTACTATTACTGCAATTGCTTGGATGCACCCAAACATGACCAGTGTGTATCTTTTTTCAAATCGATCACCTATAGCTCCGCCTATTAATTGAGATATGCCTCCGATACCCATTGCTAATCCCCATATAAATGATGCTTGTATAAGAGGCAACCCTTGGTTTATTAAGGCCAATATTAGGTGAAGCATCATTAATGATGTCAACATTGCTGATGCTCCATGTCCGAAAGACATTAACCAAAACACCTTTGTTTTTAATGCCTGATGTATCGTAAAGTCTGACTTGTTGAAAGTTTTGGTAATGTTTGCGGGATTTTTTGGGATTCCGTCTGGCAGCAAACCCATTTCTTCAGGTTTATTTTTTATAATTTTCCATATAAAAACCATTAACATTGGCATAATAATGGCAATTGCTGTGGCTGTACCTTTCCAGCCTAATCGATCAGGAGTTATAACGAAAGCTAATAATGGAACTAATGCAAATGTACCGGCTGTGAATCCTATTGAACCGATTCCCATTGCAAGACTTCTATTCTTACTAAACCAATTATTGATAATTACAGTCATTGGAATCCACCCAGCCATTTGACTCCCGAACATCATGAATATGTAGGCTAAATAAAAAATCGCTGGGTCATACCAGATGTCACGACTAGAGCTAAGTGGGGTTGTTTGTATTAACACAACGAACCCGACAGTTGTAATAAAAGTACCAATTATAGCTACTTTTTTACCTCCGATTTTATCGATAAGATATCCGATGACAGGGGACGCAATACTTCCTTCTAATTGACCTAAAGAAAAAGCAGTGGCTAATTGAGTTCTTGTCCATCCGAATTCGGTTTCAAGAGAATAAACCCATAATCCTGCTCCACCTTGAGTCGGTGCTGACAATATTGCATTTACAATAAGTGCAGATATCGCTATCCACCAGCCGTAAAATATAGGATGCTTGCGCATTTAAAAATCCTTCCATGAAAATTAGATCATGAATTATATTACACCCTTAATTTTATATATCGATAGGTTCTTATGTATTAACTTGACCATTTACTGATAAATTATTGTTAATATCAGATAATGCGAAATCTTAAAAAATTTAAGTCATGGACCCCATCGTTACCGTTTTATTATGGATGGGCGGTATTATTTCTTTCTTTTGTGGCGACATATCTTTCAAATGGTTCTGCTCAAATAACAATGTCTGGTATACAAACTTATATTTTGGAAGATACGGGTTGGGATAGATCTACCTTATCCCTTACTGTTACCTTAGGAACTTTTACTGCAGGATTCGTGACACCGGTTTTCGGCAGACTAGTTGATATCTCTGGACCTAGAATGATAATGCCTTTCGCTGCCTTAACGGTAGGGATTTGTTTTGTTTGGATTTCAGGCACAAGTGGGTTCACTCAATTTTTTGCAGGTTATATAGTGGCAAGAGGAATTGGAACTCCGGCATTAATAGCTATAGTTCCTAGAACCATTGTAGTTAATTTTTTCTATAAGAAAAGAAATTTAGCACTCGGATTGCAATCAATGGCTCGTCCTTTGGCGGGGGCTTTTAATATCCAGATGTTTTCTTATATATCGGAACGATCAGGTTGGCGTACAGGCTATAGAACTCTAGGTATTTACGGATTTATTATTGCTCTTCCCCTATTATTGTTTATGAGAAAAACTCCAGAAGAGATCGGATTGTTACCGGATGGGGAAACTACTACCGTAATCAAAAATGGCGGAATGAGGCATAAAGAAAATATAAAAGTCAATGAAATGAGTTGGAGTGCAAGAGACGCCATTCGTACGTATTCATTTTGGTTTCTAGCTGTTTCTCAGTTTATTGGCATGTTAGTTTTGGGAACTATGAGTTTTCAATTTGTACCGTATCTTCATGAATCTGGACTCTCAATTGCGATGGCTGCGATTGCATGGAGTTTAGCTTCAATAATGGATGCTATTTCTAATCCGATTTGGGGATTATTTGGGGACAAATATTCACCTAGGCCTCTTATTTTAATCGCTATTCCATCTGCCGCTTTTATAACATCGGGATTCTTGCTTATTGATGGTGGATATATAGGATTCGCATTGGTAGTGGCTTGGGGCACATTTGTTGGAGGTCTAGAGATATTGGGAGGAATGTTACTTGCTAACTATTATGGACGAGATTCATATGGGACAATTTCGGGTATTTTAACGCCTTTTCAAATAACTGGTCTAGGTCTAGGGCCCTTTTTAGGATCAACCATATATATTATGTCTGGTTCTTATACCCCATTATTTATTTTTGCTGTTTGCGGTTATTTGATTTCGTTTTCACTAGTATTAATAGCTCGAAAACCTATAAGACGAATAAAGATTTGATACACTTTATTTAGTGGTGATACCCTCACATTAAATCTACATTATTTTTTATTTTAAAAAGGAGACTGAGTGTGAGAGTTATAGATGCGATTTCCGAGATTTTAAAAATTGAAGGTGTTACCTATTTGAGTGCCTTTCCTACAACTCCTGTTATAGAAGCAGCTGCAGCTGCTGGTATAAAACCGGTAATATGTCGACAAGAAAGAGTTGGTGTAGGAATTGCAGATGGTTATGCTAGAACGACTAGAGGTACTCCTCCGGGCGTTTTCGCAATGCAATATGGTCCTGGTGCAGAGAATGCATACCCAGGGGTTGCAACTGCTTATGCCGATTCAGTACCTGTATTATTTTTACCTTTGGGGCACCCACTTAACAGGGACAGAGTTTTTCCACATTTCAGTTCTGTAGAAAGCTTTAAAACGGTTACAAAAAGTGTGGAACAAATAAATGAACCGTCCCGTGTTGCCGACACCATGCGAAGAGCCTTCTCAAGGCTTAAAAATGGAAGGCCTGGACCCGTTATGGTAGAGATACCCTCAGATATTGCAGATGCTTCAGTTGATGCAGATATTTTAAAAAATTATAGTCCGACTAAGAAAAATTTGTCGGCTGCCGATGATAGAGACGTTATGAATTCTGCTAAATTATTAGTAGAAGCGGCATGCCCAATTTTGTACGCAGGGCAAGGTGTATTATATGCTGGTGCTTCGGAAGAATTAAGAGAACTCGCTGAAATATTACAAGTTCCAGTTACAACTACCATGGCTGGTAAAGGTGCGATAGATGAGAGACATTGCTTATCCTTAGGCAGCTCATCTATAGTTATGAATGCGGCTGTATTTCACTACATGAAACAATCAGATGTTCTACTAGCTATTGGAACTAGCCTTACTCGCCACGGAATGATCACTACCATTCCAAAAGGAAAAACTATAATTCATTCAACCAATGATCCAATAGACATAGGCAATTATTACGACCCGGAAATTGCTCTTTTAGGGGACTCGAAATTAGTTCTGAGGCAATTGATAGACGCATGCAAAGATATTCTGTCCACTAAGCCTGAGCGACGCTCTCCTGTAAAAAAAATCGCATCCTTGAAAGCAGGTTGGTTGAAAGAATGGGAGCCCAAACTTACTTCAAAACAAACTCCTATGACTCCATACAGAGTGATTAAAGAATTCATGCAAGTAACGGACCCTTCTCAAACTATAGTAACGCATGACTCAGGAAGTCCTAGGGACCAGATTATGCCGTTTTATAATTCAGGCGGACCTGGGACTTATATCGGATGGGGTAAATCGCATGGATTAGGCACAGGCTTGGGACTCAATATTGGCGCGAAATTGGCAGACCCTGAAAAGTTCGTTGTGAACTTTATGGGTGATGCTGCCTTTGGTATGACTGGATTAGATTTTGAGACAGCAGCACGTAGTGGTATTCCCATACTTACCGTTGTTTTAAATAATTCAACTATGGCTATAGAGACAGACCATATGGCCACATCCCACGAATTATATGGAACCAGGGATTTGGGAGGAGATTACGCGGATATGGCAAAAGCGATGGGAGGTTGGGCTGAAAAAATCGAAGATCCAGAAGATATATATGATGCTTTTGTCAGAGCTAAACATGCCACTGAAAATGGGGAAGCTGCGTTATTGGAATTTATAACTTCCGAAGAGCAAGAGTTTTCATTTCATAGAGCCTTTTCATTTCATAGAGCCTTGACTTAAACATTAAGAATTTATGTAATAGGGTTATATACATATAAAGCGTTACAATTCACACAATTGACATTGTAAAATAAAAAATCTAGTTTAATACAATACAACAAGGAGAATTCACAGTGCTTGAACGATTTCATGTACCGGATGATATAGCTGTTCGCGTTCCACAGGAAAATATGAGAGCTACTCTTGAAGGTATATTCAAGAAAATGAGAATGTCTGATAAAGATGCTATACAGGCATCAGATGTTTTGATGTGGGCTGACCTTAGAGGTATAGAGTCCCACGGTGTGAGTAATATGATGAGGGTTTATGTTCAAGCATTTCAAGATGGGCGAATTAACCCAAATCCTAATTGGAAAATAGTTAGAGAAGCTGCTGCTGTATGTACTATAGATAGTGACAAAGGTCATGGCTTAGTTGTAGGACCTCAGGCAATGAATGTTGCAATAGAAAGAGCAGAAAAATATGGTATTGGTTCCGTTTCTGTTACTAATGGAGCTCATTTCGGTGCCGCTGGATATCATGCTGTTATGGCTTTGGAACACGATATGATTGGTATTGCTATGACAACCGGCGGAGTAACGGTTGCACCAACTAATGGTGCAGAAAGAATGGTTGGTCTCAACCCTTTAGCTATAGCTGCTCCAACCCGTAATCAACCTCCATTTATATTTGATGCGTCTATGAGTTCTGTCGCCGGGAATAAAATAACTCTCGCCAAAAGGTTGGGGGTTAATGCTCTTCCTGGATGGGTAGCTGAATCAGACGGAACTCCGATTATGGAAGAAAAACCTGTGCCTGATGATTTTATGATTTTGCCCTTAGGTGGCACTAGAGAGCTGGGATCCCATAAGGGCTATAGTTTAGCTGTTATGATCGAGGTCTTGTCTAGTGTGTTATCCGGAGGTGCCGCGGGCCCAAACCGAAGAGGTGGAGTATCACATCATTTTATAGCATATAAGATAGATGCTTTTACCGATGTTGATGCATTTAAGGATGATATGGACGAGTATATGTTAGCCTTAACTGAATCTAAGCCCGCTCCTGGAAATGATAAAGTGACCTACGCTGGATTACCTGAACATGAAGAAGAAATAGAAAGATTAGAAAAAGGTATTCCCTATCATCCGGAAGTGATCGAATGGTTCACAGATATTTCCGCCGAACTGGAATTGCCAAATCATCTGAAATAGACGCATATCCTTATGGACATGGATTAACATGTTTCGTAGGGAATAAAGTTAGAATTCGATTATCATTTGGACTTGATTGGAAGGTTTGATTAAAGATTCAAATGCAGATTTTATGTCTTCAAGTTTTATGGTGTCTGCGTCAGATAATAATGGTGACAGGGTTACCTTTTTTTGGGATATCAAGTCAACGGCAACCTCAAAATCATACGGTTCAGTTCCAAACGTAGTGTTTAGCTGAATTTCCTTTGCTGCCCAATCAACTGGCAACAATGGTACTTCCTCCCAAGCTAAGGCAACTAAAACTACATTACCTTTTTTCCTAACCATATTTAGAGCATCATCTAAGGTGGATTTGGATGCAGCGCATTCATAGACAATGTGTGGTCCTTTTCCATCGGTAAGTTTGATGATGGTATTCACTGGGTTATCGACTGTCGGATCTATAACTTCATCCGCCCCTAATTCTTTGGCGATTTTTCTTCTAGTAGGAGATGGTTCAGATACAATTACTTTGCGAGCACCAGCGGCTTTTGCGGTTTGTATGCATAACAAGCCTATTGGGCCAGCTCCTATAACGGCTACGGTATCCCCTAGCTTTTGGTTGGATAAACGTACTGCTCTTGTTACTACTGCGCATGGTTCAGCAAGTGCTCCTTCAATATTACTGACATTGTCTGGTAGCAGTAATGGTTGCCATTCTTTTAGTACCGTATATTCGGCATAGCCATGCGTTTTTGAGTTGGTGATCCCTTCTAGTCGGTAATTATATTGTTCTTGTATTCTCAGGGGAGATTCTAGTCCCGGCGGAGGAGTTCCTCCCATTCCTATTACTCTATCCCCTATTCGCCATTTTGTTATGCTGGATCCTATTGATGTCACAACACCGGTGATTTCGTGACCTAATACTGTTCCCGGTGGAGCGATATCATAGTGGTACACATGTACATCTGTACCACATATTGCGCTATGACTTATTTGTATTTGTATTTCATCATGTCTCGGTTGCGGAGTAGGAATATCTTTGACTACGAGTTGTTGTTTTCCTTCATAGACTGCAGCTTTCATGATTTGCCTTCTTATTTGAAGCCTGTATTGACAATGGTGCCTAACTATAGCATGAAATGTACAATAAATAAAAATACGTTTGTTTTAGTTTAGAATGATATAAATTAATAGGACAACAAGATTTGTAATAGTCAAAAAATATTATGGAAATTATTAATTATTTAAAAAGAAAAGATGGACGATTAGAAGCTATTATTGCTTTTGTATTGAATCAGGAAAAATATCCATTTTATCGTAAACAATCAGAAGAATATGTAGGAAAAGCTGACTATCAATCTCTGATAAGATCCATTGTTGGTCAACAATTAAGCACCACTGCAGCTAGCACTATTTACCAAAGATTACTTAATATCATGCCGGGAAAAATTATTTCGCCTGAACACGTCATTAATTTTAGCTGGGAGGAATTAAAATCATGTGGCTTATCTACATCTAAGGCTAAATACATTTTAAATATTTCTGAAATGGTTACTGAGGGTAGGTTTGATTTCAAGGCCTTGCATAATATGTCTGAAGAAGATGCAAGAATAAAACTTCAGGAATTGAAAGGAGTTGGAGCCTGGACTGCGGATATGTTTTTGATATTTCAGTTGGGCAAGAATGATATATTCCCGATAGGTGATGCGGGTATAAAATCGGCTATTAAAAAAATGTATAATTTAGAAAATAAAACTAGTGATGAAATACTGATTTCTATAGCTGAAAAATGGAGACCATATAGAAGCGTGGCATGTAAATTTTTATGGAAAGCATTAGATAATAAATATTTCGAACAATAGATTAATAAAGGATAAATATATGACGAATAACACAGAGATTTTTCACATTATTGACACAACGAGAGCAATGAGAAGATTGAAACCTGATCCTGTGCCGGATAATTTGATCAAGAAAATTTTGCAAGCAGGGTTTTCTGCTCCTAATGGAGGTAATGCGCAAAAATGGAAATTCATGGTAATTAAAGACATGGAAATCAAAAAACAGATTCAAGTTTTATATAAACGTGCCTTTGATGAAGTTGTCAGTCCAGGCTATGCAATTAGCCCAACCCCTCCTGGTGCGACAAGGGATTCTTATAATAGACAAAACACAGCGGTCGAATACTTAACCGAGCATTATCACGAAGCTCCTGTATGGATAATTCCATGCATAGAACATGGGGATAGTAAAGTAGATCGAACTGCAGGCGCCTCTATATATCCGGCAGTACAAAATATGCTTTTGGCCGCAAGAGCACTCGGATTAGGATCAACTTTAACAACGAGATATTTAATGCATGAAAAAGAAGCGGAGGAAATATTAGGACTCCCTAATGGAGTGCATTCTTATGCGATATTGCCAATTGGATACCCCATAGGTAACTTCGGACCAGTTGGTAGAGGCAATATCGAAGACTTTGTTTATATAGATAAGTGGGGAGATAACTTATTTAATTAGGTAAGTGCGTTTTATTGCTTAGTATAGGTTTTATGTAATCAGAATTCGACAACTCCACAATGTTGATTACCTATATTCGGTTACTCTGGGCAATTTTGGTGTATAAGATTTTCTTGCTTTAATTCCTTCCATAAATCCGAGTTGATATCGATTGACGCCATTTCAATATTTTCTTTTAATTCTTCTGGTTCTCTTGGACCAGGTATTGTTGTTGCCACTGTCGGATGCATTAATCCGAATTGCAGGGCTGCCGCTTTTAACGGGACCTGATATCTGTCACATACATTTTTAATTGCCCGAGCCCTGTTAACAATGTCAGAGGGTGAAGGTTCATAAAAGTAAGTTGTGTCACTAGTCAAATCTGAAGCCAATATCCCACTGTTATAAGGCCCGCCTAGTATAAGACTGATTTCTTTTTGGTCACATATTGGCATCAATTCGTGCATTGCAGAATGATCCAGTAATGTATATCTGCCTGCTAGTAGGAAGCAGTCAAAATCGGCATTTTTTGCAAAATTGGTTAACATTTCCCATTCATTCATTCCTGCTCCTATTGCTTTAATCACACCTTGTTCTCTTAGTTCTGCAAGTGCAGGAAAAGATTCGTTTAATGCTTCTTCATAAAAGTCGTCTGGATCATGAATTAAAACAATGTCTATACTATCTAGGCCTAATCTTTCTAAACTGTCTTCAATAGATCTTAATATCCCATCTCTTGAAAAATTAAAAACTACCTGGTTTTTATACTTTGAAGCCTTTCTATTACCGTTTCTACTGTCTAATGTCTTAGTAGACGATTTGTTTTCTTGTAATTTAGATGCTTCTTTTTCCGATAGAATCAACCGACCTACTTTAGTAGAAATCGTAAACGTTTCTCTTGGCACAGTCGGTAGAAATTTTCCGTAATGAGATTCACTGACACCTGCACCGTATAGAGGCGCTGTATCAAAGTAACGTATACCTTCCGAATAAGCAGTTTCAAGGCAACTAACCGCTGATTCAGTACCAACATTTCCTAAAGGAGCTCCGCCCATACCTATTCTAGTTACTTCCGCATCTGTCATACCTATCTTCGTTGTTTCTAAATTGGTTTGCACAAATATACCTCCGGGTTAAAGGGTGTTTTCGTATTTTTTATCTTAACTTATAATATCGACATTATCAGTTAAGATCAAAGGATTAGTATATATGAATAATATTGAAGAAACGATTAAATCTACTTTGTTAAATTTGGACGTTAAGTATGAATGGATTCAGGTAGATCCTGAATTTGCGGATACACAGGCTTTTACCGATAAATATGGATATAGATTAGATCAATCTGGTAACACAATAATTGTGGGGTCAAAACGCGGTGAAAAAAAATTTTCAGCTTGTATTGTTTTGGGAATTCATAAATTGGATGTAAATAAAAAAGTTAAGTCTCTGATGGCCACTTCCAGGGTATCATTTGCAACTCCCGAAGATACAATGTTGATAACTGGAATGCTAATTGGTGGAGTCACCCCATTTGGAATACCTGAATCAATCCCATTTTATATAGATGCAAAAGTGATGGAATCTGAGTTTTTAATCGTTGGAGGAGGAAGTAGATCAGGCAAGATAAAAATACATCCTAAAGAATTACTAAAAATACCGAATGCTCAAATAATAGAAGGCTTATCTCTCTAATATGCCTTGAATTCACATAAATAATAACGTAGACTCCTCGCAAATGTAGCCCAATTTAACTAACAAGGTATATACAATGCTGAAGGAAGAAAAAGAAAAATCTTTAGTAGTTATTCAATTATCGGGGGGTAATGACTACCTTAATACTATAATACCTTATGGAAATGATGAATATTATGATTTTCGTAAGACAGTCCACATAAAACAAGATTCAGTTCTACATATAGATAATCTATATGGATTTTCACCACACATGGCACCTATTAAAAATCTTTATGATCAAGGTAAAGTGGCGATTATAAATGGAATCGGGTACGCCAATCCCAATAGATCACATTTTAGATCTATGGATATATGGCATACAGCAATGCCGGATGAAATTGGCACAGAAGGTTGGCTTGGGCGAGTCATTCGAGATTTAGATCCGTCATCAGAAAATGTTCTTACCGGTGTTAACTTTGGGAGAGGATTACCTAGAGCCTTAGGAGTTAAAGGAGTTCCAGTAGCATCCGTTGGTAATCTAGAAACTTACGGATTATTTCCTGACATAAAAGATGATAAACAAAAACAACTCGCGCTAAGAGCATTTACGCATATGTATGGGGGAGTAGCCAAAGGTAATATAATGGATTATTTAGGGCGAACTGGTATGGATGCCCTAAAAGGGGCAGATATATTACGAACCGCTCCTGCTAAATATTTATCTAATGTGGAGTATGGTTCTGATACTATTTCTCAAAGTTTGAAGAGTATGGCTCAAGTATTATTAGCTGATTTAGGTACGCGAGTTTTATACACTCAACATGGTAGTTTTGATACTCATTCCGGAGAAATATTGAGTCATGCAAAACTATGGGAAGATGTCTCATCTGCAGTTGGTGACTTTTATGACGACATGGATGAACATGGGCGAAATAATGAAGTTATTGTATTAATATTTTCAGAATTTGGCAGAAGAATTAAAGACAATGGCTCCGGAACTGATCATGGATCTGGTGGCGTAGCATTTTTGATTGGTAGTGAAATAAAAGGTGGTATGTATGGACAATATCCTTCTATACGTGAAGCTGATCAATTAGAAGGAGATCTGCATTTCAACAATGATTTTAGATCAACTTATTCGACTATCATTGAAAAATGGTTTGAATTAGATGCACGTCCGATAGTTAATGGTAGATTCGAACAATTCGATGTTTTTAAAGCTTCTTAAGGAGTAAATCATGGACACTAATGCGAATGATATGTCAATAATGGCTCATTTGATGAGGCGTGCCGGATTCACAGCTACAAGAATGGAATTGGAGGCATATATTTCTGATGGCTATGAGTCAACAGTGGAAAAACTTCTTTTTCCTGGTGAACCTGAGAATATGCCAGACGACATGATTCGAAGATACCATGTCGACCAGTCAGAAATGAGACAAATTGAAGGAGCAGGGGCTTATTGGTTATATAGAATGATAACCACTAAAAATCCATTAGAGGAAAAAATAGCATTGTTTTGGCATGGACTATTTGCAACAGGATATGCGAAATTAAACCAAGCTAGAGTTTTATTGAATCAAATAGATATGTTTAGAAGATTTGGATTAGGAAGTTTTAAAACTATGTTGATTGAGCTATCTAAGGATCCGGCCATGATAATTTGGTTAGATAATAACGATAACCATAAAGGTGCGATTAATGAAAATTATGGTAGAGAACTTTTAGAATTATTTTCTATGGGAATTGGTAATTATTCAGAAAATGATGTTAAAGAATGCGCTAGAGCGTTTACTGGATGGACCTTGAAAAATGCGGAATATATGGCTGTAAGAGCAGGTAAGGATTCCATATGGCCTTATGGTCGGATAGCTTGGCAATATCAGTATCGAGAAGAAGACCATGATAACGGAATTAAAACATTTTTAGGACGAACCGGTAATTTTAATGGACAAGATATAGTCGGAATGATTGTAGAGGAGATAGCTACAGCTAGATTTTTGTCTACTCGATTGTTCCAGTATTTTGCTGCCGATGAAATTACTGATGATTCAGAATTAATAATTTCATCAATGATGGATTCTTATTTCGAGTCACAATATCAAGTATCCGCTATGCTAAGAACTCTTTTTAATTCAGATTATTTTAAATCTGAAAAATGTATGTATGCAAGAATAAAAGGACCAGTGGAATCAGTAGTCGGCACAGCACGACTCGCAGGCAGTTATAGAAAACCTACATTGGATGTGCACAAACTTTGGTTCCAGACATTTTTTATGGGCCAAGGACTATTAGCGCCACCAACTGTAGAAGGGTGGCATGAAGGTACCGAATGGATTGATAGTGGAGCTTTAGTGGAACGCATTAACTTTGCAGCTAATGAATTTGGCGATGTGAATAAACCCGGAGTTAAATACATTATAGATAGATTGTCTCGACAATATAATGGTTCTATTAAACCGGAATCTTTGGTAGATGGTTGCTTAGATTTGATAGGACCTATTAAAGTAGAAGATCTAACTAGAGAGAGTTTGATTGAATTTGTATCATCGTATAACGATACATCTTTGTTGATAGGTGATATTAATTCTATTGGAGCAAAATGTGTTGCGCAAACTCTTGGATTGATTGCATCAACTAGGGAATACCAATTGGCTTAACTTACCCACGGGGGCATTGCGATGACGATAATTAAAAAAAACAGTAGTTCGTACCTGAAAACAATAGGTATTGCAAATAATGGCTTTAATGGTAGAGGGTTTCAAAATCCATATAGCATAGTAGTTAATCATGATAAAAAAATATTTGTATTGAATCGATGTGATCCTGCTAGACGTACAGCAATACGGATAGGTGTGTTTAACTTGGAAGAAGATTATTTGTATGAATTTGGCCAAGGGTATGGCACAGAAAATGGCCAATTCGTATGGCCAGTTGCTATGGCATTTGACACACAGGGTCGTCTATTAATCACAGATGAGCACAATAATAGAGTTACGATTTTCTCAACTGAAGGTGAATATTTGACGAAATGGGGTACGACAGGAACCAAGTCGGGCCAATTTGATGGTCCTTCAGGAATTGCGGTTGATCATGAAGGTGTTGTGTATATTTCAGACCAGAGAAATCACAGGATTCAAAAATATTCGGAAGACGGTGATTTTATTGGGCAATGGGGATCTTTCGGAGCTAATAAAAACCAGTTCAATTACCCTTGGGGTATTTGTGTGGACATAGATGCGAACGTTTTTGTGGCGGATTGGCGTAATGATAGGATACAAAAATTTAATGGTGACGGAGAATATTTATCTACCATTGGATGCTCCGGAGATGCTCAAGGACAATTTATAAGACCTTCAGCCGTTTCAGTAGATTCTATCGGTAATATTTATGTAGCTGACTGGGGAAATGAAAGAGTACAGATTTTTGATAATACAGGTAATTTCACAGATGAATTAAGAGGCGAAGCTACATTGTCGAAATGGGCAGAAGATTTTTTAGAATCTAATCCTGATGAAAAGGAGACACGAGATATTTCTGACTTGACTCCCGATATCCCCGACCATTTAAACACGCCTTATCATATATCTTCACAGACAGAACCTTTTTTTTGGGGACCTGTATCGATATATTTAGATGCTGATGATAATCTTTATGTTGTTGAGAGTAATAGACATAGGATTCAAATATACCAAAAATAATTGATTTATATGGAGAAGATAATATGAGTGAATACATTCCAAGTCCGGCTGCTTGGGTGGCTGATCAAGTTGAATTATATGAAAACAGCGGAGGAACGCAAGGCACAACTTTACGAGAAACGGGATTACCTGTAATTATAGTCACTAATCGCGGTTGGAAAACTGGTGCTATTCGGAAGACCCCATTAATGAAAGTTGTAGACGGTAATAATTACATTTTAGTTGCTTCACAAGGAGGACGACCGACTCACCCGCTCTGGTACCATAATTTAAAGGCATATCCGAATGTGGAAATAAGAGACGAAACAGAAGTGTTCAATATGACTGTTACTGAAATTCATGATCCTTTAGAACGAAAAAGACTGTGGGATATTTCGGTAAAAGCATTCTCACCGTATGAAGATTATCAAAAAAAGACAGATAGACTGATTCCTGTTTTTTTAGCTGTACGTTAGTTTGATTTGTTGGTCATAAAATAACGTAATTTTTTTCCTACAATAATCGGAGGTAATATATGTCGAAATATTTATTGATGGGTACATACACTCCAGATGCTTGGGCATCTCAAGTTAAGGATCCTAAAAACAGAATAGAGATTGTTAGTCCTGAATTTGAAAAATTAGGAGGCAGCATAGAAGCAGCTTATATGGCTTTTGGAGAGAACGATTTAATAATAATCGCAAATTTTCCGGACAATATAAGTGCCGCGGCTTTAGCTATAGGTGTGGCAGCAGGCGGAGCTATGTCAAATCTGAAGACAATTCCATTATTGGATATTGAAGAAGGCCTAGAAGCGCTAAAGAAAGCAGCTACAATTGCTTACAATCCACCAGGCAAATAAATTATTGAATTGAGGAGAGTATTCGAAATGTACGGGACAATATTTAACTTAAAAGTAAAAAACGGACATGCTCAATTATTGATTGATTATATGAAAGAACTTGAATCCCCGGAAGGTATGGTGGCTTGGTTTCTAATGGATCCTGATGTAGATAGGTCAGATTGGATTGGAGTTGCAGTTTTTAAAGATAAAGAATCTCATATATCAAATGCTAAGCGACCCCAACAACATGAAAATTTCATGGAAATGATGAAACATCTTGATGAGGAACCTACATGGACTGATGGGACATACGTTATAGGGAATCTTAATTGCGACAGTTGATACAATGTTATCTAGAATTGTTTAGAAGGCCTACATGACTAAGAATAGTTATTCTACGTCGTACGATTTTATCATAATTGGATTGGGATCAGCAGGGTCTGTTATAGCCTCTAGATTGTCTGATTCACCGAATGTTTCTGTTTTGCTTATTGAGTCTGGACTCAGATATAGTTCAATAGAATATATTCCAAATGAAGTGAAGTTTGTATATGGAACTGGTAGAGATAGATCCTGGTGGACCAAGGATCATGTAAAAACGTTTGTTACTAAAGCTAATTCGTACAGACAATTTATACTAGTTCCTAGAGATAATACCTTAGGTGGATCTAGCTCCGTAAATGCTCGAATATTCCTGAGAGGAGAACCTAGCGATTATGATTCATGAGCTAGAAACGGCAATGATTTGTGGGGTTTTAAAGATTGCTTGCCGTTTTTCCTTGAAATAGAAAATGATTGAATTTATTAAAAATAAATAATCATGGATATAAGATCATTAGTTATTATAATAACGTCGGCTATGTTTCATTCTATTTGGAATATTTTACTTAAAAAAGGGAATGATCGAGAGATATTTGCTTGTTTAGCCCAGGTAGGCTTGGTTATAATTTGTGTGCCTGTAGTTTTTATTTATTATCACGACATTCAAACAATCCCCAATATAGGATGGGTTTTAATTGTATTGTCAGGAATCATACATTTTTTTTATTTTCTTTTTCTTAGCCGAAGTTATCAATATGGAGATGTTTCACAGGTATATCCTATAGCACGTGGGTTTGGGCCTGCTGTTGTTCCTTTGTTGGGAATAATGATTTTCCAAGAAAATATCGATACTATTTCAGTTTTAGGAATTGCTTTGATCGTATTAGGTATATTTAGCGTGTATGGGTTGGATTTGTCTAAGAATCTGATTTTGAATCCAATCACCACTTTAAAAAAACCTGTATTGATATACTCTTTAAGTACGGGGATTTCTATATCAGCATATTCCATAGTAGATAAAATAGCTTTACTTTATATCCCTGCACTCACTTATCGTTATTTAATAGGAATTATATCTGCTATTTTTTTGACATATTACATTTCAAACAAGAAGCTAATGAGCAATATAGTCAAAGAATTTAACTCTCACTGGCCCACCATTGGTATGGTGAGTATGTTGGATTTTGCTGCCTACGGTTTAGTGTTAGTGGTTTTGAATTCAAGCCCACTTAGTTACGTTTGGCCATTACGTGAGTCGAGCATTTTATTAACATTGATTTTAGGTCGTATTGTTTTTAATGAAGAATTAAACCCTTCGAAATTGATTGGTGCCGTCATTATTTTTATAGGTGTGTCTTTTGTTGCAATATAAAATTAAAATACTATTCATTCGTGGATGATATAAACATTTCACTAATTGTTAACACTTATTAGAACTATTTGATTCGAAAATTAATTATTATTCTATGATAGTTTAAATGTATTAAATTAAGGAGATCACGTTATGCACCTGAAACTTATTTATTTGTTAGTGCCAATTGTTTTATTATTTTCTGCATGTTCAACCTCTGAACCTGCTGATCCAATCTCACCATCCGCACCTGTTGCATCTACTGCTGATTCGGCTTCAGATTCTGCTGAAAAATCCAAAGATATATTTAAATTAGGATTGATATTGGTGGGACCTCAGAATGATCATGGTTGGTCTCAGGCACATTATGAAGGTGCCACATATGCTATGGATAAGATTGGAGGACAGCTAATAACTATTGATAAAGTTAATCCTTCAGACTCACCAAATATCACGGTACCACAAATTGTGGATGATATGATCGAACAAGGAGCTCAACTTATAGTTGCCACTTCTGATGATATGAAAGATGGGATATTTGAAGCTGCCGCTAATAATCCTGAAATCCCAATGGTTTTTGTCTCTGGAGACAATGCTTGGAAGGATGGAGAAGGATACAGATCTGATTTACCTATGTTAGCTAATATGATGGGTAAAATGGAATATGGAAAAATGATTGCAGGATGTGCAGCTGCTCTTCAATCCGACTCTGGAAAGATATCATTTTTGGGGCCCTTGATTAATTCTGAAACTAGAAGACTAGCTAGCTCAGCATACTTAGGTGCTAATTATTGTTGGAATCAAAATAGCATTTCTAGTGATTTGGATTTAGAATTTAAAGTCACATGGATTGGATTTTGGTTTAACATCCCCGGATTTACTTTGGATCCGACCGTAGTTGTAAATGAGTTTATCGCTAGTGGATCAGATGTGATAATCTCTGGAATTGATACGACTGAAGCGATTGTTGTTGCGGGACAAGCAACTGCAGGAGGTAAATCCATATGGGCATTACCTTATGATTATGAAGGAGCCTGCGATGAAGCTCCTGATGTTTGCCTTGGCGTACCTTATTTTAATTGGGGACCATCATATACAACCTTTTCCCAGTCGGTTATTGACGGTTCTTTTAATGTGAAATTTGATTGGATGGAACCTGATTGGAATGATATTAATAATCATGATTCAAGTGCAGTAGGATTTTTGAAGGGAGATGGATTAACAAGTTCTAATGCACAATTATTGGATACTTTTATATCATCCTTGGCTGATGGATCACTGAATTTATGGAAAGGTCCTTTAAATTATCAAGATGGATCTGCTTTTTTAACTAAGGATCAAATTGCTACCGATAAAGAGATTTGGTATTTGCCTATGTTACTTGAGGGTATGGAAGGTGCATCGACTACTGAATAGTACAGTGTGATAGAGGGGCTTCTATGAGTCTAGAGTTGCGCAACATAACGAAACATTTCGGTCCAGTTTTAGCTAACAATAATGTGTCACTTGAGATACAGGCAGGAGAAATCCATGGATTGTTAGGAGAAAATGGTGCGGGTAAATCTACGCTAGTCAAAATATTGTCGGGTTTTTTGACTAGCGATGATGGGGAAATCGAGTTAGATTCAAATGTGTTACACCTTTCATCCCCTTACGATGCTGTCAATGCAGGTATTGGTATTTTACATCAAGAACCGTTGGTTTTTTTGCCATTTACACTGGTAGATAATTTTTTGGCAGGATCTCCAAAAAAATTCAAGTTCAACAGAAAAAGTGTTCGTTTAGCTATTGAACAGATTTCAAAGGAATTCGGATTTGATTTTGATACAAATTCTATCGCTTCGGAATTAACTATAGGAGAACGTCAACAGCTCGAAATTTCACGCTTACTTTGGTTAGGCGCTCGAATATTAATTCTAGATGAACCTACTACTGCTATTTCATCCAATCAACGGATCCGTCTGTTTGAAACCATTAAGAAATTGGCAGATGCCGGTATGTCAGTCATTTTCGTTTCTCATAAACTAGAAGAGATACAATCGATATGTGACAAGGTAACGATATTACGAAAAGGTGAATTAGTGGGTACGAGAGATTTGCCATGTGATTCAAGTGAATTAGTGGAATTAATGTTTGATAAGTCGATCGGTTCACAACTTGAATTTAACACGAAAACTGGCAAATCAAAATTAGTATTAAAAAACATAGCTTCTAGAGAATCTAATTCTACGATAACAAATGTTGATTGCGAAATTTTAGAAGGAGAAATTGTCGGTATTGCCGGTCTTGAAGGGGCAGGACAACGTGTTTTATTGAGAGCCATAGTTGGTCTTAGTAATTGCCATGAAGGGGATATTGAATTTGCAGGTAATTTTATTACTAACATGCCCTATGAAAAACGCATTAAAAACGGTTTCTATTATTTACCTTCAGATAGAGAGCAAGAAGGTTTGATTTCCGGATTTACAATTGCGGAACATTTTGCGCTAAACTTTGCTAATAAAAAGAAAACGTTGAATTGGGCATCTATACGTACTTATTCGCGATTAATGATTGAAAAATATTCTATTAAAGGCACGATTGATTCTACTCCGGAATCATTATCTGGGGGTAATCAACAAAGACTACTTTTAGCATTGATGCCGGATGAATTATCAGTCATTTTAATGGAACATCCTACTAGAGGATTAGATATGGAATCAGCTAGCTGGGTTTGGGAACAACTGCTAACACGTACTAGGTTTGGTACAAGTATTATTTACAGTTCATCAGATCTTGATGAACTTATGATTTATAGTGATCGTATATTAGTTTGCTTTTCAGGAAAGATTGTAGGTGTGGTTAACGCAAACCAAACAAACACAGAGGAAATCGGGTTAATGATGAGTGGTGTTTTGTCATGATAAAAATAGATTTGAATATTATTTATTATGTAGCCGCATTATTTGTTGCAATCATATTAGTCTCAATATTATTGTTATTATTTAATGTTCCGATTTTTGAAACTTACAAATTATTAATTATAGGCTCTGTAGGTAGTATAGATAAATTGGGGGACACATTGATGATTTGGGTACCTTTAACCTTGGCATCAACCTCATTAATCATGACATTTAAAGCAGGGCTATGGAATATTGGTGTTGAAGGTCAGATAGTTGCCGGAGCAGTAGCTACTTCTTTTGTAGCAAGAGAATTACATGCTCCAACTCCAGTTTTATTAAGTGCCATGCTTATCGCCTCTGTTTTAGGAGGTGCATTATGGGGAGGATTAGTGGGAGTTTTAAAGATAAAAGGTGGTGTAAATGAAATTTTTGGTGGATTAGGACTAGACTTTGTCGCAACGGGCATGATTGTTTATCTAGTAATAGGTCCATGGAGTAGAAAAGGAATAGCCTCTACTGGTGGAACCGAACCGTTTCAAAGCACTGCTTGGTTCCCTACGTTAGAAGGGATGAGATTGTCTCCATTATCAATTGTTATTGGTGTTGTAGTGCTTATAATCGTGATATTTATATTCTCTAAAACTAGTTTCGGGGTTAAATTAAAAGCCACCGGATTGAATCCCTTGGCTGCTTACCGATTAGGAATCCCTACTTCACGATATTTGTTCAGTGCCTTCCTCATAGGTGGAGGTATAGCAGGATTAGCTGGTCTTACACAAGCCGCTTCAATGCACCATCGGTTAGTTCCAGCAATTTCAGGTGGTTACGGTTTTTTGGGAATATTAGTGGTTTTATTGTCGGGATTTAGGCCGGCATTGATTTTGCCCATTACATTTTTATTTTCTATGATCTCTATGGGCTCAGTTCAATGGCAATTGAGATTAGGACTTCATTCATCTTTCGGGGGTGTTTTTCAAGGGATACTAGTAATGACAGTTATATTACTAACAGGTTACCAGTTATACAGACGGCGTCAATTGAATTTCAAATCGGATCGCAATAAATGAGTCCAGAAATTTTGGCAATCATTGTTAGCTATGCAACTCCTTTAGTGTTTGCTGTTATTGGAGAAACTATCACTGAAAAAGCAGGTGTTGTAAATTTATCATTAGATGGAAGTATGCTTTTATCAGCTATGACAGGGTTTGTTATCGGATATATGACTGGTAGTTTGTATCTGGCAGTAATTGCTGCTGCTTCAATAGGATCCATAATGGCTTTAACAATTGCTTTTTCATCAATAGTTTTTAGATTAAACCAAATAGCAGTCGGCATTGTTTTAACACTTTTAGGCACCAAATTGGCGGCATTTCTTGGCCAAGATTTTGTGCGTAAACCAGGCCCATATGTGCAAAATCTACCTATTCCAGTATTGGAAGATATTCCGTATATTGGTACAATTATCTTCAACCAAAACATAATGGTTTATTCTAGTTATTTATTAATAATATTCACATTTTGGTTTATATTCTACACGAAGGCAGGTTTGAATTTACAAGCTATAGGAGAGAGACCTGAAGCTTCATTTTCAAGAGGTCTTCAAGTAAATAAATTGAGGTACCTATACACAGGAATTGGAGGAGCATTAGTAGGAATCGGCGGAGCATCTTTTTCATTGGACGTCAAATTAGGATGGTCTGATGGTCATGTCGTCAATTTCGGATGGATTTCTTTGGCGATTGTTATTTTTGGTGGATGGCATCCAATAAGAGCTGCTTTTGGTTGTTATTTTTTCGCATTCTTACAAGTTTTTGCTTTAAAATTACAGCCCATATTGCCTCGATTGTCTCAGGTGTTGCCAATAATGCCTTTTCCTTTGATGATCATTACTTTATTGTTAATAAATTATAAAACCGTGCAAAATTTTGCTGATAAGTATCAATTCATAGGTAACCTGATAAAGGGAAGAGCACCATCAGCAATTGGAACTAGTTTTTGGAGACAGTGATTAAATTGAATATAAATGGACTTGAAGTACTCTTCGATAATGATGAAGTGATTAGTGGTATTCAGAATCTAGCAAAAGAAATAGATGCTTTCTATTTTGATTCACTTACAGTTAATTTGATACCTGTTTTAACAGGAGCTATGCAATTTGCGGCTTATTTATTGACAGAATTAGAGAAACTTTCACCAGGTAAATGGTTACCAGTCCCAATATTTGCATCTGCGTATTTATCTGACGGAGTTTCTAAATTACCTAAGGTAGAATACCCGGAATCTTTTGAAAATAGAATAGATAATAATTCTCCTACTTTAGTAGTTGACGATTTGTTAGATACTGGAAACACTATGACTGTAATTTACAAATCACTACAAGAAAGAAACCTTACGGATTTAAAATTAGCCGTTTTAATCAATCGTAATATTACAAGAAGTGTTACGGTATTCGCAGATTTTTATTCATTTGATGTTGATGATGAATCGTGGATTGTAGGATTTGGGATGGATAGTAGTAATAAATTCCGTGGTTTAGATTCTATTTATATAAAAAAATAAATTACTTTATCTCAACAGGGTTAATATGAAAAATATATCGCACGTGTTGATTGTAAACGGGGGTATGGATAGTGCAACATTGGCCCATTTAGCGAAATAGCAAGGTGCTGATTTGTATTTAATTACTTTTGATTATGGGCAAAGGCATAATATAGAAATTGATTACGCCAAAATCCTATCGAAGGAACTTAAAGTCCATCATGAAATTATTGATATATCTAGTATTGGTCCACTATTACAATCATCAGCATTAATAAATAAATCTTTTAATGTCCCAGAGGGATCATATAACTCGGATAATATGGCCTTAACTGTTGTGCCGAATCGCAACGCCATTATGTTGACTATATCTTATGCAGCAGCAGTTTCTGTGAATGCTAAATATGCCGGAACAGCTATTCATACCAGTGATAATCATGTTTTGTATTCTGACTGCACACATGAATTTGTTGAAGTTTTTGACAGAATGGAACGAGTGGCAACGAGAGGATTGCAACCTTATGATTTGCAATTGTGGGCACCATTTATAAATCAAACAAAATCAGATATTGCTAAGATAGGGATAAAACTTGGAATCGACTACACTCGAACCCGGAGTTGTTACAATAGAAATGAATTCCATTGTGGGTTGTGTGCAACGTGTATAGAAAGAAAACAATCTTTTAAAAGAGAATGATCCTACACTATATATGAACTGACTCGGTTTTATAAATACCGTTTCCCATTCAAAATATTCGATATGAATCAATTATTTTGATCCCACCATGGTTGTTAAATAAAATAAGTACTTTAAAAAGGTTATCTGATCATACAGATTGTTTATCTACATCAAATCAAAAGACTGCATAGATAACTCTCAAATCTATAATCAAAATCACTATTAAATATAAATTTACAAAATTGGATTAGATTTTGATCATTAATATAATTTGTCGATATTATTTTGATGTGTATGTTATTGCCTATAGATGGCTATTGATTTTACAGAATAAATTGTAACCTCATTTGTGAATATATCAATATTATTCTAGAATTTCATTTGATGTGACTTTTGTAATGTACATCTCATTAATTTGAATTGTTGAATACCCTAGTGATGTTAATAGCTCAACTGTGTTGCTACCAAAGCATGGTCCTGACTCTCTTGGTAATTGTGACCTGTTTTTCATTCGCCAGGTCGGCCGAGTAGTGAGATGTGGGCCTTTAATCGCATGATCTACTGTAATAAACGTTTCTCTTTCATTCAAGTGTTTGTCAGTAACTAGCATCAATGGAGATAGTACTGGAGATGCTGGAATTCCCACTGACTGTAATTTTTCAGAAATATTTTCTGCTGTTTGGGTTATAGTCCAAGATTCAATTATTTGATTTATTGTATCTGTATTTGCCATTCGGTAAGCTGATTGTTTATACAAATCGTCATTAAGGATGTGATTATTTATGAGAACTTTTAGTTTTTCCCACTCATCATCGTTTCGGCATTCAATACTCACCCAATTTTCATTGATTGTTTCTGTCAATTGGTTATTCATATCATATGTTGGTTGCAGGGTTTCTTCTGAGGTCGTTTTAAATACATTGTGAGGAATAGAGGTTGTGTGTTTATACCCTTGTCTGCCTTTTATTGGATGTCCAATGTGTTCCCCTATAATGTATTCTCCAATTAGGTTAGTTATTCCATCTCTTTGGGGAATGACGCAATATGTTCCCTTCCCTGTTTCTACTCTTTTTATTAATGCACCCATAACAGACGCGGCAGCTGTTGATCCTGCAATCGGATCTCCATAAGAAATTCCTGATTTATGGGGAGGTCCGTTTTGATATCCTTGTAATGCAACTAATCCACCCATTTGTTCGATTGTAGGGCCAAATCCAATTCGAGAACTGTCTGGGCCACTATGTCCAAATCCAGGCATGGATACATATATTAATTTCGGATTCAAACTTTTAAGGAATTCATAACTTAATCCATTTCTGTCAGCCACTCCAGATGCCCAATTTTCTATAAATACATCGCTTGTTTCTAATAATTTTAAAAGTACTTCTTTACCGGTCTCTTTCTTAAAATCAATCACCATGCTTTTTTTACCACGATTGTATTCATTGAAATACGACGACAAGTCTATTCCGGGAGTTTTTTTACTGGTAGTAAAAGCTGTTCTGATTGGGTCAGGAAATGTAGGTCCTTCGATTTTTATAACTTCTGCGCCCATATCGGATAAAAACCTAGTGCCATAAGGGCCCGACCAAACTTGTGTCATATCAACTACTCGTAATCCTTTTAAAGGTAATTCGTTGGCGATGGTTTTTGAATGTGAATTTGTTGGTTTTAGTGGAATGTTTAGTTTTACGGACTTGATTATAGAGTCAGTATGTTGGCCGATTGTTGGGGCCGGTGAATATTGTCCTCTTTTTCCGTCGAATTCAATTGGCCCAGATGGAGTTGGATGGCAACCTAAAATCGGATGAGTCACATATTTCCAGAAATCTATTTTTTTGTATTGATCGATTTCAAGTAATTCTCGAGGCGAAGGTATTTTTGCAAATGGTGCTCTGTATTTGTCAGATAGCATGAATATGTCGTCAACTGAGTTATTATTCGCAAATTGAGAAATCAATTCTTGTAGCAAAATATCAGCTTCTTCAGATAAAGATCCGGAACTAAACAAAGGGTCATATTGTAGTTCCGGCATACCAATTACATTTAATATAGAAGAGATTTGCCTTCTCATTGATGCGATACCTATCCACCCATCGATACATTTTTGTACTCCCCAATGTCCATTGGGATTGTTTCCGCGTCTTGGAGTGTCTAATCCATACCATACTGCATCAGGACCAGCTCTTTCCAGTGTGGCGGCTTGAACTTCCTGAATAGAAAGATCAATTGAATCCCCTATACCAGTTTGTAGCGACGCGTAAATAATTGCGAGTAACCCGCCGAAGGCTTGTATACCAGATTGATAATATGCTTGATGCCCTGCACTTATCATGGGTGCTTTGTCTGGGTCTCCGCTCAAATGTAATTGACCTCCGCTAGCATAGGAGGTTAAAGAAGTTGCAATCCAATCTTTTTTAGAACCATGTTGCCCGTAGGGGCTTATGTGTATTATTGATAATGACGGTTTTATTTCAGATATATTACCTATGTTTATCCCATATGTATTTAAAGTTTCTATGCCATATGACTCAATTAGTCCATCACAAGAAATTATTAATTCATTAATTATTTTTATGTCTTTTTGGTTTTCTAAATCAACGGCTAAAGATTTTTTACCCATGCCTAAATAGGCAAACAAGATACTTTTTTCCGGGTCCAATATATTGTTTGGCCATGGAGGTAAATGTCTTATAGAGTGCCCAGTTAATGGTTCTATAGTAATAACTTCGGCACCGTATAATGCGCACAATCTACCGGCATAAGCACTGGCAATATCAGTGCCAAACTCGATAATTTTAAATCCTTCTAAAATTTGTTGCGTTTCTTTAGATGTTGACATGATTAATTCAAACTTGATATATCGTTAATTTCTGCCATTGTAACTTAATTTTAAATTTCATTTTTGACATAACTTAAACAATAATATAAATTTCTGTTGATTGAGGTGTGGACTATTTAATTAATCCGAGAGTTTGCTGTAATAAAAATTCAAGGTATATACATATGAGTGAAGACAATTCTGATGTTAACCAAACGAAAACATATGACGCCATAATTGTAGGAGCAGGGTTTGCCGGAATTTACATGCTTCAAAAATTATTGAAGTTAGGATTGAATGTTGTGGTTTTAGAAGCAGCTTCAGGTGTTGGTGGAACATGGTGGTGGAATAGATATCCTGGTGCTAGATGCGATGTGGAAAGTATAGAATATTCTTATTCTTTTTCTAACCAACTACAACAAGATTGGAAATGGTCACAAAAGTTTTCAGAAGGTCCTGAAATTTTAGAATATGCAAACCATGTAGTCGATAGATTTAATTTAAGAGAGTACATGATATTTGATACCCTCATTTCTTCAGTGGTTTATGATGATATATCTTGTACTTGGGCACTGGAATCTGAAAATGGCAACAGATATAAATCTAATTATTGCATTATGGCTACAGGGACACTGTCGGATCCAAATGAGCCGGTATTTAATGGTATACATGACTTTCAAGGTGACTGGTATCTTACAGGTAAATGGCCACATGACGGAGTGGATTTTACAGGCAAAAAAGTTGGCATAATTGGTACTGGTTCGTCTGCAGTACAAGCTATTCCTGTTATCGCTAAGCAAGCAAAACATCTGACTGTTTTTCAAAGGACGGCGAATTATTCAATACCTGCTAATCAAAGAGAATTATCTGATATTGAAATAACTGAAGTAAAGGCAAATTATAATCAGATCCGTGAATCAGCTAGATTAGATAAAGCAGGAATAAGTAGACGTAACGCTAGTGATCAAAGCATTTTTGACGTAGATAAAGAGGAACGAGAATTAGAATTCCAGAAACGTTGGGACATTGGAGGCACCCCATTTACTGGAGCGTATAAAGATATAAATGAAACTGACGAGGCGAACAAATATGCTGCAGATTTTGTTAAAAATAAAATACGCGAAATAGTAAAAGACCCAAATGTTGCCAATTTATTATGTCCTACTAATACTATTGGATGTAAGCGACTTTGTGCTGATACCGGTTATTTTGAAACCTATAATCGAGATAATGTTCAACTAGTCGATATCAACAATACTCCTATTGAACAGTTAATAGGAAATGGACTTAAAACTACAGAAAAAGAATATGACTTTGATATTATAATATTCGCCATCGGATTTGACGCAATGACCGGAGCATTGAAATCGATGAATATTGTAGGCAAGAATAATATTGCTCTTAACGATAAATGGTCGAGTGGACCGAAAACTTATTTAGGCCTAACTATTAGCGGATTCCCCAATCTTTTTACAATTACTGGTCCTGGTAGCCCGTCAGTATTGTCAAATATGATGACAGCAATAGAACAGCATGTTGAATGGATATCTGACTGTATTCAATTTATGGGAAACACTGGCAAAAAAGAGATTGAGGCTACGTTACTATCTGAAGATGAATGGGTTGACCATGTTGAATCAATAGCTTCAGGTACTCTACGGTATGGATGTAATTCATGGTATGTTGGAGCTAATGTTCCAGGTAAGAAAAGAATATTTATGCCATATGCAGGAGGGATACCGCTTTATAACGATAAATGTGCGGAAGTAGCGTCAAATGATTACAAAGGATTCACGTTAGTATAACCCTCCATTTCCGAGCGTTTCATTGAGTAAGCACAATTTTCGCATGAAGGGTTTTTATCAGGCATTTCATTTGAACTGATTATATTGATCATTTCAGTGAGTTTCTCATCTATCCATGAAGTATCCCATTCATATGGAATAAGTTTTTCTTCAAAAATCATTTTCCCATTAAACTCATCAACCGTCCTAATTGCATTACACACATAGAAGTAGGATTTTCGAGAAATCTTATAACCATTCATTTGGAATAGGTAAACATAGAAATCTATTTGTTTTTTGTATCCTTGATGATAATAGTTAGATAAATATAGATATGGGGTTAAAGGTTGAGAACTAGCTTGAGATTTATAATCAACGATTATAAGTTCTTTGGTAGTTAAGTCAATCCATATGTCATCAATACCACCCGTTAATAAAATATTCGAATCAGGTAAACGGTATTGAATCCCATGATGTAAGGAGTCTCGCCATTTGTCGATATCCGGATGGCTATATGGAATAATATTGGTTAATCCTGATTCAGAGATAATTCGGTGAGGAGTTTGTGTTTCTCTGCAATAATCGAATTCTTTTTTAAGCAAATCATCAGTCAAGCTATTTAATGACCATCCTGGTAGCGATGGGGAAATCAATCCTTTAACTCTGTCTAAATAGAAACAACGAGGGCATGTGAGGAAATCAGAAAACTTTCCCCTACTTAATTTGAATTGCTTACTGCTTGATGAAGAATAAATATTTCTTTTCCTTACACCAGGCGCATCAATAAATCCCCCTTTTGAGTTTCGTTTTAGACTGAGCATAACCACTTCCATGTTTGTGTGTTTTTAATGATCATACACAAAAAAAACATTTACGATAAGTGTGTAATCAATGAATAATGTGGCGAAATGTATTGAAAAGTGAAGCGGTATTCACGAGACAAACATGAAGATGAATAATTAATACGTCATATGGCCTAGTACATATCACAATATTATAGATTATTTCCGTTAATCTTATGTATTAACAGAAAGACAGAAATTAACCGACTCATAATTCGACCTAAAATATTTATTATATTGCTTAATAATTAACTTTCCTTGTGCTACAATTTCCAAGTCTTATTGCTTGGAAATCAGTCACTATGGGTTTGCAAAAAAATGTCAAATTATGAAGAATTAAGAGTTTTTGCAGGAAATTCTCATCCTACACTCGCACAGAACGTTTGTAAGTATTTGGATATACCACTTGGACAATGTGAAGTATTTAAATTCAGTAACGATAATACCTTTGTGCGATTTACCGAAAACATAAGAGAGCGAGATGTATTTCTTTTACAGACATTTTCCGAACCTGTTAATGATCACATAATGGAACTTTTAATTATGGTAGATGCTGCAAAAAGAGCCTCCGCAGGGAGAATTACAGCCGTAATTCCACACTTTTCTTACGGTAGAAGCGATAAAAAAGACCAACCTAGAATACCGATAACAGCAAGATTGGTTGCTAATTTATTGACAGTTGCTGGGGCTGATCGCGTATTGACAATCGATTTACACGCAGGGCAAATCCAAGGGTTTTTTAATATTCCAGTAGATGAACTGTCTGCCGTACCTATGTTGGCAACCTATTTCAAGGAAAGTAATATTGGAATTGAAGTAGCTTCTGCAACTGATGCTGGTGATGTTAAACGAACAAGAGATACAGGCAGATATTTGAATGTACCAATATCTTTGGTAGAAAAACATAGAATAGGTAATGAAGATAAAGTTGAAGCAATGAGCTTGATAGGGGAAGTCAGAAATAAAAAAGCCTTAATTGTTGACGATGAAGTCGGAACTGGAGGTACTGTTATAGCTACTGCAAATGCACTAACTGAACATGGGGCCCGCGAAATTTATTGTGCTGCTACTCATGGCGTCATGTCGGGTAATGCAATAAACATATTGGAATCTAGTGAAATTAAGCAAATTGTAATTACAGACACTCTTCCAATATACGGAAATGTTGATAAATCTAAAATTAAAGTATTATCCACGGCACCTATGCTCGGTGAAGCTATAAACCGAATTCATAGAGGGTTGTCTGTTGGGGAAATGTTTTCGTCTTTCTAAGTTATTTTAGACCTATTTAAATCACTTAGAAAGACGATTTTATTGAAGTGTAATTAGATATATGAGTACAGGTTGTTAAGTTTATGGCATTTTTAAATAAAATAAGTGCAATATTTGGTAATTCTGATGAAAAAACATTAAAGAAGTTAATGCCAGTAGTAACAGAAATCAATAGACATGAGCCAGAATTTCAGTTGAAGAGTGACGTGGAATTATTGGCATACTCGATGAATTTGAAATCCAAAGTACTTGCAGGTGCTAGTTTAGATGCAATTTTACCAAACGCATTTGCTCTTGTTAGAGAAGCTAGTGTTCGTGTATTAGGTCAACGTCACTTTGATGTTCAATTGATTGGAGGTATAGTTTTACATCAAGGAAAAATTGCTGAAATGAGAACTGGAGAAGGTAAAACTTTGGTTTCTACACTTCCTGCATATTTGAATGCTCTAAATTCTAAAGGTGTACATGTTGTTACGGTTAATGATTATTTGGCATTAAGAGATGCACAATGGATGGGTGCTATATATGATTTTTTAGGGATATCAGTAGCTGCTTTACAGCATGATAAAGCATTTTTATACGACTCTTTGAATCGTGATAAAAACAATAACCCGTTGCGTGAAATCCAAAGAAATGAAGCCTATGAGGCAGATATAACTTATGGAACCAATAACGAATTCGGTTTTGATTACCTTAGAGATAATATGGTCTCTAAGTTCGATGACAAGGTTCAAAAAAAATTACCTTATGCCATAGTTGATGAAGTAGATAATATTTTAATTGATGAAGCTCGAACACCATTGATTATTAGCGGTCCTTCTCGGCAAAACCCAAACGAATATTTGCAATTCTCACGAATACCCTCACTTTTAGTTAAAGAGTACGATTATTCGATAGAAGAAAAACATAAAACTATATCTTTAACAGAAAAAGGTATTTCAAAAATAGAAAATGCTCTACACATTAACAACCTTTATGACCCTGAAAATTATTCGCAAGTTCATTTCGTGGAAAATGCTCTTAGGGCGGAGGTTTTTTTTGTTAAAGATAAAGAATATGTCGTGAATAACGGGGAAGTAGTTATTGTTGACGAATTTACAGGCAGATTAATGGTCGGTAGGCGATACTCTGATGGGCTTCACCAAGCCATTGAAGCAAAAGAGAAAGTTAAAGTCCAAAGAGAATCTATAACATATGCCACAATAACGTTACAGAATTATTTCCGATTGTATTCTAAATTATCAGGTATGACAGGAACCGCCTCTACAGAAGCTGAAGAGTTTTGGAAAATATATAACCTTGAGGTTGTTTCCATACCAACTAATAATATAATCCGAAGAATTGATTCTACAGATGTTATTTATAGAGATCAAAAAGCAAAATATGAAGCTGTAGTTCAAGATATAATAAAAAGAATAGCAATGGGACAACCTGTATTAGTTGGAACCACAGATATAGACAAGTCTGAACAGATAAGTCAAATGCTGAAAGCTAAAAATGTAAATCATGAAGTACTCAATGCGAAACAACATGATAGAGAAGCTCTAATCATCGCTCAAGCAGGACGGCCAGGAGCTGTAACGGTGGCTACGAACATGGCGGGACGTGGAACTGACATTGTATTAGGAGGTAACAACTCTATATCTGAAATTGATAATTTTGATTGGGAAATGAATCATAAAAAAGTTATTGATGCAGGTGGTCTTTGTATCATCGGTACAGAAAGACATGAATCGAGACGAATAGATAATCAATTAAGAGGAAGAGCAGGCCGACAAGGTGACCCTGGAGAAACGAAATTTTTTTGTGCGCTTGATGACGATTTGGTTAGAAGATTCGGTGGTGATCGAATCCAGTCTATAATGGATTGGGCTGGAATGGATCAAGAATTATCAATCGAAAACAAAATGATATCTCGCTCTATTGAAAATGCTCAAGTTAAAGTAGAGGCTCAGCATTTTGATAGCCGTAAACATTTAGTTGATTACGATGATGTTGTTAACAGTCACAGGAACATCATTTATGCTCAACGTAATTTAATATTAAATCCAACACCAATAAATTCATCAATAACATTAAAATCTCAAATATTGGAAATCATAATCTCGGAAATATCTGAAATAATTGATGATTGTTTAATAGGTCCGGATAGAGGTATGTGGGCAATTGAAGATATGTTGACCGATTTCGCAAGAATTTTCCCTATAGAAGGAGATATATTTAATCCCGAATATATTACTGATAATGATTCGGATTTTTATAAACAAAAAGTAAATGATTATCTAGTTTCATTGTATGAAATCACAGAACAAACCTTAGGGCTAGAACGATGCAGACAATTGGAGCAAATTTTGATGATGAGAGTGATTGATAGTAATTGGATACAACATTTAACTACTATGGACAATTTGCGTCAAGGAATCGGCCTAGAAGCCGTCGGGCAACGAGACCCTCTTGTAATGTATAAAAAACAGGGATTTGAAATTTTTGAAAACTTGCAAAAACGTATTTCAACTGACACTGCCTATATTGTATTGAAAACTATAATAAATGAAGTTTCAGCTACTGCTACAAGAACTAATGACCGTAATGTCAAGCCTGTTATGGATCAAGCAGTATCAATAGGAAAACAAACAACAAAAATTAATACGAATAATAAAATCGGAAGAAATGATAAGTGTCCATGCGGCAGTGGGAATAAATATAAAAAATGCTGTGGGGTACTTGTCTGATTTAGTCACTAAGTTTATCCAGAATTTCTGATAGGTTTTGTAATCTTTCCTCTGATTTAATCATACGCATTTTTTCTTTTTCGATTATTTCTTCGGGGGCTTTTGAGGTGAAGTTTGGATCATCAAGTCTAGTCCGCAATGATTTCAAATGCTTTTTAACTTCGTCTTGTTCTGATATGAGTCGTTTAATTTCAGACTCAATATTTATGCTATTCCCTATGTAGATGGTCGTGATTCCAAGTTCGGTCGCAATAGATATAGTGTCCGGATTATTTTCTGATTTAGAGACATTAATGATTTCTAATTCCTCTAAACCCGCGGCATGTTTTATATATATATATTGCGATAATAATAATTCTATATGATCTGTCGTAAGGATTTCACATTTCAGTTTTTCCTTTATGGGAATTTTGAGTTCTGATCTTACATTACGAATAGATCGTATCAATTCAAAAATACTATTCATTTGATCCACAACTAAAAATGTTTTAGGGATATCCTTCAAACTGATTGGGTATTTTGCTTCTATTAATGCGCTGGGCCAATTGGCAGGCAAGTTTAAATTACTAGATAAATTAGACCATATCTCTTCTGTGACAAAAGGTAAGAACGGATGGAGTAGACGAAGTATTTGTTCTAATACATAAGATAATATTTGAATCGGAGATTTCTCTTGTGAATTGCTCAACCTCAGCTTACATAATTCAATATACCAATCACAATATTCATTCCAGACGAAATCATGGATTAATGTTTGGGCGTCACTAAATTGATAATCAGTCATTAGCTTGTTTACATCAGCAGATAAGATTTCTAATCGTGTTAGAATCCATTCGTCATGGATATGTAATTTGTGATTAGGGACTCCATATTCTGTGGGTATTTCTGCATTATTAATATTGAATATCACAAATCTAGAAGCATTCCAAAGCTTATTGTTAAAATTTCGGCTAGCCTCAAGTTTGTTTTCATTAATACGGACATTGTTTCCGGCAGATGTTCCTGTTGTTAAGGCGAATCTAACGGCATCAGCTCCATAGGTGTCGATAAGCTCTAATGGATCTAATACATTACCCTTAGTTTTGCTCATTTTGACGCCTTCAGTGTCAAGAACTAATCCGTGTAGGTAGACAGTTTCAAATGGGATGTCTCCCATATTTTGAATACCCATCATAATCATTCTTGCAACCCAAAAAAATAAAATATCGTAACCTGTTTCCAAGACGCTTCCGGGATAGAAGTAATTCAATTCTTTGGTTACTTCCGGCCATCCTAGTGTTGAGTGAGGCCAAAGCCCCGAACTAAACCATGTGTCTAATACATCAGGATCTCTAGTTAATTCTTTGCTTCCGCAATTTAAACATAATGACGGATCTTTTATTTCAACAATCACCTCTAGGCAATTATCGCAATACCATACGGGTAATTGGTGACCCCACCATAACTGCCTACTTACTGACCAGTCTTTAATGTTGTTCATCCAATTGAAATATACGTTTGAGAATCGCTCTGGGATTATTTTAATTTTGCCTGTACGAACTGCTTCTATAGCAGGTTCCGCTAATGGTTTTATTGAAACATACCACTGCTTACTAATTAAAGGTTCTATTAAATCATCACACCTATCACAAAACCCAACCGAATGTTCGTACTCAACTGATTCGACGAGATGCCCGTTTTGTTCTAATTCGGCGATCACTTTTTGTTTGCATTCTATTCTATCCAGACCTGCGAAACTACCCGCATTTTCGTTCATTATTCCATTTTCAGATATTACATTTACTATCGGTAAATTGTGCCTAGTTCCGATTTCAAAGTCAGTTTGGTCATGGGCTGGTGTTACTTTTAAAGCCCCTGTACCAAATTCCATATCTACAGCATCATCGCCAATAATAGGTATTTTTTTATTGGTTAATGGTATCCACACAGTTTCTCCAACTATTTTTTCAAATCTTGTATCATTTGTATTTACTGCAATCGCCATATCCCCCATCATTGTTTCTGGTCGGGTGGTGGCAATGACAATGTGCCCTGATCCATTGGTTAACAGGTACTTTATTTTGTAAATGAACCCTTTTACGTTTTTATATTTAACTTCTAAGTCTGATAAAGCTGTAGCGCATCGTGGGCATCTATTCGATATTCGCTCGCCTTGATATATGAGACCTTTTTTATAAAGATCAACAAATGTTTTTCTTACGGCATTTCTTGGGCCTTTATCTAGAGTAAAAGTTTCTCTTGACCAATCACATGATGCACCCAGTCTTCTAAACTGAGTGTATATACGACTCCCATATTCTTCTACCCAAGTCCATATTCTTTTTTCAAAGTCTTCCCTACCCAAATCATGACGGCTTAATCCTTCTAAGGCGATTAACTTTTCTACTACTACCTGGGTCGCTATGCCAGCATGATCAGTTCCCGGCAGGTACAATGTAGGTTCACCTAGCATCCGATGCCATCTAACCATCATATCTTCTATAGCAAGAGTTAATGCGTGTCCCATATGTAACTGTCCTGTTACATTGGGAGGAGGCATAATCATTACGAATGGTTTTTTGTCAAAATCTATTTTTGGTTTAAAGTACCCGTTGTTTTCCCAGTATGCGTAAATACGTTTTTCAGTTGATTTCGGATCATAAGATTTTTGGATATTTGATGTAAATTCAGGTGTATTCATGATTTTATTCTATGTGTATTTATTGGTAAATCATATGGTATACACTTCTGATTTGTCATTGATGGCTTTGCCAATTTTTTTGGTTTGGTGAAGCCCTTCAAGTACAAATTCGAATGTGGTAGCTAATACGCAATCTTCTTCCGAATTACATATGCCATATAAAATATTACGTAATCCATCTATAGAATCAACCTTTTTGACTAGTTGATTATCAAGAATGTTTTCTCCCACATCTACGGTTAATCCGGTTTCAAATTTTTCCAATATCAAAGTTAATTGTTCTGGGTTTATTTTCGCTAAAAATATATTAAGGACAGCTCGGTCAATAATAGATCCTATGATTTTAGATTCCTGTCCTTCTTCTACTGTTTCAAGTTCGAGCTTGCCTATTGAAGAGGCAATTAAATATTTCAATTCACTTATTCTTGGCGACGTTGCATAGTTGTTAACGATACCCCTTCTATAGGCTTGACTAATCAGAGTTTCATAATTAGCTATAGAGACTCTCAAACTGACTCCCGATCTCTGATTTATCTCGGGACTTTTTCTTGCTAAATGAGTTATTTCGGCAATTATTTCCTTCATGAAACTAGGCATTTTAACCAATTGTTCCGAATCAGGAAACCTCTTATACTCTTGGTCAATTATGATTATTTCTTGGTCAATTTTATCGGGATAATGTGTTCTGATTTGAGCTCCGTAACGATCTTTAAGTGGAGTGATTATTCGACCTCTATTTGTATAATCCTCAGGATTTGCCGTAGCGACTATGATCACATCTAGGTTTAATCTTATTTTATGACCTTTTATTTGAATATCTCTCTCTTGCATTAGATTGAACAAGCTTACCTGTATTCGTTCCGTTAAGTCGGGTAATTCGTTAATGCAAAACAAACCTCTATTGGCCCTTGGAACCATACCATAGTGAATGGCCATTTCATCTGACAGATATAATCCTTCAGCAATTTTAATGGGATCGATTTCACCAATTAGATCGGCCACAGAAACATCTGGTGTAGCTAGTTTTTCTGAATATCGTTGATGTCTATGAAGCCATTCAATAGGAGTAGAATTGCCCATTTCACTTATAATATCTTTAGCAAATTTACTTATCGGATAGAGAGGATCGTCATTGATTTCAGATCCTGCAACATAAGGTATTTGCTCGTCGAAAAGTTCTATTATATTCCGGATTATTTTTGATTTTGCTTGACCTCTTTCGCCCAATAAAATAATGTCTTGTCCCGCTAGAATAGCGTTTTGTATTTGTGGGATTACAGTTTCTTCAAATCCGATTATTTGAGGAAACACATTTACCCCGTTTTGTAATTTACTAATTAAATTAGATCGAATTTCCTGTTTTACTGATTTTGTTATATAACCGAATTCTATTAATTCACCAATTGTTTTTGGTAATGAAGTATTCATTTTGTATTCCTTACATAATTAATTTTAAAGAAAAATTAAGGGTTGATTCGATAAATTTCGACTGCTACATCTGTATTTATCGATCCCTTAATCGGAGCGTTAGGTTTGTGGACGATTACTTTTATAGCATTTATTGCTTTATCTTCTAATAAAGTGTCAGCGATTTTTGACGCTATACTTTCAATTAGTTTTTGGCATGGACCTTCCACTATTTTTTGAACAGTGACGAATACTTTAGTGTAATCTGTAGTTTTATTTATGTCGTCTGTTATTCCAGCATCTAGTAAACATCTAAACAATTCTACATCGACTGTGAAATTTTGCCCTAGCTTGTTTTCAGCCGAGTTTACTCCATGGTATCCATAGAAAACCATGTTTTTGATTTTTATATTGTCTGAATTATTCAAATTGCTACTCAATGATTAAATTGAACTTCGAGTTATCCAATGGTTAATAATGATATTTTGGTTACATTTTATTTAAATCACATGCTATCCGTAACAATGATTCTGCTCTTTTTACTACTGGTATGTCTATTACGATCCCATCAAGCGATGTTGAACCTCTTCCCAGCTTAACTGCCTTATTAAACGTTTCTATTATTTTCTTGGCATGAGCTACTTCTAGATCACTTGGAGAAAAAGAACTGTTAATTATGTCGATTTGAGCAGGATGAATTGCGAATTTACCCTTGAAACCTATAGCTTTTGCAGATTTACAATTATCCCTCAACGCAGCATCATCCTTGAAAGCAAAAAATGGTGTATCCAAAGCTAGTATTCCGGCGGCCCTGGCCGCTATAGTCAATTGGTTTCTTGCAAAAGAGACTTCATACTCCGATTGAGATCTTTCAATTCCCATGTCATTTGTAAAATCCTCTGCTCCAAACCCTGCTCCAACTATACGTTCGTTGCAAGTCAGTATGCTATAAGCATTTATTATTGCACGTGCAGTTTCCATCCATAACAATAATTTAATTTTACCTTCTTGTAATCCTTTATCTTTTTCAATTGCAGAAATAGTACTTGATATGATATTTACTTCATCAATATTATGTATTTTACCTACTGCTATGCCATATATCTGCTCGCTGACCATAGCTTCTAAATCTTTTTCTAGTAGGCCAGTCTCTAATGAATTTATACGAGGAATGATTATTTTACCGGTGTCGGATAACATATTTAAATGTTCAGTTATAATTCTTCGAGCGTCACTTTTGTTTTCAATTGCGACTGAATCTTCCATATCTGGAATGAATGCATCTGGATTGACACTGGGAGCTTTCGCAAGCATATTAGGTTGGTTCCCGGGTATGAATAATAAGCTTCTAAGATACATTTATTTTTCTATCGCTCCTACATATTTTTAAAAACACAGAAATGAGTATAACATTTGATTTGAAGCTGTTAAATATTGCCACGATAAAGATCAATTAAAACAAAATATAAATATTGGTTAATGCTAACGTAGGATTGTATAATCACATGAGTTTTATGAAATATTGGAGACTAATAGTCATCTTTGTTTTTTTAATAATTGTAGGATGCCAAGAAACAGTTATAGATGAATTACAGTTAAAACCAAGTGACAACTCATTATCAACAAATATACGGCTAAGTCTTTTTGCTTCCCCGACCCCGACCCC
>Ga0209402_10000418_pt1 | contig 52001 bp, 48 predicted proteins | sample ArcticOcean_MG_C_3_FD_187437 | JGI IMG/M metagenome (GOLD analysis project Ga0209402, IMG submission 187437) | Marine microbial communities from western Arctic Ocean - ArcticOcean_MG_CB8_126 (SPAdes) (version 2) | ecosystem: Environmental > Aquatic > Marine > Oceanic | place: Arctic Ocean... | reverse complement strand
TTTATTACCGTTAGTTTCAATCTCATTAATTCACTGAATCAAACCAGAAGGTGCATGGCCGGTAGATACCAAAATGTGCGCCGGGATCCCAATTGTAAATGGCCTTATCTGGTACGTTTTGGAGACTATTATTCACCAAGACAACTTGAGGAACACTTGCAATTATTCCAATTGAAAAAACGTTTGAAGTGTAGGTATCTAACATTTCATGCCAAATTTTAATCCTATCACCCTTCGAACGAGCCTCGCGCCATGCATCTTTTAGTTCAAATAATTTTTGGGGCACCTCCATATCGATAGCCTGGCCAGATTTTCCTCCCGTTTCCAAATATTGTCCCCACATTGGCCACTGCAATTGCTGCTGAGACGTCGGCGCTAGTTCTGCCGGACTTGATGACGCATTCGGAATCCCATTCTCTAGACCCGACCATATAGACATCTGGACGTTCCCGGAAAATATCCGGTTGCGCATAACTTCGCGGTGCAGGGGCTTGGAGAGCACCTTAATACCGATCTTACGCCAGGTATCGGATACAAGTTCAAGTATGTCGGATGGTTCATCTTCCTCCGTTGAGAATACAACCGTCAATTCCATTGGTCGTCCATTAGGAAGCAACCGGAAACCCTTTGAATTCCTTTTAACAAGGCCAAGATCATCTAACATTTCATTAGCCGTATTAAGATCGAATTGGCTCCACCTATTTGCGAATTTTTCATCAAACAAAGGACTTTCCTGCAAAACAGAATTATTCGTTTCTCTGGCGAGGCCATAATAAAAAACTTGGTTAATTTCGTGCCGGTCTATTGCAATTGATAACGCTCTACGGAATTTAACGTTTCGAAACAATTTTCGCCACTCCATATCCTTGAAATTCAGATTGGGATATATCGCCCATCGTGCTCCCTTTGCAGTACGCCAGAGTTTTGTAGAATAGCCGAATTTTTTTTCAGACCTTTTGAGAAGTGTATAGTTATTGAAGTTTAAACCCCTAGATTGTAGGTCCGTTTCACCAGAACCAGCCTTGATTGGGATCAATTTACTGCTGGTTACATTGACTTTTACATCATTGATGTAGGGTAATTGCCGACCATTCATATCGACGCGGTAATAATAGGGGTTACGTGAGAAATTAAATCGTTTTGCCGGTGGCTTAGTCACCAAAACCCAGGGTTGCAGACTAGGAAGTTCGGGATTAACGTTCTTGTATTGCTGGCCAACGATGTAGTGAAGGGCCAACCAGTTACGTTTTTTTGCCTTTTTAGCTAACGCCTCCAGTGCACGGAGTGGTGTATATTTAATATGGAACTTTTTAAGGTAGTGAGCAGGGCGATATAAATAGATGGGGCGTGCGCCGGCAATCCTGGGCAAAATAAAGGGATTGGGCTTATGCCAGGTGTACCTAACCGTATGTTTATCTAAAACCTCAAACAAAGGAGGCTTACCTTCTACCAACATAACTTGTGGCAAGCTCTCGTTGGCTATTTTTTTGTTGGTAGCAACATCCTCAAAGTAATAGCGAAAATCCTCTGACGTAAATGGGTGCCCGTCAGACCAACGATGCCCTTTACGTAAATAGAGAGTGAAAATACGTCCGTGTTTCACCTCAAATTTTTTCAGTATGTCGGGTACAAAATTAAAGTTCTTGTCATAACCCACTAACCTGGCATATCCATAAACAACCAACTGTCTGGTGTCTTTCTTTCGACCCATCAATAATTTCAAGCTTCCGCCATGTTTGCCAGGTTGAAAGCCCTGCTGATCCGTTTTTAAGAGAAAAGGTTCTTCCGGCAAACGCTTTTTGACGGGCGGTAATTTTCCAACCGCTACTGCCGCTTCGAACATCGGTGTTTCGAGGAATATTTCCGGCCTCTCTGTTGTCATACTAGTTGACGGCCCAAGCATTACTACGAACACAACAAATAAGCCCAATACCCTCATGAGACTTTACGTAACTCCTCGCTATCCTCGCCCATCCGAACAAAATGGCGTTCAGAAACCTCTACCAATTTCCCTGCCCTAGCCGCAGTAATAGAGAACGGTTCAGGCCAATTATTCGAATCAGAACTTTTCCCCTCCAACAATTCACCTAGATCCAATTTGAGATCTGGATCGGGGTAAGGAACAGCCGCCAACAGTGCACGCGTGTATGGATGCGCGGGATTATTAAACAATTCGTCCCTGGGTGCTAATTCGACTAAACGGCCACCACACATCACTGCAATTTCATCAGAGACATAATTAACCACTGCCAAATTGTGAGAAATAAACAAGTATGTAAGACCCAACTCCTGTTGAAGATCCTTCATCAAATTTAATATCTGTGCCTGAACTGAAACGTCCAGCGCTGAAACCGGCTCATCGCAGAGTAAAAGATCAGGTTTTAAAGCCAAAGAACGGGCAATACTGATACGCTGGCGCTGACCACCCGAAAAACTGTGCGGGTAACGATTTAGAAACCGTGGATCAAGACCTACTAAATTCATTAATTCCTTAACCATTTCCATTCGGTAGCTGCCATCTCCAATCTTGTGGATAATAAGTGGCTCACTGATGATGTCGAAAACCGTCATTCGGGGGTTTAACGACCCAAATGGGTCCTGAAATACGTACTGATATTTAGTTCTATACGGGATTAGGTCACGGCCCCTTAGTTGAGTGAGGTTTACTTCGGTCCCCTTATCATTAAAGATTACTTCACCGCTGTCCGCAGCCAGTGCCCGCATGATAATCTTACTAAGTGTTGTTTTACCGCAACCACTTTCCCCTACAAGGCCTAGCGTTTCTCCTCGTTTGATCTCAAAACTTACGTTGTCAACAGCAGTTACAACCCGATCAGATCCGCCAAACATACCTCTCTTTCGAATTGAAAATTCCTTCCTGATATTACGAACTGTCAAAATTGAGGTAGAGCCTACTTCCGGCTTTAGAGAATTTTGTGTCTGGGCCAACAAATGGCCAGTGGTAGGTTCTATCTCACGGATCGGTATTAATCTTTCACCCGGTTTCATATTAAAATGAGGCACTGCGCGCAGCAAAGATTTTAGATAAGGATGCGACGCATTACGAAAAATATCATCTATACTACCGGCCTCTACCACCTTGCCGTTATACATCACTATGACTTCGTCAGCTACATTTGCAACTACTCCCAAATCGTGAGTAATTATTAGTACTGACATCTTAAGATTGTCTTGTAATTCATTGATAAGTTTTAATATTTGGGCCTGTATTGTTACGTCAAGAGCTGTGGTCGGCTCGTCAGCTATCAATAGAGACGGCCGACAAACGAGCGCCATCGCAATCATTGCTCTCTGTCGTAATCCACCTGACAATTCAAATGGATATGTATCAAGCGCATTCCCTGGGTTAGGAAAACCGACAACCCTTAGCATCTCCACCACAGCGTCCCGTGCTGTAGATTTTCTCAAGTCTGAATGAAGCACCATAGCTTCGGTAATTTGATTCCCAACCGTATGTAATGGCGATAGGGAAGTCATAGGTTCCTGAAATATCATAGATATGCAACGGCCACGAATGGATTGCATTATTTTACTATTCGGGTCTATAGCAGCTATGTCCAATACGCCTTTCTTGTGATCGACGGCCATAACCGTGGAGCTGTCTTTATTGTCCGAAAAAAGTATCTGTCCACCTGTTATGGTTGCCACTTTGGGCAGTATTCCCATGATCGCTTGGGCAACAGTTGACTTTCCGGAACCCGATTCACCTACAATTGCAGTTGTTGTTGCCGGTTTTATTCGAAACGACACCCCATCAACTGCTTTGACAGTCCCTTCCTGAACACGAAACTCGACTGCGAGGTCTCTTACTTCAAGAAGATTAGCCAACGCCACCCCCCCGTCTTTTAGAATTGAAACCAAAAGCCTCCAAATTACTAGTAGTTGTTGAATTAAGAGAAATGTGATTAGCCTCAGCGGCAGCAAAAGCTCGAGAGGCAATTTCTTCAAATCCTACCAAAGATGACTCTATTCTTATGGCATTTGTGGCGTTTCTTAGTCGCATTTGCATCCAACCCTTTTCGCCATTTCGCCATAAAGTGAAATAGGACAATTTAAAATCTGTGACGTCCGCCCAGTAAAGCGTAATATCAAAGAAGGAGTTTACTCGTATCCATTCGTTAGTAACGGTGACCGTCGTCATATACCTAATAATTATTCTTACCAAAAAGGTAATGAATACAGCAGTTAACGGCACCAGAAACCACAGCGCAAGAATGATTTCCAAACCTAAAAGGACCGGCAGACTGCACAAAACCAAACCTACGACCGCGCGTACACAATCCCCCCCTACTGAGAGAACGAGTAACCATACTCATCTGCCATTTTAATTTTACGTTCTGCCTTTGATTCTCAATATTTGATGAGGTCATAATAGTTAGCCGGGAGTAAAACTTTGACAAACCCGTGAGGCTTACGAACTCCCGCCAGCAGATAGAGCCTCACCAAGGTCACGCGTGGTTCGCTCTAGACGCTCTGCCACCGATCGTGTAATCCTTGCGCTCATTTGTGGATCCTCAGCTATCAATGTAAAAAATATGTCCTTTTCAATACTCATGACTTGAAGTCCGGTACCTGCTTGAATTGTTGCAGTTCTTGGTGCTTCACATAAAAGAGCAAGTTCTCCGAACAACTCGTTCTTCTTCATGGTAACAAGTTTTTTCGGACCTTCAGAGGTTTCGAGAAGCACCTCAGCCTCACCATCTACTATCACGTAAGCTTTGTCGCCCAAGTCGCCTTGCTTGATTACCACTTCTCCAGGTTCATACTGATACCGTTCACTCGCGAAAGAAAGTAGCTTCAGTTTAGAACGGTCCATTCCTGCAAACATAGGTATCGCCGCGAGTACATCAATTTCCTGTCCAAAACCCCCTTCTATTTCAGTTTCCGCTGCGGCCGTGGTTGCAGGTTCAGCTGACGAGGCTTCGCCACTTCCAGAAATGCGTCCACCCTCCATCGTAAATACATGGTCAAAACTTCCATCTACCTCTGGTTCACTGGGCACCAGCATAAAACTTTTTCCACTCTGCTCTTCACGCACCCTTTCAAGGAGCATTCTTTGGCTCTCCGAATCCAAGCCGGAAAGCGCTTCGTTTAAAATTAAGAGGTCTGGCTGTTTAATAAGGCTACGGGCAATTGCTAGTTTTTGCCGTTGAATCGGTGATAGCCTTGCCCCGCCGATGCCGACTTCGTAGCCAAGCCCTAAATTAATAACTTCGTTCCGGATACCTGTCTCATCGACAACCTTGGCAAGGACTTCACCCACTATTTTGCTACTTCCCGCACGTTCACTTGCCCGTTTTCCAAAAAGGATATTATCCTGAACTGATGAAGCAGTATTGTAACTCCCCGTTTCAAAAAATTCGACTGCCCCTCTAAGGTCTTCAGGTAAATTCTCAGAAAACTCCCGTCGTGCTTCAAGGATCCTTGTCTCAAACTCTTCATCTACGAGACCTAAATGATGACGAGCCGGTATTAGTTTGAATGGTAATTCAACCAACAATGCACGGTCTTCCGTACTAGCATTTTCAAGACTATTCTGGCCAATTCGCTTTAAAATCGCCTGAAACTCTGGCAAGTCGTCGGGCCCAATAAAACTGAAGCGTTCCCAAAATTCATGATCTGGTGCTAAACCCTGGAATAGGTCGACCATAATCTCCGCCAGCCTTTGGCCTTTTTGCATGAACTCCTCTTTAAGACCAACCTTTTCCAATAGGTCCATGACGTAATCATTATGCCCTAGGTTCTCAATTTCAAATTTCTCTCCTACTGGAGTTCCAAAGAGAATATTTTCCGCTACGGATGCGTTACTATTAAATTTATCCCCATCGAAAGATTCAACATAATCAGAAACTTTTCCCTCGTCTAAAAGTTCCCGCATTTTTTGGCGTGCTGCCAATAAGCTCTCTACAAGACCTGGGTTTTCTGACGGATCTATGGTCTGCCGAAGGCCAATTGAATACACATCAACTTCCAACCCCACCATCTTCAAATAGTGCTGCATTCGGCCTAAAAGATCATCATCACTGTCCGCCCCTGCGGCATTCACATCCACCCAATGCGCGTTAATATCATGCGATACATTCCCAGTATTTTCTGCTTCAACGATGTGACGTTCTCGATCACTCGCGTCAGAGCCTTCATATTCAATTTTGTTAAGTGGGCGATGCTTTAAGCCGTATAGCAAGTTGTCTCTAATGCTACCGCCAAAAATGTAGGGAGTTTGCCCTGTATATGATATCTGGCGCCCGGTGAACGCTTCAGGCAAACCTGATAAATCAGTATCATTGAGAGATATTTTACCGCCCGAAGGGTTCAACAAACGGGCAATCATTTGGGAAAATTCACCTTTCCCGCCCCCGGGAGGACCAACAACCGCAAAATGGGATGGCAAGTCTACCCTCATGGATGCCCCATCGACGACTTTCAGCCCATCATCTTCCGACAGGCTTGTATTAGCGGCAACAAGTTGGCCAGTCATTGCCGGCTTGTCATCCGGTTCAGCAACCAATTTTTCTTCTTCCAAAAGATCATTGAGTTCAAACTTTTCAATTAATTGCTCATATTTAATCCTGGCATCTTCTTTGCGTTGATAATATCCAAGAAGCATTTTCCAGGGGGCCGAAACATCCTTATAAGCACCCAATACAGCAATAAGTGAACCAACGGTCATATCACCAATAATAACCAGCCAACCGCCAATCGAATAAAAGAAAAACGGCGTGAGGAGAGCCAGAAAATTGTTCACAAACTTGATAAAAAATTTCTTTTTATAAATTTGGTACCGAATATCGAATATCTTGCCGAGACGTGTTGAATAATCAGCTAATTCATATTGCGAGGTATCATTGGCGTGGACCTCGTGAGCACCTGTAACTGCTTCACCAATCCTCTCGTTAAGGCGCCGAACGCTTTGAACTCTTTGCTTACCAAGCGCATTCACCTGGCGCTGAAGTTTGGGGATCAGCCAACCTTGAACTGGGTAGAGTGCTATAGCCGCTAGACCTAGTTTCCAGTCCTGAACGAACATGAAACCCATTAAAGTTAACAACAAACCACCTTGGTATGACGGCAAATTCAGGGCATCCCCAAAAAAACCACCCAGTGGCTCCGTCTCAAGGGTAACCATAGACACCACTTCACCTTGTGAAGTCTTCCTAAATTGAGGAAGAGGAAACCGCAATACGCGTTCTATAAGCTGGTAGCGCAAACGTCTTAGCAAACGCTCTCCTGCAGCACCGCGGTAAACATTGAGAAAAAATTTAAATCCCCCATTTACAATAACCAATACGAGGAACAGCCCACACAAAACTAACAAAAACTCAATTTGTTCCAACCGAAGGCCATAGTAATTCAACGGAAATACTACCCCGTTGTCTATCCCTTTTATGGCTTTATCAACAATCTGTTTAGGAATATCGAGTGAGAAAAAATAAAACGGTAGCGAAGCGATTACTACTAGGATCAAAACTAACTGCTGCGCTTTACTGTAGCGAAACACAAACTGAAAGACACCCCGTTCCATGTTCTCTCTTCCTTTCTGCAGCGTCAACAAACGCCTATTTTAAAACGAATAAACCAACAAATAACTAGTTACCACGAAATCATGCCCGTTCGACGAGGGAACGTCCTTCTCATATTAGCTGAGTTATGGAGGCATCGCTAGGTATATGACCCTTTTAATTCTCTTGCCCATGACGCTACCAAATTCGCAGATGCAATCGCCCCATCTAAGTTAATTCTATTATTTTTGCTAGGCTTCTGGATTTGGGTATTATTCACGGTATCGATCAAAATTTTATCGGAAAGACGAGCCTCAGGAATCTGACGTATTAAACCTCGTTCTTCCATTAACTTAACCCTTAAGGTCTGCTCCGTCTCCTGACCCCCGGCATAGGGTATGGCGATACCGTTAGCACCCGTCGCCAGCACTTCCATCACGGTATTATAGCCACCCTGTGAAATTGAGAGCCTACAATTCTTCAATAAGTTTATAAAATCAGGTCTTGCCCGTTCAACAATCACACCCTCTACTGCAGCATCATGGATAGATTTAAATACTTTTTCATCCATATAATGTCCCGCCAAAAGTCGCCAATTGACATCAGAAAGATAGGTGTATGGGCGAATTCTTTGTGCCGAGCGAAGCAGTAATTCTCCGACCGCACCGCTACCTGACGAGACGACAACCTCTCCCTTCCCTTTTGTTTCGTTTGAACTTGCGTGACGTTGACGTTCCACCACGTATCCGGTGTAATGCAACATGTCCGCTAATTCTAGAGCGCGAGGAAAGGTCTTATCAAACGTGATAAAATCAGGGTCTCCATGAACCAAGATCCGATCAAAGTAAGCCTTGGCCTTTTTGACCATCTCCTCTACCCGATGGGGATTGTTTTTTTCGACCAATATGTCCCTAACGGATGACACAATTACTGGTCTTTGTTTAGCAACCTTAGCAGCATCCAATAAAGGTATTAGTTCAAACTCCAACTGGCGACGGCCGAACGGAAACAATTCGATGATTAATATCTGTGGACACAATTCACTGAATAAATTTAATAATTTTGCTCGGCGTCTTGTCTTTAGGGTATCGGACAACCCTATTCCATCCGCATCTACCAACGCACTGAAGGTTCTATCCGCTGAACGGATAGCCGGTAATTGCACAAAGTTCATACCCCTGTCATCTATTACCGGAACAAACTCACCGCCGGAAACAACAGTGACATTTAAGCCTTGTTCCGTCATTGCCCTTGCCAGGGTCGTGGCACGCTTAAGATGGCCAATCCCCAATAAGTGCTGCACATAAAAAAGTACCCTAGGCGCACTCATCAGGTGGTCATGTCAATGTTGAGTTGTGCAATTTTAGGGAGCCCGCAAGCATCTAATTCAAACAGCTGGAGACACCCATCCCTTAGTTTATGTTTTGGCTTATCAACCATGTTCCAGTTATCTGCCATCGCGAATATGGCACGAATGACGCCCTTGTGACAAACTGCTAATGTATCTTTACCACTACTCGCGATCTCCTTTAGGAGAGGCATAACCCGGCGTTGCACTTCGCGAGGGCTCTCCCCGTCAGGACCCTTAAAGTCAAGACCTTCAGCCTCCCTAACTGCCATCAAATCTCCTAGTTCCTGACGAAGCTCGTCTAAAACACGACCCTCCCATTCGCCCCAACTCATCTCCGACAACCGTTTGTCAGTCCTAGGTTTTTCTCCACTCAAAATAAAAGCTGTTGTTGCGGCACGACTTAATGGACTTGAAATCCATTTATAAACCTTGAAGGCAGGGGCCAACGACCATCCAGATACCTCTTCTCTTCCCAATTCGTCCAGTGGTATGTCGGTCTTACCCTGGACAATTTTGCGGCGGTTCCAATCCGTTGTTCCGTGACGAATAAGCGCTAATTTAACCACTTATAAGCCCCGTTAGAGCAGTATCTAGTTGTTGCGCTGCACCCGATATCGAGTGATCTCGTTTGACAATTGACTGAGCTTGCAAACCCATTTTGGCCAATGTTTCTGGGTCATCCATTAATTGCCGAATGGCGTTCGAAAAAGCTGCCACATCCCCCACCTCGGTCAACGTTCCGGTGACGCCATCCCGAATGATGTCACCCACACCCCCAGTATTTCCCGCAATAACAGGTAGTCCGTGGCCTTGCGCTTCAAGCATCGCCATTCCGTAAGCTTCCTCAATTGCCGGCCATAAGAATACATCAGAAATCGTCATCAAATTAGAGATGGTAGGCTGGTCTTCTTGCCCGACAAAGGTTGTAGGTAAACCATCAAAGAGAGCCTCGACAACCGAGCGAACGGGACCGTCCCCAGCAACAAGCAATTGCCAACCTGATTTTTTGATGGAGTGAAGGGATTTTGCTAACATTTCGTATGATTTGTGTTTTGCACCTTTCCGCATCATAGCCACAGTCAGGAACCAAATGTGATCAGTATTCAAATTCATGTCTCTAGCAAAGGTGCTTCTCTTATCGCTCCTTCCTGTTAATTTTTCACTCGGCAAATCGATAAATGGCTTTAACTGTAGGTATTTGCTATTCTCGTGTAACAACGGTTTAACACATCCTGCATCCAGGGAATTCAACCCAACCACCAAATCTGCTTCCTTGATGGAATTCTCAACACATTGATGATTCATATTCCAAGGTCCACCCGCTCTCTTGGGCGCATGTGACGCCTCAGCTATTACATACGGTATGTTCAACTCCTTCGCGACTAACGGGCCAATCCAATCGGGGGCCTTATAATATACATGGTATGTGAACCAAAGGTCTGGGAAATGTTCTTGGAGTGCATATTTATTGATTAGATCTTCAGCTGCCTTGTGACCTTCAAAACGCAGCACCTTCTGGCGGGTAGGATCTCCTATAGGCTCACGACTTCTAAACTCGGATGCAAGTTTGACACAATGCCCTGCAGATTCCAGTGCCTTAATTAAAGTATTGGCCATCCTGAGATCTCCCGACGGGACCCCAGACGTTGGCGCTTTCAAAGGAGAATAGAAGGCAATTTTCATGCCACGTTGTCGACACCATTTTTTGCCGGAAGGCCGAACAATAAAGTTAAGTTTTCGACACAATTGTGAAAATCAAAATTGGCCCGAACTAAATTTTGTCCTGTTGTTCCTAGTGAGGCTCTTAATTCAGCTGACACAATAAGACGGTGCAATCTTGCTGACAGACCCTCGATGTCGCCAGGTTCAGCCAATAGCCCGCTCACTTCGTCTTCAATAAATTCTGGGATACCGGACAAGCGTGTCGAAACACACGGCAGTCCCTGGGATTGGGCTTCAATCAAGACGTTTGGCAATCCATCACGGTCACCGTTTTTTGCGATTTTGCTAGCCAATACAAATATATCGGCGTCGCGATACGCTTTAATCACTTCTTCCTGCGAACAAGGACCAATCCATTTAATCCGCTCAGGAACATCCCAAGAATTCGTCATCCGTTTCAGTTGTTTGAGTTCGGGTCCACCTCCTATATGTGTAAATGTCCAATCTAAATTGTCTGGAAGTAATGCCAAGGCAGACAAAAGATCCTTATATCCCTTTTTTTCAACTGCTCTACCAACAGATAGAAGCCTAACGCAAGAGCTTTGCTCAATCTTTCTATTTACTATTTTAAATTTTTCCAAATCCAGACCGTGATATACCAAATGGATTTTAAGGGGATTATCGGCCAAACCTTTCAGATACCTCTCATTTCCCTGGGTACAAGTTACCAGCCATTTGCAATTCTCTAACTTCTCACGCACCTCCCATTTAGGGGTCGTCCAGATATCAACAGCGTGAGCCGAACAACTCCAGGAAATACCTAACAAGTTAGCTGCATAGCGGGTAACAGACGCTGGTGTATGAAGAAAATGGGCGTGTAAGTGATCAACATCATTTTCTAATTCAGATGCCAATACCAAGGCTTGGCCAAAACGTCGAATGCGGTTGGACGTTAAATCCCGCCTTAAATCTCTCAGCCATACCCTTAAAACATCTCGATAGGACGTCCATCTGCGAATTCGTCGCCACGACACCCAAACTCGTCCAATTTCTTTGTATAAGTATTCCGGGAGGTACCGGACGGATGCCACTATCTCATCATGTATCGGGTGTTTTTTATTCTCCGTTGGATATCGTAATGATACGATCTCCATTGATAACCCACGCTTCTGCAACTCCAAGATTTCCTGGGCAATAAAGGTTTCGGACAGGCGGGGGTACCCTTTCAGTATTATTGCCGCACGCATTACCTTAATATATCAGCATAATTCTTTGTTTTCACAAAATTAACTGGTCAATCGTTGATAATTCTTGTCGGTGAGATTTTGCTATATATTGGCTTACCAGCCGATTTATATTCTGAAGACCATCGAGAAGACCAGGGAGAATAATTTCCGAAGGTGGGTTCTGCTGGGTGAGTTGACAAAGCGCCGTTGCCATCGTTTTTGGATCAGCTTCGTTGTCGTAGTTAAGCATTGAAAGCAAACCTAGTTCCTGTGCTCGGCTCGCTCGGATATACTGCTCAAGGCGCGGCTTGGTGCGCGGTACGATTATGCTTGGCTTGTCGAATGACAAAATCTCACAGAAGGTATTATAGCCGCCCATGGCCACTACACCGACTGCCTTCTCCATCAAGTGTTCAATGTGGGAGGAAAATGTCATCGCGGAGACACTTTCCAGCTTTTCGATGCGGGCAAGAAAACTCTCCTGATGATCCGTGTGCATGAAAGGCCCCAACACAATTAATGCAGGGTGAGGGATTTTCATTCCTGTCTCATAGGCAGTTAAGACCCAATCTATCAAAACATCCCCATCTCCGCCGCCGCCAGCAGTAACGAGGATATATGGTGTGTTTGGTACAGAAGCGGACTTCACACTCAATGCTTCCGGGACCTGGTGCTTGAGATAGCCTGTATAAACTATCTTACGCCTTATAACCTCAGGAATTTCGATACCTATAAGTGGGTCATAAAACTGTGGTAAACCATAAACCCACAATTCGTCGTATAAATCTTTGAGTGCCGGCATGACATGCTTACGTTCCCATTCTGGCACCAAAAGATCAGGTTCGTCCATTACATCTCGCAGGCCAAGAATTAAGGGAGTTCCGCGGGACTTCAACATCTCAAGTGTATCGCCTACTTCACCCCGTAATCCCAGTGGTTCCTTATCAACGATAAAAATGTCGGGATCAAATACATCCGCTGTATGCTGAATGATTGATGCTCTTAGGGCCATCGTTTGTTCAATATCCAGGTGTAGTTTTAGAGACGTATAATCGCCGTTTCGTAGCTTTATAACGCCAGGCACCCTGACAAAATCCACCCTCGCCCGAAAATCAAAACTACCAATAATCGGCGAACCAGATAAGATTAATACCGATAGTTTGTTAAACTCTCCAACCAAGGAATGAGCTATAGCCCGGCAACGCCTCAAATGCCCCAGTCCAAAACTATCGTGACTGTATATGAGAACCCTAATACCTTCTTTCTGGGACCTTTTATTTTTTGACATCCCTAGTACCTGTTAATCGACACAAAACGACATTATCGCATGTGTACGAGGCTCTTTAAAGTCTAATTGTAGCCAAAGAATTTTGGATTCAGGAATCAAATTTGTCACGACGGTATATAAATGTACTTTCTGGTTCGACTATCGCCTTGATTTTACTATCTGACGTAGTTGAAAAGGCACCCACCTGCCGGCAGTGGAATTCTTGAACACTGGTATTTTGAACACTGGTACAAAAACGCACGAAGGTACTTGGTCCCAGAGGACGGGCATTTATAACTTCTACCGGCACTCCATATTTGCCACCCTCCGAAAGTTTGATCCCGTCTGGACGGACAATTATATCGAGTTCACAGCCGTCTTCATATCCAAGGGCCGGAAAGATGCCAAGCGGTGTCGCCACCTCTTCATTAAATACAACTCCCAAGAGGCGATTGACCTTGCCAAATAAAGAAGCGACAAAGGGGTGAGTTGGTAAACGATAAATATCATCCGGAGTTCCTTCCTGAAGTAAGATCCCCGTCGACCCCATAATCAATATACGATCCGCCATAAACATGGCCTCATCGGCATCGTGAGTAACCAACAACGTAGCTGCACCAGATACCTTCAAAATACCCAGTGTCTCCTCCCTGACTTGAATGCGCATTCCCTGATCGAGACCTGAAAACGGTTCGTCAAGAAGCATCACGGCGGGTCTAGGCGCAAGCGCTCTCGCCAGCGCCAAACGCTGCTGTTGGCCGCCAGATAGTGTATGAGGATAGGTATCCATGAGTTGGATCATGTTAACCTGTTCCAATACTTCAGTAATTCTTTGTTCGCGCTCATTGGCGCGCATTTTAGTCAAACCAAATGCAACGTTACCGGAGACGGTTAGGTGCGGAAAAAGGGAAAAGTCCTGAAACATCAAACCGACACCTCTCCGTTCAGGGGGTATTTGGCCATTATTATCGGCGACAACCTCACCTGAAAATTTGATGGTTCCGGCCTGCAGAAATTCCAGCCCTGCGGCTAATCGCAATAAAGTTGTTTTTCCACAACCCGATGGCCCAAGAAGACACACTATTTCTCCTGGAGAGACAGCAACCGAGAAATCGTCGAATACCTTATGATCACCATAGGCATGTGATACGCCTTGAAGTGCCAGTCCCATTAAACATTTACTCCTAATGGGTCTCGTCTACCAAAATTGACTTTGGTGATGGCAATACTCAAGAGTATTACGGGTATAATACCCGAGGCAACTATGGTGAGGGCTGCCGGAGCTGCCCGCTCAAATTGTTCAGCAGCCGAAAATTGATAGACCTGCGTTGCCAAAGTCTCAAAATTAAATGGCCTCATAATTATGGTCATGGGTAATTCCTTCATGACATCAACAAATACCAATATTGCACCTGTCAGGAGGCTTGCTCGGATCATGGGAAGGTGTACCCGCCATAGTATAGCTCCATGCGATGCTCCTAAGGTCTTTGCTACACCATCGATGTTGTTGGTAATTCTACCAAGGCTCACCTCCACCGCACCCAGCGACAAAGCCAAGAAACGCACGACATATGCAAACGTCAATGCGGCAATGCTTCCGCTAAGCAATAATCCGGTTGAGATACCAAATTTATTCCGCATGAACTCATCTATACTATTATCCAATAGACCCATTGGTATAAAAATACCAATTGCCAGAACTGCACCGGGGATGGCGTAGCCTAAACTGGCGAACCGAGTAATTGCAGCAAATATACCCCAGCCATTGAGACGCATTCCGTAGGCCAGTAATACCCCAATCGAAACTGCCAGAACGGACGCTAAACCAGCTAGCGAAAGGCTATTCCAGACACTCATTAAAAACACACCATCTAAGGCGTCATTAAAGTATCCTGTAGCGTCCCTGATTAGAACAGAAAATGGTACAATGAAACCGAGAAGAATGGGCAACGTACAGGCAATAGAGGCCAAAAAGGCAGATCCCATGGTCAAGTCTCTACTGGCAAGACGTTTATAGCGTTGAGAAGTTTGATGAAACTTTTTTTTTCGCCGGGCAAAACGTTCGATGGCAATAAGGAGTGCAATTAACATGAGCATGACAACAGCAATTTGCGCAGCGCCACCAACATTATTCATGTTTAACCAGACATCAAAAATACCAAGAGTAAGCGTCTGAACTCCGAACAAGTCGACCGTCCCAAAATCGTTTAACGTCTCCATCATCACCAGGATCAAACCAACAACGACAGCTGGTCTGGCTAACGGTACGGAGATAGCGAAAAAACTTCTCCAAGGGCCATACCCAAGTGTTCTTGAAACTTCTAAAACACCTGCCGTCTGCTCAAGGAAGGCTGCACGAGATAAAAGATAGACGTATGGGTATAATACGAGAGACATCATAGAAGTTGCGCCGCCTAACGAACGAACTTCCGGAAACCAATAGTCCTGGGGGGTCGTCCAGCCATAGATACCCCGCAAACTCCCCTGTAGTGGACCAGCAAATTCCAACAGATCCGTGTAAACGAAGGCAATTACATAAGAAGGGACGGCCAGCGGAAGAAGTAATGCCCATTCAAAGAAACGACGGCCAGGGAATTGACACATTGTTACAAGCCAAGCTGTACCCACACCGATGAAACAAGTCCCTATGGCAACTCCAAGCATCAGTATTAAAGTCGTGCCAACCAGTCGCGGTAATACCGTAGAAAACAAGTGGGGCCACACGTTTTCGGTCGGGGAAAACGCCAACCAGATCACAAATGAAATTGGGATCGCAATTGTCATTGCGACGACGACAGATCCTATCGTCCATGCGTCAATCTTATTCAGACTTCGCCCAAGAAACGGAAAAAAGCTTCTATATCTTAACGCGTTTATCATCAGATCCAGTAAAGGTTCTTTAACGGTTTTAAGCCGCCGTTGGAATTGCAACGGCGGCTCGCAAAAATCATTTAACGAAAGACTATTTAGTTTGGCGCAGCCTATCCGTCAAAGTTAACGATATCCATAATCTTTGTTGCTTTTAAGCGGTGCTTAGCGATGGTTGCGAGGTTTGCGTCGCTCGGGAGAAACGTTCCCCAAGACTTTACCCTGGACGACCAGGCTACCCCAGGTTTTACTGGGTACTCGAAATTCTGTTCGGCATACATTCTTTGAGCTACACTGCTACTCAAAAACTCAAGTAATTTCTTGGCGTTCAGCTTGTTTTTTGCATATTTGGTCATCGCCGCACCGCTAATATTTACGTGTGTTCCTCTCCCACCTAATTTGGGAAATAGGAGGCGAACGGAATTGGCCCATTCTTTTTGTTCCGGGTTTTTTTCGTTGGTTTCCATGTTGCCCAAGTAATAGCTGTTACCTAGTGAAACATCGCAAAGTCCCTCTTTAATTGCCTTAACCTGGGCGCGGTCATTCCCCTTGGGTCTACGGGCAAGATTGGATTTAAGTCCACGAGCCCAATCTTCGGCCGCTTTTTCACCTTTTTCATCTACGAACGCAGCTAAAAGCGAAAGGTTATAAGCATGTTTCCCGGACCGTGTACAAATTTTTCCTTTGAAACGCGGTTTTGTTAAGTCGCTGTATGTCATAATCTCACCGTCTTGGACCCTGTTCTTGTGGGCATATACCACACGGGCACGCAAGGTCAGACCAAACCACAATCCATCGGGATGACGAAATTGTGGTGGAATGTTCTTGTGTAAAATAGGTGAACTTATGGGCTGGAGAAGATTAGCATCGGCTAATGCACTAAGCCTAGAAATATCAACTGTCAGAACAGCATCAGCAGGCGTATTACGCCCTTCCGCCTTGATTCTCTCAAGCATCCCTTTCTTCGCAAAAACGACATTAACCTTGATGCCTGTTTGTTTCGTAAAGTGTTTCAAAATTTGATTAATAAGAAATGGTTGCCTGTAAGAATACAGGTTAACTTCCTTTGCCGACAAAGTACCGGCGAATGGAATAAGAATAGTTCCAAAAATAAAAGATTTCAGTATGTTACGCGTCACTTGTTTACCTTAGTTGCTTTTAATTAATATGAAATTGATAATTATTCTCACGGATATAATGATGATCAGCCCTTATTGCAAGTGCAAATCATTCTTATTTACACAAATACAATTTTGCAATTAAAATCAGATATTTATTAATTTTTATGTGTTATTTTTAATTGGTTAAACTCAGAATATAGCTGGTTAAAGGGAAATAAAGACCATTGCGCATCTTGATTTTAGATACTGTGTATCACGGCTACGTGCAATGGCTGTACGGAAGTGATCCAGATCTTTTAAATAAGCCATATGCGAACCAACACGAAGCTACCATCAAGGGTGGTTTCCATACTGCCGCTGTATGGGCAGAGCCACTCCGCCAATTAGGACACGACGTCATAGATATTTGGGGAAATCATGCCCCCCTTCAAATTCGCTGGTGTCAAGAAAATAGCCACGAAGAGATCTTAAGAATGAACGCCAATTAATTTAGGTTTGGCAAAATAAGACGAATTAAATTGCCTTTCAGATAGATTCCCGTATAGGTGAGAAACGAAATTTCGAATGTTTTTAAGACCATGAAATTTCCTATAAGAAGGAACGTATTCAGTTAACCTGTGTGCACTGCTAACATCATTCGACGAGATGGCTGGGGGTAAGTTTGTTACATTGTGTTCGACTTTGGCCGACGGTAAACCGAGTTCAAGCATAGGAATGCCTTTGCTCTTGGCTAATAACGGAACAAGTTGAGTGGTCAAGCCTAATATCGGTTTATCTTGAACGGACAAGCCTACTTGTCGGAATGGCGTCGGCTCAAAAATAAGAACAGTTTGAGGAGACAATTTTTCAATAGCCATAGCTATTTGTTCTATTCTGATAACATAACTGTCAAAATTCTGTTTTATAAAATGGAAAAAGGCCCTTAAGGACAAAATTCTATTGGCATATCTCGATTTGATAATGGTTTGAGATATTTTATCAACATAGTCACACAAGTCTTCAACGGTATTGATAATTTCTTCACTAATTGGCAATAGGTCCGCTTCATTACACAGATCTTCGATGGAAATTACATCAATTCCAAGATTTTTCGCCGCATAATCTGCGCCAGGTGTCATTACCACGATTTGTGTTCCGGGATAGTCTTTGGCTACATAACGAAGCTGTGTTTCGGTTTCTATAAATACCAACACAAATTTTTCTCTTCGTTTACTGAGGGGATACCACAACTGATAACGATCAAATAGAGATCACTTAAATTAAATTTTGTTAGATGACTTAATTATTAACTATGCGTCACTCTAATTTGATCACATACAAAAAACCTGAGTTAATATCTAACTCAAATAAATCTCAGTTGAGAATATACTTTGACAAATAACTGGAAAAAACACCTAAACATATCCTCTTTTAGAAACTATTTAATTAGATAACTTGCTAGACATAGCCGCAGTTGGATCAAGCAACTTTAATGTCAATCCCAAATATAAAAATAATCGACAAATTTAAAACTAGGCTCAGGCGACCTTAACGTCTGGTAAAGCGGCAGGATTTATACTTAGGCCAGAAAGATGGCGATTGTCATCAAAATGCTCATCGGAAACGATTGCGTCTTTCATATATAAATGGGTTAAAAGGTTGATTTTCTCAATACCAAAGTCGTTTATATCAAAGGAATGTTCATGTTTACGCTGTCGAATTAAAAATTCCGCGGTATCTGTTTCAATTTCAATGGTGTTGGCCCAGCGAATATTAAGGAGGTAATAGCCATCCTCACGACGAAATCGAATACGTTCGGGAACTCTAAATTTCATCCCCAAATTTATCTTTGCGATCAATTCAGGATCCGTTGCGATTTTAAATCTTTTCCGAAAGTTATCCTTATTCTCCATCAAATGATCTTTGCCATCGAGACGACCGTTATGGGCTAACGAAGACATACGGCAACCAGATGAACAGACTTCTGAATAGTCACACCCCTGGCATTCCTCGTAACGATAGCTACCGTCGTGCCATAACTTCATACCCGCAAAGGCTTCACGTAGATCAGTTTTAAGGACGTTGCCATAAGATTCTTCTTCGTGAACACAGGCATGAGATTCGCCTGTTGCGTTAATACTCATGCGGTCTCCTCTTTGCGCCGGACAGCCGCGTCCTACGAAGTCAGCATATTTTTCTAAATCACTCAATAGGCAGAGCGGATAACTAATCAAGGTACCAATCATAATGCCGGTATCTTCCTTTGCCCGGAGTAATTCGTTTAATGTTTCTAAAGCATCCTTCTTGGACAAGAAGTCCTCTTTTTCGACGGACATGTCCTTATATACTGCAGGTACAACGCGAGTGCCAAAAAACTTCTGACAACCAATTTCATGTGCCAGAATTGCGGTTTGATAAACGTGATCTTTATTCAACTGCCCAACAACCATGTTGGCGCTAACCCTGATACCTGCGGCCACAGTCGTTTTGATGCCGTTCACGATTTTTTCGAATGCGCCCAGCTGATTGACCATGTAGTCGTTTATTCGGGGATCATAGGAATTCAAACTGGTCAAAACATGGTCTAGCCCAGCATCGAATAAGCGTTTCATCCGTTTTTCCGTGGCTAGCATCAAATTACTATTGATGCTGGTGGATATATTGTTCTCGGTTAATTTATTGATGGTGTATTCGAGTAGATCGAATTTAGCCATCGGTTCACCGCCCGATGGGATAACATGAAAAACGCCTGCTTCAACGAATTTTTCTATCAAGATATCGACGTTCTGATATGTCATTGATACCATTTTATCAGAACTATCTCGCCAAAAGTTTGAACAATGTCTGCAACTGACGTTGCAAGCTTCTGTCATCTCAAGCTCTATGGTGGTCGGAGCAGAATATACGCGAGGCATTTGTATTCTCCAAAATGACTATTGATCGTACCCTCATTTCTAATTTTATTATATAATAAAATTGTTAATACAAAGCCTAATTTTGACAGGCAGGAGTATACCCATTGATCGTAGGTGAAATTGGACTAAACCATTTGGGGAATGCGGCACTGGCAACGAGATATATCGATATGGCCTGTGATACCTCTATCGATGCCGTCACATTTCAAATTCGAGAGGCAGCATTTTACAGCAATCCGAAGCATCAGCATTTGAGACTTCCAGAGACCGTCTATCGAAGCGCTGCTAAAAGATTGAGAGCACATGGTAAAAGGCTCGGATTTGCAATCGGTTCCGCCAGTGAGGTTGAATTTGTGACGAAGTTCGAACCTGAATTTCTAAAGGTGTTGAGTTGGGGAATCAAGGACGGAGAGTTGATCAATCGCCTCTTGGAAAGCAACATTGAGCTTCTATTCTTTTCAACAGGAATGAGCGATTTTACCGAAATCGATAACTTCTTATATTCGTTCGCCGATGCTAAGGAAAAGGTAAGATTGATCCACACTCAATTAACTAGCGACATTGAACAAGTCAATCTGAGTGTCATCCCGATGATGGAAGAACGCTATGGTTTGCCGATAGCCTATGGCCACCATTGTGCGCAGGTGGAATCCATTTACCTTTCGCTCGCTTATCGGCCTTCTGACATCTTCTTTTACATCAAGTCCAGCTCAGATCACGCTTATCCGGATGATGAATTTGCGGTTCCCGTGTCGTCGATGGACGATGTTATCAGAAAATTGAAAATATTACCGAAAGCTATTGGAGAGGAAGTAAAAATTGAAATGCCAAATAAGATTGAACTGGCTCGAAGAAATGCCGAATTCAGCTAGTCCGATGTGGAAAAGCCTTTGGCAATACATGGAATAGTATATGGAAAGGAACTAACCATCTTCAAACGAAATGCCGCCCGTATAGGGTGTCGAGGGAAAGCGTCTTCAATGCATAGTGTTTATAAGGGAGCAATAATAATTGACTTTGACGCCAACAATGTCTGCGACGAAATTATCGATATTGCCTCAACTTCGATCGCGCTTATTCTATGGAATCAGCATCTCTGAGGACGGACAATTATTAGAAACAATTATTGTCTGTGCTAGATATTGGCAACAAAATATAGTCGATGCCTTTACGAAAAAAAGAGGTTGAATGGTAAAAAGAAATTTGGAAGAAAAATTTCAGTCAGAGAGAAAAGCGGCAATAAAGAAATACGCCAACCTGTATGATTGGAAAGAAAGCTCCGCAGATTGGTTGTTGCATGCGTCTCGCCACAAATTTGTATACAATTTTGATTGGCTTGGGCGACCCATAATACAAACACCCGTCGATATGGTCGCCATGCAAGAACTGATTTGGACAACAAGACCAGATCTGATAATCGAAACTGGGATTGCTCATGGCGGCTCACTAATACTCAGTGCATCCATACTCGCGATGTTGGACATGTGTGAAGCGATCGACTCAAGAGAGACGATTGACCCGCTACGGTCACGTCGTAAGGTTCTAGGCATCGACATTGATATCCGTGCACATAATCGCGCCGCCATTGAGGCCCATCCCATGGCATCGCGAATTGAAATGATTCAAGGCTCAAGTATCGCACCAAAGGTGGTTTCGGAAGTAAAAAAATTCGCGGAGGACTATGATTGCATACTGGTATGCCTGGATTCCCACCATACACACGACCACGTACTTGCTGAATTGGAGGCCTACGCACCGCTGATAAGTTTGGGTAGTTACTGTGTTGTATTTGATACGATTATAGAGAGTCTACCCGCCGATATGTTTCCAGATCGGCCTTGGGGACCCGGTAACAACCCCAAAACGGCGGTACTTGAATATTTAAAAACCCACCCTGAATTCGTGATCGATAAATTTATCGACCAAAAACTCGTTATCTCACTCGCCTCAGATGGGTACCTAAAAAGAGTTAAATGAATACACTAATTATGGAATTATTTATAGAACTACCTAAACTAAACAAATAGGTTTGAGGAGAATATGCAAAAACAAGGTAATAATGCCTGGAATTTATGGGTTGGCATAACCTTCATTACCCTAAGCATTGCGGGTATTATATTGGTTCCATATCAGGTCCTGGAACCCAATATTGGCATTCGATCAATAGCATTTTCACCGAGCACATTTCCTTATCTTGATTTATCACTAGTAACACTCTTTTCAATTATGATGATGATGGCATCTGCACAGGTAGGCACGCCTAACCCCGCAGGAGAACAACCTATAATTACTTCATCTCAATGGAATACTCTGGCAAACCCAATTCGGAAGTCTTCTAAACCTGCACAGGTACTACTTGCGCTGGCACCAAAATGGAGTTTTGACAGAACGGTCGAAGAAACATTGGATTGGTATCGGAATGTGGCAAGAGGTGCAGATCCGTTTACCAACTGTGAGACACAAATTTCTGCTTTCAAGATGTCCGCATGATTTTCAAGCCCATGCCTCTAGACGGCGCTTTTCAGATTGACTTAGAAAAGCTGACAGATACACGCGGATTTTTTGCGCGTCTTTTCTGTACAAAAGAGTTTGCTGCGCTTGGACTCGCCAGCGAATGGGCACAATGCAATACATCATATAACAAAGTCAAAGGTACATTGCGCGGCCTGCATTTTCAGCGCCCGCCGATGGCAGAAGCTAAGGTTGTAAGGTGCTTGAAAGGTGGTATTTTTGACGTCATCGTCGACCTACGCGCAGGGTCATCGAGTTTTGGCGAATGGGCATCGATTGAACTTACTGAAGACAATCGGACAATGGTCTATATACCGCCTGGCTTTGGTCATGGATTCCAAACAATTGCCTCGAATACAGAAATCTTGTACTTTCATTCGAAACCCTATAGCCCCGCTGACGAAGGTGGACTACGTTTTGATGACCCTAAACTCAAGGTGACATGGCCCCTTCCAGTTGCAAATTTATCACCTCGTGATGGCACCCATCCTTACCTTGAAGCACTGAAGCCGATTGCAATATGACCAAGAATTTTTGTCGACATTGCGAGAGAGTGTTACACCAATTGTTTCTTGATCTTGGACATGCCCCGCCATCCAACGCCTATTTGACTAAAACCTCTTTAAACGCACCAGAACTAACATATCCGCTTCGGTTGCGAGTTTGCCAAAACTGCTACCTTGTTCAAACGGAAGATTTTACTGAAGCCAAAGCTCTTTTTTCTGCGGATTATGCCTATTTTTCTTCAACTTCTAGCAGCTGGGTCAACCATGCCGCGCGTTATGTTGAAATGATTCAGAAACGGCTGAATCTCCAGAGAGACAGCTTTGTAATAGAGGTTGCGTCAAATGATGGCTATCTTTTGCGTAATTTTGTATCGGCTGGTATTCCCTGTTTAGGGATAGAGCCTACGAAAAGGACCGCAGCGGTGGCAATAGCCCAAGGTATCCCTGTTCGACAGGCGTTTTTTGGCCAGAAGCTCGGCGAAAAGCTCGCAGCGGAGGGTAAAAGAGCTGATCTCATAATGGCAAATAATGTCTACGCGCACGTACCCAAAATTAACGATTTTACACGCGGACTTGTGGCTGCTCTGAAGCCCAAAGGCATTGTTACGCTGGAATTTCAGCACCTAATGCGATTAGTCGAATTCTGCCAGTTCGATACCATCTATCACGAACATTTTTCTTATTTATCACTTATCAGCGTTAGTCGGATCTTTTCTGCCTCTGGTCTAAGAGTGTTCGACGTAGAAGAATTACCAACCCATGGCGGAAGCTTACGGGTGTATGGCTGTCTGTCCCAAAGCGACCACACTGAAACGCCAGCTGTCGAAGCGATAATGCGAGAGGAACAAGCCAGGGGCATGGATTCAACCGAATACTACAAATCCTTCAAACCCCGAGTAGATACCATAAAAAATGCCCTTTTGTCTTTCTTGCTCAAAGCCAAGCAAACCGGAAAAACTGTTGCGGCATACGGGGCTGCCGCCAAAGGCAACACACTGTTGAATTATTCTGGGGTAAAATCCGATCTTTTACCATTCGTCTGTGATGCAGCAGTAGCGAAGCAAGGGCGGTTTCTTCCTGGCAGTCACATCCCAATCCTTCACCCCGATATTTTAAGTCAAAGCCCACCTGATTATATTTTAATCTTGCCGTGGAATTTAGAAGAGGAAATCCGAGATCAACTGAGATATTTGAGAAAACATGGAACAAATTTTGTTACATCTATACCCGAATTAATTGTAAGATAAGCTCCCAAAGCACTATTACTTAAGCTAAAGATTAGGTGTGATTGACATCCCCTCCAAACTATAATCTCAATGTTTTACTTATTTCTGAAGTAATGATGCCGGCGGTATCATGAAATTCCAGAAAATAGTTCAGTGGTAGGCCATCGGTATTGGCAGGGAATTGTCCGGTGGATTTATATTCATTGAGAACAACTGATAATTCAGACGCAGTGGTAACATTGCGTACCATTGGTGAATGAATTTTAGGCATTTCAATATTTGCGCCAGGCATTGCAAAAAATATGACTGGGACATATTTAGACAGTGCCTCAATATAGCCTGATGAAAAATAGGTTACCATAACGTCAGAACCGGTAAGTAACTCATCCGTTAAAAGCGGTCCTTCTATTAACTCAATAAATTTCCCATAATTTTTCATGATGAGATTTTTTACGTCATCAATTTCAGACGGATGAAATTTAAATTTTGGCCCATATGGGATTAATGCTTCCATGAGCAACGGAAATTCCCTTAACCATCGTTCTTCGCTAATCGTTAAATTTCTAACCAAGCATTGATCAGCAAACAATACATTTAAGTTAATCTCGGTTTTAAGAGAAGGTTGAGCGGCATTATTAATTAATTCGTGTTTATTCTGCAAAGCACCTGCGATAAAGATACTTGATTTCGGGAGTCGATAGAACTTGATCAATCTATCGGACACCGATTGGCCATAAACAAACAATTTATCCGGTCGGGAATGTCCAAATCTTCTTTCATTATAGGCTCTCAACTCGACGAATTTTCGATTGTATTTTTTAAAAATTTTAAGCTTAGAAAAGACATAACACGCGAAGCCAAACCACCAAGGCATTAATCTATCATCCTTCCTGACTACACTGAGAAAACCCTCTTGAACGAGGAAGACTGGAATGTTTTTTTTGCGTGCATACTCTCTAAGAAAGGTTTCCCGGATGGAATTGTCAGTGTACAGGATTAGTAATTTGCAATGATTTACAATTTGGTCAAAACCAGCTGATAAAACAGCAAAAACGTCTTCTTCTAATAACCCGTGTTTTCCTGCACGCTTATTTTCTTGGAAACGCGTCTCTAAGTCCGTATCAAGAATCGTGTAAGGGACTCCTAATTCTAAGGCATGCTCTAAAGCTCCCATACGATCCAGGCGTTCTGTTACCAACGCCATGACACTTAATCCCAAATATTCAATATGCGGCCAGAGGATACTTGTTAAGTCGACGTGATTCCTATTTTCGCAAACGCAACAAATCATTACGGTTCAATTTCATTGCAAGGGAAGTATCATTCTTTATACAAAACCATGATAAAAAAGTATAAGTTAATCTTTTAAATATGGGTATTTATTTAACATTTAGGCGGCGATATACATGCCTTTGTATGATCTGAATTATTTTAACATAATTGATCCCATACTTGAGATTGAAAATAAGTTGGACGTAAATCAATTTATTTTTTTGGATTATAATCTTTGGCCTGCAATGAGAACGTTTATCTTGCAAGAGATGAGCCGTCAGTACATCGTTGACGATCCGTCGGTTGGAGAGGATCACAAGGAAATACCAACTTATGATAGTTTCCTTACAAAAAGTAATGCTGAAGGTCGTTTTAAAAATCAATTCCCACTAAATAATAATCAAGAGGAAAGCTTTGATTTTTTGTTTTTGACTTCACCTTCTGACCATACAGCACTTATTGACGGATTGCGTTATCAACGATTTATGGATCCGTTGTTAGAGGTCGCAGGACAAAATTATAAATGTGCAAAGATTGAATTAGAACCTGAATATTCGGACCCAGCCTATCCCCGGTATATTGATCCATATTATTTTAAATTTGAGGCAACTGATTCAATAAAGTTTTTTAATTTTTTTAAAATCCAAACTGAGAAACAACTCAAGCCACAAAAAGAAAATATAAGAAATTTTGCCAAACGTATCTGTCAAATACTAAATAATCTGCAGTTAGACCATTTTTACGAAGACATATTGTTGTGGGTAGTAAATTGCCGGCTAAAAACTGTTTCTTTTCGACAACTCTTAAGTCAAACAAGACCCAAGGCAATTTTTGTTAATCGTTTTTATAAGGAATTCCCTTTAAAGCTGGCTTGTAAAGAACTTGGGATCTTACTGGTTGACGTGCAGCAGGATTTTTTGATTAGAAAGCACCCATATTATAGTTCATGGATTAAAACCCCAAAAAATGGTTATGCGATGCTTCCAGATATATTTTGGGTCTGGGATGATGTGGCACAAAATATACTTGAAGAATGGACCGAAAAATCTGTCAACGTCCATTCTGCTATTGTAACCGGCAACTCATGGTTATACCGCACAAAGAAAGGGGATTTGAAGGAGGAAAATTCAAAATATTCTGACTTTCTCAAAACATTTGAGAATCATGATAAAAATATTCTTATACCTTTAATGAACACGTACATTACTCAAATGATTCCAGAAGTTGTATTGAGTGCGGCTAAGCTTGCTCCGAGTGACTGGCGCTGGCTGTTTAGAATGCACCCCTCCGCGTTAAAGTATATTGACCAAATTAATGATATGGTTCGTGATCACGGTGTGAAAAATTTTGAGGTTGCCATGCCATCTGAAACCTCGCTGTTAAGTCAAATATTGAAATGTGATCATATTATCACTCAGGCCTCTACAGTAGGTTTCGATGGGATGGAACTTGGAGTACCAGTTACGATAGTTGGAGAAACCGGTATATCCGTATACCAAGAGTATATTGATAACGGCAATATAAAATTTGCGGTAACGCCTGACGAAATTATTAGTAATATTAAAGCTATATCACCATCTACCCAAGGATCGGAAAATGATCTACCCATAGGTGCCAACTACACAAATATTACTTTTGCCTTCCAAAAGATCTACGAACAATCTAAGCGTATGAATAACTAAGTGAAAATTTGAACGTTGATTGGCTATTTATTCTTTTGCATATAATAAGCTATCCAGATGTATTTTCAGCGTCGAAAGGTCTAGAAATAATTGGCGGTATTATTAACTGGATGTGAAAGTTTTGTTGGTCGGGAACTCAAAAAAACATTATCGCGTCACACCATTGAGTTTGTTGGCTGGGATGTTGTGCCTTCGGATGATGCTAATTGCTTAATGGTGGATATTAGGGACAAAAATATTTCAAATAAGTTTCCCGATTCTATTGATTGTATAATCCACTTAGCAGCCATTTCTCGCGAACTAGAGTGCAGTGAAAATCCACTATTAGCGTTTGATGTCAACGTTCAAGGCACATTGAATTTAGTTGAGGTAGCAAAAAGTCGCAGCTTAAAACAGTTCATATTTGCATCGAGTGAGTGGGTTTATGGTGAAGTCTTGAACGAGGAGGTACAAATTGAAAATCAAGTGATCGACGTAACACGCATTATGTCAAACTATGCATTATCCAAGATATGTGGCGAACGCGCACTTGAAATAGTATCAAAAGATACTGAGATGGCCGCAACCATCTTGCGTTTTAGTATTATCTATGGACCTCGAACCCACAACTGGTCTGCAGTTGAAGCGTTATTCAATACTATTAACAATAATGATGAGGTTGTAGTTGGTAGCTTAAAGACTGCTCGTCGTTTTATTCACATTTCTGATATTTGCGAAGGCATATTTAGTGCTTTGAATCGAACAGGGTTTGAAGTGTTGAATTTAAGCGGTAGTAAACTAACAACGTTGGGCAAGGTTATCGAAACAGCTATAGCCATAACCGGAAAATCTCCAGAGATTGTTGAGAATTCTCCGGATAATATAAGAATTAGAAATCCAGATAACACGAAGGCGTTAAAATTACTAAAGTGGAAACCCAAAATTACTTTAGAAAATGGAATGCAATCCCTGTTAGGTAATTTGTAAATTGTTTCCAGGAATAGCAGTATGTTTAAGAATTTGAGCGGCAAAAGAGTATTAGTTACCGGAGCAAGTGGGGGAATTGGTCAAGAAATTTCTGTTGCGTTTGCAAGCCGCGGATTTACTGTCGGTATTCACTATGCATCTAACTTTGCTTCAGCCGAATCAGTAGCAAGAAAAATAAAAGAGCTGGGAGGAAAAGCTCAGCTTTTAGAAGCCGATTTATTAATTCCATCGAAGCGAGAAAAATTGATAGATGCTTTCGTTTCTAAAAGTGGAGGTATAGATGTGCTGGTAAATAACGCCGGTAGCGTAATTGATTATGCCGATTTTAGGGAGCTAAGTCTCGAAACATGGGAAAAGGCATTTACATTGAATACACAAGTTCCATTTGAACTCGGGCGTCATGCATGGCCACATATGGCGTCTCAAGGGGGTGGACGCATCATTAATATTAGCTCGATATCAGTAAAATATGCCGGGAGTGCAAATTCAATGCACTATGCGGCCTCAAAGGCTGCAATGGAATCAATCTCGAACTCATTTGCTAAAGAAGGAGCAATCGACAACATATTATCTAATACCATTCGCTGTGGCGTTATTGATACAGCTATGCGAAAAAATGTACCCAATTATACGGAAAAAAAATTTACCGAGCGATTAAAGTTAATACCCTTAGGAAAGACGGGCTCCCCTGCCGACGTTGCAGCCCTTGTATTATTTTTAGCTTCAGATAGTGCAAGTTTTATCACTGGCGACACGATCACGATGGCTGGTGGTGAATAGCAACTAGTTTCAAAATGATAGGGTCAAATCAAACAAAATGTATAATTTGCTTCTCCGACGATCACGATATTATTTTATCCTTTTTTAAGCCTGATCAATATGAAGTTGCCGTTGGCGTAACTGCACAAAATTACCAGCGACATTGGGTAAAATGTAATCAATGCGGATTTTTTTATTCAATTTACTCCCGTGATCCAATGATTTTAGACCGAATTTATGATACGGCCTATCGAGATGAGATGGCCTCCTGGCGAAGCGATAGTATAAGGAATATCTTTAAAAAAATTATCAAATTACCCCGGGGGAAAAGTGAAACACACTACCGCATAGAATGGATTAAAAGAAACATTAAACAACTTGTCGAGATCGGGTTCCTGAATCTTCCGATAAAGAATAGAAAACTGTTAGACGTCGGTGGTGCAAATGGCGTATTTGCCTATCTATTTAAGGATAAAGAATGGACCGCCGAAATTGTTGATCCGAGCGAAGAGGGTATTTTCATAGAAAAAGAGTATGGAATTCGGTACTACAAAAACACCTTCGTCTTAGAAACTTTAAAAAAATATGACTTAATTTCATTAGTTTTTGTTTTAGAGCATATACGTGATCCCATCGCAATTTTATCAAAAGTCTATTCCAGTCTTTCAAAAAATGCCTTGGTCTACATAGAAGTGCCTGATGCTATTAGTTTTAAGCGCAAGGACCATAGGGATGATATATTTAATTCGTGCCACCTGTGGATGTTTGATCCGGATTCTCTAATCAAAGTTACTTCTTTGTGTGGATTTACGACACTTAAATTACAACGGGTTCGGACACTTCGAGGCCATTATTCCGTGATGTATTTGGGGATGGCCAAATGATCTTTAAGAATGTTGATATTCCTGGTGTGTTTGAAATAACTCCAATCAATCACCACGATCATCGCGGCTCGTTGACAAGAAATTTTGATTCTCACATCTTCAATAAGAGGGGTCACAAGATTGAATGGGCACAACAAATCCATTCCTATACTGAAAAGAAAAATACGATCAGAGGGCTACATGTTCAAATGGCACCAGAGCCAGAATGTAAATTGATTTCCGTGTTCCAGGGTCAATTGTTTTGGGTTTACGTTGACTTACGCACTAATAGTAAAACTTTTGGTGAATGGGGCAGTATAATTTTACACTCCGGTTCGCCCCAATGCTTATTAGTTCCTCCGCAATTTGCCCATGGATGTCTTTCTCTGACAGACAATGTTCATGCAATAATTTTAGCTGACAACCGTTATTATGAGGCGCAAGGTTATGGCATTTTCTGGAAAGACGAGGAACTAGCTATAGACTGGCCGCTCAACCACAGATGCCCATTGATTATATCAGATGAGCATAATCGATACGCATCCTTTAATAAATTTAGAAAGAGTATATTGTTGTGAACAGCGGCAAACTTTCTCTTCAAGATCGTACCCTTATTGCAGAAGAAATATTACGGCTTCGAATCAGTCAGATATTAATTAATGAAAGATATAAGTCTGGTGCCTTTAAGGTACCAATCCACTTATCTTTAGGACATGAGGCAATTGCTGTTGCGGTAAATCATGCTATGACTGACGGCGACAAACTACTGCTTAGTCATCGTAATGCTCATTATAATTTAGCTCGGGGTAATTCCTTAAAATTGGAAATTGATGAATACCTACTATTAAAATCAGGAATGTCAGGCGGAATGGAAGGTTCACAGAATCTTTCCAATATCAGCAAGGGTATCATTTATACTTCTAGCGTTCTGGCTAATAATCTGAGTGTTGCAACGGGGGTGGCTTTAGCGGAAAAGACGGTAAATCGGGGAAATGTTACCTTTGTTGTAATCGGCGATGGTGCCATGGAAGGAGGAGCATTTTACGAGGCACTAGAGTTTATGCGGAGCAATAGATTAAACACAATTGTGATTATTGAAAATAATGGATGGTCATTAGCTACGCAAATTCATGAACGTCGTTGCCCGATCGATATCGATAAATTTACTTCCGGATTAGGTATAGGATACCAACATCTGAGTGGCAATGACGTTTATCAATACCTGGAAAAAATAAACCATATTCGAGATACCGTGGTGATTGAGAAAAATCCCTTTGTGATCGAAGTGGAATTAACCACATTAGGTCACTGGGAGCTCAGAAATGAAGATCACCCGAACGGCAAATTTATAAATTATCACGCAGGACCTGCACCGGAAGTGAAAATGAATGATTGGCCCGTTCTTTCATCAAAAACAGATGACCCATTAAACCTATTATCCGATCACTATTCTGTAGATACGTTGAAAGAACTAAGTAACTCCATTCTCCAAAATTTGCTGGAGGAGTTGGGGTGACTTACGTCCAATATTTAAATAAGATTATTAGAGAAAAAATAGCTACAACTTCACCACTAATTGTGTTTGGTCAAAACATTTCGGCGGGTTCTTGCCTTTCAGGTTTAAGCAAAGGACTAGAAAGCGGCCCTGCACGACTGATCATTAACACCCCGAATTGTGAAAATTCTTTGGTTGGGATTGGTTTTGGTTCCATGATGAATGGGGTTTCTTCAATTTATTTAATGAAGCAACTAGACTTTTTGCTTTTAGGTGTCGATCAAATCGTAAATACCTACAACATTGCGCGCGTACGCAATCTTACAGCTTCCTTTACAATTGTTTGCATCATTGTGGACAGTGGCTACGAAGGACCGCAAGCAACTCTGAACAATTTGTCCGATTTCTGCTCCTTCTCTCATATCGATGGCTATACAATAACCAACCAACAAGATGCAGATATAATATTGGAAAGGCACTTAGTAGCGCCTGGATTTCGTATTATTGGCGTAAGTCAAAGGTTGTTCAAGAATGAAGTATTAAGACCTCAAAAGCTTGAAACTGTTTACGCATCCGGAAAGATAGTTCAGTACAGCAAAGGCAAAGACGTTGTTGTAGTCAACTTTAACTTTGCGTATCCACAAGGAAAAGGTATTTGCGAAGAATTTGAGAATAACGGTTTTTCTGCCTCACATTATGCAATTAATTCCGCCATGATAACTGACTGGCGACCTATTTTGACAGAAGTGAAGAAGATAGGAAAGGTTGTGGTTCTGGATGATAGTAAAAGCGCTAATCGTCCATCCCAGAATTTGCTGATGAATATTTATCGAGATGTTCCTGGATCACAAGTGGTATATCGGGGACGACAATTTTCAAAGAAATGGTTAGCTCCAAATCCGGACCAGTTTGAATTTGATCCAATCGAAATCCTTTGTGAACTGAATTTGCTCCCAGAAATAGTTTAAAAATCTGGAAACAAAACCCAGGTAAATAAGCTTAAGCTACATTTTTTGATCTAAGTTTTTGTTCTTTTCTTCGTGCAGAAAGTTCGGCAGGAATAATTTGAAAACATCAACCAATCTTGCCTTAGTCCAGTTGTTAAGATTTTTGAATTCATCGTACAAATTAGCAAATTCACCAAAGTCAATTTTGTTAATATTTGGATCAAAGCAAACGACACCAAGACTATCAAATCTTTTTAGATCAACTTTCTCGTTTTCCGCATAGAACTCTTCAAAAGGCTTTTCTCCAGTCGTATCGCTCTCGAAGTAAAAGCAAGGCCATTTACCCTCTTCAATGCACTTCTCTACAGACTCTTTCGCCATCTTTTCGCTATCAAATGGGGCAGGCTCAAAACCTTTCAAACGAAGATATGCCGAAGCTATCTCAACTAAGCTGATGTCCTCAAAGTTGTTGTTTGTTTTTGGAAATAATATCTCTTTGTCACCCGCTATCAAACACGATAAGACACATAATTGCCCAGCCTCCTCTGGTGTCAAAAAGTACCTACGAATATCAGTTGGGATAGCCAAAGGTTGCTTTTTATTGAGCCGATTCTCAAAGCCAAAGAGCAAGCTTCCATCCGAAAAAGCGACATTTGGAAACCTAGCAGTTGAAACCTTCACTCCAACTTGTTGAGAAAGGATAAATTTTTCCATCAACAACTTACTTGCACCCATCATACTTACCGGGTTAGCCGCCTTGTCAGTTGATACGCAGAAATATTTTTTACATCCTTTTTCTTCTGCCAGATTAAGTAAATTGACCGAGTTAATTACAACGACGTCAACAAGACGCTTCAAAGTGTATACGTCTCTTTCACTTCGGACGTGTTTTAAAGCTGAAAAATTTAACAAATAATCAACTGAAGGCAGCTGATTAAAATATCTCACAAACTCTTCTGAGCCACAGTCCATCGCATAAGTTTCAATTTCGGTCACGATGTTATATTTGGAACTTCGAATATCTCTGGTGAGTTCTACTAGGTTATTTTCGGATATATCTACTACCTGAATATTTTTTGCCTCTAATGATACAAGCAATCTTACGACAGCAGAGCCAATCGTTCCTGCTCCTCCTATAATTACAAATGTGCTTCGACTAGCCTCATCCTTCATCTTATCTTTGGCTAGCATAAAATCAGACGCAAATACGGATTCAAAGCGACCTAACAACTCCTCAATCACTTCTCACCCTTCCCTTTCGCCAAAGCTCCCTTCAGCATCCCAGCCGTAAAGCCGAACTCTTTGCAGAGCTCCTTAACTTTTTTGAGTGCATCAGCACGTTCACGCTTCTTTGCTTCAACCATCTACTGTTGGATAGTTTCCATTTCAGCTTTCAATAAGAGAAAACCTTAATAAAATCAACGATTGATTTTTAGTGTGAACGTTTTGTGTAGGTTACTAATTGTTTAAAAACAATAGCTTTCACAAGAATAACTACTCCCACTCAATGGTACCAGGTGGCTTAGAGGTTATATCATATACAACCCGGTTAATACCGCGCACCTCATTTATAATTCGACTGGCGGTTCTCCCTAAAAATTCCATATCGAAGGGAAAAAAATCTGCTGTCATGCCGTCGGTTGAAGTAACTGCACGGAGGGCACAGATATAGTCCTACGTTCGCCTATCACCCATGACACCTACGGTTTGCACCGGTAATAAAATTGCAAAAGCCTGCCATATTTCATTATAGAGTCCGGCACCTCTAATTTCTTCCAAATATATGGCGTCCACTTCACGCTACTCGAGGCCTCCATTCTTATGTAATGCCGTTGGGAATTCGAATAGCGCTTATTCAGGTTCTTCCCTTGATTTTTCCCACTCACCATCTGCCTCAGAAAAATGCTGGCCAATCAATACCGATATTGTTTGCAGTTCATTTCTATCAGCCGATGGATAACTGGGAATATTGCTGATAAAGGCATCATCATCATCTCTAGAAATAACCTCCTGATGAAAGCGCTGTGCATCCATATGAAGCCCCGCCCGGGAAAAAAAAGCTAGAAAGGCTTCTTCAATTTTTGGCAAAGCTTCATCAATAGATAAATGAGAATTTTGGTATAATTCGATAGCGAGCGTATTTTTAAAGCGACTATATTTATTGTAGAAGTCAGGTCGTAAAGCCAAGTAACCCCAACTCGAGACGAACTGGGAGTTATTGCTTGAATGGGTTTGACGCACCAGAGAAAGACGATCCAAACAATGAACCTTGCCTTGCAAAACAGACACACCAGATGCCAATAGTTCACCAAACCTGTGTCCATCCGTATTTTCATCCTGTAAATTCAGACTACGCTGGAGAACCTCTAATCGATGCACAGAATAGAAAGTTGGGGCATAATTGACGAAATGTTTTCTCAAACGTTGTGCAGCTTCGGGTTCAGGTAAATGATTTGTGGGATAGGGAATACACTGGGTAATGGGGTCTTTTTCTGGATCAGGTTGGGAAAATTTCAATTGCGCACATCTCCCATGGGCTAACGAGTAATCAAGGTTACTTTCTAAAAAATTAACACACTCCATCACAGAGTCGGGTACAATAAAATCATCGTCGGCACACACTACGACATATTTTGTTGGAATATTTTCTAATACCATACACAAACGTGTGTTTGAGTTAATTTCAGGGGGATAAGATTTATACTCAATATTCAGATTTTTGCTCCGCTTTTTAATGATTTGTTGGTTAATTATTTTGTAATCTGGATCACTACCATCAGCGACATAAATCTTTGATTTCAGTCGTGCCATTAACAAGTAGCCAAGTAATCGATTGAGAAACTTTGGTCTGTTAGATGTCGGTATTATGACGTTTATAAGTGAATGAGGCACTGTCTACATCTTATAAAGAGCTGAATTTTTCAGTATAGGTATGATACAGAGTCTTTATCCTTGTTAACAAACTAAACCGTAATCCTTATTATTCGTTTAAAATTCTCGCCACATTCAATTGTTTGTATTGGTAAGTAATTGAATTCATTAGACTTTTTTAGACTTCGGAATTTCTTTGTAACTACCGTAAGTCATTGATATTGCTTATATTTTTACAATTCTTTGACTCAATGCAACAATTTCAAACCCTTTCGAATATCCTTGGTATCAATCGCTCCATTAGACCAATCCGTTCACGGAAGCAAAATTGGTGGTCCCGGTTGAAGGAGAATTCGTTTGGATTTCCATTGATGTCAGGTCAACCAGCCTGACCTATGGAAAATTAACTGAAACCCGTTTACGCCCAGGAAATAATGCTGCATATTTCGCTTCCCGTGGATTTGCACACGGATTTATGAATTTTGACGATAACACTCAGATATTGATTGCGGTTGACAATGATTACTCCGAAGTCCATGGAGTTGGGTTTAAGTGGGATGATATTGAGATTGATTATCATTGGCCATTGCAGGAGAATTACCCGATAATTTTGAAAGATGAGCATCGGAACTACGATTCCTTTGCAGAATTCAAAGAAATGTGGTCTGGATTTTAACGGTGCAAGGATTGAACGATGGGCGTTGATTTTTCTGATACTCAAGCGCTTTTGAAAAAAGTAGAAGATGGAACTTTGCTTCCAACTGAATTGGCAATTGAGACGGTATTCGGTTGCAACGCAAAATGTACGATGTGTTTCATAGATGAAGATACTTCGAGGTCTAAAGAGGTCATGAAAATGGATCTCTTCAAATATATCGTCGACGCGATGGAACCATACAAATCCAATATTGAAAAATTTGACATGTGGTGCCTGGGAGAGCCCCTGTTGGACCCCTATATCGTCGAGCGCGTCGATTACGCCAAAAAAAGAGGTTTTCCTCATATGGCGATAGCGACCAATGCCGATCTGATGAGTGCGGACAAGCAGGACGGATTGTTGGAGGCTGGGATCGACACAATCATTGTCAGCATCGATGGTGCCCGGGCAGAGACCCATGAAAAGATAAGACGGGGGTTGAGTTTCGATAACATCGTCACCAACTGCGAAAGCGTAATTCAAAAGCGCGATAAAGGTGGGTACCAAACTCGGTTTTTATTTCGTTTTATCGATCAAGAGAATAACAAAGGCGAGTGGCCAGAGTTCAGCACGAAATGGTCAAAGCTCTTGGACTCCGCAAAGCTGGACAATGTAGGCCTCTATCCGGAGCACAATTGGGGCGGTTATATGGGCGACAAAACCGAGCTTCTTGGCGATAGATATTCTATCGAAGTGGAAAAGAGGCCATGTTTCTATGTATTTGAATCTCTTTTGATACTCGCGGATGGAACGCTGACCCTTTGTCCCGCTGATTTTCTCGAAGGACAGTTTGGGCTTGGTAAGGTCCCGGGTATGTCCCCGATCGAAGCCTTCAACAGCGACGAATATAAACGCCATCGCCGCCTCCATCTCCTAGGAGAAAAGAATCAGGTAAAATTGTGTGAGACCTGCACCATTCTTTACAGTAATGACGCCAGCGACTATGTATGGGAGCAGAAACCTCATACCTTCGAGCTGGCATCCTAAATTAAAATTACATACCAATTTCCCTTAGATTTATGACCGAACGAATACTCATAACCGGAATTACCGGATTCGTGGGTTCGCATATGGCGGACTACATTCTCAGCCTGGATGGCAAGTTTGAACTATACGGTTTGAAACGTTGGCACTTGTCGCGGATGGACCATATCCGCCGTATCCTCGACAAAATTACTCTAATTGACTGTGACATTACGGATCCGGTTTCCGTCGACGCCATGATGAGAAAGATCGGTCCGAATAAAATATTTCATTGTGCAGCTGAAAGCTTTGTAAGCCCGTCTTGGGAAAACCCCCATCGTTATGTGAGCGTCAATTACACCGGAACGGTCAATCTTCTGGACGCCATCCGTAGACAAGATCTAGACACAATATTTCACATCCCAGGGTCCGGTGAGGAATATGGTGAAATCGAAGAAAATGAACTCCCCATTACACCGGAGACTCTCCTTCGACCGGTAAATCCTTATGCCGTTACAAAAATTGCCCAGGATCTGATTGGTTACGTTTACCATCGGTCATATGGCACCCGGGTCATTCGAACCAGGGCGTTCAATCACGAAGGGCCCCGGCGCGAAAAAGTATTTGGTATTCCGTGGTATGCCTATCAAATAGCCATGATTGAAGCTGGGCTCCAAGACCCGCTCATCAAGGTAGGGCATATCGATGATCGGCGAAACTTTACACATGTCGTGGACATGGTTGAGGCCTATTGGCTGTCTGTCGAAAAGTGCGAGCCTGGCGAATTGTATCTCGTCGGTTCCGAGGCTCCGGAAAGCATCCATACTTTTCGCCAAGCGCTAGAGGCTTTGATCGGAATGTCTCATGCCAAGGATATGCGTTATGAAATAGTGCCGGAATATGTGCGCCGGACTCAGGTGCCCAGATTGATCGTCGACACTCAGAAATTCAAGGACGTGACCGGTTGGGAACCAAATATTTCATTTGAACAAATTCTGACCGATACTCTCGAGTACTGGCGCGCTCGGGTCGCAGATGGTACGGCCTAAATTACCAACATCAAGAGGTTGAAATGATCGATGGGGCAAGATTCATCCCTCTCAGAAAAATTGTCGATGAGAGGGGCGGCCTGTATAACATGCTGAAAAGAACCGACCCCCATTTCATAGAGTTCGGAGAAATCTATTTTTCATGTGTATATCCAGGCGTTGTCAAAGCTTGGCATATCCACAAGGAAATGACTCTGAACAATTATTGCGTCGTCGGTATGATTAAATTGGTTCTCTACGACTCCCGTGCCGGGTCACCTACTCATGGTGAAGTAAATGAGTTTTTTTATTGGTGAGGAAAATCTGCGTCAATTTCAACTGAGACGTAAAACGGTGAAGGTTACGGTGACTAATGTCTATGAGGTCGAAATGGACGATGTGGATGATGCAGACATCAAATCCCAACTCTCAGAAGTGTGTCGTAACAAGCTTGATAAGAAAATTAGATTCATCACATTTCTTTTGATTGGTGGGGATTATTTGCAAGAGAAATCCGTCACATTTGATGGTCTAACTATTCTTGACGTTAAGGACACAGAAGAGCAAATGAAGGAGTTTGCGTGATGAGGAAAAAGACCCCCCTACGTCAAATCTAAGAGGTTTCTAATTTGGGTCCTACATTCTTGAGCAATCTATAATCAGTTTCTAAAGATGTTAGAGGAATATCGACCTACCCAAATCCTCAGCAACATTCCCTCACTTAAACTGGCAGATGGAACAAGGGGGGTGAAAAACCTGATGAAGTATAGGTGAAACGTTCCCTTAACCTATCCAAAACACCCCTCTAGAACGTCCTCAGAGGGTCACACAGACGCATCTGGGTGTTGGGGTGACCAGAAAAAAACCCTAGAATTCTGACAGGAAGGATTTTGTCTTTTCCGTCTTCCGTGTTAATAGCCTCATTTCGAGCCCTGAAAAGTTGAGTAATTTTATGGTAATCCATACAAAACCATTTCAAATTGATGGACGACTGATTGGACCACATGAAAGTCCTTTGGTTATTGCTGAGGTAGGTATCAATCATGAAGGTGATATAACCAAAGCCTTCCAATTGATTGATGCCGCCGTTGCAGTGAACTGTGAAGTGATAAAATTTCAGTGCCACATTACAGAAAAGGAAATGGTGCCTACTGATATAACACCTGGGAATATATCAAAGGATAGATTGTGGGATATAATCAAGCGATGTGAATTGACACAAAATGAAGAATACCAAATTCAAGAATACTGCCAGAAAAAAGGTATAATTTACTTATCTACACCATTTTCTCGGGAAGCAGCTGATCGATTGAATAGAATGGGTGTTCCAGCCTTTAAAATAGGCTCTGGTGAGTGTAACAATGTTCCTTTGTTGCAGCACATTGCAGCATTCGGAAAACCAATCATTCTGTCAACTGGAATGAATGATCTCAAAGCTATTTCAAATTCCGTTAATGCCATCCAGAAATTCAAAGTCCCGTTAGCACTGATGCATTGTACAAGCATATACCCAACACCTTATGAGAATGTAAGACTTGGAGCATTATCTGAATTAATTAAAGAATTTCCAACTTTACCAATCGGGACTTCCGACCATTCGATAAATATTTGGACAAGTTTGGGGGCGGTTTCGTTAGGAGCGTGTATACTAGAAAAACATTTTACAATTACCAGAAGTTGGCCAGGGCCAGACATATCCTTATCGATTGAGCCTCAGGAATTAGCCAATCTGATTGAAGGAAGTAAAGCTATCTGGTCTGCTATGGGAGGCTCTAAAACTATCCTGAAAGAAGAACAGCCTGTTATTGATTTTGCTTATGCTAGTATTGTGACTATTGCACCAATCAAAAAAGGTCATGAGTTTTCAATGAACAATACGTGGGTGAAACGTCCAGGGATTAGCGGTATTCGTGCTAATCAATTAAATGAGATACTCGGTAAAACTGCTACACGCGACTTAAGTTCGGACATTCAAATATCCATTGATGATGTCGACGGTTTAAGCGTCAAATAAAAGTTATCAGCTTGCTTTGATGACTCAAGATATTATTTCCTTATTTATATTGTCATTCTTTTTCGGAGCAACTTTTGGTCAGTTGGGAGTTTTGCTAAGACATCGGCAACAATTTTACCAGTTTCTCCATCTCCATACGGATTCTCGCAATTAGCACATACTTTGCGAAACTTATCATCTTCTAAACATTGTTTGATCGCAGAATAAATTTCATGTTGTTGATATCCAACATTAATAACGTTTGTTGATCTAAGGCGGCCAGTTTGTCTTGTTCCTATATCTACGGTTGGAACCCCAAAGTAAGGAGTTTCCTTTATGCCTGATGAAGAATTGCCTACAATACACACCTTAATTCGAGGATTTTTAGTTAGAGCGAGCATGCCGTGATAGTTCAGTTGTCCAAAAGAGGGAATGATAGAAATATTGGGCACATTGCAGGCTAATTTTTCAATTTCAGAAATTATAATATCCCCACCTGAATCATTGTTTGGATAGGTTATAAATATTTGAACGTTCTCTTTAGCTATTTTAATTAGTGCCCCCAATGAAGGGCGAATTTGTTCTTCAACTTTTATGGTTGATGACGGAACGGGATGTTGAGTAAACAGAACAATTGGAAGCGTTGGACTGATTCTGTAATCTGATTTTAGTTTATCCCAAGTCGTGTACCTACCGCGTTTCAGTTGATCGATTGATGGAAGACCTGCCAATGTAACGCGCCACGGTTCTTCACCCATTGCTAAAAGCCTGTCATGAGCATTTTGATTCGTTGGAAAATGCAAGTGACATAGTTTCGAAATTGCATGGCGGACGGAATCATCCAATGTTCCGCCTTCTGTTATATCTCCGCCCTCAAGATGAATTGTGGCAATTCCACTTTGAGATGCTGCAATTGCTGCGGCAAAAGTTTCAAATCTATCACCATAAATTACAAAAAAATCTGTTTTCTGAAGAGAGAGGTACTGCGCAAATGTACCTACATTCTCTCCTATTGCTTTAGGAATATCTGTTGGATCTTTTAAAATGCTAGGGCTAAGAATTTTTTCTAATTTATCAAAACCAAATTCTTCCACTTCTTTAACAGTGTATCCAAATTCGGATGAAAGGTGCGAACCTGAAACAATAAGTTTATATTCCAGATAGGGATGTTCTTTTACACTCGAAATTACAGATGAGAGGAGGCCAAACTCGGACCGATTACCCGTAAAGAATGTAACAATTTTATTTTCTTTTAACATAGGAATTTCAACTCAACGTATTTGCAATAATTTTATTATGACGAAACCAATCTATAGTTTGCGTCAAACCAGACTCTAAACTTATTTTCGGTTCCCATTGTAAATACTTTTTCGCATGTCGATAACTGCCAGAAATTTCCCATATTTCATCTGATCTTGTTGGGAATGCGTTCGTTTCAACACCTACTGTCTCATTCATTAAATCAAGAATGTTCCTGACTAGATCCAGAATTCTAACTGAAGTTCCGGAACAAATATTAAAAACATCATTATTTGGAGATTCAAACAAAGCCGCCTTGATAAGCGCATTTACGACGTCATCAATAAATAAGAAATCTCGCCGTTGCTGGCCTGTTCCAATTTTTACGCGATGACCTTTAAGAGCTGACAAAATTGTATAAGGGATTATTCGACTTGGCCTCTCCCACGGTCCGTATGGTGTAAAAAGTCTTAGTTCAATATACTCTAATTTGTTTTCTGCCGAAAACTTTTTTGCAAACTTTGATCCTTCCAATTTGGTTTTTCCTAACAGCGATCCCGGTTTAGTTTCTGATTGTTCTGTTAGGTTTCTTCCATCAGTATATACAGCTGCTGATCCAGTAAATATAAATCGACAAGTAGAATTGATCAGTGGTTTAAGCAAATTTTTTAGCGCAGCAACGTTTACCGATCGATGTTCTTCCAAGCTAATGGTTGGTGGATTAAATGGCGTGCTAGCTAGGTGGAAAATGATTTCCGGGGAAATGTCTTCAATAAAGCGTCTAGTATCTAATGCATTAGATATATTTAATCTGATTATAGAAATTGAGTCTGCAATCTCTGATAAACGTGCAGATATTTGGTTAGATCGACTTATGACCGTAACACTTGAACCAACATTTATCAGGGATCGGATTAGATTTGCTCCCACCATTCCAGTCGCCCCGGTAACAATAATATTCTTACCGAGTAGTTTATTAAATTTCTTTTTGTTACCCTTCTTCATTCAAAATTAGGCGCGAACCTTGACCCTCGTAATTAACAGTTAATTCTATTAGTTCTTTTAAAGCCTTTCGAATATCGTCATGCCGCCCTGGTGCAGCAACAAACATTAAAAACCCGCCTCCTCCAGCTCCACACAATTTACCTCCGTAAGCACCAGCGTTTATGCCCGATTGGTGCCATTGATCGATTTGCGCACTTGTTATCCCTGACGCCAATGTGCGCTTAACCTCCCAGCAGTCATTAAGTATTGATCCAAATTTTTTTGCATCAAAATTGTTTTGAGCAATTGAACGCATATTATCTGCAAGCAATTTCATATTGCGTATTTGACCGATAGTTTGCGGAATTCGATCATTTTGTTCGGCTAACACATCAGATGCATTACGTGTTAGCCCAGTCCAAAACATCATCACATGGTCAAACAACTCCTCTTGAATGATTTCATTTAAATTCAACGGTTCGAGAGATATAGCGCCTTTAGGTTTAAAGCGGATAAAATTTAGTCCTCCAAAAGCTGTGGCGTATTGATCCTGCTTTCCAATCGGATGTTTAAGTATATCTATTTCTATATAAGCCGCTTCTTCAGCTAGCTGACGTGGCGAAACTTGCTCGCCTCGAAACGCATGAAGAGCGTGTAATAGTCCGACAGCGAATGCGCTAGAGGAACCCAAACCTGAAGAACCGGGGATATCTGCAATCGTATTAATATATAAAGGTGGTGCAACAGGAATTAATTTCAAACATTCTCGAGCGATGGTATTTTGAATATCGTCAATATTTTGCGCCTGTTCGGATTCTGAATAATTCAACCGATACTGTTCAGAAAATAGATTGGCGTGTTGCTTAACAGTGACATACAAATATTTGTCAATTGTTGAGCTAACAACGGCTCCCGGTTCTTTTTTAAAAAAACCCGGCAAGTCACTTCCACCACCAGCAAAACTAATTCTAAGTGGGGTTCGTGTCATGACTAGCCTTGGTAGTTGGCCAACGTTATTCATGATTACTGTTATTTGCGTTCGCCAAATTTCATCATAGGTTTAAGTTTATTGCGTTGACCACGCCACTGCATCAAATAAGTAACCTAAAATTTTCCGTCGTTGTGTTTCCGATATGTTAAGTCCATTTAAAATTGCCATCTAATTTTCTAGATGCAATTAAATAATCCAACCATTTTAACCAAAAATATTTGGGGCATTTAATATCTTCTTTTGATAACCCAAATTTTGTAAACCAATTGTGTACTTGTTTAGTACTTTCTTCGACAGACCATTGAACCTGAAAACTTGGAAAAGTATGGGCCATTTTTGAAAAATCCGCCTTATAAGTCCGCTGGTCGGCATCGGACTTTGATAAGATTTCAAGTTCTGCCCCTGGAACTTCGGCAACGGCAATCCTTAAAAAGACCATTATCATACCCAACAACTTCGTAACCTGCTTTTTCAAATATGGGAACAGTAACAGATCCGATATATCCCTGATACCCCGTTATAAGAATTCGTTTGTTCACTATATTACTTTAATGGATGACAGAACCGATAATATCAGGAACCAGCTGATTTCCTATTAAATCCGAAACAATTGAATTTAAAGACCGGCCCTTTCTAACGAGTGAGAAAAGACATTCGGCATTTTTTGCGGTGCTTGCATCAGTTTCGTCATCCCCAATAAAAAAGGTATTAGACAAATTAATACTAAAATCTTTTTGTGCCTGAAATATCAGTCCAGGTTCTGGTTTTCGGCAATTACAATAATCGTCCCAATGATGGGGACAATAATAAATTGCATCGACACTTCCGCCTGATTGCTCTAGTTCCATTCTCATTTCTTTATGGATACTACTGAGAGAGTTTTCTGTCATGATTCCGCGACCTACACCAGCTTGGTTAGTAATAATTATTACTCGGTATCCATTCAGTTTTAGTCCACAAAGGGCTTCTTTTGCTCCAACTTCCCATTTCCAATCAGACCAAGATTTTACATACTCTCCTTGTGGCATTTTTTTATTTAAAACCCCATCTCGATCCAATAATACTGTTTTTTGGGTGCTCAAATATTGTTGAGTCAGATGCAAGCGGTCATGCGATCCGACACTGTAGTAACGGTGTTCCGTCTGGTAAGCATAAAGAGATTGTTGAGCCACAAGTTGAGGGTATATAGAACTTTCAAAAGATAAATCATCATCACCTATTAATTTTAATACCGATTTGCTCAATATCAAAAAACCTATATCTACTCCTGACAATCCAATTTCTTTTCGCGACTTATCATAGGTTTTGACAAAGTTTTTATCACCAATTTTAAGATTATTTTTTGTATAGTTATCATAATTCTTATAAACCGTTACTTGAGCGACTGGTCGGTCAGAATCCGAAGATGGGAATGCAGAGCAAAACTCCTGCCACATGTTGCTTAAATTTGCCGGCCAAATGTTGTCACAATATGTTAACAAAAAATAATCATCCACTTTATCTTTCACGCAAAGCAAACGCTGTGCAGTATCATTTTCCTCTGCAGTAATATTGTAATCAATAACAACAGACCATTTTCTGCCGTTACCAAAATAATTGGTGACCTTATCAGGTAGGTATCCAAGCAAAATCAGAAAACGCCGGATGCCTTGATCTCGCAATATAACAATAATGTATTCTAAAAATGGTTTACCGTGAAATTCAATCATCGGCTTTGGTATCTCGTTTGTAAGAGGAGCTAAACGCGTGCCGCGGCCTCCTGCGAGTATTACAGCTTGTGTAGGTTTTTTCTTTGCTTGCCCAGACAACGAGTGCTGCCTTTATGATTTTTCAATAAAACAAATCTTGGAATAACTAAGTTTTTGGACACGTAATTCTGAAGAGTTAAAATAATCATCTATGGCTTTGTTTGCGCCAGGGAAAACACCATAGTCATCAAGAATGACAATTCCTCCCCGCACAAGTCGAGGAAACAATCCTTCTAGACAACTTCTAGTAGGTTCATACAAATCGACGTCAATGTTTAGAAGGGAAAGTTTTCCCTGTGGATTGTTTGAAAGATACTCAGGAACAGTTTCTATAATATCCCCCTCAATCAATTCGACATTTTTATATAGTCCTAATTTTTTGAGGATAGTTATAATCTCTGATTTTGATCTACTTTGATCACCAGCTGCATCTATAAACTGTTTTCGGATTGGTGCGTCGTCTTTGGAGTTTGTTTCGGGAAAGTCTCCAAAGGTATCAAATGCGATAATTTTCCTATTTAAAGAATTTTCAAGAAGTTCTCTAAACTTTATAAATCGAAAGAGAGAGTTTCCTTTGAAAACACCGCAATCGATAACGTCTCCCGGTAGTTCTTTTATACGATTGTATAGTTCTAAATGGGTGGCAAATTTACTTATTCTATCAATTGAAGCTGTCGCATAAAATGCATTTTCATAATCAAATATTTTGTCGAAATCTGGAACTGAAAGAGTGGAAGAACTGTGAGATTTTTTCATCGATTGCTTATTCATTATACAGTTAGAAATATGTAAATTATTTTCGATTATTGAAACTCTTCTTTAAAGTCTATGTTTGCCTGTTCAAGGTCTTCAATTCGGCCTATATCCTTCCAATATTCATGAATGGGAAAAGCTGAAACTTCCAAGCCTTTTGCAATAAAGTCAACCAACAAATCAGTCATATCTGTGTAGGTGTTTTTTTTAATATATTCTAGAGTATCAGGTTCAAGCACATAAATACCAGCGCTGATCAGATGCTTAGTCTCTGGTTTCTCATCAATACCATAGACCCGATTATTGTTGACCCTGGTCACGCCAAATGGAACAGATTGTTTGTACTGACGAACACAAATTGTTGCCTGGCAATTACTTTTCACGTGTGTTTTCAGCAAGGTATCGAAATCTATTTTTGTAAGTAAATCGGCATTCATAACTACAACCGGTTTATTTGGTTTCTTGGGTATTAAGCTAAGCGGGCCAGCCGTCCCAAGTTGCATATCTTCTTGCAAATATTTGATCTCGGCATTCCATTGTTTACCATTACCAAAATAGTTCATAATCATCTCGGATTTATAGTTTACGGCAATAAGAAATCTATGTAACCCGAATTCAATTAACCTAGTTATTATAAGTTCTAGCATTGGTTTATTCTCAATGGGTAACATTGGCTTTGGTATATCATTTGTGTAGGGCTGCAACCTTGTACCTAAGCCACCCGCCATGATCACAACCAAATTACTCTTGGGTGCAATGGTTGAGGCATAGGAACCGATTATTTCCAATCCTATTACTTTTCCACCAGTATCTATTTTGGGCAAATGTTGTATCTTTAGGCTGAGTGCCGTCTTTAATAATTCGGTATATTTTGTATCTTCACGTACGGTAACGGGATTTCGATTTAATGCACAGGTAACAGGTGAACCCAAATTTTTTCCATAAAGCAGTGCGCGACGAATATCTCCATCGCTAAGTGTTCCTATAAGTTCGTCAGAATCATTAACAATTAAACATATTTTTGAGTTACTGATATCGAGGTTTTCCATTGCATCCCTGAGCGATGCTGTCATAGGAATTAAGGTTTTTTCCCAATTTTTCATTATTTAACCCCAACGCAAGTATCCTGCGGATTTAGCCAGATGTGGAATTATTCTGAATACTTTGACTCTGCCAATTATTTTTTAACTTTATCGGTTTTCTCGCCTTTTGAACAACATCGGCATTAAGCTCTAACAATTCAGGTTTTGAATCCAATAACTCAATAATTTTCATTAGTGAGAAAACTTCATCTTCTTCGTACAATTCTTCAATTATAGCTGTTGCTAATGCAAAATCTTCCGGAGTATCAACTGTAAGACGTAGTTTTGGCCTACGAAGGAAGGCTTCGGTTACTGGGAGTTCTCCAGTTTTAAAAATGCCTGTTTCTGTGAAATAGCCCCCCCAAACTTCTGTATCCATTTCATTTTTGATATTACAGGCTTTTTTTAAGGCTTCCACTGATAAACAGTAGCTGAAAGTACCCCAAGGAAGATCTGGGACGGTACTAAAATCCCAACTTTGGGATATGTGCTTAGTGAGGAGTCGGTCAATATAAATAGGATCAACGAAAGGATTGTCTCCCGTAGTGCTGATAAAACAATCAATAGAATATGTCTCTGCCGCTACCAGCAACCTGTTGAGTACATCGATAGGATCTCCGCGAAAGCAAGGGATATTCTCTGATTCGGAAATTTCTTCTAATGGATCATCTTGTTTTAACAGAGAAGTACACATTATAATTTGACCTGGAACATGTGAGGCGCGCAAACGATCTATTTTGTGCTGAATCATTGGCTTACCCAAAATGGTTTTCATAACCTTGAATGGTAGGCGTGTAGATTTAAGGCGAGCAGTAATTAATATGGCTGTGTTCATGAAAAATCTTGTTCGAAAATCGCCTCATAAGACTCAATATCGCGATTGACCCTTTTACCAACGTAATGATGGAGGCGGTTTGGGGGAATTCCTGGTTCTTCCGCGAACATAAATTTAATATATTTATTATGGAGCCTTGTTCCTTTAGGCAGAGGAACTGAAGTTACGCAACTTTTTTTTACGTAACGGCGATATTTCAGTTCTTCTTCTGAAAATGGTTTTGATAAACCATCGCCAATGGCTTCATCCAAAACACGCACCATCTCTACAAATAATTTAAATTCGTCCGGATTTAAGGCCGCCGCTGAATCGACGCCTCGCTTGGAACGGTCATGCGTTATGTGTTTTTCAAGTATTTCTATTCCCAAGCCCATTGATGCGGCAGGCAACCAAAAGCCAGAAGGATAATTTGCATCGGTATGGTCTTGATAACCGACGGGTTTTCCAAAGTGTTGTTTCAGTGTCTGAAGATATTTTAAACGAGCGGCGTGAGTAGGTGTGGGAAAATTTTGAATTCCGAACATGAGCCAAATGTCCACCGTTGAGTAATTTTCTATGGTAGTAATTGCTTCTTCTACTTCATCGAGCGTCGATGCACCGGTGCTCAGATCAATTCGTTTTCCGGTTTGACAAACATATTTTAAAAGTTGGGGGTTAGACAAATCTGCAGAGTGAATTTTAAATGCATCTACACCAATCTCACAACTTAGATCAACGCTTTGACACTCATAAATACATGCAATAATTTCCATTTTTGGGTATCTGTCCCTACTGTATTTGGCAAGTTTCTTCCAGGTATTTTCAGAAAACTCAACTTGCCCAAGAACATCCCAGTCGGAACGAGATTTTATAGCCCGTTCATCGCGTTTATATATTTGGAATTGAATAGCATCAGCATCAGCTATCCCAGCGGCGTCAATAATGGAAATTGCTAGATTTGGGTCCCCTTCATGGGAACAAGCCATCTCAGCTATGACAAACGTTTTGTTCATCGAAAATTCCGCCACACGGTTATTTAGTTGGGGGATGCTATTTTTATTCTTTAAAAAGCTAACTTAAACATAAATGGTGGATAATTGGTTTCTAAACTTTGACCTTTCAATGTTTTGCATACCTCCCCTTTAACACTGATATATTCGTCAAATTAAATCAAGAATATAGGTACTACCTAGCAAATATGTTCTAGTTTGGGTTGATAGAAGTTTCTTGAAAACTGAATCCCATCTCACGTCAGTCTTCCCAAATACATTAATCAAGTCTTTGGTGATATTGTTGGAAACAACCGTCCGGTCCTGAAGAAATTTTTAGAAATGTCTCAAACTGGATATTACTTCATAATAGATTGCTAATAACAAACCATATGAAATTCTAACTATCCAAATATGTTGCGTACTTACATGCGGTAATCACAAAAATGGTGTTAATTGGAATGGTGTTAATTGGGGATATGTTTATTAAACGACTGTTAAAGGAATTAGAATACACTCCTACCCAATACTGGTTATTAATGATTGTTTTATCTTTACCAAAATTGGAATTGCCGGAATAAATGAGGATAACATTTAATTCGTCACATTTTGATACGCTTGACCTGATATCGTCCCTCAATGATAAAATTGACCTCTATGGTCTAATTTTCGAAGGCACAAGGTTATGGCCAATAATAAGGCAATTTGTTATCCATCAGATTAAAATACGCGACCCGTCATATCGAGTGCCACAGAGTAGAAGTGTTCCGATTTTTGAAAATTTTTCTACCGATGAAGCCGCACTTGCGTCTATTGAGTTACCAGGACGTGATAGCATGATGGAATGGCATCCATTGTATGAAAGATTTACCGACTATCTTGACAGAAAGAATAAAAGTCCGAATTCATTATTGTTTTGTGGGCATCCATACGATTATAACGTTCTAGTTAATGATAAATTTTTCCACAAGATATTAGATTCACTGAAAATGTTATTAGGAGCTCATTTTGACTTCCGTACCGTTGAACTCAGTAGCTCTTTAATCAAATTAACTTCCCCCAGGTATCGTCATACGGAATTCATCAGATATGATTCTTATCCCCTCCAAGATAATTCTAAGGCACTTGAGGCGCGGGGCCCAGTTATCCCTAGTCACCTCAAATATGAACTTGATTACCTTGGTGAACTTATCTCTGAACTTGCGCCAGGTACCAACTGCGCCGAGTTAGAAGATTACATTCTTGCCAAATTAATAGAACTCCAAGTAGGTAAATTAATTTACTTGAAATATTTAGAAAAATTCCGGCCATGCGCAGTCTTTGTTACTCGATATAATGGGCAGGGACCGCTCATTTCAGCATGTAGAGAACTTGGAATCATATCTGTTGACCTACAGCAAGAGTTTATTGGAACCAGACATGATTATTATTCAAACTGGACAGAACTTCAAAATGGCGGCTATTCAATCTTTCCAGATTATTTTTGGGTCTGGGATGCACAGGCTGCGGCAACGATCGAAAAATGGAGTAAATTTACGAATGGCGAACACAAAGTTATTATCGGTGGTAATCCTTGGTTCATTCTGCATAAGAAATTTTATGGATTACTTCCTGTGCATTCGATGGAGGAAATTGACCAAATTTTAGACCACCAACAACTAAAAATTTTAGTTGCATTGGGGCTTTTTGAGGATCTCATTCCACGGATAGTTTTGGAGGCAATGAAATTGGCGCCTCCTGACTATATTTGGTTATTGCGCTTACATCCACGCGACTACGACCGTCAAGATGCCGTTATTCAATTGTTGATGGATAATAATATATCAAACTTCGAAATTAAGCATGCTACCGCACTACCATTATATGAACTATTTTCGCGTGTAGATCATGTTATAAGTCTATATTCCGGAATTTGCGCTGAGGCTCCGGCTTTTTCTAAACCGACGACGATTATTGAAATGGATGGATTGAAAATTTGTAAAAACTATGTAGAAGAAGGACTGGTCCACCATACAAATGATGCGGAGGGTCTCCTCTCTATTCTCTATTCGTCAAAAATTAATGAAATTGAAATGGATCAATATGAAGGTGCTCAGTTTGAATCGTTTGAGAAAGCCGTCAACAACATTTTTCCATAACCCGGACATTAATCCGTTAGCATTTTGAGACCGTCAATTTGGTGAAAATTTACAGTATGTGTAATATATTGAAAAACATTTGACGAAATCAAAAAGTGGTCGGGTAATAAAATTAAAGCATTATGTCGATGGAATTCAATTCTACGCAGTTAATTGCCCACTTAAAACGCGCCATCGTGAATAGCTCTGTGGAAATGGAGCCATTTCCTCATTTTTACGTAAATGAACTGCTACCTACAGAATTTTTTGTCGAATTTGTAAGTTTAATTCCCTCGCGCCAAAAATTTGATTTAGCCGATCCAGAATTGCTCCTAGAGGAGAATAAATCGTTTTATTTCAGTGATTCGGAATTTGCTAAATTGTCACCACATCATAAATATATTTCGAAACTAATGGAGATTTGCGTTACGAAGACTGAATGCTTGATTTTCGAAAAACTGGAACCCTATGTCTATTTAACATTAAAAATGCTGTTCCCAACTGATTGGCAAGAACGTGTATTAAACGTAAAGGCATCAATACAACCAGACCACGATATCATTGATAGAGGACCAAAATTTGCAATTTACCCTCCACATTTAGATTACTCACATAGTCTTGGTTCCTGGCTTTATTATTTGCCGCAAAATGATAAACATCCGCACTTGGGCACTGACATTCATGAAGTCAGATTATCTGAGTCTGGAGAAATTGATCTATTTGAAGTATATTTTTCGAGAAAATTATCTGGACTAGAATTCCGCTTATTCAAAACTTCTAAATATTTACCCAATACGGCATTTGCATTCCTCAATAGCCCGATTTCATTTCACGGTGCTCGTGCCTTTGACACCACTGATCATCGGCAGTATCTTTCGAATGCAATTGTTTATGAGGAAGAATCCTTCCAACGAATTTTTGGGCACGTTCCTTTTGATTATCACGAAATGGATCCTGCTCGAAAAGGTAAATCGATTTCCAGAATTTATTCTGGAAAAAATAAATTTAAGCCTCGGCGAATTGTATCTAGAAAACACCTTCCGAGACATCTAAGTCTGCAGTCAAATGCATTTTAAGTTATTTCACGTGTCTTTTTTCTTCCTTCTGCGCGCATTTCAATCTAACAAAAACCTGTGGTCAAGAGACGAGAGGTTGATTTGTTTTGGAGCTAAATAAGCTGTGCCGAACACTTATAAGGATTATTGGCGAAATAGTTTAGTTAGAAATAATTTGGGCAAACTCTCTAGTTACCGTGCAATAGGAGAGTTGCCGGAAATGGAAAGCAGTAAGGCCGTAGCACAAAGGCTAAAAAAATACATTGGCCGAGATTACAAGATCGTAGACGTTGGTTGCTGTGCCGGAAATCTAATACGTAGCCTGGATCGAATTAACGACGTGACTATTGCATATACCGGCGTTGATAATTCGGATCAATTCCTTAATCTTGGACGAAAAAATTTTGCTAACCGCAAAGACGTTGAATTCGTTTATGGTGACGCATACGATCTTCCTTTTAACAATGCGGCTTTCGACATTGTTGTAAGTGATAATCTTTTTACCCACCTACCCTCGGTGGCCAAACCCATCTCTGAACTG
>Ga0209402_10000416_pt1 | contig 52077 bp, 32 predicted proteins | sample ArcticOcean_MG_C_3_FD_187437 | JGI IMG/M metagenome (GOLD analysis project Ga0209402, IMG submission 187437) | Marine microbial communities from western Arctic Ocean - ArcticOcean_MG_CB8_126 (SPAdes) (version 2) | ecosystem: Environmental > Aquatic > Marine > Oceanic | place: Arctic Ocean... | reverse complement strand
CGGCCGGGCATCCGGTCCAGAGCTTCCAGGATCTGCTGATGGATCTTGCGACTCTGTCGCGACACCGCATCGCCCTGACCTCAAGCGGCACGGAGTTCCCTCAGCTCACGGAGTCGACGCCCCTGCAACGTCATGTTCTGGACCTGCTCGAGGTCGCGGCCTGACGCCGCCCCGGAATCGTCCGCCCGCTGTCCGCCAGTCCGGTAGCCAGAACTCGCGCAAACTCCCGCGCCCCCGGAATCCCACCAAACCCTGAAAAACAGGGCTTAATCGCAAGCCCTTGCTGCCCCAACCGCTTCAAGTCCGGATTAACACACAACACGGTCGTGGTTGTGGAAACAGTTGGCGAGCACGGCTGCAGTTTCGCCTGGCGAATCGAGTGACCGATCGAATTGTCGGCGTGTCGGAAGACGCTGCGGCATTGTGTCGAGCAGACGACCGTCATTCGGCCGATCGCATCGTCGCTCTATGGAACGGAATCGACGTCGATCGCTTCGATTTCCGCGGACCGGCGGCTGCACCAATTGCGATCAGTGTCGCGCGACTTTCACCTGAGAAAGACTTCTCGACGTTGCTGCGAGCTGTCTGGATTCTCATTAAGGAACACCCTGAGTTTCGGCTGCGGATCGTCGGTGACGGACCCGATCGCCCGAATCTGGAAGCACTCGCGGCGGACCTCGATCTGACAGAACACGTTGAGTTTCTGGGAGAACGCAGCGACGTTGCTCAGTTGCTGCCGCAGGCCGGATTCTTTGTTTCGTCATCACTAACCGAAGGCATCTCGCTGACGATCCTCGAAGCAATGGCCGTTGGTCTGCCGGTGGTCACGACCCGCGTGGGTGGCAACCCAGAGATCGTGGTCGATGGAGGCACTGGCCGACTGGTCGATTCGGGCAGTCCAGAGCAACTCGCTCTGGCCATGCGCGACATGCTTAACGACACGGACACGTGGCCCATCATGAGTCAGCTTGCACGGCAGCGAATCGAACGAGACTTCAACGTGCGAAACATGGTGCGCGGCTACGAGGAAATCTACACAGAACTGTTGCGGGAGAAAGGTGTCTCGTGACTGAGCCGCGTATCAAAATTGGACTGGTCGGTTGCGGACAGATCGCCGATGCGCATCTGCAGCAGATTCGACACAGACAGTGCGCCGACCTGGTAGCCGTGTGTGATCTCGAACCGTTACTGGCGCGACAGGCGGCCGAACGATTCGAAGAGCCCGGTCAGTTCACCAGTGTCGAGCAGATGCTCGACCAGGCCCGACCCGATATCGTGCATCTCACTACCCCCGTGCAGACGCACTCTCCGCTGACGATCCAGTTGCTGGAAGCGGGTGTGCACGTTTACGTCGAGAAGCCGTTTACGGTCGACGCCGAAGAGGCTCGAGCCGTCATTGACGTTGCTGAGCGGACTGGCCGCCTCGTCTGTCTGGGACACGATCAACTGTTTGATCCCACGTGGCTGGAAGCCTGCGATCTGGTGGCATCAGGAGCGATCGGCAGCGTGCAGCATGTCGAGTCCGTGCTTGGTTATCCGATCGACGGTCCCTTCGGAAAGCTGGTCAGCAGCGAACCGGACCACTGGGTGCGACACCTTCCCGGTGGACTGTTCCAGAACACGATCTCACACCCGCTCTATCGCATCACCGAATTCCTGCCGGACCCGAATCCGCAGTTGTGGGCCACTTGGTTCAACAAGACACGCGGCGTTCCGTTTCCGACGGAATTGCGTGCTCACTTCCGCGGTGAAGACGTGACGGGCAGCCTGCTGTTTGCCAGCACAATCGAACCTCGTTACCGCACAACTCGCATCTACGGTACCCAGGCAGGAATCGAAATCGACCTCGAATCCCAGATCATTCGCTTTGACAGAAGGACGCGACTTCCGGGTGCGTTCTCGAAAGTCGAAGCGCCATTGCGACTCCTTGGCGAAGCGATGCGCAATGTGCGACGTGGCTTCGGGAGATTTGTGCGTGCCGAGGGACATTACTTCAGTGGCATGCGGGAACTGTTCTGCCGGTTCTATGGCGCGATTCTGGATGGAACTCAACTGCCCGTGTCTTATGACGAGGTGGTACGTGTGACTGGTCTGATGGATTCGATGTTCGCGCAGTGCCGTATGGAGGACGAGGAGCGAAGTACGTGCCGTCTAAATTCTGACACCCGTGGGTCGAGCGATCCGCGTCGAGATCGATATGCGGAGTTTCCACGTCTCGTGATACCAGCCGGCGGTGTGAACTGACGAGGTGCGGCGCGTCCCTGAATGCGATCCAGTGAAGCGCGTTGGATCGAGCTGAAATGGTGAACTGACTTAAGCTGAGAAACACTGATGCAAGTTCTCCTGACTGGAGCAACTGGATTCCTTGGACGACGTGTCCTGCGAGCATTGCTCGACCAGGATCTGACCGTGCGTTGCGCCGTCCGTCTGGGCAGTGACGTCAACGCATTGAAAGCGTTTATTGGTGAAGAGGACTGGGTTCGCGTTCAGACCGAGCCCGCCAATCTAAGCCGGCTCGACGAGTGTCGTGTCCTGCTGACTGACTGTGATGTCGTGTATCACGTGGCCGCCGGGTTAAGTGGTTGCACCAGCAGCCTGATCCTCAACTCGGCCGTTCCTACGCGAACACTGATGACCGCGGCCGCGGATGTCGGTTGCCGTCGCTTTGTCCTGGTCAGCTCACTGGGGGTGTACGGACCACAGGAACTACCACGCCGCGCCATTCTGAACGAGGACTGTCCGATCGATTCCGTTCCGCATCTGCGGGACTCATACACCTACAGCAAGATCCTGCAGGAGGAAGTGGCACGAGAGATTGCGAATCACAGAGCGATCCCGTTGACCGTTCTGCGCCCTGGTGTGATCTACGGCGACGAACGCGGAGTGCTTACACATCGAATCGGACTGCCCTTCGGCCAGTGGCTGTTACGTATGGGTGGGCGACAGCAGATTCCGCTGACCTATGTTGAAAACTGCGCCGCGGCCGGTGCCAACTCCGGGTTCGCGGCTGGTGTTGACGGTCAAACGATCAACATTGTGGACGACGATCTGCCGAACGGACGAGAGATCATTCGGAGATATCGACGGTCAGGTCGAAAGCTGCGAATTGTCGGAATCCCTCAATTCGCCATCGGATGGGTGGCACGCTTCAACGAATCGTACAGCGACTGGAGTGAAGGACATATCCCTAAAGTCCTGACACGGCATCGTGTCCAGGCCATGTGGAAATCACTGCAGTTCTCGAACGAGCGTGCAAAGCGACTGCTCAACTGGAATCCTGAAATTGACCTTGATACGGCATTCCAGAGGACACTGAGTCCTGAAGGCTGATTACCACCTATGAACACACTCTTCCTCAGTTCAGTTTATCCGAATCCGGCGGCGCCGGTGCGTGGGACGTTCAATCGTGCCATGTGTCGCGCGTTGACGGAGTTCGGTCAGGTGCGCGTCGTCGCACCCGTGCCGTGGACTGAGTGTGTGCCTTTCATCCCGCGTGTTTCGAAGCGAGCGTCGCCGGCGGCGTTGCGTGAGTTCGATCAGGCTCAGAAGGAAATTGAAACAGCTGCGGGACGAGCATGCCCTCCAGTTCTGCGTCCGCGTTTCTACTATCCACCGAAAGTGCTGCGTCATGCGTACGGTCGCTTCATGTGGTCATCAGTTCGATCGACCGTGCAGCGCGCATGCCGTGAGTTTCGGCCGGACCTGGTGCTCAGTTACTGGGCGCATCCAGATGGTGAAGCCGGTTTGCGAGCTGCTCGCGCCCTGGGCGCGAAGGCTGGCGTGATCATCGGCGGATCTGATGTTCTGTTGCTGACACGTTCTCGTAAACGTCGCGACGTTATCTGCCGCGTGCTGCGGGAATCGGATGTTGTCCTGACCGTCTGTGATGGATTGCGTCAACGAGTCATCGAACTCGGTGCCAGCCCCGAACGTGTCCACACGGTTTACCAGGGTGTTGATCGCGGTCTGTTCTGTAGTGGTGATCGTCAGGCAGCACGCAGATCATTGAGTCTGTCGGCTCGTGCCAGCGATCCGATCTATCTGTGGGTCGGTCGGATGGTCGATATCAAACGCGTCGACATTTTATTGAATGCATTTGAGCGAGTGCGCCAGGCACAGCGATGTGCGCGTCTCTACATGCTCGGCACGGGAGCCATGCAGTCCGATGTGTGCGAACACATTGAACGTCTCAAGCTGACAGACTCGGTGTCTCTGATGGGTGCGGTCAACCAGAAGAGGCTTCCGGAATGGTATCGGGCCGCGGATGCGACAGTCCTTTCGAGTGATTCTGAAGGGCTTCCCAACGTGCTGCGCGAGTCGCTTGCCTGTGGAACGCCGTTTGTATCAACCGATATCGGCAGCGTCTCGGAGATTGTGTCGCCGGAGCATTCATTACTCGTGCCGCCAGGTAACAGCGAGGAACTGTCCAGGGCGATGCTTCAGATTCTGGATTCGGAGTATCAAATCGGTGCGTCTCTCTATCAGCCTCGAAACTGGCGAGATGCGGCGGTCGACATTGCGTCGATTGTCGACCCTCTCGATCAGACACTGAGCTTAGTCGAGGCAACAATCAACAGGTTGCAGCAATGTCCTCAGTAATCCCGGGTAATCGTATGCAGCGTGCTCTTGTTGTCGCGTATGTGTTTCCACCATCGGGTGGAGCTGGCGTGCAGCGAGTGACGAAATTCGTGCGCTACCTTCCGGAGTTTGGCTGGGACTGCTCAGTGCTGACGGTCGCGAATCCGTCCGTACCAGTCTCTGACGAGACGTTAATGAGCGAAGTGCCGGAATCTACCATCATCCGTACGGCTCGGACGCTTGAGCCGGGATATGCAATCAAGAATGCGATTTCGGCTGGGACGGTCGACGGGTTGTCACGCAGTGGAAGATTGAAGCAGTCGCTTAAGAAACTCGTACGTTCGGCCGGCAATGCAGTGCTGCAGCCGGACGCTCAGGTGTTGTGGTATCCGAACGCACTGAAAGAAGGCATGCGTCTGTTGGGTGAGCTGCAGCACGATGCCATCTTCGTCACCGCGCCGCCGTTTTCGTCGTTTGTCATCGGTTCGGAATTGAGTCGCCGCAGCGGCTTGCCTTTGGTGCTGGACTATCGCGATGAATGGGGCATCAGCAATCAGTACCAGGAAAACCGTCAGAAATCGAGGCTGTCGCATTGGCTGCAGGGACGCATGCAGCGACGCGTGATGCGACAGGCTTCCGCTGTGATCGCCACGACGCGACTGAGCAGCGAAGCCGTCGGCGATGCGGCTCGTCGAGCGGGAAGCCGAGCCAGCATCTCACACATCTACAACGGATACGACGCCAACGATTGTGAAGCGTCCGATGACTGTCCAGTTCCTCGTTGTGACCGCCTGCGTCTGGCTTATGTGGGCACTCTATGGAATCTGACGTCGATCGAGCCCGTCGTTGAGGCAATAAAACAAGTGGCCGCGACTGATCCGGACCTGGCCGGAAGAATCGAACTGGTTGTCGCGGGGCGACGGACTGGCGAACAGGACACCATCCTTGATCGACTCGACGGAACGCCTTGCCGCGTGGAACGAGAAGGGTACGTCGACCACCACCGCGCGATCAGCATCATGCAGTCGGCCGACGCGCTGTGTCTGCTGCTGTCCGACCTGCCGGATGCCGGGCGCGTCGTACCCGCGAAGACGTTTGAGTATCTCGCGCTGCGGCAGCCAATTCTGTCGATCGCACCATCCGGCGAGGTTGGAGAACTGCTTTCCAAGTGTCCGCTGGCGTCGTCATTTGAACCGGGCAATGTGGCAGGGATCGCCGAATGGATGATTCAGCGCCTGCGGGCTGGATCAGATGGTCTGGCACCAGGCAATGTCCTATGCGACCCCCTCTCCCTAACCCTCTCCCCCTCAGGGGGAGAGGGGACTAATGCGGACAACTGGAACGTGAGGCAATTCGAACGTCGTGAATTGACTCGGCAACTTGCGGGAGTCCTCGACCAGGTGACAGGTCAGACGTTGAAGAACCTTGTCGTCGATCAGCCAACGCAAGCCGCAACCTGTGAACTCTCAGGAGCTGGAGTGTGACAAACCTGATCCTGCAGACTCTGTTCTGGCTGAGCCTGAGTGGTTTGGCCTATGTATATCTCGGATACCCGCTGCTGGTGCGGGTGCTGTCGAAGATACGACCGCTGCGCCGAGTCCGTCAGCCGGCTGATCCGTCACAGAGAGTTTCTGTCGTCATCGCCTGCCACAACGACGCCGAGCGAATTCGCGTTAAGCTCAATGAATTGCTGTGGTCGGAACAGGCTGATCTGGTTGGTGAAATACTGATTGGCTCGGATGGTTCCACTGATCACATAAGCGACGTAATTGCCTCCATTGGCGATAAACGGATCCGGCTTTTTGAATTCGCTGATCGCCGCGGCAAGCCAGCGGTGTTGAATGATCTCATTCCGCAGTGCTCAAACGAGATCGTCGTGTTATGCGATGCGCGACAGGTTCTATCGGAGCGGGCGATTCCGGCGCTGCTGGCCAACTTCGCTGATCCGTCAGTCGGTGTTGTGTCCGGCGAGCTGACGTTCCGGGATACCGGAAACGAGTCATCCGCTGGCCGCGGAATCGGAGCGTACTGGCGGTATGAGAAGATGATCCGCAAGTGCGAGGCATCCTTCCGAAGTGTGCCCGGCGCCACGGGCGCTTTGTACGCGATCCGTAAATCTCTGTTTCAGCCGATCGCCCCGACGACGCTGCTGGACGATGTGGTCATTCCCATGCAGGCTATTGTCAGTGGGAGCCGGTGCGTGTTCGAACCAGAAGCGATCGCCTGGGACGATCCATCCGCGTCGCTCGGTCAGGAAGCGGTTCGCAAGCGGCGTACGATTGCCGGAGCCGCTCAACTACTGTTGCATCATCCGTCGTGGCTGCTGCCATGGAAGAACCGGATCTGGTTCGAGTTTGTGTCACACAAAGTGCTGCGACTGGCTTCCCCGCCAATGTTGTTCGCGGTCGCCGTCACGAACGTGCTGCTGGCCGCCGATCCGCTGTATCGGATGCTGCTGGTCTTCCAATTGAGTTTCTATTGCTCAGCGCTGGCTGGCTGGGTGTTTCAGAAGACGGGGCGTTCGTCATCGCTGTTTGGAGTGCAGTTGATGTTCCTGACACTCAACGCGACGACGGTTGCCGCACTCTGGGACGCAGTGCGCGGGCGTTTCCGAGTGACCTGGCAGAAGGCCTGACGGAACCAGGATCCCGATCTGCCGCTACCTGACCGCGTGCGGTGTCACGCCCAAGTCTACGATGCTGCAGGCTTCGATGACCGGAATAGCCAGCTCCGCTGCTCGCGCACGCACATCGGCGTCGGCGCTGCCGGGATTGAGCCAGACTTCATCGACATCAAGCTGTTCGATCTCATCAAGCAGATCGAATGTCTGATCCGGCGGGAGGTACACGGTTACACGGTCGAGGCTGTCGATGGGAATCGCGGCCAGGGATGCGTATGCGGTCAGGCCTTCAATCTGCTTGGCGTGTGGATTCACCGGAAAGACCTGGTAACCCTGCTGCTGATGCGCCCGGACGGAAATGTTTCCGTACTTGGAACGGTCGCGACTGGCTCCGACGACGGCGACGGTCGGACGATCGTTCATGCGTTGTCTCCCAACGACGAGAGTTCCTGCTCCAGGATTTCGTACAGAGCGTCCAGTGATTGCGGAATGACTTTCGCGTCGCCGAGCACCGGCATGAAGTTCGTGTCTCCGTTCCAGCGAGGCACGATGTGCCAGTGCAGATGACCGGGCAGCCCGGCTCCGGCAACTCGGCCCAGATTCAGACCGATGTTGAAGCCGTCGGGCGTGACGGCTTTCTCCAGCACACCGACCATCTTCTGCAGAAGTCGACCGCAGTCGAGCATTTCGTCATCGGTCAGTTCACGAATATCGGCTTTGTGTTCTGCCGGCGCGATCAGCAGGTGACCGTTGTTGTAGGGAAAGCGATTGAGGACCACGATCGCGTGACTGCCACGATGCACCACCAGATTCTCGCTGTCGGCGTCGCTATCGCGGTAACCACACAGAAAGCAATCCGGATGCGAGGACTGCGGTTTTTCGCCCGGTGGTGTCGTTTTGATGTACGACAGCCGCCACGGAGCCCAGAGCTGTTTATGAGACACGTCTGGTTCTCCTCCGCTTAGATTCTTCCACCGTCGAACATGCGCGCCGCGCGCGCATCGTAGCGTGGGCACTCCTGCCCGTCCGTCATTCCGGGACGGGCAGGAGTGCCAATCCTACTCTTGATTGCGGCTACGCCGCTTTGGGAAGAATGGTCAGGGCCATGTGTGACCACGTGTCTCATCGCCCGACGAACTTATCCGCCGGTGCCTCTCCGAATCCGCTCGATGACTGAAAGATCGCTCATATCTTCCGCAGGGGCAGATTCAGCGGCAGGTGCTGGTTCCTCGGCGGGCGCGGGTTCTTCGCTGGCCGATGGCGATTCTTCAACCGCTGCCGGCGCTTCGTCCACCGGAGCCGCTTCCGCAGGGGCAGCGGCCTGGGTTCCCGGTGGGTTCGCGTCGGTCGTGCCGAGTTTGAGCCGCTCGAGAATCGTCAGCCGGCTGGCTCGAACCGAATCCGGGGCAGGTGCCGGAGCGGGCGCGGCTTTTGGTTTCGCCTTCGGTGCCTCGGCTTTCGCCGGTTCTGCCTCTTTCGGGGCGGCTTTCGCGCTGGGCGCGGCTCCTGCTCGGATCATGTCCAATGGAGAGCCCGACGCTGGCGCGGCTGGTTTCTCGGCAGCCGCTGGTTTCGCGGCGCCGCCACCCGATGCACCGGATCGGATCATGTCTAATGGTGAGCCACCGCTTGCCGCCGGCTTCTTCTCGGCGGCGGGAGCCGGGGCCGCAGCACTACCAGATCGGATCGCATCCAGGGGAGACCCGCCACTCGCCGCTGGCTTCTTTTTCTCGGCCGGCGCCGCAGCGTCCCCACCTCCCGAACCTGACCGAATCATGTCCAGCGGTGAGGCTTTGGCGGCGGGCTTGGGTGCTTCGGCCTTCGCCGCCGCTTTGGGAGCCGGCTTGTCCGCCGCAGGTTTGGCGGCAGCCTTTGGCTTCTCCTGAGCAACCGGAGCATCCACGATCGTCAAGTACCGAGGATCAATGTCGTACCAGCCGATGTCCTCGCTCCCGTCAAACTCAACCAGAGCCCGGCAGCTCATGTTGACCGTCTTGACAGTACCCGTGCGGCCCAGAAAGCGGCGCAGTTCCGGGACGTTCTGGTCGACGACGACAAACTGGTCGGTGTATTCACCCTTAAGCTGTTCAGCCAATTCGATCGACATGGCAGGTTTGAATCACTCGGGAGCAATGCGGACAGATGGCCGGCGCGATGGCACAGACCGGACAGAGCCGAGGATGATAGCCCTGGCCCTGGATCAGCAAAACTCAGGTCGTTGGAATTCCGGGCCGTTGAGGTGATTTCTCATGGGCGGGAAGAACGTCAATTACGTGAGGACGCCGATGCTGTTGATTCTGCGGATGGACGCGGATCAGCGAATATCCGCTGAATCCACGTCCTCTCGAACGGTCATTGGCAACACAACTCCTGCGCGGGATTTCGTTGATACGAGTCTTTGCGCTGGCTTCGTTATGATCGCATTCATGACGACTGACTCGACAACCGTTGACCGGCCTCTCATCGCGCTGACGATGGGTGATTGCGCCGGGATCGGACCGGAAGTGCTGGTGCAGACTGCGAGTGATCCCGAAATCCGGGCCGAATGTCGGCTGGTCGCGATCGGGCACCCGGTCGTGCTGTCGCGAGCTGCGGAACTGGTCGGCTGTGACATCCGTATTGAGTCCATCCCGAGCATCGAAGCGGCTCGGGACTTGTCGTCGGAGTGCCTGCCCTGCTTTTCCCCCTGCGCGGACGATGTCACATCGGTCGAGCCTGGTCAGCTTGACGCCCGCGCGGGAAAGGCCGCTTTCGATTGCCTGGCGGCTGCGACATATGCGGCACTGGCCGCTCAGATTGACGGTATCGTCACCGCACCACTGAACAAAGCCGCGTTGCACGCGGCCGGCCACATCTACCCGGGACACACGGAGATTCTTGCGGACATCTGCGGAGTCTCGGCGTTTGGAATGATGCTGTATCTGCCGCCCAGCCCGCTGATCAAATCTCCCTGCGGGCTGGGTGTCGTTCACTCAACACTGCACACGTCGATTCGCAGCGTCCCCGACCTGCTGGACACGTCTTTGATCGCGGATCAAATCCAGCTGATGGACGGCTTCCTGCGCCGCGTCGGCTGCGAAACTCCCCGTGTCGGTGTGTGTGCATTGAATCCACACGCTGGCGAGGACGGACTGTTCGGGGACGAAGAGCGGACAATCATCGCTCCGGCAGTCGAACAATGCCGAGAACACGGGATTCAGGTCACAGGCCCGATTCCGGCTGACGCTCTTCTCCGTCGAGCGGTCGGCGGTGAATTTGACGGCATCGTCGCGATGTATCATGACCAGGGACACATCGCGCTGAAGCTGATTGGCTTCGAGCGGGCGGTCAACATCACGCTGGGATTGCCAATCGTCCGGACGAGCCCCAGTCATGGCACCGCGTTCGACATCGCGTGGCACGCTCAAGGGCCGAGGCAGGTCTCTGCGGAGGGCATGATCGAGGCGACACGCATGGCGGTGCGTCTGGTGCAGTCCGGCAGACTGAAGTAGACTCCCGCCCCTTCCAGAATTGCGGCAGTCCACCGACCGATTTGAGTTCTCAGCACCCGGGCGAGTCTCATTTTCTAAGGCGAATGCTCATTTCCAGCTCGGGAGATTCCTCCCGTCCCAGTACCCATCGACTTGTTTCATAATCGTCCCGCTTGCGATGCCGCGCGTGCGCCGTCGCGTCCATGGCACGGAGCCCGAAACCATGCAGACACTGATTCGCCAGTCAATCCGCATCTTCTCGACATTCGCCCTCTGCCTGGGGATGACTTCGTTCGGGCAGGCTGACGATGCTCCGGCCAATCCCGGGTTGCGGGGGATTCTGCCGGACTTTGTCCCGGCGGGACTTTACGAAGACGACTTTCTGACACTCGGCGAGAGTTGGAACGACTGGAGTGTTGGTGTCGCGGCCGAAGTCGCGAAGCTCTACGAGGACTTCGAGCTGGACGCGGCCGGCCAACGCGTCTCGATCCAGACGCTGCAGATCAAGATTGGGACCATGGAAAAGGCGCTGGCCGAACCTGACTACGTCGCGATCCACGTGCCACTGGCAACCTTACGGGCGAGACTGAAGCCTCGTGTCGATCTGGCCGCAGCCGTGCTGGACACGCTCGAAGGCAAGATACAGACCGCGAAAATCGGCTCGGTCCCGGATGCTCGCAGCCAGATCGTTCAGGCCGTTGACGAACTTGAAGAATATCTCTCCAGCGTGCCGGATGGGACTGCATGGCTGGGCTACGTTCACGCCGATCGCCTCCGACAGTTGTCCGACGGAAAGGTACCGCTGTCAGTCGTTTCGGATGTCCATTCGCGGCTTTCCAATCTGCAGCGTATGAAGAATGACGAACAGCGTCGTTTCCTGAAACGGCCGAGATTCGTCCAGTTGCGTCAGCAACTCGACCGCTACCTCGACCGTCAGCAACGCGTTGTGATTCGCACGGTTGCCGATGGAAGCGACGACGCTGAGGCATTTCGGGAAACACTGTGGACGCTGGTCGATTCCCTCGAACAGTACACGCAGACGAGTTCGATCGTGGCGGCAACTGCGGCTCACCGGGCATTCGGCCAGATTGAAGAATTGAGTCAGGAGAAGGGACACCGAATCGCGGGCGTGCTGGCCGAGCATTACTTCAACGACAACCTGCGTGTCGTCGTCTCCGAAGCGTTTCTCAGCCGAGTTGCGGGATACAGTTTTGAGGAATCCGGCGATGTGGATGACTTTGTTCTTGGCGCCAAAATCAATGGCAAGCAGGCGACGACCGGAACAGTCAGTGTCGACCTGCGGCCCGGCGAGGACATGATCCAGTTCTATATGCGGCTGGATGGAGTCACGAAATCGAACACATTCGGCCGGACCAATGAGGCCACTGTCACGACGGTCGGCCATCACACCTTCGCTGCAACCAAGTCGATCAGTTTCAATGGCGATGTTTTCCGAACGGCGCCTGGCGAGATCTCCGTCGACGCCAACAACAGAACGACCAGCGTCCGTACGAACGCCAGCAACCTGTTCATCCTGGGTGCCTTTGCCGACGATATCGCTCGGCGTGAAGTACGCCGCCGTAAGCAGCGTTCCGAGGCGATTGCTGCTGATCGTGTCCGACAGCGCGTCCTGCCGGAATTCAACAAGGGCATCGAGGCCGAATTCGCGAAATTGACGACGTCGCTGGAGACAAAGGTGAATCCGATGCTGCTGGATGCGGATCTGTATCCGTCGCGTCGCAGCTTCACTTCGACCGACGACGAACTGCTGATCCGCACGCGGCTGATGGACACCATGGAGTTCGGGGGCAATGCCGCAACTCTGGTAACGACCGGCAAAGATGCCGCCGTCATTCACTTGCACGAGTCGCTGATCAACAACGCAATGAGCCGTCTGGCTCTGCGCAGTCTGGAGATGACCGAGGCCGAGTTGATCGCCACGCTGACAGATTCGCTGAGCGGAGTTCTGGGCGACAGTTTCAAGCTGCCGGCGCCGGATGCGGACGGCGAACGGAAACCGGACAACACGAAATTCGTTTTCCCGGATCAGGATGTCCTGCGAGTCAAGCTCGACGCTGGAGTGCTGACGATCATTCTGCGAGCCGGTCTGAAGCCGGAGAAAGGCGACGAGATTCCGACTCAGGAGATCAGCATTCCGCTGACGTTTTCGATCACCGATGGAATGCTGCAGATTGATGCCGAGTCGCCGTCGGTCTCGCCAGTCGATCCGCCGAGCAGCCCGTTCGTACAGATTGCTCGGGCGGGTGTCGTAAAATCGAAAATCCAGGCCGCGTTGCCCAGCCGTACGGTAGATGCCGTGTCCACACTCGAACGGAAAACCGGCGGACCGGTCGAACTGAAGATTGCTCAGATTCTGCCGAACGCCGGCTGGCTCAGTATCGTGATCGAGTAATGCGTTCCAGGCGTGTGCTGCAACTGGACCAGGCTGGAACGGTCCCGGCCACCGTGAGTGGTCATCGGGCCTCGCAAAGCCACGGCGTGAATCGGCGCTGTTCGCCGGTCGAAACGTGCGATTTGACACGATGAAACCGCTGCTGTCATCGTCTCGGGCGAGTCGCTAAAGTGGTTGGATTGCACAGTTTCGAGGGTTTGAAATCGCAGACCTTTCCTCACCAGATACGGTGAATCAGTATGGATCTCCCTTCCTGTCCATCGTGTGGTCAGTCTGTCCTTGATGACGATGCCGTCGACTGCCCGTTCTGCGGTGCGTCGATGTCAGGCAAAAGGCGTAGCAAAAGTTCGGCGCCTGCCAAAGCCACCGCCGCGACCGGCGCTGGCAAGTCTGCTGCGTCGGCCAAAGCCGGCAGCGGCACTGCCTCGGACGCGGGCAATGATGATCCCTTCGACGTGGCGGCTCCAGTGACCGGTAAGGTCATTCAGCTTCTGCCGAAACCATCCAAGGGCCGACTGCATCGCATCGGCTGCCCAATGTGTGAGACGGCCGGATTCAGCTCGAAAAAGGCGGCCGGCAAGGAAGTGAAGTGCGCCAACAGAGAATGTCTCGTTCCGATATTCACAGCGCCGCCGCTGGAAGACGAGAGGCCCGTCGAACCTGAGGCAAAAGCGAAATCCGGTTTGGGGATTGTTCACTATGTCGTCATCGCCGTAGTGGCTGCGGCCGTGCTGGGTGGTGGAGCCTGGTATGTGACCAACGATCAGCCGGCTGGTGGGGGTGGTGTGGAATTCGATCCGAGTAAACTGGGCTCAATCGGTACGAACCCCGCTACTGGACCACCAACGACAGAAGTCGAAATCACAACTGGTCCGGACGTGGTCGCGCCGCCCGTTGTCCCAACTGGCCCGCCCGCTGCTGAACTTAGGGATGAAGCTCTCAAATTGATCGTTGCGTTTTCGCTGGACGCTGAAGCGAACCAGAAGCCTTACTGTCGGCGACTGTCGGCCGAGGCATGGGCGCTACAAGGGGCAGCGGGAAATGATGCTGTCAGCGAGCAACTCGTTCAGCTCGAAAAGACTGGCGGGTCGCGAATGGCTTATCAGCGAATACTGCCTTTGATCGAAGTCGCCTGGCAGAACTTTGACGCGGGTCGTGCCGCGGTTGCGGGCAACATCGTCGATGGATTTCCGCCGTTGATCGAAAAGTTGCCGCCTCAAGGCATGCTGGCACTCGACACCGTCACGGAACTGGCCGTGCTACAGGCGGCACTGGAACGCATGGACGATGCGGCAGCCGTGATTGCAAGCCGCAGTGACGCCGGCCCACTGGGTCAGCTCATGGAATCGCTGGCCAGGGCACGCTTTACTGGAATGCCGTTCGACCAGGCCGTCGCATCACGACCGACTCTGGGCTCGTCAGATCCCCAGGCGGTGGCTGTCACGGTCGGGCTGACTGCTCGCGGCCTGTCAAAGAAGGCGCTCGCATGGGCAGATCGGGCGTCCAGCAGCACCGAATGCGTAGCTGCGTGGGGCGAGACGTTGATCTCACGAGCAGGTTCCGCGGCCCCGCTGACTCAAATTCTTAAACGCGGTGAGTCGCTGTCGCCGGCCGATCGAGTGCGGTTTCTGAGTCGGATCGGAGTATCGCTGCACGCGGCAGGAGCGACGGCCGAAGCGCAGGCACAACTGAAGGCCGCAAGCGAACTCCTGACGAGTCTGGGTACACCAAAGCCCGTGCCTCGTCCGTCCCTCAAGGAACAGGTCAACTACACGCCGCCGGACAAGTCGGCTTTGCGAAGTGCTGCGTTGGCGGCGTTGGATCTGGCTCAACTGGAACTCAATCTGAACGGTCCGGAGGCGGCCTGGAAAACAGTGCAGACAGCTCTGGTTCAGACACGCGGAATCTCACCGAGCCTGACCGACGCGCGGCAACCGTACGCCGAGATGCGTCGGATTGGCGACGCTGGCGTGACAAGGCAGCTCCGGGCACTTCACGGGTTGCTCACTGACGACGATGCGAAGAACGCGTTTGTTCTGTACCAGGCCAGATGTCAGCGACTGGTTCATTCCGCCACGGTTCGGCTGGCTCTGCAGGAACGCATTCTGACGTCCGCCTGCGAGTGGGGACTGGTGGATCAGGTCTGGACCGAAATCCGGACACGTGCCACCGATAGCGATCTGGCACGGAATGAGCCGTGGTTTGAAACGCATCTGACCGACATCGTGCATGATTGGTTCAAGCACTCTGGGCAGGCAGAACAGCGTGCGGAAGTGGAACGTCTGGCCTTGCCCGCTCGTCCCGAAAACAACAGGAAACTGTCGGCTCGCCGGTACCTGACGGGACTTGTTGCCAAACAACTCCTTGCGGACGGACGTGTTGAGAATCTGGCGCAACTTCTGGAAGGGTTCGCACGTGAGTTCCCGCAGGACCGACGCTGGCAGCAGGAAACGATTCTGCAATCCGCATCACAACTGGTCCAGGCGGGGAAGGCGGCCGACGCACTGAAGTTCACTGAGTCTCTGCGTGACCTGCAGATTCGCCACGAGGTCTGCGAACTGGTGAGTGCAGAGATCACGGCCAGCGGTGAGCGGGAACTCATTCTGAAGCACGTGAAGCTCAGAAGGATGACTCCCGCCGACCGGGTCGCCCTTCTGCGGGGCTTTCTGGAACGGCTTCCCGACGACCCGCCACCGCCCACCCCATCAGACGAGTCGGGCTCAGAAACTTAGTGCTTTGTCAAAGCCGGTCATTCGTACGGCAGCACCAGCAGCAGGCACAGAAAACGTTTGCTGTCAGCCGTGTCGAAGAACAGTTTGCGGGCATACAGCGCGTGCTGACGACCGGCCTCCAGACCAGGTAGCGCAGTGACGACATAGTTCGAACCCAGGTCGGTGGTCAATTGCGCGACCAGCTCGGATTCGGACGTGTCGACATCGCCTTTGAGGATCGCCATTGCCCGAGCATCATTGCCCATGGCTGCAGCACGATCCTTGTCGCTGTAGGTGCTTTCTTCGACGCGCAATGTCTGAAACGGCTCGTCACGCACCAGTTGCTTCAGTTTGCTTGTCAGGTTGGCGTCCGGATCGACCTGCGATTCCTCGGCCGCCACCAATGCCGCGACTTTTGGCGTGACACTCATCCACTGCTTTTCGTTCTCCAGCTTGCGAAAATTACCAAGCTCGTCGAATAGCGACTCGATGGGATAGTCCAGTCCGCGTTCGAAACAGAACTCGATATCGTGGTTCCCCGGGAAGCGTAGAAACCGGCCCTTCTCATCCGCCAGAAACACTCGAGCTCCGTTAAGCGTTGTGTGAATCTCGTTGGATTCGTCGTCGCCCAACCCCTTGCGCGGCTGAATGTCGGTCATGATCGCATCGAATGCCATGTTGATCATCACGATACCCAGGACACGCCCTTTATCCGGGTCGAAGACGGGGACACCGGCACGCACGACCGGCAGTGACCATTGATGCTCGCTGTTCTCGACATTGATGTCGATGTCTGACAGATACACCTGCTTGCGCTGCAATCGCACGGTGGCTGCGAAGTATCCACGATCACCTTTCGGGCTTCCCGGGACTTCGACCAGATTGTCCAGGTCGGTCAGGGATCGGTCGATCCGCAGTTTTTCCATGCCCACGTCGTCGTTGGCGATGTATCGAAGCTGTACGTAACTCGGATTCTGAGCCAGAAACTCACGGAACAGCGAATCCAGTTCGTCAGCCAGGTCATCGGGTAGCTCGCCGTCCTCAAACTTGAGAGCGGCCTTGATCACGGTGGGTACGATTGCCCAGCAATCGTACGTCCTTGCGGAGCTCGTCGAAGCCAGACACGATGACGTGATTGTAAAAGTGCCCTTCCGCCCGCAGGTGTTCCAGACGTTGCAGCACCAGATTCTGCTGCTGGTTGTAGGATGAAGTCAGACCGACGGTCAGCCCGACCGCCAGTAGCAGCACAACACTGACCAGCGAATGCCACAGTGTGCTGTTGATGCGACGCCAGCGTCGGAATCGTTCGAACGAGCTTTCGGTGTAGGCCAGAACTGTTTCGCCCGCCAGATAACGCTCAAGGTCGTACGCCATTTCGATCGCAGTGAAATAGCGGTCATCCGGGTCGAGCTGCATGGCTTTGGTGCAGATCGCGGCCAGCTGGGGCGGGACGTCTGGATTCAGGTGCTGCGGCGGTTCAAACGTGCCATAGCGGGCCTTCGTCAACGTCTCGCGGGCGTTGTCACCGGTGTATGGGGCGCGACCGGTCAGGAGTTTGTAGAGCGTGCAGCCCAGCGCGAAGATATCGGTTGCGGCCGTGAGCATGCCCTCGCCTTTGGCCTGCTCAGGACTCATGTAAGCCGGCGTGCCGACGGCACCTCCGGACGAACCGGACGAACTGGTGCCCGATCCGCTGTTGGGCATAAGTGTCTGCTCGCCACTGGCCTTCTGGGTTTCGTCTCGATCAACCGTCATCGCCAGACCCCAGTCGACGACCAGCGTGTCGTCGTACTTGCCCAGCATGATGTTCTCGGGTTTGATGTCCCGATGCAGAATCCCGCGGTTGTGAGCGTAAGCAATCGTGTTGCAGACCGTGATGAATTGCTGCATCACACCCCGGAACTCGACAGACCGCTCCTGCGAAAACGCGGACACGCTTTTCTTCGTCGGCGCGTGCAGCCGGGCGATCCGTTCTTCCAGTGTCTCACCCTGGATAAATCGCATGGCGTAGCACAGGCGACCGTCCGGACTTCGGCCGTATCCGTAGACCGGTACGACTCCGGGATGGTCGAGCCGAGCCGTGATTTCCGCTTCCAACTGAAACTGCTCGGTGCAGTCGCGCCGATTCTTGTACCGAGCCTTAATAAATTTGATCGCGACCTCGCGACGCAGGTCCTGGTCGTCGGCCACGTAGACTTCACCCAGGCCGCCCTTGGCCAGAAAAGTCAGCTTCCGGTACTTCTGAGAAAGGACCAGAGCCCCGGGCTGGTCCCGCTTTGCTGCATCCGGCTCGACCACTGTGGCCATAACACCCACATCACCGCTGTCTCCCTCTTCTTCGTCGGCGGTCGGCCCCTCCGCGTTGATCAATTGCTGCACCTGGTTGAGCAATTCAGGGCACTCGGCACACAATTCCTCGGCCGGCACAAACTGTCCCTGGTCCAGCAGACCTTCCCACTGAGCCACCAGTTGTCGCACGCGCTTCTCGTCGGTGAGTTTCTCTTCGGCGAGCTGATCGTTTTGCTGCGTTTCGTCGGACATGAGATTTCCCGGCAGGTCGGACTCAGCGGATTCGATTTTCGATGGCGTATTCTACCGCAATGCCCAGCGTCACAACTCTAAACCGCAACTGCAGGACATGCCTCCGCGTTTTTCGGAATTTCAGAACCAACATTCGGCCTGGATTCACCAGTCTGTCACACTGATCTACACCGCGAAGGTTGCCTCGGCACAACACGAGTTGCGAACAACCAACGCGATGTGCGATCTTGAGACAGGCTCCACTTCCAGGTATGTAGCCGTCAGGACAGAACGACCGTTATCTCATAGTCATCCCTCGAAAACCACTTGACCGAGGAAACACAGTTGTGCCCAGGGCATCTCTACTGGTGATTCGCGGCGTCCATCAGGGGCGTCGTTTCGAATTGGACGAGGACGACGCCAGCCTGGGTCGCGGCACGCGCAATCGGTTTCGCATCCTGGATACCGAGATCTCGCGCAATCATGCTGTTGTTCGCGTCGAGGACGATGCGTACGTCCTGACAGACCGGAACAGCTCGAACGGGACCTTCGTCAATGGCCTGTCCGTGTCGTCGCATCGACTGTCGTCCGGAGATCAAATCCAGATTGGATGTACCGCGCTGCTTTTCAGTGAGACCACCGACTCGAATCGCGCTGTGCCCGTCGACATTGTTTCCCCGCCCGAGGAACACTCGCAGATCGTCAGTCGTATTGACGCAGACGCCGGACGGCAGCTTCTGCAGGCATCGGTCGCGGCACCGGAGGAATTCTCCAGCACGCCGCAAAGCAGCCTGCGACTGCTGTATCAAATCTCCGAAGAACTGGTCAGTGCCTCACTTTCGATAGAACAATTGCTGCAGCGGATTCTCGACACGACGCTTGAGTCCGTGCATGCTGATCGCGGTTGCATGCTGGTCGCGGATCCGCAGACCGGCGAACTGCTGCCTCGAGCCGTCGCACATGCCGGGGACAACACGGAACCCGAACGCATGCCGGTGTCACGCAGCATCGTGGATTACGTGCTGAAGAAACGCGAAGGCGTGCGAACATCAGACGCCCGGTCCGACAGCCGATTCGCCCGTGGGCAGAGCATCGTGACTGGTGGCATTCGCGAAGCGATGTGTGTGCCCATGCCGGGTCGCTACGAACTGATGGGTGTCCTCTATGTCGATACGACCACGGCTGTGGATCAACTCGACAATCCGGCTTCTGGCGACAAATTCACGGACGAACATCTCAACCTGCTGGCTGCAATCGGCCGGCAGTCGGCACTGGCAGTTGAAGATCACCGATTTCAGGAATCGCTGGTCAAGGCCGAACGGCTGGCCGCGGTCGGGCAGACGATTGCGATGCTCAGTCATCATGTGAAGAACATTCTTCAGGGTGTCCGCGGAGGCAGTTATCTGATCGACATGGGGCTCAAGGGACACGACGAGGAAATGATTCAGCAGGGCTGGGGTGTCGTCGAGAAGAATCAGGACCGCATCTACCAACTGGTTATGGACATGCTCACGTTCAGCACCGAGCGTCAGCCCAAGCTGGAATCGGGTGACATCAACGAACTGGTCCAGGAAGTGTACGAGCTGATGGAGGCTCGCGCCGCGGAGCTCGACGTCGCACTGCGACTCGACCTGGGCGAGGACATCCCGGCCGCAATGTTTGACGCCGAGGGTATTCATCGAGCTGTGCTGAATATCGTGATCAACGCCCTGGACGCCGTCGCAGAGCAGGAACAAGCCGTCGTCGAGATTCGCACCGGGTCATCGGACGACAACTCGGAAGTCTGGGTCGAAGTCGCGGACAACGGTCCTGGAATTCCAGAGGAACACGTGGACTCGATCTTCAACCTGTTCGAGTCGACAAAGGGCGGGCGCGGAACCGGAATCGGTCTGGCCGTCAGTCAGAAGGTCATTCGCGAGCACGGAGGTGAAATACTGATCGACAATCAGCCCAACGTCGGTTGCCGCTTCCGACTGCTGTGGCCCAGCCTGGAAGACGAGAACCATTCCGCCGACCGCCGGACCGTGCATCGCGAAACGCCGGATATCGACGAAGGATTCACCGAGGATTCACAGCGCTGACGTGTCTGACCCAAAGCCGCAGGCGATGGAGTTTCGACGGGGGAGTGACGCCGTCGCCTGCGGCTTCGGGTCAAACACGCTTCATTCTCCGCGCTTTCCTCGATTCCCGAACGGCCGAATCGAAAAAGTGCTTACTCTGAGTAACTCAGCCTGCCGCTGCACGACAGGCATGAAATCGACATGTCGGTCCACGAACTGCGGGGCGGAACAGGTTGCTGCAACCAGTTTTGCGAAGCGACGGGAGGCTGCAACGCGCTCCCAGACGTGTTGTTAACCCGAAGACTGCTGCAGTGAACACCGCGAGGATCGCACGGAACACTCGACGGGGAGATTCCGGTTGCCAGGCAATCGGCCACTTGTGGCTTCGCCATGCCGGTTGCACAGCAACCGCCACCACCCAATGAACAAAGCAAACGGCGCCACCCTGCGAAGCCTGCTCTGAACACCGAACACAAGGCCTGACCCCTGCGAAGCCCCCCTGGGGTGGGGCGATCAGGGAATCGTCTGGCGATCACAGTTCGGCGCGTTTGGGAAGCTGTGTAGACGGTGGCTGCTGACGTGTTTTCCGTCGCCGCCTTTCGAACGCCGCTCGATGTTGTTCCAACCGCTGTTGTTGTGCGGCTTGGATTTGTGCGCGGCGCTGCTGATGCCGTTCGAGGGCTTCAGAGCGAACCTGTTCGATGCGTTCCTGTGCAGCGTCAGCGGATGGTTGTTCCCGACGCTCGATTCGAGGTGTGGGTTTGGATGAGCCTTGATCTGAATCGGTCATTGGCTATTCCTTGAAGCAAACGTCAGCGTCTTAAAGGTCTACCTCAAGCTCAGCAGCCAAATCTCTTTGGCCTGCATCGAACGGCACACCGTACGCGTTCGAGACCTTAAGTGCATTCCGCATTGCACGCCGTGCGCGTTCAACATCGTCCATGTAGATTATGATTCGTCTCGCCTGGATCTCATATCCGTCAATAAGAAGTTCGACGTCCTCCTTGAAGTCATCGTCACCATGGTCTGAGTCCGTGTAGAATCCACGCAGGTACAGTTTCCGGATTGAAATGGAAACGTCTTGGAATTCCGCCGCCCGTTCGAAGTCTCTTCTCGATTCACAGACAGATATCCAATGTCCCAAGTGCCAGACGGCTGTAATCGCCTCAAGGACCCTGTTCTTAACTTGCCGCACGAGCGCTATCGGATCTGGCTCGCCAACAAGTTCGGCGAGCCGGTCGCCGAAGTGTTGCGCCTTCGACCAATCTGATTCAGTGACCCAGTGAATCACCTTGCCGCGGAAATACTCAATCTCGTCGTCTTGTGAATCGAACTGGCGTCGAGTCGCCGGAGCGTTGGACATCGTTTGTTCCGTTCTGTTATCCACCACCATTTTTTCTAATCCAATCCTTGATCCATTTGTCCTTATCTCCCAGCAGCTTCCGAACATCCTTGTCTAAAGCTTTCCATGCCTTTTCAGCTTGTGCCTGAATAGCCTTCTTCGTGGCGGCCTTACTTGCGTCTTTCTTTTGTTTCGCGTCTTTTATCCGCTGTTGTGCTCCACTATTGCTGGCCCCGGGTCCGTCAGTGTGTCCAGGTTGCCGACCGCCACTGCGACCAGCTCCCGAGCCAATTCCAGCCTGTGCGGGTTCTGCTTTCTTGGCGGCCGCCTTCGCTGCCTCAGCCTTCTTCACTGCCTCAGGCGTCTTCGCGGCTTTTGCCGCCTTGGCTCTTTTGGCCGCCTCGGCTAACTTCTTTGCTTTTTTCGCTTTTGCCGCAGCTTTTGCGGCCTTGGCTGCATTGTAGGCCTTTCTGGTCTTATTGGCTAACTGCGCTCCTTTCGTGCCCTGTCCAATTACTGGAACGGCAGCCAAGGCATTCATTCCCGCCTCGCCATAATTTCCCCGCCCTCCAGAAATCAACGCATTGGGCACGTCCGCGAGAATACCGATCCCCGGAACCAAGCCCGCGACGTCCAAGACACCTTGAGCCCAATCCCAGAAGCCAACAGTGCCCGCTGTGTCGGCAGCCAGCAATGCGCTCGCGGCTGCAATGAATGTGCCCCTGGCCGTCGCTGTTGACGCGACGAATACGTTCGCTGCGTCGGCTTTGTCGGATTCGAGAGTGGTCGACGTCTGATCTTCCTCAGTCGTCCACGTAGCGATTGCCGTACTGACAGCTAACTCAAATGCTGTCTTCGCCGCGTCCACTGCCTGATTCCGAGTATTGACGGCAGTCACCACTGCGGCATCGTTTGCCGCCATCGCAGTTGCTTCGGTTTGCTCCCACGCTGTCGTCGCGGCATCGATCGCCGATTCCTGCGTTGAGTCGGCTGACGCTTCAGTCGACTCCAAAGCCGTCAACGCATCGCTGGCTGCGGAATCAAATGTGGTCCATGCCGCTGCTTCCGCCTGTTCCCATGCCGTTTCGGCATCAGCCACAGCAGTTTCGCGCGTGCTCCAAGCTTGCGATTCCGAAGCATCCCATGCGGCATCGGCTGCGGCGAGGTCGGTGTCGTACGCGCTAACTGCAGTCGCTTCTGCCTGTTCCCATGCTGCGTCGGCTAGTGCCATGTCTGACTCATACGTTACCCACGCCGCCCCTTCGGACGAGTCCCAAGTCGTTCCCGCAAGATCGACCGCCGATTGCAGTGTCGCCTTCGTGGTCCCTTCGGCGTTTAGCCACGTGGTCATCGCCGAATCCGCGTCTGATTCGTAGGTCGCCCAAGCTGAGGCTTCGGCGGATTCCCAGTTACTGTCAGCCGTCGTGAAAGCAGTAGCCCAGGTGTCATTGGCGGCATCGGCGTCGGCGTACCAGGTCGCGTCGGCGGATTGTTCGGTCGATTCGAATGCGGTCCAGGCAGAAGCCGCTGCCGAGGACCAGTTATTCCAAGCCGCAGTTTCCGCATTCGTCAGGGCCGATTCCGCTGCCTGTACCTCAGAACTGCTTGTCGCGCTCATCACTGCGGCGTCGTACTCCAGCCACGCCACGTCCATGGCAGACCAATAGTCCATTGTCGCCTGATCAACGATACTCACATACGACTGGTAGGCCGGGTCCACGACCCCGTCGTAGCTTGCTGTCGCGGCGTCCAGGTCACTTTCCAATGACGCATCCGCCGACGCTATCTCCGCGGCGTACGCGCTATCGGCCATATCAACGGCATCGTCATAGCCGGTTTTCGATGCGTCGATCGAGCTGTCGTACGCAACGTTCTCGGTATCCATGGTCGAGTCGTATGCCGCTTCGGCCAACGCGACCTCATTAGTAAAGTCGGTATTCGCGATATCGACCAGGCTGATGTATGCCGACCAAGCAGTATCCGCTGCGGACAAGTAGACGGTTTCGGCTAACGAGATGGCCGAGTCGTAGGGACTGTCGGCTGCATCCACCGCGCCCTGATAGGTAACGTCAGCAGCGTCGACCGTCAGGTTGTAGGCAGTGTTTGCAGCGGCAGTCGAAGAGTTAAATTGTAGATCTGCCGCATCGACAGCCAGATTGTAGGCTGTTTCGGCCGAATCCACGGTGGAATCGAACGTGAGTTGCGCCCCGGCCAAAACGGTGTCGTAGGCGGACTGTGCTGATAAAATCGCGCTGTCATACGTGACATTCGCAGTATTTATAGTCGTGTCGTACGTACTTTCGGCAGCCGACATGGCCGCATCAAAGGCAGTATCGGACGCCGTGATCGCCGAGGTATAGGCCGCAGATTCCGTATCGAATGTCAGGTCACGGGCGGGATCAGCAACGCCGATAGCCGCGACGTACGCAGCAGACCCGACGGCTATAGACGTGTCGTACGTCTGGTCTGCAAAAGCGACGTCGGCCAGGAACACTTGGTATTCAGCATTAAGCGCTGCTTCAGTTCCTGGACTGAGCGTAAACGAGGATTGTGACACTCCGTCCATGATCCAGGTTACCTGTGTCTCGAATGTGTCCCGCGCGGTCGTTACCGCCTGGGCGTGTACGGTTGCCTCGGCGGTTGTGGCGGATTCGAACGTGGTCGACGCCTGATTTTCCGCAACCGTCCAATCAGCGAGGGCGGTATTGACAGCTGCCTCAAGCGCTGTCTGAGCCGCAGCCACTTCCAGATTCCGAGTGTTTTCGGCGGTAGCCTCCGAGGATTCGTATGCCGTCCACGCGGTTGCTTCGGTTTGCTCCCACACTGTCGTAGCGGCAGCAATCGCCAATTCGAGCGTTGTATTGGCTGGCGTTTCAGTCGACTCCCAGGCGGTCACCGCTGCTGCTGCCGCGGAGTCATACGTGCCCGATGCCGCCGCTTCCGCCACTACCCATGCCGCTTCGGCAGCTGTCTCATCAGTTTGGAGCGTTCCCGCAGCTAGCGCTTCCGAGGCTTGCCAGGCGACATCGGCTGGCGCGAGGCCGGCGAAGTACGGGCCGCTGGCAGTCGCTTCGGCTAGTTCCCATGCTGCGTCCGCTAGCGCCAGGTCCGACTCACGCGTTGCCCACGCCATCGCTTCGGCCGAGTCCCACACTGTTCCCGCCGAATCGACCGCCGATTCCAGTGTCGCATACGCAGCCGCTTTTGCGCTCAGCCACGTGGTCATCGCCGAGTTCGCCGCTGATTCGGATGTCGCCCACGCGGACGCCTCGGCGGATACCCAGTTACTCTCGGCTGCGGCGATAGCCGAATCCCAGCTGACCTTCGCTGCTTCGGAGTCGATGTACCAGGTCGCGTCGGCGGATTGTTCGGTCGATTCGTATGCGGTCCAGGCGGAAGCCTCGGTCGAGGACCGGGTACTCCAAGCCGCGATTTGCGCATTCGTCAGGGCCGCTACCGCGGCATCAATTTCGGCCTGGGTCGTCGCGTTGAAAATAGCTAGCTCGTATACCAGCCAGGCCGCGTCCATGTTATTCAAATAGTCCATTGTCGCCTGATCAGAAATACTCACGTACGACTGATACGCTGGGTCCACGACCGCGTTGTAGTTTGCCGTCGCGGCATCCAGGTCACTAACGAATGCCACATCCGTCGCCGCGTCGATCGAGGTGTCGTATGCGACATCGGCCGCATCAACCGCAATGTTATAGGCGGATGTCGCCGCGTCGATCGAGGTGTCGTACGCAGCGTCAGGGACAACCATGGTCGAGTCGAATGTCGCTTCCGCCGACGTGATCGCGGCAGTAAAGGCGGTATTCGCGACATCAACGGCGTTGTTGTAAGTCGACTCTGCAGCATCCGCTGAATTCGAGTAGGCGGTATCGGCTACCGAGATGGCCGAGTCGTACGCACTGACGACCGCAGCCACCGCGCTGAAATAGATAACGTCAGCAGCATCGACCGCTAGGTTGTAGGTGATGAGGCCAGTGGGTATCGACGAGTCGAATTGTTGATCTGCTGCATCTAAAGCCAGGTCGTAGGCGAATAAGACCGAATCCATGGCGAAATCCAACGTTTGGTTCGCGCCGTCCACTACGTTGTCGTACACGGTCTGTGCTGAAAAAACCGTGCTGTCATGCGTGCCATCCGCAGCGTCCATAGTCGTGTTGTACGTATCTTCGACAAACATCATCTCAAAATCAAAGGCGGTATCCTCCATGTCGACTGCCCAGTCATAGACAGTGGATGCCGAAGTGATCGACTGTGCCATGTCGGCATCAGCGACGCCGATAGCCGCGATGTACTCGGTAGTCCAGGTGTTTACGGCCGTGTTGAAGGCCTGGTCTGCGGCATCGAGGTCTGCCCGGTACACCGTGAACTCAAGATCAATCGCTGCTTCACACGTTGCACACAGCAAAGTTCGCACTTCGAGAACGTCTGCCGCGACCGGGACGGCACTCGCACGTTTTCGACGTCTAGGCTTTTGATACGAATGCTGCGGCCATGCCGCGGTCCAGGAATTACACGCGGCGGCAATTGACTTCAGCCAGTCGATGTTCTTCATGATTGGTGCTTTCAAAGGGAAAAGAAAGGCACGTTCATCCGAAGCGTGGTTGGAAAGCAGACCGTTCGATCACCTGGAAATAATTGTTCTAGACAAGAGTTCTTTAAAGAACTATTCAAGTTCGACGGTTTTGTCAAATATGCACACAATATTAGTTTCCATTGAAAGAACGGTTCTTCGCAAAGTGTAGTGGCTGTCAGGGGTGCTGAGAGTGTTCGGAGCGTTGCCGTTCCGGGAAGCTTTCGGGATGACCACTCTCTCAGAACACGACCGCCGGCTGCTGGGTCTGGATGGCACCTGGCAGGTTGTGGATGTCGAACTTTCGTTGGAGCGGCAGCAAGTCCGGATTCGGCTGCAGGACAATCGGAAAGCGCCGATGTGCTGTCCCGAGTGTGGTGAGCACCGGCCGCGGCACGATCATGCTCTGGAGCGTTCGTGGCGGCACCTTGACACCATGCAGGACACCGACGAGGGATTCACCGAGGATTCGCAGCGTTAGGCTGGCGTCGCGCGGCCGGCATGAATCCGATCGATGTTTCCATCCATGAGCCGCAACTGCAACCACCTCCGCCTTCCGGCGAGAGCAACATGCCGCCGGCCGGGATCGTGCTGAGCCAGCAGTCCGGACGCAGGCGTGGCCAGACAGTCGATTTGCCTGTTTCACTGTCCCACACAGTTACATTTCCCGACCGGAAGAACAGCGCATTCGACGTGCAGGCATACGTCCCGCAACCGCCGCCGGGCATGCTGATTCCCAGCGGCTTGCCGTCCGTCAGTGACAGCACCTGCGGTCGGACAAATAACTTGTCCCCCACAATCGCCGGACGAGACAGTGCCTTCCCGTGATCACCCTTGCCTTCAATCCAGCCGACGGTCTGTTCCCACAATTGGCGTCCGTCCGTATCTGACATGGTAGACACCTGAAACTTCGCGCCCGCCGAAGAGACGATGACCAGCTTGTCCTGCGCATGAGCCATGTAGAACGCGACCGTGCCATCAACCGTGTCTATCGACTTTTCCCATAACTTCGATCCGGTGTTGGCATCAATAGCCACCAGGAACTGGTCCTTCCAGAGTTCGGGCGAACCCAGTCGGCGGTCTTGAGATGCCGTGACGTCCGCATGCCGACATTCGACGAAGTAGACGACGCCATTTGAGATCGTAATTGTCGGGTTCAGGACAACACCGCTTGACCAGCTCCAGGCTTCCGAACCGTCCTCGGCCATCCGGGCAAACAGCCGATCGCTCCCAATCTGAAACGTGGAAGGACCACTGCGCGCGTCGTGCCAGCCAGACTTGCCCCAGTAGTCCTGCCATGACGACCCGGCTTTCACGGACGTGCCAATCAACTTGTCGCCCGCGCGGGCGACGAAGCCCCAGTCGGTCTTCCAGCCCTCGCGGTCAATCGATTCGACATCATGCATCCGGACGACCTCGCCCGTCGCCGCATTGATCTGCCAGACTTTGTCGCGGACGACAGCGAAGACATTCTCGCGATCGGCGCACCAGTTCCCTGCGTCACGCGGAACGTTGAAGCGAGAGAATCCGGGGATTTCCAATGACCACAAAACTGAGCCGTTGTACGAGTCGAGTGCGATGATGCGTTCCAGCCCCTGCAGGAACAGCCGCCCGCCTGCCGCCAGAGGTGATGGCTTCCGCCCGCTGCGATCGGCCTGGTACCGCGGTCCAGGGCGACCGACCCATTGCACGGTCAGGTCATTGGACGATCGGGCTCCCATCAGTGTTTCGCCCGCGAATGCGGTGTTGTCCGGGGTGCCGTACAGGTGAGTCCACTGTCCGACGTCCTGCCACTTGTCACTCCGGATAATGCTCCAGAGACCGTTCTCATCTTCGAATGTTGTGACGTTGAGATCGGGGTTGGCCGAGTGGATCTGCTTGAGGACTTCCAATCCCTCGAACTGGCCGGCATGCCCCAGAACGGCGATTCCCGTATCGGGTAGAAGCAGTCGCGTCAACTCGGACGGCGTCGTGGGTAACTCGTCGCCCAACGGTCTTTCTGTGACAACCAGGTTGGCCCAGTGTCCCACGAACGGCAATCGGTCCAGTCGATTGACATGGTGGATGCTGACGCGCACGCCGTACGCGGGAGCAAGCGAGTCACGCAACCGTCGAACTCGAGCCGCATCGTCATCGACACAAACCAGCCGCAGTCTGGTCTGACGGATCAACTCGCGACAGATCGTCCCATCGGTCAGGCCCACCACAACAGCAACGCCGCGATCAACTCCTGATAGCGTACCAATCCGGCGGACCGTTCTGGCGGCGCCGGAGTCGTCACCGTCCGGACTCTCATCCGGAGTGAGAGGCGGCACCGTGTAGTTGAAGAACGTGTCGCATTCGAATTCCCGCGATTCAACTCGCTGCCCGGAAATGTCAGCGCGGATGACATATGAGTAGATCCGATTCCGTTTCAGGTTCTGCAGTCGCACTTCATGGGTGCGTGTCGGCGTCTCATCTTCATGTACGACAGGATCGCTCGTTGGTCCGCTCATCGGATTCAACTGCAAGTTCGTCATTGATGGCTCGTCGGTGTGCCATCGCACAATCGCCTCACTCGGTCCGGTGAATTCGAGCCACGGTCCGGTCGCTACTTCGAATGGCTGAGTTGGCAACGGAAACGCGTCGGCTTTGGCAGAGTAGTGCGACGCAATTTCTTCGGCTGACAGAACGTCGTCGTAGACACGAACTTCGTGAATAGCCCCGCGCAGGCGGTGGTACTCGTCTTTGTCGTGATAGGCACCGATCTCATAAAATGCCTGCGGCGGATATCGAATGTCGCCGGACTGCACCTTCGATGTCGCGACTGGCTGACCGTTGACATACAGAATCATCGTCGAGCCATCGTAGGTCGCGGCCACATGTTGCCAGTGCCCGAGCGTGAAATCGGACTTCGCAGTCAGATATGTCAGCCTACCATTGCCCTCAGTTCCTGCGATGGCGAAGCTGAATTTCGAGTCGCGGTAACCGAGTAACCAGCCGCGTTCGAAGTCACCGTTGTCCTGGACGGCTCCGACCAGACCACCCCACGTCAGCGGATCGTCAATCCGCACCCATGCTTCGGCCGAAATCGTTCGCTTGGGCAACTTCGCTTCGCGGTGATTCTCAGCCACCAGCACGCTTTGGCCGCTGCCATCCAACTCAAGTGCCTGCCGTTTGCCGACTGTCACGAGCCCGGCTCCGGTTGTTGTGCGGCCCGGACGACCACTCGCCAGATTGTCGACGTGTTTGCCGCGAACATGCGGAGTCTGAAACACCCAGCGTCCCAGCAGATGCTCGTCTTTGACGGGCTTGACCGGAATCAGTGTTGATGAAGCCGACGCCGGTAGCGCTCCCGATTTCGCGATCGTCTGCGAATCTGAGCTGGCCGCAAACGAATAGATTGCTCCCACATCGGTGCTGACCCATACGCGGCCATTGGCGATCGCCAGCCCGTACGCCTTGCCGTCAACGGAATTCTGCCACACGCGTTTCCCGCTCGTCGCATCAAACGCCGCGACGGCATCTTCGCCACCGGCAAACACCAGATTGCCCGCTCCGGCCAGCGACAGACGCAGTTCACACGGAACCTGAAACAGCACTTTGCGAGTCGCCAGGTCGGACGCAATCAGCTCGTCGTCTGCCAGCATGTACGACGCTCGCTCGCTGACGACCAGCGCGCTGCCTCGGCCGTACCCGGCCACCATTTCCATGGTCTTCGGATCACTGCGTCCAATCCCGCCGCGTCGCGAGTCAGTCGCCGGCCCATGAAAGATGGTGGAATCCAGCGAGACCACGACGATTGAGCCGCCGCCACTTTTCTTCAGCGTGCCCAGATCACCGCCGTCTGCACGACCGAAAATCTGAGGGGCCACTCGTCCCTGAGGAAACAGAACGAGTTTCGAAGACAATGCAGGCGAACCCTCAAGTGTCCGTCCATTCAATTTGCGAACGAACGTCCCGGCACCTTCGAGCTTCCCGCTGCTCGCATTCACCGAGCACAAATACGTCGCTTCCCACGGCAGCATGCCGCACGCGAACCACGCGTTCTCGCCGTTGATCAGCACGCCTGTCCGGCACGGAGCCTGCGGGATCAGTCGCCCATTATTGAGGATCAACGGACCCGGCTCGGCGGGCCGAAACCGCCAGATGAGCTCGCCGCTTTCCGCATCGAGGCAGTAGGCAAACCCGTCATCTGATCCAAAGAAGACCCGACCATCAGCGATGGTCGGCGCGATTCGGACAGGCGCATCAGTCACGAACTTCCACCGCACCTGGCCGCTGGCCGCATCGAGACAGCGAACGGCATCATCCGCCGACGAGCCAAAGTAAACGGCATCGCCGACAGACACGACATGGAACACCAGGTCGTAGCTGCGCATGGATGGCAGATCACGGATGCGAGCGTACGCGTCCCACTTCGCGGGACCATGCCACGCCGGTTGGGGTGGAAATGCAGATCGCCAGACCCACTCCTGCATCAGCTTCCCGGAGTCGATTTTCTCTCCGCTGTATCCACTGCGGCGCGCGTCGTGCTGCCAGGTGGACCAGTCTTCGGCCTGATTCGTTCCCGCGATACTCACGACCAGAATTACCACTGCCAAAATCAGTCGCATCATGTCGCTCCCCAACGGGCTGATGATCCTGCCGCATGCCGTGCTGCTTCCGGGTCGAGGCATCGCCTATGCAATGAGACGTGACCTGATCCCGCAATTCCGCTACACGTGCATCGTACAGAACTCTGCCCCGCCCGGTGAGGCCCGACCATGACGACTCGTCTTCCAGCGTCTCTGATCCTGATCGCTCTCTGTGGTATCGCGACGTGCGCGGCAACGGCCAACGCAGAAAACTGGCCGGGGTGGCGTGGACCACGGGGCGATGGAACCAGCGTTGAGGACAACATCCCGATCAAATGGGACGGGACGACCGGTGAGAACATTCACTGGAAGGTCAAAGTTCCTGGCACCGGGCACGCGTCGCCGGTTGTGTGGGGTGACACAGTAATCCTCGCCACGTGCCTGTCAGACCAGGAGTCCGAACAGAAGCAGCGCATGTTGGTCTGTCTTGATCGCAAGACCGGTAAGACGCGCTGGGAGCGCCCCGTACTCAGCTCGTTGCTCGAATCGAGACATTCGCTTAACAGCTATGCATCCGGTACGCCGGCGACTGATGGCGAACTGATTTATGTCTCGTTTCTGTCGGTCGATGGTCGCACGATTCCCGCACCGAACGTCGGCACGCCGCGGGCAATTACCCCTGGTGAGATGGTCGTGGCCGCATTCGACTTCAAGGGAAATCAAAAGTGGATTACTCGACCCGGCGAGTTCATCAGTGCTCACGGTTTCTGCAGCAGTCCGGTGCTGTATGAAGATCTGGTGATTGTGAACGGAGATCACGACGGGAAGTCGTATGTGGCCGCTCTCAACAGGAGCACTGGTAAAATTGTGTGGAAAATCCCGCGCGTCCACGGCATTCGCAGCTATGTAACTCCGATCATCCGCGACGTGGCCGGGAAGACGCAGATGGTGTTCTCGGGCAGTCAGCGAGTCGTCAGTCTGGATCCTCGTACCGGGTCAGCCCACTGGCTCATTGAAGGACCGACGGAACAGTTTGTCGCTTCGATGGTGTTTGACGGCGAACGGTTCTTTATGGCGTGCGGATACCCGACGCATCACGTCATCGCCATCAGGCCCGATGGCACCGGCGATGTCACCGACACGCATGTTGTCTGGGAGAGCAAGGAAGCGAAGTGCTACGTGCCTTCGCCGGTCCTGGCGGGTGGTTATCTGTTTGTCGCAGACGACCGTGGCACGGCCAATTGTTTCAATGCGAAGACCGGTGAGCGTGTCTGGCAGGATCGATTGGGCAGCCACTTCGACTCATCGCTGGTCGCAGCCGGTGGACTCGTCTACTTCCTGGGCCGCGACGGCATCATGCGCGTCGTCGAACCTGGCCCTGAGATGAAGATCGTTGCCGAGAATCCGCTCGGCGATTCCTGCTTTGCATCACCAGCGATTTCAGATGGACAGATCTTCGTACGTGGTGAAGAGCATCTATTCTGCATCGGTGCGACAACATCCGCCGCGAATTGACATGACGTGAGTTTTGATCAGCCCGCAGACTTCGCTGAGAGTGAGAGCACGCGATGGACTCGGAATTGACCACAACTGAATTGGCCACAACTACAGTCACGGCCAGGCAGAAAGTGCTCGCGATTCTGAGCGTCGTGTGCTTCTGGCTTCTGCCAGTCTCTCCCTTTCTGGCAATGACCGCAGTTTCAGGCACCGAACGAACAACCGGCTGGCCCCGAAACTTCGCCGTCAGTGGAGCGATTCTGTGTACCGTCTACACACTCCTCCTCGGGAGCTGGATTCTGTTTGTGTATTTGCGTCTGCCGACCCCAACCTGACGCCCATTCGGCGCACACTTTGTCGCGTACTCCTCGTTAGGATCGTTCGATCATCAAGTGTCGCCTTTCGCTCGGCGAAAGTGCGTTCTTTCGCCGAGCGAAAGACGACAATGTGACACTTAACGAAATCATTCCGTCGCGTCCGGTAACGCAGTTGCCGGTTGCGCCAATTGCCACGGCGTTGAGTTGTCTTCGAGATGCCTGAATGCGTCTCCCCAGTCACTGATCAACCTGGCGGCCGCGGTCATGTCTTGCCTGGCAGACGCAAGCACATATTGAGCGAGCCGCAGCTCGAACTCGATCAGGGGACTCGCCCGTTCATCCAGAGCATCGGTGACTTTGGCAGCGGCAGCGGGACGTCCCTGGTCGAACAGCTCAAAGGCGAAGTTCAGGATGCCGGTTTCCGTGGATGGATCGCGATTGAGGGCTTCGTCGAAGTCCGCCCACGCCGCAACGGGCTCGTCGAACCCGCATCGTCGGCAGCCGCGATGCAGAAAGCCACGAGCATCCACCGGAGTCGTTTCTTCGAGCAAACGTTGGCGCCGTGCCCAGGCTTCGAGCCAGCCAACACGGCGGCGACCGTTCGCGAACCATGCCGGTCCGAGTTTGCGGATGTGTGACGTGCGGGCCGTGCGGCGCGTTTCCGCTGACGATCTCGCCAGTGGTACAGGCCAGCCTTCTCGCTGCATTGCATCGACGACCGCCTGGGCAATTTGCTGATGCCCGTAAATCGTGGGGTGGACGTGATCCGTGTACCAGTCGCTGCCTGGAATGCCGTGAGCACTACGCGAGATGAACAGCGCGCGAGCATCGACAAGCGGCGTATCCGTTTCTTCGGCAATCCGTGTCAGAATGTCGCACATGTTGTCGAGGATTCTGAGCGGGCAGACGTCGTCATTCTTTGCCTTGCGATACAGGCGACGGGCCTCGTCGTGCCGGCCAAGTTGATCGAGACAGCGGGCCATGCGGAACGACAACAGCGCATAACCGTCGTCGATGGCCTCCGCGATGCGGCATTCCGCCAGTGCCTGCGCGGGATCGGCCGCTGCGGCTCCGGCGTCGAATGCTCGTTGCCAGGCGAGTTCCCGCTCCGCTGTTAACTCGGGTGGATGTTCTGATTTGAAGGGAGCGTTGTCTCGCAAATTGGAGCCCGGCAAAACCAGAATCACCGGCACATTGGCCGCGGAGCACATCTGGATCATGGCTCGCACGGACAATTCGAAGTGGTGAACAACGCAGGCCTGCCACTCATTGTCGAGGTGGTACGAGGAGTAACCAGTGGGATCGTCGAGCCGTGCGTCAACGTCGTCATTCAGGATTGTCCTGTCTCCGCCAGCCTCGGACTCATCGGTGAATACGCTGCGCGCCGCCGTCAAAATCCTTAGCGAAGCGGCCCGATCCTCGAACCAGGCCCGTGCAACCGAGCGTTCTTTCAGCGACGCGTACGTTCTGTCTTCCAGAAACTCATTGTGGCCCGTGCACATGACGATGAGGTCGGGTTGGTACTGCAGCACCTCTGCCAGGAGCACTCGCAACCGATAGCTGGCATAGGAAAGACCACCGCAGTTAACAACTTCGTACTTGCGGTCGGCATCGCATCCCGCGAGTTCCAATTCCAGCCATTTGGAAAATGCGCTCTCCGGTTCGAATGGTCGTCCTCGAACTGTCGAACCTCCCAGGCAGAAAACGCGGTACCCATTGTCTGGCTTATCAGCCGCGAATTCCTGGGTTCCAAAAAACAGCGTGCGTGCTCGCGAGGTTCGATAGGTACTGGCGTCCTCATCGAGTTCGAACAGAGGCTGAACCTTGCTGAACCCGACCAGCGAATCGTCGAACGTGCTCGGACTGGCGACGTCGAAAACACGCAGACCAGTTTCGAGCATCAGAAATGGCGCGACACCGACACACACGGCCGCAACTCGAAATGCGTACCGTTTGCGGCGCGACCGGGAACTGGCCGGCCTGTTGCCTGTGAACTCACTGGAAGTCGGCATGAAATTCGTCTGCCACGTTGTGTTGTCAGGCGGGCCAGAGCCAATAACGTACCAGTAGAAGCCCCGCTGAAGCAGGCATGCTCCAATCAGGATTCCCTTGCGACAATGACCGAACCCGAAAACCTGAATTCGCGCGTTGCCGATCTGGAGAAGGGACTGGCCCGTCGGAGCCAGACGGATCGGTGGTTGCGGGGCTGCGTCCTGTTGATTGCCTTGGTGCTGTGCGTCCTGACGAGCTGGCAACTCTCGCTGATCAATAAGCATTTGACTCGCCAGGAATCTCACGACAAAGAGCATCTGTTCTGGTCTCTGTGTCACGTGAACTCAACGGCAGAGGCGCGAGCCGCGGCCTTTCTGGCACTCGTCCAGGAGGGGAATACTGAGTGGCGCAGTGCTCGCCTGACAGGTCTGGGACTCGAGGGAGTCGACCTGAACGGCGCCGACCTGAAATATGCAAACTTCGAATCGAGCGACTTCTCGAGTGCCTCGTTACAGGAAGCACAGCTTGCAAACGCTTCATTCCAACTGGCGAATCTGAAGAACGCCAACCTGACGAGCGCGAGTCTGCCGTCGGTCTACATGATCAAAGCCGATCTGACCGGAGCAAACCTGCGGGCGGCCGACCTGACGAGTGCCTCGCTGGAACAATGCACGGCCCGTGACGCAATCTTCATTCTGGCGAATCTGTCGGAAGCCGATTTGCTGATGGCTGACCTGACCGACTCAAATCTGACAGGCGCTAAGTTGATGGGAGCGAATCTCGAAGCGGCAATCCTGAGAGGGACGGACCTCGCGCTGGCGAACCTGGCGAACGCGAATCTGACAAACACAGATCTGACAGACAGTTCCTGGTGGCGGACGCGAGGTCTGACCTCAGACCAGATCGCCCAATTCGCGAAGCAGTTTGCGCCGACGCAGAACGCAGACGAGTCGCGGCGAAACGACTTCGCTCGCTGGCTGAAGGCGTATGCCGGGAGCAGTCCGTCAGGCAATCGGTAACTGGAAACGCTCGCGTACCGCTACAGAAAATTCCATCTCGTCAAACAGCGGCTTGCCCAGGCGGGAATTCGGCTCGCGGGTCTGTTGAATGAAGTCTTCGCCAGCCACTGACTGCACTATGTCTGTACTTCAGCGGGAATTCCACACGCACGGCCGGACGAGTCTTTAAGGTCTGAACGCGTTACGATGCTGCAATTGGCCAAGTTCGAATCCACAACCAGGAGAGACGCCGGAAATGATTACCGTCGGAATGAACTATCACGTCATCGAAGGAAAGCAGCAGGATTTCGAGGACAAGTTTGCGGGCGTCATCGATGCGTTGGAGGCCGCCGAAGGCCACACAAATTCGACGTTGTGGAAAGATGTCGCCGACGCTGCATCGTACCTGATCACCAGCGAGTGGTCCGACGAGGCAGCCTTTACGGCCTTTATCCAAAGCCAGGCGTTTCGTGACGTTACGAACTGGGGAAAAGAGCAGATTCTGTCCGACCGTCCACGGCATAAGATCTACAAGAGCTGATGTCCTGTCAGACGAGTGACACAGAAAAGCCCCGGTTCTCCTGTTGGAAAACCGGGGCTTGATTTTTATCTGCGGAAAGAACGCAAGACTGATCTACAGAATTGTCTTCACGCGTTCCAGGAATTCGTCGTTCGTCGCGAATCGCTCCAGAGTTCGAGTGAGCGACTCCATCGCCTCGACGGGACTCAGTGAAATCAGGCTGCGACGCAGCATGGTCACGCTGTCGAGATGAGAGCGTGAGAAGAGTTTCTCTTCGTGGCGCGTGCCCGAGCGTGTGATATCAATAGCCGGCCAGATGCGGCGATCGGCCAGATCCCGGCTGAGGACCAGCTCCATGTTTCCGGTCCCTTTGAATTCCTGAAAGATGACCTCGTCCATGCGGCTGTCCGTTTCGATGAGGGCCGTCGCGACGATCGTCACCGAACCGGCGCCATCGAACTGGCGTGCTGTTCCAAACAGCTTCTTCGGAATGTCCAGAGCTTTAACGTGCAAACCGCCGCTCATCGTTCGGTTGTCACCACGACCACCGGTGGTCCATTTGTTGAACGCTCGAGCCATGCGCGTGATCGAGTCCATCAGGATGAACACGTCCTTGCCACATTCGGCCATCCGCTTGGCTCGCTCGATGATGAGCTGGCTGATGCGGACGTGATTCTCGACGTCGCGGTCCATCGAGGACGCGATCACCTCGCCTTTCACTCGCCGCTGCATCTCGGTGACTTCTTCCGGACGCTCATCAATGAGCAAGACCATCAAGTGAATTTCCGGATGGTTCGCGCTGACGGCATCCGCGATGTCCTGCAGCAGCATCGTCTTACCGGTCCGTGGCGGAGCCACGAGCAGCGCCCGTTGCCCTTTACCCACGGGCGTCAGCATGTCCATGACACGCATAGTGATGACATCCGAAGTCGTCTCAAGGTGGACTTTCCGATCTGGTGTGATCGGTGTCAGGTCCTCGAACGCCTTCCGCTGCTGCCATTCTTCAGGCGGTTCGCCTTCGATTTCTGAGATCTCGTGCAGACGCGGCCCTTGATTACGCACGCCAGCACCGACTTCGCCCTTGATCAACACACCCTCGCGCAGGGCGAACTTCTCAACCAGAGAACTGGGGACGAACGGATCGGATTCCTGCGCCGCGTAGTTTTTTTCTGGACTGCGGAGGAAGCCATACCCTTTGGGATGCAGTTCCAGGACAGCCTCGAACGTCCCTTCAACGACTTCATCGCTGGGCAGAACGGACCTGGTCCGCCGTTGATCGCGTCGACCCTGACCACCGCCGCCGCCGCCGCCGCGTTGACCACGAGCGGGACCGCCCGCAGGGGCGGAACCGCCACCACCTCCGCGCTGACCACGTCGTCCGCCGCGTCGGGTGCTACCACCTTCGCGGTATCCACCGCCCCGGTCATCTCGATAGCCGCCGCCTCGGTCGTCACGGCGACTACCTCGATCGTCGTTCGCAGCGCCCGTATTCGCAGTGCCTGTATTCGCAGCGCCTGTGTTCGCAGCGCCTGTGTTCGCAGCGCCTGTGTTCGCAGCGCCTGTGTTCGCAGTGCCTGTACCTGAGGAACCTCCGGCGTCTCGTTCGCCGTTGTCCTGGCCACGGCCCCCGCGTCCGCGCCTTCGCCTTCGTCTTCGCGGTCGCCCGTCACCGTCTTCGCTGTCGCGGTTCTGCTCCGGACGCGGCTCTCCGTCACTCCGCCCCTCGCCCGAGTCTGCACGGACATCGTCAGAACGCACCTCTTTGGTGCGTTGCGCGTCGTCACGTTCGTCTGACTGTTCCTCACGAGTCTCCACGACCTCCACATCTCGTTCGTCGCTCGGCTCTTCTTCCTTGTCAGCAGTGCGGCGACGAGTTGTCGTTTTGCGCCGGCGAGTCGTGGCAGCTTTTTTGCGACGTCCCTTGGGACGCGGTGCTTCGTCACTGACTTCACCGGATTCCTCAAAAATCACGTCCGAGGCGTCGTCCGATGTTTTCTGGACGGGTTCATCCGGCGTCTCGACATCTTCTTCGCTACGGCGAACCGGGCGGCGACGTCGAGTGGCGGGCTTGGACTCAGAACTCCTGGCAACCATGACTTCGTTCCAGACAATAAGAGGGAGCGAAAGTGAGTACAGCCAGACGAGCCGGGACTAATGCTTTGTCCGGGCGATGTCTGACGATTGGGTCGGTCCCTGTCAGCGAGGGACGGGCTGAACGACCCGGTCGACACTGGGAACAATTCCCAATGCCAACAGCCGAAATGCGTGTTCCGAGCCAGCTTGCTGTTGCGCAAACCATCCGCAAGTAGAAAGATCTGTAGTCGGACTTCACCAACGTGAACATGTTCGGGTTTCCGAACAGTGAGCTGGACAGAATCAGTCTCCTGAAACACCCCTGACAACGCAGTCTGGTCGACCGGCGACTTTCAAGGGAGGAGGATTCAAAAGGGGCAAGCGCATCTGGGCGAGACGATTGCGACTTTGAAGGTGATACCACACACCACGCCTCGTCAGAGGCATCAGGCCTCAACGGCCACGAGCATGCGGTGAGCAAAGTGGTCAATCCAGAGACCACAAAGCTGTTCCTGAACCGCGAAGAGGTCTGCCTCGGCGAAGGCCGATCAATCGGCACTGAGGAAGAAGGTCGGCAGACGTCTTTGAAAGGAAAGACAACCGATGAATTGATCCGCTTCCCGATTCAACTGCAAACCTGAGAGCACGCTCCTGTGACCAGAAAAGTACTCCACAACGAATCACAGTCAGCAGTGGAAGGAGGAATTCATCTCCCGGAAGCTCAGTCAATGCAACTCTGTGACTGAATAGGGAGGCAACACAACTCAGCGGTTCCCGATATGTTACCCCCCGTGTCGATTGTGTCAATTCAACTCTTCGGGCGTGCTGAGATTGAACTTGAAAGGAATCCGTACATTCCCTGCGTTTGGGACAATTGGAACGGGAGCGAGTCGGACTGGAACGTTATCAGCGGCCGACTCACCGCAGACCCTTGATGGACGACGTAACAATGCCACCAGGAAATCCTGGCATGAAGTGCAATTGTTCTGCAAGGTCGAGCAGGCGATTCCGAGTTTCGCCGTTCGACGAAACCGCCGCCGCCAGACAGACGACGATCCTCTCATGCGGTTGCAATGTGATCCCGGTCACTCTGTCGAACAGGTCTCCGGACTGGTCAGCACCATTCGTCAGTGCCTCGGCCACCATCTGACTTTCGGCACTGCCACGGCGTAGATTCTGCAAGGCGCGTTGGGTCACTTCCGCAGCCAGCCATTCGGATTCGGCAGACGACAAATGCCGCGACACCGATTCATACAGTTCCGCGAATCCACGCTCACCCGCATTCGTAAACTCGATCTGGCTCAGTTCGTCGAACCGCTGCAGTTCAATCAGACATTCCGCTTCGAGCTGCGGCTTGCCGGCCACACCAGTCATGCTGCGAGTAATCTGCAGGGCCCGCTCATGTTCTCCCTCACACATGGCCACAAAACGATCGGATTGTGGGATCGAGCCAAACGGATCCTTCGGATACTGAGTTTGGATGGTCAACGCGTACACATCGTGAGCCTGCCTCAACTGCGCGGGCCGGTCGTCTAACGCCAGAACTGTGAGAAGCCGAAAATGCGCGGTCGTATCCAGTGGCGATTCCGCGAGCGCCGCACGGGCTTCCTGTTCCAGTGCTTCAAACTCACGCTGCGCTACGCGGACTCGAAACCGCATGCGTTCGACATTGTGATCCGGTCGGAGCGCGAGTGACTTGTCGACGGCGACTCGGGCTTCCTCAAACTGCGCCAGCGACATGGCGCGATGAGCTTTCGCCATCCACGGAAACGGATTGTCAGCGTTGGCCGCGATGGACCGTTCGTACAACGCGCCCGCAAGACGAGCGTTCGGTTCGATGCGACCGCGCAGATAGAGCAGAGCGGAATCGTCGGGATTGTTTTCAAGTAAGTGGTCGTACTCAGCAAACAATTCCTGATCGCGGCCGAGTTTCGAAGCGCTCGTCTGATACATGCGATGCCATGGAATCTCGACCGGTCGCCGATCAACCGCTGTCCGCAGGAAGTCGTGCATTCGCTGAGTCGCAATGTGCTTGACCGCCAGGTATCCGTAGATCTCCAGCAGGTTCTCATTCAACGGCCGCACCTGCAGATGTCGCTCGCAGAAATTGAACTGCTGATCGGCAGTGATGTCGTTCTGCACGGCACCGATAACCTGAGACGGCTCGAATAGCAGGGAATCAACGCGTGTCCGCTCCATGTCGGATCGTTCGCCGCGAATCGAATCCGGAAACGGTTCGAATGCGAGGTCGACATCGTCAAAAATCAGAAAGGGCTGGCAGGCATGCAGGCGTGAGCTGACGCTGCCATCTTCCGGCCGCTCCGCAAATACGGCATGTTCAAAAACAGTGACCGCCGTGCGTCCGGGATCCAGCACGAATACCGGTGAGTCGAACAACCGAGTAACGAAGTCTGTCGATAGTTGTAAATTGCCCTGACCGACCAGCGCCTCGGGTTCAACAATGGCCCAGGTATGAGAGTCTTCCGGCAATTGGATCTGTGTCCGGTCCAGTGCTGCAACATGGATCGCCGGACGGTCATCAATCACGACCGAGATCGGCACCTGGGCGCCATTGACCACATGAAGAGTGCGGCTGGACGCAATCATCTGGCTTGCCGTCACAACACCGCCGACCAGAAGACACGTGACCGCAGCCCACCAGAAACCTTTCGAGCTGAATATCGAACGTCGCGGAAGAATCGACTCTTCCCCACCGATCGCGTTCTCCGATTCACGGACTGCCCGCCGAAAGTCTTTGTCTTTGCCCAGTGCCGGGGTCGCGTTCAAGACCAGGCCATACAGTTCGATCGCCTGTTTATGGTCGCCGTGCTGCTGACACTGATTCGCCAGAAAGTAGATCGTGCCGGGATCAAACGTCTCCGGCTGTTCGAAGATCGATAGCTGTGCGCGGGCCTCGCTGAGCTGGCCCTGTTCCGCCAGCGTCATGCCCCACGCACGGCAGTATTCGGGCTTGTCTGGCTCAAGCTTCCACGCGTGCTCGAAGCATGCCGCCGCCTCTTCCGTGTGTTCATTCTGTTCCAGCCAGCCGCCAACGGAAAATTGCACCAATGCATGTTCCGAGTGCTGGTCACGCAGCATGCGGGCGAGCTTTGTCGCTTCATCCGTTTTGTGAAACGCCGCCAGCGTTCCGAGCATTTGCAGGCAGGCTTCGGGATCGTCCTGTTTTTCCCGCAGTTCACCGGCGCTGTCCTGAATGGCTTCCTGCTTCAGAGCTTCCCACTCGGCAAATGGAATCGCCCTATGCATCGTGCAGGCTGGGCAATAGTCCAGAATCTGCTTCCGACCAAGCGGGATCAGGGGAACGAATATCACGCAGAACCACATCCGGGTGTCGTATGTCTCAAGCTCGACCTGGTGGCCACACTGCTCGCACACGCCGACGTTCTTTTCTCGATTCTGCTTGCCGTAGTAGTGCGTGCCGATTCCATTAATCGTTGATGGCATGGCCAGACTCCGAAAGTCGCGAGGCACGGCATTCCACGAGCCGCTGCAGGACAAACGCCGAAACGGGCAGGACGGGACTTACAGTAACTCGCGTGCATTCTCCGGCGGTCGACCAATCACCGCCCGGGGACCCTTGACCACGATCGGGCGTTCGATCAGGACCGGGTTTGATGACAGAATGACCAGAGCCTCGTCGCGCGTCAGGTGTCTGTCGGCCAGTCCAAGTTCCCCGAAAACAGCTTCTTTGCGTCGCATGATCTCAATCGGCTCGATCCCGAGCTTGTCCAGCAATCGGCCAACTTCTTCCGCGGACAGTGGCGTCTTCAGATACTCAACGACATCTGGCTCAATACCGGCGTCGCGAATCAATTGCAGAGTCTGGCGACTCTTACTGCATCGTGGGTTGTGGTAGATCGTGATGGCGGAATCGCTCATTCGTCACTGCTTTCGCTCGTCTCGCCACCTTCGCTTGATTCGCCGGTTGCAGATGCCGGAACGAAGTCGTCCACACGAGTCGCCCGCTCGCCGAGCAGTTCAATCAGGTCGTCCTTGCCGATTGACTCCTTGTCGAGCAGCAACTCTGACATGCGATCGAGTTTGTCGCGATGCTGCTTCAACATCGCCGTCGCGCGTTCCTGCGCTGCCTGCAGAATCCGACCAATTTCCTGATCGATCATGTGAGCAGTTTCCTCGCTGAATTCACGCGTCTCGTGAATCTCTTTTCCAAGGAAGGGATGTTCCTCCGCCTGACGAAAGGCGACCGGACCGATGGACTCGCTCATACCCCAGTGGGCCACCATGCTGCGGGCGATTCGCGTCGCCCGCTTGAGATCGTCTTCGGCGCCCGCTGAGTACTCGCCAAACACCAGCTTTTCCGCCGCGCGCCCGGCCAGGGCCATCGCCAGTTGAGCGTGCAGTCGCTTTTCGCCGATGTGGAAGCGTTCTTCATCCGGTTGAAACTGTGTGACACCGAGTGCTCGCCCGCGCGGGATGATCGTCACCTTGTGGACTTCGTCGACCTCCGGCTCGTACCAGCCCAGAAGCGCATGGCCGGCCTCGTGATAGGCCGTCATGCGACGTTCTTTCTGGTTGAGCACTTCCTCGCGCTTCGGCCCCATCAGCACGCGATCGCGAGCCGCTTCGAAGTCCTCCATCGTCACAAAGTTCTTTTCCTCACGCACAGCGATGAGAGCCGCCTCGTTAACGAGGTTCTTCAGTTCGGCTCCGGAAAATCCGGTGGATGCTCCAGCCAGGTCCTGCATGTCAATGTCGTCGCCCAGCGGAACCTTGCGTGTATGCACCTTGAGAATGGCTGCCCGACCTTCTTTAGCGGGTCGGTCAATCGTCACATGTCGATCAAATCGCCCCGGACGGAGCAGCGCCGGGTCGAGGACGTCGGGTCGATTGGTTGCGCCAAGAACAATGACGGAATGCGTCTGCTCGAATCCGTCCATCTCACTGAGAATCTGATTCAGAGTCTGTTCCCGCTCATCGTGCCCGCCGCCCAGGCCGGCTCCGCGATGCCGGCCCACCGCGTCGATTTCGTCGATGAAAACGATACAGGGTGAGTGTTCCTTTGCATTCTGGAACAGGTCGCGCACGCGACTGGCGCCAACGCCGACGAACATCTGAATGAACTCAGAACCGTTGATTGAAAAGAACGGAACGTCGGCTTCGCCGGCTGTCGCCCGAGCCAGCAGCGTCTTACCCGTTCCCGGCGGCCCGATCAGCAGCACGCCCTTTGGAATCTGCGCACCGAGTCGCTGAAACTTCGCCGGTGTTTTGAGAAACTCGACAACCTCCTGCAGTTCAGACTTGGCCTGTTCCATGGCGGCGACGTCCTGGAATGTCGTCTTCTGGTCACTGGCCTGAAACCGCTTGGCCGGACTGCGAGCAAACCCGCCGAGGAAACCAGATCCCATGGGATCGGACGAACGCCGCATCATTATCAGCAGGAAGACCAACAGCATGGCCGGAAAAACGAGCCACAGAATGATCTGCCAGCCAGTGCCCAGCTCCCGATCTTCGGCGTCCTGAATGACCTCGGGGTGTTGTTCGAGCAGAGTCTGAAGCTGCCCGGTGTAGCGTTCCCACTGCGGCAGTGTCGTGTGGAATCTGTCCTTCAGCGTGATCTCCGCATTCTCCGGATGCTGTGGGATCGTGCTCCACGAGCCCTCAATGCTGTCGCCGGTGCCAGTGATTTTCTTGACGTTGCCGGCGCGCAACTGCTCCAGGAAGAAGCTGAAATCGACTTCACTGCCGGACATCTGATTCGATGTGAATTGCCAGACGAGCAGGAAAATAATGCCCATCACAGCAATCAGCAGGAAGCCCTGCGGGATGATGGGTCGCTGCTGGCGATCCTCGGGGCGCCGCTTCGGGCCCTCGGGTCCATCCGACTGGTTTTGATTCTGACCCGATTGGGACGGCTCCATCGTAACTCCTGCATCCTGCCCATGGACGGTGGTCGCGACGGACCGTCCAGCTTGACGATCCCGGTGCGGGGGCAAAGGTTAGTAAACCCCCTGGATGGACTCAATCAGTTGCGAAAAGCCGTTCGTGTCATTCGTTGCATAGCCCACGATCACGAACTCGCCACGCTTTCCAGGCACACTGTCAGTTGCACGAGGGATCACATTCAAACCGGCCAGAGTCCACGATCTGTGTCTGTTCTCCCGATCACCTCGAACGACGGAAATGAGCAATCACCGCTTTTGACAACGAGGCACTCGCTTTATCGCGGCGGCCGTTGCAGCACTACACAAAGCACTCTATACGCCTGTGAGTAACTACTTGACAAATTAGAATATCTGGTATATTCAGGATAAATAGGATAACTGGACAGATGAGGTGCCAGTGCCATAACGTCAAATGGACTATTTCGGACATGTATAATCAATTCAGATAAACACGGGGTGACGCGATGTCTCGACTTCCTGGTACTGGTCGGGCGGCCTGCTTCCGACTGGCCGTGGCTGGACTGATTCTCGTTCCGAACATTGTCCAGGCCGAGCACTGGGCTCTTCATCCGAAGGGCAACGTTCCGGTCGGGATTTTTTCGCCCGATCTGGCACTCGTCGCCTACGGCCGGGCACAACTGGTTGGCCAGTCGGCCAGCGGCGTAACGGTGTTCGATATTCCCGCAGATTCGGAACTCGCCCGCAGTGGGATTGCGCTCGATCGAAGCTTCACAGTTTCCCAGGACTTTGATCGCGACGCGGGAATCGACAGGAATGTGGAGTTAATCGTCAGCCATCAGAGCTGGAGAAAACCTTCGCGGCGGGAGCTGCGAAACGCGGGATTTGAGGTTGTCGATGATTTTGCTCGAGGGAGGTTCATCGTCCTGCGTCCTACGGTTCTTCCATTGCAGGGCGACCGTCTAAAGCAACTGGGAGTCGTTCAGGGAATTCAGCGAGTGAGCGTTAATTACGCGCTCAGTGCTCCACCACCGGTTGACGACGGCGACGTGGCTCAGCCCGATCGACCCGGAGCTCCTCCGAATACGAACGGAGTTCCCGAGGCAGTGGTGAATGATCCGCGCTGGCCCGAACAGTGGGGCCTGCGCGACATCGACGTTCAGTCTCCCTGGCGCGAGGGCACAACCGGCTACGGCAAGGATGTTGTCGTCGCGGTGATCGACACGGGCGTGGATTACCACCACGAGGACCTGCGTGCCAACATGTGGGTCAACCCGGACGAGAAGGTCAACGGCAAGGACGACGATGCCAATGGAATCATCGACGACATTCACGGTGTGAATTTCATAGAGAACACCGGCGACCCGATGGACCTGGACGGCCACGGAACTCACTGTGCCGGCATCATCGGTGCCGTGGGGAACAACGGTCGAGGGATCTCCGGAGTCAACTGGAAGACTCAACTTATGGCGCTGAAGTTCATGGGGCGAAGGAAAGGCGATCCCACAATGGGGGCCACAGGCCGGACATCCGACGCGGTCAAGTGTTTCTTTTATGCGATTGATCAGGGTGTGGATGTCATCAATTGCAGCTTTGGCTCCCCGGTTCATAGCCATGAACTCGAGCTGGCGATCAGGCGAGCCCAGGAAAAGGACATCATCGTCGTCGCTGCAGCCGGAAACGACGGCCGCAATATCGATGTAACACCCACCTACCCGGCGAGCTTCGCGGCCTTCAGTTTTCAGTATCGCAATGTCATTTCCGTGGCGGCGCTGAACGAGAAAGGGCAGATGGCCAGCTACAGCAATTACGGCCCACATGCTGTGCAACTGGCGGCACCGGGGCACGGGATACTCAGCACGTTGCCGGGAAACGGTTATGGCGTGAGAAACGGGACGTCGATGGCGGCGCCGCATGTGACGGGCGCGATCGCACTCATTAAGGCCCATCGCTATCTGGCCCCCGCCAATTGGAAGCAGGTTCGGGAATTCATCCTGCTGAAACACGTACGGAAGCTCGACACATTGACGGGCCGATGTGAATCCAACGGCACTCTGAACCTGGAGTTCCTCGGCACCATGCCGTTCACAGGTCAGACCGCACCGACGATAGCGTCGACCAGTGTGCCACCAACGGTACCGCTGCCGGATCCTGATTCCGGACCGACTGCGAGCGGCGAGGGACTCCCCCCTGGTCCCGTCCTGGCTGCAGCGTCTCCAACCAATTTGACAATCGAAACTGGCGCCAGTCTCTCGCGCACCGGAGATTCTGCACAGCCGATGTCGTTCTCGAAGTCGGACTATAATTACGAGCCACGAGTGCTGACATCGAGCGACAACGTGTTGACCCTTGAATTCGAGCTGCCCAGGGAAATGGACGTCTTCATCCGCGCCGAGGCATCCGCCACGGTGAAAGAGAAGTCCCGTCTGGTTTCCGTCGGATTCTGCCAGTCGCAATCGCTGGAAGCTCCACTCATCCGGCAGTCACAGCGTCTGACCACAGTTCGTTCGGGTGACGGCGACGACTTCACGCTGCTGACGAACAACCACGCGACGCGTCTGGGCGCGGGACACCATACGGTTTCGTGGCGCATGAACATGGTTGGGAACGGACCTGGAGTGGCTCTCCAAGGCGGCGCGGGATTGTTCGTCCGAGCCTTCCCGATCCCCGCACAGGATTAACCGGCAACGACAGTCTCGGAGCCTGTAGGGCGCCGCCGTTACATACCACGGCCGCAGCGGATGGAACGGAAGCCTCGCCAGACCTGAACGACCTGACGCGTGTACCTGCTTGACGAGCAGGATCGGGTCGGATTCACCCCCGTGGAGGGACCGGCATCGATCGGATTGAGCCGGTGTATTTGCCCGTTCCGCTTCGCGAAACGAAGATGCTGCGCGTCGCGTCCGTCGACTCCGTCATCATGGCCCGCATCAACCAGAAAAGAGTGTTCCCAATGTTGCAGTTCCCTGCCCCAACCGAGCCCGATTTCCGCCGGGCGTTCCCTCGGCCGACCCGGCAATCACGGCTGCGATATTCGACAGCGACTGTTGTGTTTGGAGCACTTCTGTGTGCCATTCCGCTTTGGACTCATGCGGCGGAAACTCCTGCAGACGAGTCTGGTAGCCGCCCGAACATCGTGGTGATCATGGCCGACGATCTGGGATACGGTGATCTGAGTTCTTATGGCGGCTGGATACCGAGTCCGCATCTGGACAGTCTGGCGAAACACGGCATGCGGTTTCTGGATTTTCATTCCAGCGGAAACGTGTGCAGCCCAACTCGGGCCGGTCTGATGACTGGCCGTTATCAGCAGCGGGCGGGGATTCCTGGTGTTGTCTTCGCGGACCCCAAACGTGCCGTTCACTTTCACGGTCTGCAAACGTCCGAAGTCACAATCGCCGAGCGGTTCGCGAAGGCCGGATACACGACGGCCATGTTCGGCAAATGGCACCTGGGCTATTTCCGGAAATACAACCCGATCCATCATGGATTCGGTGAGTTCCGCGGTTACGTCAGCGGAAACGTGGACTTCTTTTCCCACGTGGATCAGGCCGGCAGCTACGACTGGTGGCATCAGGACCAGCACGTGGAAGAAGACGGATACACGACTCACCTGATCACAAAGCACGCGGTCCGTTTCATCGAAGAGAATCGGGACCGACCCTTCTGTCTGTATTTGCCCCATGAAGCGCCGCATTATCCGTATCAGGGACCGCACGACAGCGCCGAACGAACTGTCGGCGGCGCTTTCAAAACGAGCGGTGCACGCTCCGACATCAAAGCCGCCTACCGGGAAATGGTGGAAGAGATGGACAAGGGAGTCGGCGAAGTCATCGCGACTCTACGACGGCTCAAACTCGACAATCGGACTCTGGTGTTTTTCATCTCCGACAACGGTGCGAATAAGAACGGTTCCAATACGCCGCTCCGAGGTTCCAAAGGCAGTAACTGGGAGGGTGGTCACCGAGTGCCATGCATCGCCTGGTGGCCGGGTCAGATTGAAGCGGGATCAACGACAGACCAGCTCGCCATTTCGCTGGACATCATGCCCACCGCACTCGCCGCCGCGCGCGTCGGAACATCGGATGGCCCCGCACTTGACGGGCAGAATCTGATGCCCGTGCTGCGTGGCAAGTCAAAGCCGAAGGCGCGGCAACTGTTCTGGAATGGAAAGGCCATGCGTGACGGGAACTGGAAACTGATGGTCAGCGGCAAAGGCGGACCGAAGACCGGACTCTATGACCTTTCGGCAGACATCGGCGAAAAGAAGAACCTGGCCGAACAGTTCCCGGAGCGCGTCGTGAAAATGCGAGCATCGATCGCGGCCTGGCAGAAGGATGTCGATGCAACGGCCACACCTCAGCCCGAAGGCGACGATTCAACGTAGCATGCGGTGCGAATGATGGTCCTCACGAGTATGCTGTAGGGCCAGCCCGAGTGTCTGGGATTGCCTGACCAGTAGCCATGGGTCTCAGCAGGATCAAGCGATGAAATTCTTCTCGATGCACAACAACGCGTGCGTGTGCCTGACCGGTCGTGCGACACGGCGACTGCTGCTAAGCGTCGTCATCGTCTGCAGTCTTTCCGGTTTCCTGCGTGCGGAAGACACGGTCGAACTGACAACCGGAGCGACGGCGCGGGGTAAGGTTCGATCCTATGCGGGTTCGTCCGTCGTCATTGAAGTGAAGATCGGCGATCGAACCATCCAGCGCCGATATCCGAAGAGTCGTGTCAAAGTACTGACGATCAACGGACGACGGATCGACATGAACTCGAAGACGCCGGCGCGGACGGCGACGGCAGAGCAAGGTCGGATGGATCGGTCTCGTGAAGAAGTCCTTGCAGAAATTGATCGCCTTGGGAAAACGCCTCCCGACTGGTACGAGTCAACTCCCCTGAACTATCCGAAGACGCTCGATCTTGCCTGGCCGATGCCGGCTCCCAAGGGCTGGAACAGCTCGAAGAATGTCGGCCAGTTCCTGTGGGACCGCATTAATCCGAATTCCGGTAAGTGGCGTGAGGGCGTGCGCTTCATGCATTACGTCCTGAGTGAGAACAAAGACCGTGCAACGCAGAAACGAGCCATGCGGTCGCTGGGATCGATGTACCACAACCTGCTGCAGGATCATGCGAGATCGGCCTTCTGGTTCCGTCAATCCGGGCTCGAAGGCGAGTTGTCGCAGTATCCGCAGGCCGGGATCTTCCTTGCCGATGGCTACGCGAAACTGGGTAGCAAGATGATGGCGCTTGAGACGCTGGCGAAAATGAAACGCCGGCCGTATCTGGCGATCAAGTTGCTGGGTGATCTGGGCGAGACGAAGGCAGCCGTCCACATGGCTGAGCAATTCAGCAAAACCGGGAAGGCAACGACATCTTTCCTGTACGCGGGTGACGCCTGCCGTGTCGCGGGTGAGTTGGAAGAAGCCGAGAAGTACTACCGCAAAGCGATCGCGTCCATTCCGGAAAAGGAAGCCAGCAAACCTCATCGCAAACGTGATAAAGCCCGGGCGGAGGCCAGCATTGCGGCTGTTCGCTTCTACTCGCTGGATCCAAAGAAGGTCCGCGATGGGACATACAAAGCCAGCAGCATCGGCTACGAAGGACCAGTCCACGTGGAAGTGGTCGTGGCATCCCAACGCATCGAATCGGTCAAAGTCACGCAGCATCGTGAGAAGCAGTACTACTCCTCATTGACCGACACTCCGCGGAAGATTGTTTCGCGACAGGGCGTTGCCGGCATCGATGCGACCAGCAGTGCCACGATTACTTCGGAAGCGATCATCAACGCCACGGCAAAAGCCCTCGCCGGTGGATTGCAGTAATGCGAGTTGACTGGTTTCTGCCTGTTCTGCGAGCACCGAAACCAAATCGTCCGGAACGTCCAATTGGCGTTCTCGCGAGAATGGCTCGGCGAGTGCTTCCGGGGACACTGTTCTCCGATCGGAGTACGAAACGCCGTGGACTGCTGAGGCGTTTTCTACGCTGGCTTGGTCCCGTGTGGCTGGCCGCACCCTGCCGACGGGCCGTGCAGACGATCTGCTTCATTGCGTTTCTGTGGCTGTTCTTCGCGGTCTGCTGGCCGTACAGCGCAACTCCGGCGCAAAGCTGGAGCGGCTGGGTTCCCGCAGAATTCGAGTTCGAGACTCGTTCCGTGCTGCTGGTCGCCGAATCGACGATGGACCTGCCGCTTTCCAGTGGACAGCGTGTGTTCGTACGTGACGACTCCGTCGGGCTTGATGGCAACGCACTCATCGTCCCGTTTCGGCTCGATGAGATTTCACCGAGCGAAATCGGATTGACGGGCGAGCCGGACCTGTTGCCGGACGTCTTCGAGGAACTGTCGCTGAGTCCCGGGCCCTGGTCGATTCACGATGCCGATCCATCGGCGTGGCCGTCGCATTATGCGGACAACCTGGCCGCCAAAGAGCGAGTGGCTGCCGAGTTGTTTCTGGTGATCGACCCGCTGGTCAGCCTTTCGACCGGAATCGCGTCACGATCGTGGGTCTGGTCGCTGAGCTGCGCGGGGATCATTCTGGCTGTGTGTGTCTACATCCCACGTGGATTCTGTGGCTACCTGTGTCCGCTGGGCACACTGATCGATCTGTTCGACTGGTCTATTGGAAAACGCGTCACCCGATTCCGCGCTCCCGCTGATGGCTGGTGGGTACACATCAAGTACTACCTGTTGCTGGGCATTCTGATCGCCGCATTTTGTGGTGTGCTGCTTAGTGGAATCTTCTCAGCGATTCCCGTCATCACGCGTGGGCTGCTGTTCACTCTGGCTCCCCTGCAGACTGGCGCCGCAACGGGCTGGCATCAGGTGCCGTCGATGGGCGTCGGACACATCGTGTCGCTCGTGCTGTTTCTGGGAGTTCTCGGTCTGGGATTCCTGCGGGAGAGATTCTGGTGCAAATACGTGTGCCCCAGCGGGGCCGTTTTTTCGCTCGGCAATCTGTTTCGCACCAGCGAGCGGAAGGTCGAGTCGACGTGCATCAGTTGTAATAAGTGCGTTGAGATCTGCCCGTTCGATGCCATCAAGCCCGATTTCACCACGCGCACAACCGATTGCACTTTGTGTCAGTCCTGTGGTGGTGTCTGCCCGACGCACGCCATCAAGTTTGTTGGTCGCTGGGAACTGCAGAACCTGAAAGCAGAAGACGATCCGCCGACCAACGAAACGGCACTCGGTCGCCGCGGCTTTCTGGCGGCATCTGTCGGAACAGCATCAGGAGTCCTTGGCGGTCTGCTGGCTGGCGGAGGCACACGTTCGTTTGGTGCCAATCTGAGCGACGGCGGTCCGCGTCCGGTCCGTCCACCGGGAAGTGTGCCGGAACCCGAGTTCCTGCAGATGTGCATCCGCTGCGGTGAATGCTTTCAGGCCTGCCCCAGCGACGTGCTGCAACCGCTTGGATTCGAGCAGGGGCTCGAAGGTCTGTGGACGCCGCAGGTCATTGCCGACTGGGCTGGCTGCGCTTCGAGCTGTAACGCCTGCGGACAGGTCTGTCCGACCGGAGCGATTCGCGCTCTTCCGCTTGATGAAAAACGTTATGCGCGCATGGGTCTGGCGATTGTCAACGAATCGACCTGCCTTCCATTCCACGGCGAGGCGTGCCAGTTGTGTGTCGATGAGTGTACGGCCGCAGGTTACGACGCTCTGGAGTTCATTCAGGTCGGCACGGAAGTCGACGAACTCGGCCTGCCGATTGAAGGCACAGGTACACTCGCGCCGGTGCTGATCCCGGACAAGTGCGTCGGTTGCGGTCTGTGTCAGGGGTGTGATCGCTCTGAGGCGACAGAACGTGGGAGTTTTGAGTTGGTTTTCTTCGGCTTTTGCCGTGAGTTGAAGTGGTCTTGGAGAAAGCGGCGTCCTTTGCGATCCTGATTTCTGAACGGGAAGTCAATCTCGCATGGCAAGGACGCCGCCGTGAATGATCTTACTGACTGGG
>Ga0209402_10000414_pt1 | contig 52390 bp, 71 predicted proteins | sample ArcticOcean_MG_C_3_FD_187437 | JGI IMG/M metagenome (GOLD analysis project Ga0209402, IMG submission 187437) | Marine microbial communities from western Arctic Ocean - ArcticOcean_MG_CB8_126 (SPAdes) (version 2) | ecosystem: Environmental > Aquatic > Marine > Oceanic | place: Arctic Ocean... | reverse complement strand
ACAACAATGAGCTTCAAGAGTTGTTGTTTCAAAAGGGAATAAATTACAATGACTATCCGAACTTCTTCAAACGTGGAACTTATGTCAGAAGGCAAGTGATTGAAAAGAGAGCGTTTTCTCCAGAAGAACTTTCAGCACTTCCCCCAAAGCACCATGCCCACCAAAACCCTGATCTTCAGGTAAAAAGAACTGTGGTCATGGCAGAAGAATTTCCACAACTTAGTCAAATGACTAACAGGGAAGAGGTTATTTTCGATGGAGCAGAGCCTAAAACTGGAATATAACTTCTGACTCCTTGTGGAATAAAACTGGATAAAATACAATGCTGCCTGTTTTCACAGGCAGCATTTTTTATTCAGGAGGGCTAATTTTTACAATTTTTGGATTGAAAGACTAAGAAGAGACTGATTTTGCTTTACAACCAAATATAAAAAACGTATGATAAGTTGTAAGGCAAAAGGACGCCACAAAACAAACCTCAAAACTTTGGAGATGTGTCATGCGAGTAGACCTGTTTGTAATAGATGGACAAAACGATTTCTGTGCAGCAGGCACAGAACCCGATGATTTTCCGTGGCCGATGGGAGGCAAGCGTCAAGGTTCGTTATATGTACAAGACGCTGACAAGGAGGCCGTATTGGTTGCAGACATGCTCGACCGATTGGCTGACCCTGCTGTTCAAGGTGGTCACAAAATCAACAAAATTCACGCCACCCTCGACAGCCATCACAAGAAAGATGGCGCACATCACACAGTTTGGAAGAATGGTCAAACCGGCCAAGTTGCCGATCCTTTCACAATCGTCTCTCATCAGGATGTGCTGGATCAGAAATTCGTTCCAACATTTGCATTGGGAGTTTTCGATGGCCAAGTGATGACGGCTCTTGATTGGGCTAAAAAGTACACGAAGGCTCTTGAAGAGAATGGTCGTAACCCACTTTGCCTCTGGCCTCCACACTGCGAAATCGGAAAATGGGGATCACAGGTCTATCAGCCTCTCGCTGACGCTTACGACCGTTGGTGTGACTCCACAAACAGTTGGATTGATTTCATCACAAAAGGTGCATGGGCTTGGTCTGAACATTATTCGGCAATGAAAGCCGATGTTCCTGATCCATCACGATCAGAAACTCAGATGAATGCAGGAGTGGTTAATGATGCCATGAGTGCTGACATCATTGTTTGGGCTGGCTGGGCTGGATCACATTGCACAAGATGGACAGCAAAAGATGCTGTGGAAAACTTCGATCCAAGAGATGACAAAGGAAACGTAGTTCCTGATCCTGACAACGCATTTGTCAAAAAGTCAGTCTTTTTAGAAGACGCCTGTGCTCCAGTTGTCAGCCCCGATCCTGCTGCCACGAAAATGTTTGCTGAATGGCGTGAGGAGTTCCTCAACGACATGTCGAAACGTGGTGCAACAATCTCAAATACCAAAAAATTCTTGTCTTAGAAAGGCGCTCATGTACGATACGCTATACGAGTTGATGGTTGAAGCTCACGCAATTACAAATTGGTTTGCTTTCAGCCAAGCAATGAAGGTTACTGAAAACATAAGAGCGGCCTGTATAGCGTACAACAAGAACCCTGAAGAGTCTAAAGATGCCTTGGTAGAAGCTGCAAATGAGGCATCGACCTTTTTGAGAAGCCAAAACACCAAAGAGACACTTGCGGTTTCTCCAAAACTTGAATCTTGTTTAACTCAAATCCGAATGGAAGGATAATTAAAATGACCGACGAACAATCACAACTCGCAAGCTTCATGGTGCCGGGAGGCAACTATGGATATACTGGAGCGGCAATCGATACGTTGCAATCGTTTGAAAACACCATTGCTCTCGGGCTGGTGGACGAAAGCGGTTCAACTTCGAGTTTCGCAAAGCAACTCGAAACTTGTGTGAAGGAAATTGTCCAATCGTTGCGAGATAATCCCAACGCCGACAAACTTCTTTACGCTCACTACCACTTCGATAGCAATTTCCGTGAAGTTCACGGATTCACAGAACTGAATTCCATCAACCCGACCGACTACGATGGATGCTGGGCTGGCGGTGGTCGTACAACTCTGTACGACTCCGAACAAAAAGTCATCAAGTTTGTCGGAGACTACGGCAAACAGATGGCAGCACAGCGATACCTCTGCAATGGTATCATCTATGTCCTGACGGACGGAATGGATTGGGGTTCTGTTCAAACTCCAACCGCTGTCAAAGAAGCTCTGGCTTCTGTCATCAGTGGCGAAGAGATGGAATCGTTAATGACGATCCTGATTGGGATCAACGACGACGACTCTGTTCAGCAAGGTCTGAAAGATCACGCTGACGAAGTTGGCTTCACTCAGTACATTCCTGCTGGCAAGGCCGACAAAAAGACTCTGAGCAAGATTGCGGGATTCATCTCCCAGTCTATCAGTTCACAGTCGCAGGCTTTGGGTTCGGGTGGCCCAAGCCAATCTCTGACGTTTTAATTGAGGCGGCTACAAAATGGCGAGCCTCACATGAGGCTCGCCATTTGTTTTAAGGGAATCATCACATGAAAAAGTGCCCAATATGTTTAGAGGAAGCCTTAGAAGTTTCTGACGAACGAGGCCCAAAATACAAATGCAAATATTGCAACGCTGCGGGAGACATAAAAAAAACTGGAAATCATGTCTCAAAAGGTTCTCGATGATCGCTGGGCGTTTTACTACTGCGAAATACTCAAACTTGGTTTGTTTTTCAGAAGCTCCTATGAGTATCAAAAAGTCAACATCCTTGGCAGTGGTCGCCGTGTAACTGATCGTATTTGGGTGCATGTTCCAGATTTACAATTACACGGACACAATAGCGGCTCCTTTGACATAAAGTGTTGCGGAGTCGGCATAGCAGGCTTGGAAAAGCTAAAAAGCAATCCAAGACAAACAGAAACAATTTTTCCAGTAAATTTGCACAAAGGCGCAAATTTACTCAAACCACGACCGTCACGAACAGTCACACATCAAATGGCAGAAGAGTGGCAACAAATACGGTCCAGATTTTGGAATGGCCAAGCATGAGCATCATCCGATCCATCTTAGAACAAGACGCATACAAGCTCAACATGTGTGCCAACATCTTGCGGCATCATCCGGGCGTGCATACCAAGTTTCGGTTCAATAACCGCAGACCAGAAGGCAAGTTCAACGAAGGTTTCCTGACGGCGTTCAATCGTGAGATCAGAGCCATGGGATCGCTGCGAACCCAAGATGATGAGATGGACTTTGTACATGAGGAAATGCCATGGTTACGACCTCATTTCCTCTCTTTCCTCAAGAACTTTCGTTACGATCCCAAACAAGTCGAAGCACGTCTAACAAAGAAAGGTGAGCTTGAAGTCGAATTCGACGGGCCACAAGAAACAAACATGTGGTGGGAAGTCCCCACCATGGCACTGATCTCAGAACTCTTCTTTGAACATTGCGACACAAGCTGGCGCACCGACAATTGGTTTGAGCGATACAGAGAACGCACCATCGACAAAGCCAGCATCCTCAAGAATTGTGTTCTTGCAGAGTTTGGTTTCCGGCGGCGTCACAGTTATGACATCCAAGACTTAGTGGTTGGCACCCTCAAGGGACTCCACCCCAAGTTCATTGGCGTCAGCAACGTCCACATGGCCATGAGGCACAAAGTCAAGCCAATCGGCACGATGGCACATGAGATGTTCATGTTCTACTCGGTCGTGCGAGGGCTACGTCACGCCAATCGTTATGTCCTTGAAGATTGGATGGAGACATTCAACGGAGAAGTCGGAATCGCTCTGACGGATACCTTTGGCACTCCTGCATTCTTCGAAGACTTCGTAGGAGTCTTAGCCAGAGCATTCGATGGAGTGCGTCACGACTCAGACGACCCTTACAATTTCGGCGACAGCGTGATCGATCATTACAACAGATTGCGGATTGACCCTCTTGGAAAAACCGTGGTATTTAGTGACGGACTGGATTCTCCATCAGCAGCGGCAATTGAAGAATACTTCAGAGGAAAGATCAAACAATCGTTCGGCATCGGCACACATCTGACCAACGACTTCCCAGAGTGCAAGGCACTTAACATGGTCATCAAAATGTGGTCGGTGATGGATGTTCCAGTTGTGAAGTTAAGCGATGTGCCGGGCAAAAAGATCGGCGACCCTGACGCTCTGCGTGTAGCAGAATGGACGTTCAATGGAAAGGCTTTAGACTAATGGCCAAGCAAAAACCAAAAACTGATGCAAAAGTTGAATCAGGAGTAGGCGTAATCGTCTGCAAAGGACACAAAATCCTTGTAGGAGAACGCAAAGGCAGTCACGGTGCTGGCGTCAACGCCTTTCCCGGTGGTCACTTGGATGCTGTAGATTGCCGTAATGGTATTTTGGTTGGCCGAACAGGATTATGGGTTTGCGGGGAGAGAGAAGTTAAAGAAGAAACTGGAATGACAGTCCAGTGCTTCAGCCCCGATAAATACAGAGAAGAGATGTTTACAACATCTGACATCTTGAGCGAAGATGGCAAAAAAGTTTACATGACCAGTTATGTTGTAGCAGATTATCTTCACGGAGGAGAACAAATCACCAAAGGCGGCAAAGAGATGGTCAAACCTCTTGAGCCGGATAAGTGTAAGATGTGGCATTGGGTCACAATTGATGAGCTAATCGATTTGATTGGCACTGACAAACAGCGTCAATGGATTCCCGTCAATCGGGTTGTCAAGTACCTCAAAGACATGTGGAGAGTATAATGCACGGTGTTAGAGTATATTGCATGATGTCAACAGGGAAACCAACAACCCAGCATTTGATGGAAGTCCTGTTTGTCAATGCCTACGAAATGTGGGATGAACAAAAGGAACAACAAGAGATTCGATCTCGCAGGTATTTTGGATTCATTTCCAGCAACATGCAGGTCATTCAACATTTGGGAACACCTTGTGTTGAATTTGAATCAGTAGTCACTGAAACCCAAGAAAAATGGGGCGTCAATCAAATTCGTTACATCGTCAGAATCGACGATCTAAACGTCCCTCCAAATATTGCATTTGGTAAAATTGCACAAATGGAAGGACCACCAATGCCAATTCCAATGGACTTAATGGCAATGGACGACGATGACGATGACGAGACAGATTTCTTCGATGGATCGGAATTCGATCTTGGCAATCGGAACAACTGAAAGGAACAGACATGGACAAGCATGGATTTGTTAGAATCACAACTGCTAGCAATAAGGTTTCTGTTGGAAACCCTAAAGCAAACGCCGATGAACATATCAGAATTCTCAAGGAAAATTCCGACTCCGATATTATTCTCTTTCCTGAAACTAGCGTCACTGGTTATACATGCCAGAAACTCTTTCATCAGAAAGCATTATTAGACGCTGCGGAGTTTCATACACGTCGCATTGCAGATGAAGTGAAAGACCAGATTGTTGTGGTCGGTTTGCCTTTTCGAGTTGGAAATTCTCTTTTCAACTGTGCTGCTGTGATGAATCGAGGGAAAGTTGTAGGTGTTGTTCCCAAAGACTTCATCCCGAATTACAACGAGTTCTACGAGGGACGATGGTTTGCCCCCGGAAGCAAAGCGGGAGAGGATCGTGTAAAATTTGGAGACAACTCTGTCCCATTTGGAAGCCAGTTGTTATTCAAACATGCTCACTCCAATGGACAAGATGTAGTCATTTTTGTGGAAATATGCGAAGCAATCTGGATGCCAATTCCACCGTCATCATTCGCTGCTATCGCTGGTGCCAACATTCTACTTAATCCATCAGCGTCCAATGAAACCATTGGCAAGGCCGATTATCGCAGCAACCTTGTAATGGGACAATCAGGTCGCTGCATGGCTGCTTATGCTTATTCAAGTTGTGGTCCAACAGAGTCTACTTCTGATTTAGTTTTCGGTGGACATTGTATGATCGCTGAAGGTGGTCATATTTTGAAAGAATCTCGACGAGTGGGAGATGGAAAAACTCCCGAGAGAGACTCCTACTGGGTAACAGCAGATGTGGATGTAGAGAAACTGCAAACCGACCGTAGAACAACAACCAGCTACGCCGAATCAATCAAGTACCTTGCAGGAAGAAACAACTACAGAACAATTTCGGTCGCATTGCGAAACATGCCAACGATGGAACAAGGTCTAAAAAGAGAAATAGACGCTCGGCCATTCGTTCCAAAAAATGAAGCGACTCTCGTGAGCCATTGCTCTGAAATTTTTGGAATTCAAACATGTGCTTTGGCAAAACGTCTGGAATGTCTTGGCACAAATCCAAAAGTTGTAATTGGCGTCTCTGGTGGGTTGGACTCCACATTAGCATTGCAAGTTGCTTGCAAAACTTTTGATATGTTGAAAATTCCAAGAACAAACATTACTGGTGTGACGATGCCGGGCTTCGGCACAAGCGATCACACTCACTCGAATGCCGACGACTTGATGGAACACATAGGTATTTCCACCAAGACCATCGACATTCGAGCAGCCTGTCTGCAAGAGTTCTTCGACATTGGGCACAACCCATTTGGAATAGACATTACAGCGACATGTTGGGATGGACATAATTTGGACTTGGAGAAGTTCTGTGAACTTCTTTCTGCACTCACTCCCGAAGACCGTGCCAAGGGTGATCTTGTTTTCGAGAACGTACAAGCACGTCGTCGTACAGAGTTTCTCATGAACATGGGATTTGTACTCGGCACTGGCGACATGTCAGAACTATGGCTTGGTTGGTGTACTTACAATGCTGACCAGCAGAGCATGTACAACGTCAATGCTGGCGTGCCGAAGACTCTGGTGCAATTTCTTGTTCGATACATTGCAAGCACCGAATGCGGAGAGACAGTCAGTGGTCCTACCAATTCTCTTTACAATACATTGATGTCAATCGCCGATACGACAATTTCTCCAGAGCTTCTGCCGACCGACGAAGAAGGCAATATTGAACAAAGCACTGAAGATCATATCGGACCTTACGAACTCCACGACTTCTTCATGTTCTATCTGGTTCGCAATGGATTCACTCCTGATAAAGTTTTGTTCCTAGCGGAACAGGCAGAAGGATGGGAAGGTGAATACACCAAAGAAGAAATGAAAAAGTGGTTGGAACTCAACATCAAGCGAGCATTCCAACAACAATACAAGCGAGACAACATCCCCAACGGTCCAAAGGTTGGATCGGTTGCATTGTCACCTCGTGGAGATTGGCGTATGCCACCTGATGCCGATCCTACAACTTGGTTGGAGACATTAAAATGACCACTGAATCTATTTTCGAACAAGGCAGCACCCACGAAGTTTGCGAAGATTATGCCATTCAGGGAGGAGGGTACACCATCCTTGCCGATGGATGCTCCAATGGTGGTGGTCCTCGTATTGACACAGATTGGGGCTCACGCATTCTCTGTAAAGCCGCAGAGGAACATCTCAATACTTTGAAAACACGTAATCCTCTGGAATATATGACAGCAGTGGGCGAGACTGCAAAAACACAGCTACGGGCCTTCCCAAACATACCTGTAGCATCCCTGACAGCCACTCTAAGCGTTTGCTGGGAGCAAGAAGGGGATATCAGGGGTTTTCTCGTTGGAGACGGCATATTCGGCGGTAAACGCAAGGATGGCCGCTGGAAGATATACGTTGTTGACTTCCTCAAGGGAGGAACTACAGGAAAATCTGCGCCTTTCTATCTCAAGTACAAATTTTGTGACGAGATAGAAGTTTACAAATCACAATTCGGCGGAAGATACGAAGTCACAACATATTTTGGAGACCTTATGTCTCCCAAAATGGAGCTTCCAGAAGAGTTCATTTCAGAAGAGGAACGAGAAGAACAATGGTCAAACGCTATGACCACCTCTTCAATGGAATACGACTTAGAAGAAGGATATTGGGCAACACATTTCCCAATAGAAGAATACGAATTTGTTTTCCATTGCTCTGACGGACCACAAGCGTTCAGCCAGTATCGGTCAACAGGTACTAGCAAGAGCAAAGAAAAAATACACGTATTAGATGTGCTTCGAGTTCTTGCAGACATCAGAGGCGGTGCTGCTGGATTCCTTAGAAGGCAACGACACTGGGCATTCAAACAAGACCGTCCCGGCACCTTCAAGAAAAAAGGATGGTTCGGAGAAGACGACGTGTCTATGGGAGTTGTGTATTGTGGCAAATAAAATTGCTCTTTTCGGTGGTGGATTCAACCCAATCGGTCTGCACCACGAACAGATCGCAATGCTCATCTACGAAAAGACCGGAATGAAAACATGGTTCATGCCATGTTTCGATCATCAGTTTGACAAAGACTCTGAGTTGATCGATATAAAACATCGATGGAACATGGTGATGGGAGTTGCTAATCAATTCCCTGATCAGATGGTTGCGTTTGATTTCGAGATGAGGCAGAAGCACACCGGGTCTATGTTCAAGACCATGGAGATGCTTAAACCCGGCAACCCTGATACAGATTTCCACATTGTAATCGGCATGGATAATGCCAATTGCATTGAAACCGATTGGGATCGTGGAAATCTTTTGATCCAACAGAACCCTTTTATCGTTCTTCATAGAGCGGGGCAAAGCCCAACCACAGACTGGTTCAAAAAGCCACCACACATGGAACTTGGGTTAGTTCCAGTGATATCAGGAATGCTGTCGCAGAAGGAAACACTTCTTTTGCGAGAGAAAATCTCAACTATGCGACTTGGGATTACATCAAATCAGAAAATCTTTTCGGGAACACATTACATTCCCCTGCAAACAACGTAGAATAGCCTGAAAGGAAAACAAACATGTCGAAAGTGACAGTTAGAGGCACAGGCCAAATCGTTAGTTTGACAAAAGGCAATTTCGTCGCCAAAGGTGGCGAAGGGTCTATTCACATTATCGGTGATACCGTGTATAAAGATTCGGGGATCAAAAGCATGATTCCTGATGGAAAGTTCACAGAGCTTGCCGTCTTGGATCATCCAGCGATCATCGTTCCCGAAGACGTTCTTTTGAACAAAAATAACAAACCTTGCGGCTACACAATGCGAGCCGTTCCGAATAAGCCGATTCCTCTTGCACAAATCCTTACAAAAGGATATAGACAACGTGAGGGCGTGACTCCAGATCATATGATGGAACTGGTCACGCAAATGATGAGCGGTTTAAGTTACATTCATTCCAAAAAAGGATATTTTCAAGTTGACGGGAATGAATTGAACTACATGGTCACAGGTGATTACAAGGAAGTTTACTTCATCGACACGAACAGCTACCAAACTCCCCACTATCCTGCCGATGCAATAATGTTAAGCGTTCGGGATTGGTCGGTAAGTCAAGACAACCACAAAGCGTGGCAATGGAGCGAATTAAGTGATGCGTATTCCTTCGCTATCATTTCGTTCTACATGTTCACTGCAATTCATCCATTCAAAGGTCGCCATCCAGACTACACCGATGTCAAGACCTTGATGGTAGACAACATGAAGCACCATAAGTCGGTGCTAGACCCAGACACAAAGTTCCCCATTGGACCAATTTACTTCCCGTTTGAAGATATGATTCCGGGAGGAAAAGATGGGGCATTCATGCAGTGGTACAGGGCGTTGTTTACAGAAGGTAAACGACTTCCTATTCCTGATGACTTTCAAGCAACAATTGCTTTCGTCGCCAAGGTCAAAGAGATCATTGGTACAAACAATTTTTCAATCGAAGAAATACACAAATACGCTTCCATGATTACCGGATACTACGATAACGCTGGGAAGAATGTCGTAGTGACTAAAGATCAAGTGTATATCAACAGAGTATTGAAGCCCAAACCTGCTAACAAATTCAGAGTGGGCTTCACTCCTGTCATGAACACAGCAATTGCAGCTTGGTTGGACGACGACAGCAAACTGCAAATGCAAAATTTGGATTCTCAAACATCTGTTCGAGTAGAATTGTCTGGCAAATCTTTGATGGCATGTGAAGGGAGACTATACGTTCAAAGTCAGTCAGATATTTACGAAATTTTATACATTGAACAAGGTGCATCGTTAATTGCATCAACGAAATCTGTTGCCAGTGTAATGCCAAACGCTACCACAATGTTTCAAGGCGTTGTGATGCAGGATATGTTTGGGTCTACAATGGTTTCAGTATTCCCCGAAGCTGGGCACCATCGGCAAATTTCTGTGCCTGAATTAAACGGCTATCGAGTAACAGAAGCCAAGTACGAAGGCAATGTTCTCATGGTGGTCGGAATCAATAAAGCGGCAGGACATTACAACCGGTTTGTCTTTCGGTTCGCCTCAAATTGGAGTAGTTATGATTGCAGAGTCGTTGAAAATGTTACTCCTGCGGGGATCAATTTCACAGTAACAGACGCAGGCATTTGCATCTGCATAACAGAAGATGACGATGTGGAAATATTTTCTAACCGGAAAGATAGTTCCAGCGTCAAATCAATCGACGATCCAGAGATAAAATCTGACATGCGTTTATGTCATTCTGGAGCACAAGTAAGAATTGCTTACGGGGATAAGCTTCACAGCTTTTCCATGAAATAGAACTCTATCGTGCTGGTCAAGGAACTCTCTGGACCGACATGAGCAAAGCTGGCGGAAACTTTGGTATTCGAGCAAACATTCCATTAGACAATGGAAGCAAGAAAAAGTAGCTGACTGGTGGTCAGTCAAGCCCGGCTCAAATTTGAGCCGGGCTTTTTTTATATGATGTTTTCGATCAAAAAAGTAATATCTGACCATTCAGAAAACGTCCTGACTTTGCGCCTTACGGACTTCAGAAACCTTGGAAGGTTCTCTTCAAATCTAGGATGAAGGTTCTCTTTGTCGAGAGCATCTAGGTCCATCCACTCATAAGCTGTATGCTCATCGCTTATGGTGACATCAAATGGCTCACGTACTCGATACATGTACGTCATAAACCGCTTTCTGCCATCCTTGCTGGAAAACTCTTCAAACCGATAGCCGGGAATAGAATCGAGTCCAGTCTCTTCTCTTGTTTCACGGATGGCCGCACTGATATCACTCTCGCCTTTCTTGGACTTACCTCCCGGTATGGCCCACGTCCCAGCGTGCTTATCTTCCTCGCATCTTTTGAGCATGAGAACTTTTTTGCCATCGGTAAAAAAGATGCCTGCGGCATTCTTGCTTTCCACTTTGCTGTTGTTTTTGCCAATCCTGTGATATTTCATACTTTGACCTTCAAGAATAAACTGTCATTGATCTCTGTCTTATCTATTCGGTTGAAGCGATGAAATCCTCCGGGAACTTCCACATGCTCTTCATAAAGCGACTCAGGCACTTCTTCTAGGGCATTCAAAGAGAGGGCGTATGCGGCTTTCTGGTGGCTCATCCAGTCCCATAGCTTCGGGAAGTCTATCATTCCATGATAGAACTCTCCAATAAAAGCATAAGGTGGATCAAGATAGATAAAATCTCCTTCTTGTGACTCGACTTTTTGATAGTCTTGTAACTTAAAGGTAACATTTTTCAGTTTATCAGTCCAGTCTTTTATAACAGGTTGAAGTTTGTCAGGATTGATTCCTTTTCTTCCCAAGTGAAATGCGCTGGTGAATTGACCCTTCTTGTTGTATCGAACAAGTCCATTTCTACATGATCTCAATATGCAAAAGAATTTTCTTGGGTCTTGGTCTTTGTTAAACTCTTCACGCATCTTGTAATATTGATCGTTGGAGAAAGGCCATTGGCTTTTGTAGAAATCAAACAACTCATTAGGCTTGTCTTTGATCATCTGCCAAGTGGAAATCAAAGAAGAATTGAGATCGCTGCATTCAAAGTTTTCAACTTCAATATCGCTGGATAACAACACATAAAGCATTGAACCGCCGCCAAGAAATGGCTCACGATAGGTCTTGATCTTCTTTGGAAAGAATTTGATTATGTGAGGAGATTGTAAACGCTTGCTGCCAGTCCATTTAATCAGAACATCGTTTTGACGCATTTATTTAGGGCCTGTCTTGAGAGGCACTCCCTTAAGCTTCTCAGTGTGCTTATCTGGAGCGTCTTTGAGGTTGTGCATCATATTGATCATCTCGCCTACAATTTCAGCAGCATTTTCGGCTTTACAATGTTTGGATTCTTGAACTGAAACAGACTTGCGATCCTTATTGTAAAATCCCTTGGACACAACATAGCAGTTGTGTTCCTCGTTCCAAGAAACAACTCCTACCCATTCTCCATCATCCCAATTTCTGGCCGAGACGAGAATTCTAAAAGGAGCCTCTTCAAAAACTTGTTTAACATGAAAGTCTTTTCTTTTAAGACCGGCTGAAGCATAACCAAGAGTTATCTTTGCAGCGTTCTTTACAACTTCATTGGTTTTAGTACGAAAATTGACTTCCACGCTATAGCGTGTGTCTGCTTCATTGAGTTGCTTTTCTTTGTTGAACCAATTCTTAAAATTTTCCATATCGATATTATATAGGAAGTAGGAGAAATAATAATGAAATTCAAAAAGTTCTTAAACAGAGAAAAAGACCCTGATAACAGATATGATTTTAGCGACGATCCTGATGAAAAAATATCTCTACAAGGCGGTGGATCTTATCCTTACCAGCAAGATTCAACAATTAGAGGACGAGGACAGGGAGAATTTAATGATTTTGAACAAGAACCTGAAGATTCTGCCTCTCAATGGATAAAAAGACAAGCCCCTGAAGCAGTACCTCAAGATTCTCCTGAAAAGAGTATGTCTGGAACATGGGATAGATTTAAGAAAATGACACAAGCTCCAGATGATGATAATGGAATTCGTGCCCTTTATGGATTATATGGAAAAGGGTGGGATAGTGAAAAGGTAATAAATAAAATCAAAACTGCTTCAATGAACTAATCCATTTTCTCATGTTTTCTTGACTCAACCCATTCCTCAAATTTCTTCTTGCTATACTTGGCGTGTTTCTGATTATTCTTGCGTTGTGTAATTGGTCTCAAATTATCCAAATGATTTATAAGCTTCAAATCTGTGATATTATGCTCCACAAACGCTGCAATAGGAAATATATGGTCAATCGCCCATTTCTTGTCTTTGACCCTGTTCCAGTTCGGATGTTGCGTGATATGCTCCTGTAATTCCTTCGGTCCATAACCAATCATGTCACTGGTGCGACCTACTTTATTCTTGCCAGTGGCGGCTAGTGAAGACTGAAGAGCTTTGTAGCACTTCTTGCGGAACTTCTGGTCGAGTTTCAATTTTTCTCGATCTTTTCGCCAGCCGTGATTACCTGCCCCCTTATTCTTTTCTCGCCCACACTCTTTGCAATGTTGTTTTTGATACTTCAAAGCCACAAGACAAATTTTGGATTCTTTGCCGCACTTACATCTATATCTCATAGGCTCTTTGTTGTTCTTGTATTCTTTCTCAAGTAGTTCACAACCATGTTCCTTAAACATGTTTTTTACTTCCCAAATAGAATACTTAAACACTCTTCCAGTCTTAGCACAATGACCACATCTCTTTCCTTTAGAAAAGTTATTCCAAGTTGCAGTCGCATATTTTCCACAACTGCACTTATAATCCATGGGAGAATGAGTCCCATAATATTCATCCAATAATTCACAACCTTCTTTCTCAAACAATTCTTTCATTTCATCTGTTGTATATTTCAATGCCATAAAAAAATCTCCTTTACTTTAAGATAGTAAAGGAGATTCAATTTTTAATCAAGTGTAATTCAATTTTCTAATCTAATGTGATTTATTAAACTTTTTATACAAACTACAAAAGAAATCCCAGTTATTTCTAAATATTGAGACAAATCCGCTGTCCATTGTTATTGGTGGGATGTCCCCAAATTTATAGATCAGTTCTTCCTGCCATTTTTCTTTAAGTTCCCAGCCTTTGTCTCTCATATATTCGCCATCGAGTTGCATTCCTCCACCGGGACCGGGAGGAGCTTGATACTTTCCTCGAATGTGACCTAACATAATCATAGTATGAGCCAAAGCTCCTTCTTGCATGGCCTGTGTGACTTCTTTCCAGTCCTTGCATTTTTGCAAGTAATGGACCATAACTTTTTGGCCTTTGCAGGGAACTGGATACAATTTGACATATCCCATGTCAGATACCCATTCCCATCCACCAATGTTGGATGATGTGCGGCTAAACATCTGCTCGTACTGCTTATACAAGACCCATTCTCCCATACGACCCCAGATCGGTTGAACTGGGTCAATGAGGCCACCTTGAATGGAACTGTAAGCTCCACCGGGATAGAAGTATTCAATAGGAATAGCTCCATCGAGGTCAGATGCTTGAAATGCGAATGATCCTTGTTCCTTATAGAACACATTTCGGATCATTCCTACATCGTCAGGCATCTTATAGACGCTTTTTCCGGGAGTGGTACTGAATGTGTAATAGTCGTAATATTCCCTTCCGGCATAATCTTCAAAGATTTTTAGGGTTTGATTGACGGCCAAGTCTAATTGTTGTTCGTCAATTTCTATTTTAATCACAGGAGCACCGAGCATCATAAGGACATAATCTTTTATGTCTTCACGTACTTTTTCACGGTGTTTACGGATTGAAGAAGACAATACTCGGTCATGTGGCCCTACATATTTGCAGACTGCCGTACCACAACCGGTGCTTGTAGTAGCCCCTCCTGTACCACAGAGGTTATCAAAGGTTCTTTGAGAGGGCCTACCGATTACTAAAGTGTTTGATCCACAATTTGACATGATACAGGTATATAGAGGTAGTAAGAGTAAATCGAGGATTTGAATGACTTTCAGAAAATTCATTAGAACGAAGTTAAAAGAAAACAAGAGGTTCATGGCTGTTCGTAGTGAACAGCAAATGGATTCTCCTACAACAGACTCTATGGCAACACTTGTTTCAATGATGCCATCTGGAGGTATGCGAATAGCTGCCATGCAATGGTTGTTGACAGATGGGCTGCTGGAAGCGTCTGTGGGAAGAGAGAAATTATTAAAAGAAGTTCAAGCCAATATGCCAATGGGCGGAAGAGACACTGTTCCCATGGGAGTAAAAGCTCCTGTTAGACCAAAATCTAATGTGGCTGGTGCTGGAAATGTAAACTTGGATCTCAATTTTGAAGCTCAAGAACTTGATTTTGGATCAATACCAGAAGGTCCAGATGAAATAACTTCTGGAGCTTTGTTCTCGCCAGAAGGCCGAGAAATATTTCCTGCTCTTAATCAAGTAGAAATTGATGGCATGAACATCGATGAATACTATCAACAAAAATATGAACCTAAAAAAATGAGACTTCATGTAGCAGGTAATTGGTACAATGTTTCGTTAGAAGATTTAAGAAAACAAATTTCAGAAATGGGGCTTCCAGTATTTAGGTACGGAGGCACAGACGGATATATCCAGCATGTGGAAAGAGGAAGTTACAAACCTCCTCATGATCAAAGATCAGCGTCAGACCCACTGCAACATCATGGCCCAAGTTTAAGTGATCCAAAAGTGGATACACATAAAGGTCAAACCGTTGCGTCCTTTGCCGGTGGAGCTAAAAGTTATGGCTCAAGAGGTTATGAGGGAGTGTTGAATACAATGATGAAAAAATTCAACTCTGAATTAGAAGGTGGCACTCTTTCCCCAGAACGTCAAGATTTTGCTTCAAAATTTGCCCATGAAATAGAAAGAATCGAAGCAGACGTTGAAGGTGCTAAAAGAAGTCCAAACTTAGCACTTGATGTTCCGGGACGAAGAGGTCGCAAAGCTCATCCCGGAGTACAAGGAAAAACTTTTCAAGCATCATCTCCTCAGTTCGCAAGTCACATTACGAATATGATTAAGAAAGGAATAGCAGAACCCTTCATGTCAAAAGGCATTGGACAATTCAAAAATCCAAATTTGCTTGGATCGGTTGAGGAAAGAGATGGAAACACATATTTCACCTTGTCTCCCGAACAACAAATAAAGGCTTTAGAATTTCTATTAGTTGATCCAGAAAATGGATCATTCGGAATAGAAATGAAACTTCATAAACTTTTAGGAGATGCCGGATTCAGTAATAAAAATACTCCGTTCAACTTAGAAGAAATCATAAACAAAGGATTAAGACAAACTCCAGAGCTTATGAATTCTTTGAAGCATGTTTCTCATAAATTTTCAGGAATTGATCCTAAATCTTTCATCAAGAAAACAGAAGTTAAATTTGTGCCATTTGACAGTTACAACATGGAGCAATTTCAGTCAAACGGATATGACTTCAACTTAGGTCAACATAAGCAAATGGATGATCCTATTCCTGAAAAGGCTGAATTTTTAGGATACATGACCAATGGCCCAGATAAGTATCGAGTCATTCGACACGCCAAAGGTCTAGCTGTTGAGCTTCCGATTGACATAGACAAAACAGGAACTCCTAAAGGTAAAACAGGTGCGGTTTTACATTCTGGAGGAATCACTATTCCCGGAAATCAAAAACTAGGGCACCTTAAATCAAGTCCTGCGCCAAACACAAAGGAATACAACAGACTTATAGACTTGTTAAAGCAAGGACAATTGGGAGAACCCGGTGGCCCTTACAATAATGAGATGGAGCTTCCAAGTGTCAAAAAAGGAATAATAGAAGGAAAAAATTTCCTTATTAAAGCGATGGTTCCAAAAGACAAGATAGAAGAATTTAGCGAAGAAATGTCCACATGGGCCGTGCAAGCCCTTTGGTCTTTCGCAGGAGACCCAGCATTCCAATTTGGATATGTGTCACCGGGAGAAATCAAAGCTCATTTAAGCAACTTTGAAAATGAAATAGAGAAAGAAGAAAATCCAAAATTTACAGCACGCATAAAGGTGGGAGCTAGTCAGGACGAGATAACTATTGATGCAAAGTCTAAAGAAGACGCTGAGCAACAGATAAAGCAAAAATACGGAGACACTGTACTCATCCTAAAGATGACAAAAATATCAGGAAGAGATATACATTCAAAGCTTCATCAAAAAGGCCAAGGCATGGAGCCGCAGAAATATGGAACAGAAGAGGAAAGAACGAATGTGATTTCAGATTTAGGACAAATCATCAAAAATCTACACAAAGGAGTTCTTCCACAATCAACAAACCCAGAAGGGGAAAATTACATTCCTCTTGAAGCCATGGAAGCATTTGGCGATAACGCATTTGAAGCTAGAAAAAGACATATAGCACAACACATCAAATCAATGGGTTGGAAAATACACAAAGCCGAAAGAGGAAGATTAGAAAAAAGTGGACAAGACACTCCGAGCAGTGGAGAAGGAAGCGGAACTAACTTTGAAGATAAAGGGAAATCCGTTTCTGGTGCTGATGCTGGACATACAGCATTCACTGGAGACAGCAATAGACTGGGCCGAGAAGAATTATGGAATAAATTTGGGGTAGAAGACCCAAATACAAAAGCATCCAGAACTAAAGATGATTATGACACTGGAAGTGCAAATCAAGGCTTACAAGGCCAGCCAGCACCTCAAGCACCTCAAGCACAACCGACTCCTCAAGCATCTAATGAGTTCGGCGACGAAGGTGATGAGGCAGATCAATGGTTGAAAAAACGACATCCACAGCAACCACAGCAACCACAGCAACCGCCACAGCAAAACTGGAACTCAGATATCTCTTTTGAGTCTTGGGACAGAAGTGCATTTGATAGATTTCAAAGCTTCGATCAATGGAAAGAAACATCCGTTGTATATGATCCCAAAGTCCCAGTGGAAGACGGGTGCGGATTTAACGTATGGGGCGCAGCACCTACAAGCGATCCTTTGGGGATAAGCATCAAGGGAGATGCAGACACATCTAAGAGCGACCCGACAGGAAAGGGAAAGAATGTCAGACGACGCAAAAAAAAGTAATCTCGTAAGCTACATGGCGAACCCGAGATCGTTTACTCTCAAAAAGTGGTTCATTGAAATTCTAAAAGAAGATTACATGAAGCACGACACGATCATCGAGAGAGTGTCTACATCTCTAACCACAGAGAGTGATCTTAATGAGTTTGGAAAACTGATCACAGGCGTTTATGAAAGAGCTTACAAAAAAGCTGTAGACGATTACCAAGAACAGGCAGAGAAGCTTGGAATCAAAGTAAGCATTGTGGCAGAAGTCAAAGAGCAGTTATGAAAAATCTGGATTTGTGTCTGAGGTAATTGCTCGACATAAATAGCCACCTGTCTTTGGCTCGATGTCTACAATTCTCCACCATCGTTGACCTTTCATTTTGACTTTTCTGAAAACAATAGAGTCAACTGTCACTGGCCTAACGCACCAAAACTGAAGTTCCAAATCAGATTCTTCTACGACAACAGCATCAAATACAAATTTTGTGCCATACTGAACCGTGAAGTAACTGTTGTCATAAAGGTCATCAACATGTTCCTTTTTGCCAATAACCGGAGCACAATAATACTCCACGCCTCTTTCTTTAATGATTTTGGCAAGTTGAGGATCAACATTTAATACAACTTGATCTTCTTCGGGCTTGGCTTCAACTGGCTCGGGCACAGCTACAGGCTCTTCCTGAACCTCTTTGATGAACTCTTGAGGCTTTACAACTGCTGTAGAGGCTTCAGGAGCTTCAACAAGACCTAGCTCTTCTCCGATGTCAACAACATTAAAATCAGTTTTGAATTTTTGAATAGGGTTACGTTCATCTGTAACAATTTCGCTATTCCAGCCCATGTTCTCAAACTTAAGCTTGTCTATATCCCATTTATTTTGATCCTTCATTATAGGATTTGGACCACGAAGTTTGTAGACTTTTCCCTCTTTGTTTTTAATCGCCATATTCAATCACCAATTTTACCTTAGCAGCCCCACCCATTATAAAGTCTGAATCATCAGACTTGTGTATGTAGTTATTCACTATTTTGCAAATAGTGGATTGGCTAACCTTGAATTTATCGGCCAACTCTTGTTGTGTGAATCGACCTTTATTGTAATTATCTCGAATCCTAGCCACAGTTTTGTTATTTAGTCCCTTTGGTCGTGCCATGAATTATCCTTTCATTATTCACTCTCTTAAACCTATATAAGCAAAACACCTTCAAGAAAGGGAGAAAATCATTATGGCTCTTGTAGCTCCGTATCAAAAAGGCGAAATTCTACTACTCCAATACATCGTAGGAATGGTAAACGCCGACAATCCAGTATTGCATTTGTATGCAAATAACATAACACCTTCTGATTCAACAGTTATCGGCGATCTCACAGAAGTTGCTGGCGCAACTGGTTATGCTGCCATTACATTACTGTCTGCTAATTGGACAACCACTCAAGTTGGAGGAATCACAACAGCGGTTTTCTCTGAGCAAACATTTACCTTTACAACAGATGCAACATCTTATGGGTATTACATAACAGATGAGACTACCCAACTGTTATGGCTTGAGAAGTTTAGCGGATCTCCATTTAGTATCCCGGATGGTGGCGGTACAATTTCGATTACAACGAAACTGACACTTTCTTAAGGAGAATCAATGGATAATTTCTGTCAATTTTGGAATAAAGTAAATGGCGAACCATACACTGATGGCGTACCTGAACCTACAGGATACGAACTTAATGACATGGGATATAAAGGCAGCGGCCATGAACTCACACCATTGTCTGACGAAGACATTGCTCGTCACTCAGATGAAGATGTGCAGGCTGATATGGCGGCTAAAAAAGCGGCTGGCTTCAATCCTTGCAAGCTTGGAGGCCAAATGTCTGATGAGGAATTCAACAAGTTCCATGGTCTGAAAACAAGACAATAAGGATACATAGGATGTTAAACCCTATGGAGAAAATTTATGAAACTTAATTTAGATTCGACAGATTGGGGGAAGGTAGTAAAAGGAGCTTTAATCGCTGGTGGCGGTGCAGCACTTACTTATCTTTCATCTTGGATTTCAGGAACAGACTTCGGCGTATGGACGCCTATAGTTGTGGCTGGACTATCAGTGTTGGTAAATTACTTTAGAAAAGTCAAAGGTCCAGTAGTAGAAGCAGAATAGCTTTACTAGCTGTGTCAAAGAAAAAGGCCCGGAAGAATCTAATTCTTCCGGGCCTTTTTTGTTTATCCATTATTACTTAGGCAAAGAGCCACCGAACGGTACGCCGAACGATTGTGCTTTAATTTCCCATTGAGCAACAACTTCTTCTTGAGTTGGTTTTCTCCAATCTCCATTACGATATTTGTCAACAATCCAGTCAATGGCTGGAGACAGTATGCCAAGAATAACGTAGCTTTTGATTGGGCCAGCAAATGGCTTCATCCAAATAGGCATCGCTTCTTTGATCACATAATCATAAAGCTTACTTACGGCTACAAGAACTGTAGCCTTTTTATCAGCACCATTTGAATCCACCCACTCATCTACATAAGCGATAAGATCATCTAATGCTTTAAGCAAAAAATCTGTAACTTGATTGAAGCTAACTTTAACTTTGGTGAAAATTCTCCACCAAGAGACGACCTCTTTATTGGCGTCCCATTCTGCGGCCATGATTTTAACATATCCATCAATGGCTTCATCTAATTTTGCTTTGCCAACTGGGTTGGCATTATTTCTCATTTCCATGATTCCCTCCTTATTTTTTCAAATCTTCAAGCCATGCTATGAAGACTTGATCCACGTGGTCACTGAGATATTCATCAATGCACCCTGCATTGAATACTTTTACTTGGTCAACAAGCTCTTGGACTTCATCAACTGTAAATTTTCTTTCTGTCTTAAACCATCCGAACAACTCTGTTTTTCTTTCCATGATTCCTCCTACATTTTTGGGCCACCTTATTTATCCCTTAGAACATCAAATAAGATTGACAACTCATACATATTGTTATGGGAATTCTTAATCCAGATGGATCGCAATTTAAGCCAACAGGCACCTTGCAACAGTTCGACCCGGAGAACACCGAGCATGATCTCTTTAATGTATGGGATCAAGAGGTGATCGAGATCGGTGGATCGCCGCTGTTTTATTATGAAATTTTCATAAACGTCAGTAATATCGACAGTCTCTATGTGGAAGCTCGTGACAAACTTTGGTCACAGCACCCAGTTCAGGTTGTTGGATATTACGAGCCAATTCATTCACAAAACTTTATGAACGCATTCGGCATCGACTCTCCTGATGAGATGATGTTCGAATTTAATTACAGACATATTCTCAACACCATTGGACACGCTCCAAAAATTGGATCAAGAATTTACTCACCGCACAAAAGAGAAAACTGGGTTGTGATTCAACGCAACGTAGAAACATTCAAATTGTGGGGAGAGCTAAGACTCCAAGTTATGTGTGAAAGATTCCAAGAGTCGCTTACAACTGGAGAAGGAAAAGTCACGCAGCGTGAACCTGACTTCAAAGTCAATAGCGTCAAGGATCTTGGGGGTCAGACGACGAACTTTGCTGGTGGCCAGACTGGTCCAGAATAATTTTTACTCCATCCTTTGGATGCTCTAATATTCCATCGCTAGGAGCAACTTCGTATTTCACATCTTCAAATACGAAATGAACTCTCCGAGGCGGATGTACATTCTTAAACAACCGAAATGGAATATTCGTTTTTTTGAGACTTCCAATTACCTTCTTTTTTTGAAGGTTTGGATGTTTACTCTTTATGATTTTGTAAGGTTTCATTTGGCCACCATCTTATAAGAGTTAGAATGTTCTCATAAAGCATAGATAACAATAGGAATAAATATGTCTGAACCTGATCTAAACTCATGTAATGAACCCGGTGGCACCAAAGACTTAAACATTGATGCCCCTCCTGCTTTTTGTAGAGATGGTCTACAAGATAAAGGCTCGGGAACTATTGATCACAAACCATTTTTAACAAGTCAACAAGATGTTACTTCACGTGATCTTTCTTGGTTAGAAGATGCAACGCAAAATAAATTGGGGCAAGGTGCTCCAGCTTTATGCGATCCTCAACAAACCGGACACATCATAAATGAACAGGGAATGAGTCCCCCAAACAGAAACACTGTTTATCGTTATGCCAAAACTTTACGTGGGGCTGACGAAGCAATGAAAAAAATGTTTTCTGATGTTGTTGTTATTGATGAGTCTGGAAAATCATTTGACATTCCCATTATTTGGGCTACTCAAGAAAAAGCTGTGGCTTACATAATCCAAGAAAATGTCAGAAAAGATGAAAGTTTAGTAGTTGACAGAATCAGATTGCCAATGATGGCAATTCATGCCTCAAATTATCAATATAATCAAGATCGTTATGTTTATCATAAAGCAATTGATTATCTAAGGACTCCTCAAACCAATTGGAAGCCGGGTTTCACTACAAGTGAAAGGTATAACCGAGATACAATTTTTGGAGTTTCGAGAGGCATACCAATTGATATTAGCTATACGCTATATGCGTGGACGCTATACGAAGAGGACATGAACCAGATTCTTACTCAAATCATTACAAAATTTAGTCCCATGGCATACATAAGGGTAAGAGGAATTTCATGGGAGATTGGTGTCAAGCTCGATTCAATCGCTAATAATGTAGATGTTGAACCGGGCGACCAAGCAGTGAGAGTCTTTAAGTATCAATTTACTTTCACGGCTGAGTCATTCGTGGCTCAACCAATAGTAAGAAAGAAAGCTGTGCTTAAGACAAAAGTAGAAATCACTGATTCTCCTAATGATGAAGATATTACCGAAGTCTTAGCTAGGTTAGAACAAGCAGTAAAGGAATTGGAAGAATGATTGAAGTAAGAAACACTGGAAGGAGTCCCGTACAACTGGTAGTGAGGTCAAGGACTGCACCTCGTGCGTTCACAACGCTGATAGTTCCGGGTATCGGTAAGGGTAACAACGTAAGACTCATTGAAGATGAACGTCACACGGAATACATAGATAGAGTGGAGAAAATGGGTCTTATCTCCACTAGATACATACCAAACTCAGAGATTCGTAAGGGAGATTGAGACAATGGCTATATTAAGGGGATTTCCACCGTCAAATACAATTTCGCCAAGCGTAAGAATTACCGAGAAGGATTTGTCCTTTATTGCGCCCGAGCAGTCCTTTCATCGTGCTGGACTAATTGGATTCGCTTCTAAAGGACCAATTAACGTACCTACTTTAATAAGCACCAGTCGGCAACTTGCCACAGTGTTTGGATATCCACATCCAGAGTCAGGTGATCCTTATCTAAATTACGCTGCGGAACAGTACCTTCTGATTGCTAACGAGCTTTATGTAGTTCGTGTTGCAGATGAAGAGAACGTATCAGACGAACAAGCACAAACTGCTACCGGCGATGTTGCATCAGCCGGTGGCCAAATCAGTATTGAATCAAAAGAAGATGGAGACTACACATTTGCTGTAGATTCATTCTTCAGATGGAGACTAAACACTGTTCTCCATTCGAAGACACTTGTGGTTCTTGCTGGAACTTATACTGCCGCTCAACTTGCAGAAGATTTGAATCTGCAATTGACTGGCGACATCGATGGCATCGAATTCTTTAGTCATACACTTGACGCAAGAATTGGTGTTAGAACAACATTCTCGTTTGGCCCAGATGCCGAACTTGAATTAGTTTCTGTTCAAGACGCCATTTATGGCGGAACGGTTATTGCTGGCAACGTCTCCGGTCTTGGTACTGGTATGACGCAAGCCACAATAACAGGTAGCAAGGACAGATTCCCAGCAACTTATCAAGCTGCTGGAGAATACGATCTTACAGGACTTACAAGTCAGAACATTCAAATCGTCATCGACGGTACAGATAATGTTTTGGTTGACAATGTAGTTCAAACGATTGACCTGTTAGCTCTTGAAGGGCAAGACAACCTTCTATCAGCAGTTGTTTCTGAAATAGAAAGTCAGAAAACCGAAAACGGCGGAACATTGCCGGGCGGTTGGACAGCTAGTGCTGTTGGTGACAACTTGAACTTCGTAACAGATCATCACGGTCGAGATGCAAGATTGCTTATTAAGCCAGACAGTACAGCTATTGGAGTCTTCGGATTCGAAGCTGTTACCAAATTAGGTGCAAGCCCAATTGGTACTGCCGGTGACGTAGCAGTTGACACATACGGTCGAGTAAATGGTGCTGCTGCTGTTGCAGGTGCTCTAACATTCACAATCAATGCCGACTCTGCTGGTATTGATGGAAACCAAACGCAAGTTGTTATCGAGAATAACATTCGAGAAGGCAACTGGCAAATGGAAGTTTACAACAATGGAGTTCAAGTGGAAGCTTGGGGAGCGATTGTTAAAGATCAAAACTCTCGATTCTATGTTGAAACCTTTATTGCCTTGGTGAGTGATTGGATCAGAGTAACTGACAACATTGCAAATAGTGCATCGCCACTGGATGGAACTTACAACTTAACAGGTGGATCAGATGGTATTCCTTCTGACCCAGATGATCAAGACGCTTTGATCATCGGTAACAAGCTCGGATTTACCGGGATATTTGCCTTGAGCGAACCAGAACAAATCGACATCGACTTGATTGCTGTTCCGGCTCACTCTAGTACCTCAGTTGTAACTTCTTTGTTGGACCTTTGCCAGAACGTCCGTCAGGACTGCTTGGCTATTATTGATCCTCCATTCGGACTGACAGTACAAGAAATTGTGGACTGGCAAAATGGTAGTCACCCACTAAACACAACAAGATTCGATAATGACTTTGGTGCTCTTTACTGGCCATGGGTCAAGCTCCGTGACAACTTCAATAGAGTTGACATCTGGGCCCCACCTTCTGGATCAGTAATGGCCACGATTGCCCGATCCGACAGCTTGTCGGCTCCTTGGTACGCACCTGCTGGTGTAACCCGAGGTGTGGTGCCAAGCATTACTGACGTATTCAGTCGTCCTACGCTCGAAGAGCGTGACCTGATGTACGGTTACAGAAATGCTATTAACCCAATCGTCCAGTTCGTGGACTTCCAAGGCTTTGTTATCTGGGGTCAAAAGACACTGCAAAGACGCCCAACGGCTCTCGATAGAGTGAATGTCAGAAGACTGATGTTCGTGATCGAAAAGAGAATTCGTGCGGCATCCCGTCAGTTGCTCTTCGATCCACATGATGACATCCTTCGACAGAAGTTTGTTCGAATTGCTACGGCAATTCTGCAAGAAATTCAGGTGGGAAGAGGCGTCAACGACTTCCGAGTCAAATGTGACGATGAACTCAACCCTCCAGATGTTATTGATAGAAATGAAATGCGAGCGAGAGTGGGCGTCCAGCCTATTCGTGCGGCTGAGTTTATCTTCATTGAATTCTCAATCCACCGTACAGGAAGCTTTGCTGACAACACAGAATTTCCGTTTGACGGATAATCAAAAATGATTTTACGGGGCTGATTTCAGCCCCGTAAAATTCCTTTCAAGAATGAGGCAAGAATGGCCAATATGGGAATTGGGCTGCTTGGGCAACCCGACAAAATATTCAAAAGAAAGTTCAGATACACCTTGGAAATATTAACTCCTTGTGGGTTGATTCCAAAGTGGTTCGTTAAGACTGCATCTCGACCTCAATTAGATGTCGATGAGACAGAGCTTAATTTTCTGAATGGAGTGACATGGATTCCGGGAAAAGGTAAATGGCAACCAATTACTGTTACATACATTGATGTAGCAGATAGTTTGTCACAACCTCTTTATGACTGGTTGGTCTCAGTCTACGACTTTGTAGATCCAGTGGGACTTAAGCAATCAGAAAAGGCCGGATGGAGAGGACAAGCTTTACTTACTATGTACGACGGATGCGGGACACCACTTGAATTTTGGTTAATGGACTCTGTTTGGCCACAATCAGTAAATTTCGGTGATTTGGATTATGCAGACTCAGCAGAAGCAACAATTGAATTAACTTTAAGATATTCAGAAGTTTCTTATCTACCTGTTTGCGGACTTCAAGTACCAACATGTGCCTGCACAGGATGTTAACAAACAACAGGAGCAAAAATGGCAGAACAACACGCAATGGGAATCGGAACTATCGGCCAACCCGATATGGTGTTCAAGCGCAAATTTCGCTGGACATTTGAAGTTTTCGGTTTCTGCGATAATGAAAAAAATAAGATTCCAGAACACTTTGTGAAGTTGGCTTCACGACCAAACTTAAGCATTGAAGAGACTGAAATCAATCACTTGAATGCCAAAACATGGATTCCCGGAAAAGCATCTTGGGAAACCATTACGGTTACTTACTATGACGTAGCCCATCAAGAAATGCAAACTTTATGGAATTGGCTGGCATCAACGTATGATTTCACTGATCCCGTAGGATTGAAACAAGGTAATAAAAGAGACTGGGATGCCACTGGTGTTTTGACTCTCTTTGACGGCTGTGGAACTCCTTTGGAGTCATGGCAGATGCAACACATGTGGCCACAAGCCATTAACTTTGGAGAGATGGATTATTCAAGCTCAGAAGAAGCTGAGATCGAATTAACCCTTCGTTACTCCGATGTTAAATACGTGTCTCTCTGCCCAGCATTCGAAATCAATCCTTGTTGTGGTGGTTGCGGCACCACTGTCAAGAAAGATCAGTTCGCAGACTTCATCTAAGAATCGAGAGACATAAGGAGAAACAATGGCTGAACAAATCCCTATGGGAATAGGAAACCTCGGTTTCAGTAACTTGGTGTTCAAGCGAAAATTTCGCTATACATTTGAGTTATTTGATATCTGTGGCACAGATACCGTCCCAGCACATTACGTAAAATTGGCTGCTAGACCCAGCCTTTCTATTGAAGAAACAGAAGTTAACTTTTTGAATGCCAAGACATGGATTCCCGGAAAAGCATCTTGGGAAACAATTACTGTTACATATATTGATGTTGCCACTGCTGAAGCCGCTCCATTGTTTAGATGGCTAGCATCAGTTTACAACTTCACAGATCCTATCAATCTTCAGCAAGGTGCTATCCGAGATGATTATGCAGCAACGGCTGTTATCAAGCTTTGGGATGGTTGCGGTGCTATTTTAGAAAAATGGGAACTTAAAGATTGTTGGCCAACTTCAGTTAACTTTGGTGATCTGGATTACTCTAATTCAGAAGAAGCCACCATCGAACTAAGTCTTCGTTACTCTGACGTTACTTACACGCCAGAATGTCCTAACTTCCAAATCAATCCTTGCTGCACTGGTTGCGGTGTTGGAGAAGGTATTGATGAAGAAGAAGAAAACGAGTTGAATTTGGTATAATCCCTTACAGGATACTCTGATAAATGGCGGTGACGGAAACCCCTAATCCGTCGCCGCTTTTTTTATAGGAATTCATAATGCCTGAAAAAATGGGCCTTCAATTTGGTCTCGAATCAAGTGCTAACAAAACATGCAAACGAAAGTTTCGCTGGTTGTTCAGAATACCTGAAGTATCTGCTGATGGAATAGACACACTTCCTCCTCTAAAATCAGCCAGACCAACCTTGCTCTTTAAGGAAATGGTTGTAAAGCATCTAATTGAAGATGTTTATTATCCTGCAAAACCAGATTGGAAGCCAATACAAATCACCTTATATGATCTCAAAGAAAATACTGCCCCTGCCGGGACAACTGGAAACAGAACCAGAAACTTAATGTTTCAATGGATAAGAGAATTCTATAGACCCGGAACAGGTCTTGGAGAACTTGATCTGCCCAACGAAAGAAGATTCATCAAGACCTGCACATTGACAATGCTTGATGGATGTGGAGAGACTGTTGAAACATGGGTGTTTGAAGACGCTTGGCCGCAAAGCACTAACTTCCAAACACTAGACATGGGAGACTCAGGGATAGCCACAATAGACATATCCCTCAGATATGCACGAGCATACGTAGAAGACAATGGAGGGTCAGATATAGCCCTCAGAGATAACCCAAGGAATACACCGCAAGGAAGAAATGCTCAAATAGCTTTCACATCATAGCTCTTCTTCTTCGCCCTCTTCATCTTCTTCATCTTCTTCTTCTTCTTCTTCGTCGTCGCCCATAAAGTCTATTTTGAGAATGTCTTTCATTTCTGCAAGAGCATCTTCTAATTGTTTGCTCTTCCATCCAAGTTTACGAATTGTAGCAGATTTGTTAAGTCTGCCACGTTTTGTGTAACAATCAGATTCGTTATCTAACAGGCATTCCACAAGTTCCGTATATCCATTTTCTTTAAGCTTTTGTATGATCTCTCGCATCTCAATAGCATAAACCGGGTTTCCCGTATTCATATTTTTATTCATATACATATAGACTACCACATATTGTTACGACTTTCAAGGCCGCTTCTAGCATTGTTGGATTGTTCTCTTCCATTCCTAATAACAATGTGGTCAAACCTTTCTTGTAAGAAACCACGATATCGTTTTTTCAGTTCATTATAATTACGAGCACTTCTGTAAAGTTGCCTGAAATGGTTCAATATACAGGTGCTCATGTAATTAAAGGCTTTTCCTTTTCTTGGATCAAATCTATCAATCTTCTCAAAGCAGATAAGAACTCCTTCTTGAACAGCATCATCCATATCAATTCCATTAAACTTGGCCCAATTTGCTATGTTTTCGGATAGCACGTAAAAGGCGTAAGCTAATTGGTCTTGAAAGTCTTTGAAGCTGGCTTGAGACTCCTCATAGTCTTTGAGAGTCTTTTCAAGATGCTCTTTTTTAGAGTCATCTTCGTATTTAAGAAGGCGACGATTATAGGTCTGCTCAATATCTTCATGTATGAATTGATGCTTGACTCTTTGTCGCTTGTAGAATTGAAATGACTTAATGATAGACTCGAAGGTCTTGTTGTTGAGATATTCGCTGGCCAAATTTCCTCCCAATGGTGGTGCTAAAAGGGTATTTATATATTGTTTGTGCGGCCATTTTTTATCAAAGATCCTTCTTATACTGTATGAACATAGTAAAACTATACTCAGAATTGCAAACAAATCCCAACAACCTTAAGGCTTACAGGATGTTGGCAGAGCATTACAAAAATTGTAATATGGAAAATGAGCACCAAGCATTCTTGGAACTAATTGATAGGAAATTCAATGACAACAGTTCAAATACTGACAAAGAATAATGCTAAAACAATAGCAAAAACCCTTGACTCTATACAATCTTTGAACGCTAACATCATAGTCGGAGACATGGGAAGCAAAGATAGAACAATAGAGATTTGCGAAAACTATGATGCTCACATTGTCAGGATCAACGATCAAGATAGGTCTGAAGGAAGAAACAGACTTATAGACGAATCCCCAAGTGGATTAAAGATGATGATAGAGCCATGGGAAGTGTTAGCTCAAGGTCATCAGAATGTTAAAGAAGGATATGCCAGCATATTGACAGGACAAGTAATCTCTAAGGATGTTCGATTTTGGAATGAAGGAAGATTTGTCAATCCAACATATGAGCGTCTCGAAACAGGGGCAGATCAAGAAACAGGAGTTTTGATCTACAGCATTGGCTCAAGAGACTTGAAAGAAGACTTGAGGCTGATAGAGATATGGAAGAACAAAGACCCTAGAATAGCCGCTCCATACTACTACCAAGCTTGCTGTCAACTGGGTCTTGGAGACTATGAAGGGTTCTTAAAAACAGCAGAGCATTACTTGTTCTTGGATAAAGATTCAATGTCGGCAATAATGGCTCGATATTACTTTGCCATGGTACATTTGATTTATAAGAAACAAGCAAGACCAGTGCTCCAAAACATAAATCTTTGTCTTTGTTCCAGACCTTTAATGGCAGAGTTTTGGTGCCTTATGGCAGATGTCTATTACCATCTTCTTAAGAAGTTTCGACAAGCAAAAGAGTTCTACGAGAATGCTTTGATTCTGGGCAAAAGAAGACTTGCGACAGATAAGTGGCCTATGGACATTTCGAAATATGGCGAGTATCCAAGAAAGATGATCGAGAGTTGCGACAAAATCGCAGAGACCCATTCCACTTATTCAAGCGGCTCATGACTACCATCCGCCTTCTTTGCGTGCTTTGTCATAACAGTCCATGCAACTTCCATGCTTGTTCCACTTGCCGCATTCACATGTCTTCCCTACTTGATTCAAAACTTCTGAATGAACAATCTGACCTTCTCTGTCATATTCTTCCCAAAGCCAAGGAGTAATGCTGTCGTCTTCTTTGAATTCGTAATAAATCTCAACAGCGAAATACCCATACTTCGTCTTGGGTTCTTTGAAGTTACCGCTATAAGCTCCGCTTAACCCTTCCACGGACTTACGAAGACCAAAGAGTCTTTGCTTATCGGCCCAAATGTCATGCGAGCCAGTATAAACTCTCTTGGGTTTTCCAGAAGGAAGATTATTCAGTTTAGCAACCCAGCCACCATCACCAGAACAATAAACAAACCCCTGTTCAATAAGATAATCATGATCAGACTGACTGACTGACTACGTTTTGCAATCCATGGATTCTTCATTAGTAAATTCCCTCTAGGTGGTTCACGACAATCGTAACATCATCCTTGTATCTTGCAACATCAAGCTGCTTCCTTCCGGGGCCTAATTCCCTGAGCTTAAAGACCAACTCATCTTTAGTGCAATTGATGACTTGCCAGCTATTGGCTGCAACCTTATCTGCACTCTTTTCAAGGTCTTCTACACTGGAAGCTTCCATGGCGGGAAAATAATCCCGAACTTGACTGCCAGCTTTCTTCATTACATTCAAATAAATTGGATGGTTACAAGCACATCCGGGGTTCTTAAGAAACTTACCGATGTCTTCTTGAAGTGTGTCTGGCAAGCTTTCTCTGAATCTCTCATCCATAAGAGCTTGTTTGATATTGTGTATTGTTACTTTTTTCTTATTCATCCCATAAATCCCATATCTTTGTCATAGTCTTCGCCGCCTACTCGTTTGGTTGGTGTTCCATCATCAATCCTCTGTTGTTTGTCAGCCTCTTCTTTTTCCATCCTGACTTTTTCATCAACAGACTTGTAGGCTTTTGCATATACGTCTGGAAGTTTTTTGCACACGCATCCTCTTCCACATTCAAGACACTTAAACATCTTAGTTGTAGAAACCGAGTCTCTGTATACTGTTTTCTTTTTAACAGAATCAAGTCTAGGTGAGCCACCGGGAACATCAACTCTTTTAACTTCTGTAAGCTCTTCTGCTTCAGAACCTTCCAGTTTTATGATCTTCCTAAATCCACAAGGCTCACAAAACATAAACCATCTTTTAATTGTCTGTACCGTCATCTTCATCTCCCACAACAAATTCAATTTTGCTTCTTAGTAGATACATGAGATCCGTGTAAGTTTGAGCAATCACGCTGCCAGCAAATCCATAAATGGGGATCATCCACCAAAGATGCCATGAAAAGAATGCTCCACAAATCATACCAGCCCAAAAGCCTGTGCATTCATAGCATCCCAAAAGCTCTTTAGAAAAATTAGGAGTTGTCATCCAATCCCGAACACTTTTTCCTTTAATCATCAAAAGATCAAGAATTCTTCCATGAACAAGAATGTTAGTTAATCCAATTGTGGCCAGAGCAAACAACAATAAAGTCATTATTCATCTCCATCATCATCATCATCATCAATGTCATCTTTTTCAATATCGTCATCGTCGTCATTATCGTCATCATCGTCAAACATGACTTTTTTAAGCTCTTCTGGCTCATCGTCTTTGCTCTTTTTGCTATCTTTATTTTTAGATGGAATCAATCTTGGGAAAGGATAGTCCCAGTCTACTTTTTCAACTCTACTACCTTCTTTTGTGGTAGGAACGATAAGCAACTTAAATACTCCATCTTTGTCAATCAACTCAAGAGACTCTTCGTTGATCTCTCTAATCAATCTCAAAGTTTCTGGAATCTCATTCACGGTGTCAGGATGAAAGTTTACCATCAAAGAGATGATTCCTGTAATGTTACCGGCAGAAACATTTTGCTGGAACATGGTGTTTTTCTTTTGATTTTTAAGTCCACATTTTTGAATATCTAAGCTTTTTGCCTTATATCTTGGATATGGAGAATCATAATCAACTTTTTCAATACGGGTAGCTTCTTTGAATGTAGGAACAAAAACAAGCGCATATACTCCATCACTCACCATAGAATCTGTCAGACCTTGATTCATTTCTTTAACCATCTCTAATGTGGTTCTAGTATTTTGGCCCATATCAGGACATAGGTTGACCCAAAATATAATTACTCCTTTAAGCTTTGTTTCCGCCATTATTTCTCCTTATAAATTATCATCGCCAATGTGTTATATACAGAAAGTCATCATCTCTCCAAGTTGTGAAATTGCTGTAACCTTCAACCTCACACAATTCCTCACAAATACTAAAATCTTGCAAAGGAACTTTTGTGTCAAGAACTATGCTGTAATTTAGTTTCTCGACTACTATTTTATCATTAAAATACTCTTCTAAAACCTTAATGTCTTTTTCTGTAAGTTCGTTAAGACAATCTAAGAGCGATTGTTTGCCAGTTGGACGTAACATTGGTACAAGTTTAGACATTCTCCATATCTCAAAATGACTCCTCATTTGAGGAGGCAAAAGGCTTTGTAAACGCCTATCATGGAAAATAAGCTCTTCGATGTTAGAAAAATTTATATATTTCATACTCTGATACCAAAAATGATGTCGTCAGAAGCATCATAGTAATTCAAGGAGATAATTATGACAGATGATGTTTTCAGACCTCAAAGAAAAAAGGTCACAAACGCCGATCTGACGCCAGCCGATGTTACGGCTATGGCTCAGCAAGGAAGAGTGGATCGTGAAGGTGGGGGAGAAAATCCTCTCGACCAAGTTAAGCAAATCCAAGAAGCTGTAGCAAAAGAGACAGGAAGAGAAGTTCCTAAAACCTTTGACCCTTCAGAAGCACCCTTTGATATCGGCGGCAACGTGCCAGCAGACTTCAGAAAAATAATGCAAGAAAGGGCAGAAAGTCCCGAGCAGCTAAAAGAAGGAGATGCAGGTCCATCCAAAGAAGAAAAAGAAAGTGAAAACTTTGAATCTTTTGAAGCTCCACCAGATAAGCCTCGAAGAAAAAGAAACAAAAAGGCCACAGGAGATAAAAAGGTCAGAGTGACTGGCAGTAATGAGCTTGAAGCCTTGTTGGGCCAGTTGGCCCAAAATCATCAATGGGAAGAATTCAAGTGGCCTTCTAAAGCTAAGTTCTATGATGATGTACCAGAAACGGTAAACGTCAGAGCTATGACTGGTGAAGAAGAGCAAATTCTAGCCACACCTCGTTGGGTGAAAAAAGGCAAGGCTATTGATATGATTTTCAAACGATGTATCAAAGAGAACATCGACACAGAGAGTCTTCTATCTGTTGACCGAACTTATCTTCTGATCTACCTTCGTGGTATTTCTTATACTCCTGAGTACGATGTGGAAATCAAGTGTCCAGATTGTGGCATCAAGTTCTCATCTGTAATCGATCTTAACGACCTAAACGTCAATGGGTGCCCAGATGAATTTGATGGAGATGAACTAGGCGGAAATCTACCAACAAGTGGATTCTCTTACAACTTCCGTTTGGCTACTGGAGCGGACGAACAAGAGATCACAACTTATCGTGAAAGACGTATTCAAGCATGGGGCGATCAAAGCGAAGACGACACATTGCTTTATCGTACCGCACTGTTACTAGAAGACATTGAAGGAGTGACAATGAAGAAGGAATTAGCTCTTCTTCTTAAGAGACTTCCAATCAATGATGTAGCTCACTTAAGAAATGAAATCAACGAACCACCATTTGGTGTTGATACAGACGTGCCTATGATTTGTCCAAGTTGCACAGAGGAGTTCAAAATTGATCTACCGTTGGAGACCAATTTTTTCTTCCCAAGGAAGAAGGAAAAGACCCCAGCGTAGAACTCTGGCAGACGCTCATGGAGGAGCTATTCTTCTTCCAATATCATATGCACATGTCAAAGAGGGACTGTATGATTTTGCCAGTGCATGAAAGGAAATGGTTGATACAACGCTTTATTGAACAGAAAAAGCGTGAGTCTGAAGCTATAGATAAGGCACGTAAGAAGCATTAACGGGTGTGCAGCAATGAAAAACTTTTGGCTTAAACGGCGAAAGCAAAAACTGATAAACAAAAAATTAGAAGAAGTCAACAGAATCGTAAGAACTGTAATTGATAGAAAATTTGGAAAAATAGGTGGAGTTAAATCATGGCGACGAAAGAACGGTTCCAAAACCCAGTCATAGGTGATTTGGTCAATTTAAGGCTGTTTTCATACAACAGCAATAATTTTGCCGATTTTGCCAGTATAGACAAAGTAGACATCTACTTTTTAGACAGGGATGAAATTACAGATACCAATCCTGATGGAAGAAGATTGGTAGAATCATTTAACGGCACTGCTGTCACTTTAGAGAGTGTTGGAACACACTTGCTTCCAGTGTCATTAGATGAAACAGAATACAACATTGGAAGATACATTGATGTTTGGACTGTCACAGCTTCAGTTGACCAGCCATCTCAATCTACAGAACAATGTTTTGAAATCTATCCTGATATGTGGTACACAACGCCGATCCCGATTGTGTACGATTTCAGCTTTAATTTTCAACCTAATAAGTTCCGACAGGGATCAAGACAGTATCTCATCATTGAGATCAATCCTAATGTTCCGACAGCAGGAGAACTCCGATCATACTATGAAAATTTGGCAATCGTATCTGACTTAAAGCTCTCTATTGAGCATAAGTGCGGAGACTGTCTGCCAGCCGAAAAGGATTTGCGAATCATAGCAGATAAAGTTAGCGTAGACTACAGGGAGAAACGTCGAGGTTTCTACCAGTTTGACACAGAAGAATTGGAATGTGGAATCTATGATATTTGGTTTCAGCTTGATTTTGGCGGAAACCGATACATCTCAGATCGCAACCAAATTCAAATATACGACTAAGAGGAATAATGCAAAAAGAAAAACATGTCAGGATTGATCTGCCTTCAAGAGATGGATCAGATCCATGTGACCCACAAGTTAAATTCAAAAAGTCTAAAAGAGACCCCACAGCATACAATTTTAGATTTGTGCCTGCATCTGCCAAAGAAGTTCAAAGTCTTGTATTAGATGTAAATTGGAATTCCGTGGAAAAAACAATTTCTCTTAAAGTTAAAGAGAATGTACATTTTGATGTTTACAATTGGGTAGAGTCTATCAAAAAAACATATGTGGAAACACAAAAAGGTCCGTTTGTAGATTTGGATCAAGATGCTATTCTTCTTCATTTTTTAGATCATCTTGGCCATGAAGTTTCTACCATGAAGTTCAAAGAACTTAAACTTGTAGCCCATGAAGTTAATTTGGCTTACAAGAAAGAAAATCCTGCAAAAGACTTAATTCACAAAATCAAAATTCAATACAAAGATGCAGAGCAAATAGAAATTGAAGAATTTGTGGATTGGAGTGAAAGAAGCATGGCAACCGACAATGATGAGTCCGATGAAGAATGGCAAACAGTTGAAACCTAAATGGACAGTTGGTGTTATCACTGCTCCCAGAACTCAAGGGTACTATCTTGACAGAACATTAAGTTCTATAAGCAATGCTGGCTGGGATGACGTTACAGTCTTTGCTGAGCCTAAATCTGTAATACCAGAAGGCTTTGACGGATATGTAGTCAATCGCAGAAAACAGTATGGGGACTGGACAAATTGGGCCTCTGGTTTATATGAACTCTTCTTGAGTGAGCCAGATTCAGATTACTTCTTCATGGCTGAAGATGATGTCGTTGTCTGTCAAGGTGCCAAAGAATACCTAGAAAAGACCATTCCATTACTTGGGGATTTCGGATCGCTTTCTATTTACACTCCCGGAAAATACAGACATAAGAAAAGAGGATTTTTCAACTGTTGCGAAGGCATGGAAACATGGTCTACCGTGACAGTGATAATGCAACACAAAAGCGTTTGGAAATTTTTCTCTGATCCAGATGTTCAAAGACATAGGTTTGAAGACATCTTTAATGTCCAAAAAGAATGGTGGATTGGGACGCCTAATGATAACTATGGAACATCTGATGTTTCAGTTATCGACTCCATTGGCAACACAATAAAAGATGCCGTAATCGGTAAGTGGGCTGAAAAGAGCAATCTTCCCGTGTATTTTCACACTCCAGCATTAGCTGAACATATCGGATATTTCTCCACCTTGACTGATGATGTTTCAAGTTCAGACAACAACAGAATGGCTGAAGATTTTATAGGAGAAGAAGCTGATCTTAAAAATTTCATAGATGATCCTATAATTTACAAGATCAATTCAGTCGCTTTGTCTTAAAAACAATAGTTGTCATTGTATCCATCCCACAAACTGAAGCACAACATGTTCTGTGACAGCCATCAAATCGAAAATACTTAAACGGCAACCCATCCACAAGAGCTACCCAAGCTGGTTTTTGAACACCATGTTTTTTAACATTCTCATATAAATTAAAAAAAGACATAGCTCGATCCATTGCTCTCTTTATGTCATATCTGGGAAGTAAATACTCTTGAAAATAAAGACTGTCTTTCCAATTTGAATAATTGTTGAATTTCAAAAAATCAATATGCCATTTGTTAACTTCAATGAAGTTCTTGGCCAGAACTTCTTTAATTGGAAGCTCCACTTTATCAATACTATGTAATGCAAATTTTGGTATCGACAACTGAGCACCACTACGTGTCCAACCATTCTTTTTAGGGCCACCTGCGCACCAATCCACAAGATTCTCTTGGAATGATGTCTCCGCACGTTCTGGAAGAAAATGAATCATAAGTAAGGGTTGAAATCCATATCGTAGTTAAGGCACATTTTTCGACAACAATCATGAAGCTCTGGTTTGTCGCTACACCACTCCAACCCATTGTCTCCAATACAAATATCTGTATAAGGATTAAAGTCCTTAAGACATTGCCACCTTTTTTTGTAATTACGATGACCGTGCCATAAATGATTTATATTGGTGTCAAGATACCCAACACTTCCTCCAATGTAATCATTAAATGGCTTTCCCCATTCAAGATAATGCTTGATCATTTGAGGGTTTAATCGATTAAAGAACTCATCTTCCCATGCTCCCCAAATGCCAATGCAGAATGCTGTGTCAGAGCTTCCTGTTATCCAATAATCGTATACACCAAATTTTTCAATGACATCCCTCTGCACTCCCCAAGAAAAACCTGATGCAAATTTTGCACTAAGATCCAATATCCCTAGCTCCAAAGACCTGCGTACTACTCCAAGCCTTGTTTCTCCTAGAACATCACCTTTAGACATCATTTGAACTGTGCCATAAGTCTGAGCCACCTTGTAATCATCTAACAGATCATCCATCCTGTCGATCCAAGGATCATCAAACAATATATCAGCATCAATCCAAACAGCTTTATCAAATTTATCTGGCAACTTACGAATGGCCATGTTTACCAAAGTATATTGCTGCCAAATGACATCTTTGCAGCGAACCTTGATAATATTTTCGCCAGAAAGCGTAAAAGGTTCGTCCCCAAATGCAGCCTCAACAACATAAACCGGGACATCCAGACCTTCTCGGAATCTAAGATAATTCTTTAATTTTTGTTCATTCCCAGACGGGTTATAGTAATTAGTGACAACAGCAATCATAAAGGTATATAGTAACATGAGACTTGCAGTCATAATGGCGATTCACTACACCCATGGATGGACACAGAGATTGTGTAAATCATACATAGAACACATGGATCAGCCTCTCATTGTATTTGATAACAACCCTGTATCTGATCAATACATTAAGAATACCAGAGGACATCGTGGAGAAAGTGAAAGCTGGAATAAGATGTGCCAAGAAGAGTCCTCATATGTGCGAAACCTTGACAGAACAACCGTCATTGATGTTCCTCGGCCCACAGAAAGCACATACGAGTTGCCAACACATGGAGATGTGCTCGATTTCGCATTCCAATGGTGTTTAGAGCAAAAATACGATGCCATCATGCACATTGAGCCAGATTGCAACATTAAGAGCAACAAATGGTTCAATCAAATGGTTTCAAAAATTAAAGACAATTGGGCTGTTGGACAAGGCGTCATTCACAAAGAAGGCCCGTATGTAATGCCTCTCTGTCCGACACTATGGATGATACAAAAAACTCTTGACCTTGGAATCACTTTCAATAGACACAAGCCCGACATAAACACTGCTCAAAAGACATTACGTGAATGTGAACAACAAGGAAAATTAGGGTCCGTTCGTGCTGATGGTTTCATTCACTATGGAAACGGAACTAAAAAACAACCATTCCTCATGCCATGAGACGATGCCATTCTTTAAGAATCTTGTTTTTAGACCACATGTCATACTCCAAAGCATTTCCTGTATTGTGGAATGGTATGTTTAATGACTCACACTCCCCTCTAACACGACAGGCACACTCTTCATTAGACGCACAATAGACAGAAGAAATCGTGTTATACATCTCAGTGCGGTCACGAACCATGCCTCTGTATTCAACTTCAGGAATTTCAAGCAAGGGCTTGAAATGAAAATCAATGTAGTTTTGATCGGATTGTTTATACGGCCCATAAACCAACACTTTCTTAGCACCGTCTCTTAAAGCAAATTTAACAGCCTCATGAGTTTGCTTTCTTTCTGACACTGAGCCAATAACACCTGCCACTCCTTTTGGTCCTTCGTGTAAACCTTGTTCAAAAATATTTGGAATAACTACACCATCAACTCCATGCCATTCCTGTTGCGAACGACTTACAAATCGAATGGCATCATACCCGCTTACATCTCTTTCGTTGAGATTAAAGTAAGACTTTTCATGACATGAGAGAACAATCTTCTTTACATTTGGCCTCTTTGGAAGTTCAATAAGATGCTGTATTATGTAATCAGAAGGGTGAAGCTCCAATTCATTTATGTTCTTAAAGAGGCTTGACTGCGGCCAGTTATAGGGACCATACATGAAACACTCATGGCCCTGTGCAGAGAAAGCTTCGCAGAGTTCCATCAATGATATCGTCGATCCTCCAAAGCCGCTGTAGGATGTAACTATTTTGATTTTCTTAGGCATCAATAACATGGGTAATATTTCTGCACTGATGGATTTGGTGGACTTTTCGTAGGTCTCCAGTTTGGAACTTCTTTTTCAATTCTCCTATTTGACCAAGGATCAATTATGTCATGTATTCTTTGTGCAATAAATTTGTTTCCTTCCATGTTTGGATGTGACAAATCATGCAGATAATCTCTTTCCAAGAAGTTGTCCAACGTAAATTCTTTGCCGGATAAATGCGATATACCTAGAGAGTCGCATTTTGATTGCAACCTCTTTAGGTACTCGCAATTCAATTTTAACAAAAGAGCATAGCTTGTTGCTTCATACATTAAAACTATCAAACGAACATTATCTTGTTTGAGTTTGCTGTGAAAAACATCGAACCTTTTCAGTTCTCTTTTCATCATTTCTTCAGATTGTTTTTCAAATTTTTTCCTGCCAACTTCTTGCATACAAAGTCGAGCACCATTGTTATATGTGAAATGAATAGGATGATTAGATTGCAAGCCGGGGAAAGGTTGTCTAAAAAATTGAGGCACTTGTAAGACACACACAGATGGGCTCTTCCCCATAAACACATCATACCACATCAAATTAAGTTTAAGACCGTAATTTATTCTTCCCATGTTTAAGGATTGATATTTTTCGCCAAGCATAGATTCTAACTGACACGGCCAAGTGTGTTCTTCTTCAACTAATCCATAAGTGTGCGAACAGCCCAAACACGCAATTATTTTCCTAGATGGATCTGGGCGAACATTTCCTCGGTTTCCAAATTTATTTATTTCAATTCCCTTAGTAGGGAATTGACTATAGAAAATCATATTATCCTCCTAACATTGGCAGTTCCCCAATCTTTGTCTCTATTGACATCAATCATGCCCCGTGACAGTTTTCTTAAAGTCAATTCTTCATTCATAATCCTTGTTTTGTTCCAATCTTTTTCTTTGATGTACTTTACTTTATTCATATCAGGTGTTGTTTTTCTATCCCAGTTGAATTCTTTTTCATACCTGACCATTTGAAATCGAGCCATCATTGCACGAAATACAAAATTTACATCATCGTGGCTAAACCCATTGTCAAGATCCTCATCGAAGCCACGCAAATACTCAATGTCTTTCTTGTATAAACAAAACCTTCCACGCAATTTGAGTCTGCCGCTGCCATATTTTAAGAAGTCTTCAGCACAAATCAGTATCTTCTCGTCGGCTACAGCAGCGCACTCATTGAGTCGTCTTAAAAACCCCTTGTGTATAATATTGTCTGTATCCACATTGGTCACAAGTTCCCCTGTGGCCAATTGGAAGGACAAATTGCGAGAGTGATTTGGCTGAAAGTAATCAGAGCACTCTGTCCTGTAGACCTTTAATCTGCCACTCTTGATGTGTCGCATCATTCTCTTTCTAATCCAGCCCTCCACATCTTCAGTAGAGTTGTAATCAAGAACAATAAATTCTGCATTATCGTACTCTTCATTGTCTTCAATGTTTCTGGGGAGAGTGTTTTTAAGATCAGAGAGACGGTTCATGCAAGTTGTGACAACAGAAATAAACTTTTCTTGTCTTGGGCAATTAGTTGGACCGGGAATACTGAGTGCTCGAAATTTAGGTTGATTTCTAAAAACATTCATGAAGTTTTCTGGCGTATAAAATAACAATTTTTAAGCTCCTCATATAAACTTCCGGGGTATTGATCATCTTTATTTAGACCTTTTCTTCTCCACATTTCTTGCCACATATGCACAGCACAAGTGCTTTCAAAAAACTTCCAATTATAGATTGGCGGTTCTTTTCTCGCATTAAACCAATTGACGGGGCAAAATACATTATAAGCAACAATATACTCTTCAAGTTCGCACTTAAATACAGATTCAGATAAGAGTTTTGGTCCTATAGTTCCCCATCCAACGGTGCCTCTGTCAACAGATAAAGATTTTTCATAACACATATTCATTATGTCACTATGTTGAGGAACTTTAATTACACAAGTTGTTGGTGTAGAAGAGCCAGTTTTGGAAATTTCTGAGGCAAAAATATACGGATCATCAAACTCAAAAGGTTTCAAAGCAACAACATCTGTATCACACCACCAGCCGCCTCGTTCCTTCAGTAATCTGTACCGAAACAAGTTGGAAAAAGCCGATACACTTCCCCCGCCTTCGCTTTTTGGGCCAGAATAGCTGAATATCTCGGATTCCGGCAGAATGTCGTTCCCATCCTCGATTATAACGCCATCAGGAGCTTCCAGAGGCCCGTATGTCCATAAATGGTATTCGTGGCCGTTCTGGAGATGGGACTCAATACAGAGCCTCTCCATCGTGCTGAGAGGCTCTCCTACCCATAAGCTGTTAATTTCGACCATTCTGTAAATCTCCTTGCAAAATTTGTATCGCAATAATATTATATTGAGACGAGCAAATATTCCTCGGGGTTAGACTTAGCCCCAAAGCAATTTTGCACAGCCCTATTGAGGATGCGGGTTGAAGGATAAGTTTCAATGCCAAAAGGCCGATATATAGATTGGAAACCATGGGATCACACCCTTGGTAAGACCCCAGATCCCGATATTGCTAGAAAAATCGGTTGCAGCGATGGCGCTGTAAGATGTCGGCGTGCCAAACTAGGCATCAAACCCTTCTTTTATCCCGTCTGGTCACAAAAAGACGAGGATCTCCTTTCTCAATGCAAACAAAAATGCGTGGTCTGTAATCTAATTAAAGACCTCAATGATAAAAACTTCTCAAAACACCCAACATCAAAGGATGGACGAAGAAACCGGTGTTGCCGATATTGTGACCTCAAACGTCAAAGAGAATTTCGTAGAAACAGAAAAAGATTGATTGTGAACAAGGCAGGAGGAAAATGCCAAAACTGTGAACATTCAGAATATCTTTCCTGCCTGCAATTTCATCATGTAGAAGGGCCAAAATTATTCAACCCTTCTGGTGCTGTGTGCGGTAGCAAGAAACAGCTTCAAGTCATATTTGAAGAAATAAAGAAATGCTGCTTGCTCTGCTCAAATTGTCATGATGCTTATCATGGTGGAGAACTAGAATTGAAATTTAAGAAACAATCCACTGGGTGGACTGTTTCTAATCCTCGGAGGTCGGCTCACCTCCAAAATTGCCCGACAGAGGATAAGGGTTTAACCAATGAGCTTTCCGTTTAGGAGAAAAGATGATGACTTACAGCAACAAATTTGTTATGTGTGTCCTAGTTAATGGACGACCTCAAAAGGAACTGGCCAACGGCCAAGTCTCTCTCCCTTTTGGAAGCGAATATGCTCTTCGCTTTAGAAACAAAAATGATCGCCGAGCCGTAGTAGAAATATGGGTCGATGGCGAGAATGTCTCTGGGAGCGGCTACGTTGTGAATGCCCACAGTTATGTGGATATCCAACGACATCACGACATCGACCGATCCTTTAAGTTCGTGTCGCTGGACAGTGAAGATGCTGTAGATCATGGCAAGAATGGCCCGAACCACGATAAGGTGAAAGGCACAATCGAAGCCAAGTTCCGTCTGGAAACCGAGACTCCTCCAGTGATTTACCGTGATGTTCACCACGACCATCACCATCATCACGATCACTACCATCCACGACCAAGACCGTATCCGCCAACGCCAATCTGGTTGACCAGCAGTAATGATAACAGTGGCCAACCAACTTACGGAGGAGGAGGAGGAGGAGGAGGAGGAGGAGGAGTCACCATCTCAAAGAGCGGTGTTGTCAGAAGCGGTGGTGCCAGAGGGATGAGTTGCGACGATCCCGGTATGACTATGGACTCCATGCCAGCAGACGGACAGGTCATGAACTTCATGGATTCAGAGCCAGAGCGTTCTGCCACTCTGAATTTTGATGACGATGTTGCAACATTTAAGAGAATCTCATCTCCAACGGAGAAAGAACTTAAAGACGGTTGTACTGTCGAAGGCCATTCAACCGGCCAGAGATTTCGTCAGATTCATATCGACCTTGAAGATGCTGAAACTTGCTTGAAACTATTCTTGGTAGGATTCGAAGAGCAAGAAGTTGTAGCGACAGCCAAGAAGAAGAAGAAGAAGAAGAAACGTAAAACTGTCAAAGACGACAAGATTACCGATCTTGAAAGAGAAAACCTACGGCTGCAACAAGAGCTTGAGAATCTTCAATCCGAAGAAGAAGAAGAAGAAGAAGAAGAAGAAGAAGAAGAAGCTGACGCCGCCGAAGAGGAAGCTCTGGCTGAAAACCAAAGGCTCAAAGATGAGCTTGCGGCGAAGAAGAAAAAGAAAAAGGTCAAGGGTCAAGCTAAGAAAACGACCCGAACAAAAAAGACTACCACACGCACAGGTAGGTAATTTTTGACAAAAACAAAGCCCTCGCAAGAAGTTCTTGCGAGGGCTTTTTCGTTGATCAAAGCTCGAAGCTCTGTCCTTTTTCCACAAATCCTCGGAAGCCATCGGCCACTGGGTCTTGAGGAGGATTTGGGCCGTAGTGATACAGCCACATCTTGGCCTTCTGATGATCTGGCAGCGTCTTCAGATCGGCTTTATTTGTTCCAATTTGGGCAACAAGGTGGTCTATTCAAGCAGTGATGAAAAGATTCACTTGCTAACCATCGACAATCTCCAAGCTCAGTATGCAGTATTCTTTGTCAAGAACTGCTGATGAGAAGGCACAAGGAGTAGTTGAAGATGTGATATAAGTGACTCTCACATCCAACTCATCTCCTGTGTACTTGCCTTCAAATGGGTCGTACCTCTGAAGAGTAATGATGTCACCAATCTCAAAATGCCTGTCGGTGTCATATCTCAGGTCGTGTTTCTTAGCGCCATTGGCAATGGCATCATAGAACGGCGTCCAACTTTTGCATTTATGTGTTTGCATCCCTGCTCCTCATTCCCAAAATTTTTCCCAATCGGCTTCGTACATTTCTTTCAGAGCCTCTTTGTATCGCTCTGTTTTGATTTTCACCATCCAAAGATCATGTCCTTTTTCACCCTTGCAGATAACACCTTCTGGTGTTTCTGAGCGAATGTCGTACTTGGATTCAATCTCCATTGTCTCTTTTTTGACAGATTCTACAAGAGCAGTCCCAAAGTTCCCATGGCAAAGAAGTTCTGCAACTTTAAGATGACCGAACATATCCAAGAATTCTTTTGGTCCTAAAAGACCTTTCTTAATTGGATTCACATCAAACAGAACAATATCATGAGGATCATCTGGCTTATGTGCTCCCGAAAAAGATTTGGCACCAAACCATTCTGCAAACACGATCACGCTATCCACTCCTCTGAAATGCTTTTCAGATTTGAAAATCTTCGGTAGATCGTCTCCGTATTTCTCCAAGAATGCCGGGATCGATGCACCAAAGATTGGATGTGTGTGGTCCATCATGCACTTGCGAGTGCCGAATTTATACCATCCCCGCTTCTTCGACCATTCAAATCGAAGATTACTGCCATCGTATTTAACGAAGGTGTAACAGGGCTTGTGGTGGCCCTTGGAAGGACCGTCTATTGACCAATAGGTTTTCATTTTCTTCTCGTTTTCAAGGAGTCTTATTTATCAAGACAAGTTTATTTTCAAAAGGTTCGTAATCATTTTTGTTTTTATGACTCGATTTACAAAAATCAATTTTTGTACTCTTAATAGTACATGGAAGCACATAAAGTAAATTACATGATGGCAACATGGAGTGGCTCCAGATTTTTGCGAAAAGTCAATCACCATTGCTTAGACAAGCATCTCAAGCATCTCAATTCAATAAGTCATAGCTTATCACAAATCACCATTGGTTATCCAGAGAATTTAGATGAATCTGAAGAGCACAAAAAGTTCATGTCATCTTTGAAAGAGCTAAACGACGGCACGCCAATTGTCGTAATGCCAATGATTAACAAAGGTCTTTCTTATGGTCAATGGGCTAGAATGTTTTCTGCCTGTCAAGGATTTGATTACCACATATTCATCGAAGATGATTATATTCCTGTAATTGACGGATTTGATGAAATTCTTATTGACATGTTTGAGTCAGAAGATTGTGGATTCTTATGTGGTCTTTATGCAAGTCTTGGAGATCAGTTTGGACATGGCACTTGCCAGAACGCTCATTCAGCAATATCCAATGGAATAAGTTCAACCAAAATATTAGAATCTATCTGCAATAACACCGGTCTACATTCCAATGATTTAGATGTCAGACAGCAAGTTAGGTTCTCTGAAAAATTCTCAGAGAACGATCTTGTAATCAAAGATTATATTTCCCGATACAGATGTCTTTACTGGCCTCACAAAGATTCATTTAGAATGTATTGGGATGGAAAACATAATGACGATATCATTGTTCCGATACAATTTTTGGAAGAGGGGGAAGACTGGGAATTTGAAAAATACGTCCGTAAAAATGGTGTAATGAAAAAACAAAAGCCAAAATCTGCTTCCCGGCCACCCAGAACTGTTTCTGCGCAGGCCAGCCGAGCGGATTTGCAACGTGCCGTGCTGGAGCAACGCCGGGCAGGACAACGACGTGGCCTTTAAGTGACACAGGTTTTACTAATTTCGTTGCCATCTTCATCCATCCTAATTACGGCAACTTCACTTTTACTCTCTACCCAGCACTTTGCGCCACACGATAACGGCTTATGAGGCCGGTAGATCACACGAGCAACTTCGTTGCCTTGCTTATCGTAGATGGCAACCTCGTGTCCATAATCATTGCTCTTCGTTGTCTTGCAAGTGACTACGGGTTCAAATTCGTCGTTCTTTTTGTTACTACGAATTTTGTGTTGGTTGATATGTATTCTTTTAATCTTGCCCATTTAACAACTGTTTCCTTACTTGCCCATTTAACAACTGTTTCCTTACTTCAGGCCATCCGGGGAATCCACCAAGATTTCGATCATCGATGTAGACATCTCCATATGCCTTTCTTCTTAAACATCCCTCTTCTTGGCGAAATTCAAATTCAACTGGTGTTTCATTAACACCATCAAACTCTATACCATGTTCTTCGCAGAAGTCAACAGCATCTTTAAGGAACTGTCGGCTAATCTTGTGTCCGTCGTCTTCTCGACAAGTCCATAGGACCAACACCCAGCCTGCTTCTTTAAGTTCCTTCATGACTTCAAATGCACCCGGCATTGGTTCGCCAATATCAGGGAATCGGTGTTGTACGATTGTTCCATCAAAATCAATTACTGCTATTCGTCTTCTCATACCATGCTTCCCTTATTGTACCATTAAGTAATGTTTCAAAATTTACTATTCGCCATTCGCCATATACCATAAATTTATCGAAAGAGACTTCATTCAAGTCAAACTCTCTGTACATCGCAATCCATGGTTTCCGATTTCTCTTCCATAAGATGATCGGCTTGCGTCCACAATAGTCTGCATCCTTTGTCACTTGTTGAATGAACTCATCCAGTCGTGACATGCCTTCATCGCCGTTGAGGATATTTTCCAAGTGCATATCACTTTCATATCCGCCTTTGCATTCAATGACCCACTTGAATCCATCTGGCACACAGATGTCTCCAGAAAAAACTTGCTTCGCTGTCTCTGACAAATTGGCTTGAGACCATCTGTTTCCTGACCCAACTGATCGAGTAAAATCAACACCGAAATGTTTAGTCAAAAGTTTGCATAAAGAAAGCTCTGTTCTATTTCCTTTAGCTTTTCCCTTAACCCTCTTCTTATCAGATTTTGTATTTTCTAACAAGTCCTCAACAACTAATCCTTCTAAATCCATAAATATCTCCTTTGGCAAGTAAACTTTAGATAAAATTATTCTTGCCAAACTATATAAGTAAGATGGAGAGTAAAATGAAAGAAGATCCGAAATTAAAGAGAAATAGAATAAAGAATGGTCTTTGTTACAGGTGTGCCGAGCCTGCTTTTGGGAAAACACTTTGTCCCGTGTGTAGTGAAAAACAAAAAGTCAAAGATCGGGAAAAAAGAAAGATAAGAAAATTTCAAGGCTTATGTTTAATGTGCGGCAACAAACTTAAAGAGAGTGATTCTAAAACATGCTCTTCATGTCTTCATAAAAAAAGAAAAAGAGAAGCTCAAAGAAAAATAGATGGACTTTGTTCAAAATGCGGAAAAGACAAATCTTCATGTGGAATTTTATGTGAAATATGTTACTTCAAAACTGTGTCTAATCGACATTTCAAAACATGCAAAAGATGGGAAGAAATAAAAAACCTATTAGAAGAACAAAACATGAAATGCCCTTATAGCAATAGAGAGCTTGTTGCTGGAGTCAATATATCTCTTGATCATAAAATTCCAAAATCAAAAGGGGGAACGGATAACATAGACAACTTACAATGGGTGTTTTTGCCAATCAACACAATGAAGTTAGATATGTTGGAATGTGAATTTGTTCAATTGATAAATGAAATTTCTGTCAACTGTTCTCCTTAGTGTCCAACCAAGCGAAGCGTCCCTTCAAGGTCCGTTTTTGTTTGGTTAAGCGATTCCACAAGTTCTAGGTATTCGTTAGGACTCATCGAGCCTTCCATAACAGAGTTACTTGCGGCAATCTCTACACTATTTGTGAGATCAATTATTCCTTTACAGATAGATTCGTGCTCTGTGCCACCCGCATTAAACAAATTTTGCGGATATTGCGGAGAATCATCGTAGTTATCAGGATCATAATCTGGATTAGGTTCCCAATTTCGATTTTTCTTATGTTGTTGAGGAAAGCCACCATGGTTTACTTGATCAAGCACATTTAACGGCTTGTTCTTAAACTTGACTTTTTCATTTTCATCAAGTTGAGAAATCACAGACAACTCTTGCTCTGGTCCTTTAATTGCCTGAAGTTCTCCTGCATCCCAATCGTCTCCTTGCTTGGAGACATTCATGGGAAATCGATACCACTCACTGTTTCTTGTAACACTGCGATGTTGTTTATCTGTTTTGAAAAACCAGACCTCTTCAGTTGGTATTTCAATCAATTTCTCAGAACCAGAACAAACTCTCTTTAAGTTATCCGAACTAGCAACTGCTCGATACCAAATTTCAGGAGATGAGAAAAATACAACTTGACCCAAAACATCTCTTAAATCTGCAATCCACAGCGGTCTCTTTTCATTCCTGAACAAAAACATATAACGTGTGTCTTCGTCGATTCTCTCTCCAAATGAAACCGCCATTGCACCCTTGGAGATAACTGACCAGATATCTTGTATGCCATTCATTCTTTCTGCAATGTCAGAACAAACAGATTCTCCATTTTTGATTTCAGATGGGGGATTCTCAATTCCATGCTCATACATTCTCAACAAAACTTCTGAATCGGTCTGGGATCGAATCTGATATCGTTTCTTTAAGAAATTTGCCTCTTGCAAAGTTCCATTGTGTATCATCCCAATCCTTTTATCTTCGCTTACGAAAGGATGATTATTGCTATTTGTGCTGGCATGGCCACCACCTTTGGATGTAGCTCTTGCATGAACCAACATCATATCTGTCTTTACTTTACGGAGCTTTTTCCAAAATGACTTTTTAATGAACTCACTAGATTTGATAGGTTCTTTATGATAAACGACCCGGCCTTTATTGCCAGATTCCGTCGCCCATACGCCAGCAGCATCAGTTCCTCGTAATTCAAGATAATCAAATAAGGCTGTTATTAACTCGTAAGTGAGCTTTGGTTTTTTGGATTGACCAATATAGCCAGCTATTCCACAGATAATACACCTCTCTGTCTTATGTTTAATTTTCTCATTCTATTTTTGATGGAAGCAGCTTTCCTTCCAAGATTTATTGCAATTTCTCTTCTTGTCATTGTGCAATAATTTTCCATAATAAACTGGTCTTCTTCCAAAGAAAAATGACCAGTTTTATCTGGCACCCAATCTACAAGAAGATCCATTAAATCTTTCTTTCTTTCAAAAAAGAAAGAACCATTTTTGTACAAATTATCTCTAAAATTTCTTAAAGATAATTTTTCTTCTATTATCCAATTACAATTTGGCTTGCCTTGTTGAATGTAGCCCAAAGAAGTTACTTCTTTCAGCTTTTCAAGAAATTCTCTTGAATTACAAGTTGTAGAAACACAACAATCGTTGACAGTTCCGTCTCCGTCAAAATAACCACGAATGAAATCCCAAAGATAAGTTTTTGTAAGTTGCTTTGGCACAACTTCTTTCCCAGTTTTAGCTGGAATCACACCAAATTTCATTAAGTCATTTTTTAGTTCTTTTGATGATGGATACCATCTAACTTCTGTTCCTCTTTTGGTGTATTTCAATTCATAATCTGGAGTTATTTGTTCACAGATAAATTCAAGTATTGAAATATCTTTAGGGGCGACCTCAATCTTAACATAATATCCATCATTTCTCAAACATCCATCTGCCACAATAAAACCCAACACATAGGCCATATCATGTGACCACCTCTTAAAGTAATCTTCTTTGACGATGTAATTTTTGTATTTTCTTTTCATATAACCTATTCTCCACACATCTTAAACTATAAGATAGTGTTTGTCAATTAGAAAATCGTGTTTGTCAATTAGAAAATCTCATCAAGACACATAAATAAAGCATCATGAAAACAAATTTCTTAGAATGGATTGTTCAGCGTGAAGAGCTTAAAGAAGCTGCTAAGCACGCCTACCAACGTGGCACAGTGTCTCCCGCTGATCCAAGACAAGGCGATATCGTCATTACCAACGCCAAAAGTTTCATGTCCACCTTGATTACCAAAGCGAGGGGCAAACTAAAGAATGATGGGAAATCATCCCTTGGTCGTCAAGGTGTGTCCAAGTCATCTATTGTGGGCATGGACAGAAACGGAATGCCAGTAGTCCAGTCTACATCCTTTGAGCGAGGAGCAAAGACGATTGACCCCAAGCATCTACTTGACGTAACTCACGCCTTTGATGATGGAAACACTTTGGTTAAAGAACTAGAAACTCGACAAGGAGTTTTTGTCTACAACCATCCGAGATCAAAGAAGTATACATCTCATACTGAAGTTCAAGCAATGTGGGAGAGATGGTGGGAACAAACCGCTCGACCACAGGCAGCAGAGACAGGCGAGGATCTCCAGACAACCGCCGTCCGATCTCAATTATTCGGCGATGACCAATACGCCAAAGATCAGCAGAATCAAATGGCGACCGAGCACAAGCACAAGCAGGCCCGTGAAGTGCTAGAGATGATCAAAGGTTTGATGTCTGGAAAAGCAGTTGGCGGAATGGGATATGATCAAGTCCTTCAACTCATGAAAAACATGGTGTCTGAACCAGAAGATGTCCAATGGCTCCGCAGAAATGACTACGGAGATATTGTTGATATATTGCATGACACAGGATTGAGTGCGCAAATTGCTGGTGAAGAGAACGGCCCACCAGTTCATGATCTGAATCCTCAAGATTCATCGCAACAACAGGGTGACTTTGACAAGCTGTTCAATCAACCTCAACCGGGCGGAAGTCCTGCTGTTGATCCAGCGGTATCTCAAGCAGCCGGTCAGCATACAGGTCAGCATCAACAACAACCAGCGTCAGATGATGACGAATTCTGGCAACGGATGAGACAACAAAATGCTTGCTATGATCCCAGCATCACCAGTAAGACACGTCATTGGAAAAGGCACAATGACACAAAGACCTACGCTTACTTCGCCGACTAATTACATCGGGGCAGGAGCGGGCGGTTGCATTCCAGCTTGAGGCGAACCCATTGCATTCGGATCAGGTGCGGGCATTGCGTTCGGGTCAAGAGGCTGTTGCTCTGGCTCTGGAGGTGGTCCATCACCAGTAAGTTCAAAGTCATCTTGAGATACTGGCTCGCCTTCCATTTCAGGAGCTTCAGGAGCTTGCAGATCGTTGACTTTAACTCCGAGCTTTCCTGACAAGTCTTGAATTGCTTGAGTGGCAGCAGGCAAAACTTCTTTTAGATCGCCTTTGTCATCAATTGTTTTTTGAATAGCCACAGCAATTTTTTGAAGTTCTTCTAAATGCTTGTGATTACGAGCGGCCCATTGGCCATGAAGAATTTTACGAATATGATTGACAATTTCTTCTCCCAGTCTAGTGAGATGACGTGCTCCAACATTCTCCATATCATTTTGGAGATCCTGCATAGTTGTAAGAACATCACCGACTTTGTGGCCGAGATAAGCTCGATTTTCATTAAGTAAGAATATTTTGAAACCTTCCATTACTCTATATTTAGCCTTTCGTTGTTATAACTATAAAAGGTTTTAGCTAAAAACTGATGCTTATACCCTACATATTTCCATGGCTTACAAAAACAAAGAAGAACAAAGCGAGTATATGAAAAGTTGGTATGCGAAAAACAAAGAACGTCAAAGAGATACTGTTCGCAAAAGACGACAGGAAACCTCAAAATGGTTCGTGGAATACAAGAGAAGTCTAAAGTGTGAAGAATGTGGCGAGAATCACCCCGCATGTTTGGACTTTCATCACTTAGATCGTGATCTAAAAGAGGGCAATATTGAAGCAATGATTTGGCAGGGCTACAAGAAAGAGTCAATCTTAGAAGAGATGTCAAAATGCAAAGTGTTGTGCGCAAACTGTCACAGAAAAGTACACTGGACGAAAGACTAAGACTCATTTTTACCCAACCTTTCGACAGCAGCTTTCATCAATCCATCAAATAAAGGAGCAGGTTCTCCCAGTCTACTTTTGAATTCTGGATGTGCTTGTGTGCCGATAAAAAAGGGATGAATTTCTTGATCTAACTCCATGATTTCCACAAGATTGCTTTGAGGATTTCTTCCAGACACCTTAAATCCTTTATTTTCCAAAGCATTTAGATACTCATCATTAACTTCATAACGATGTCTGTGCCTCTCGCTAATTGTCTTTTTGCCATAAAGACTTTTTGCCAAGGAGTCTTTTGCTAACCTGCAATCATACGCTCCCAGACGCATTGTGCCACTTTTCTTTAAGCCTTCACTCTGGCCTTCAACGAAATGAACAACTGGGGTGTAATCTCCAGTGCCATATCCCTTCTTTTCAAATTCTTGGCTATCGGCATCTGCAATGCCAGCTACATGTTGTGCAAATTCGATCACAGCACACTGCAAGCCTAAACAAATTCCCAAGAAAGGAATTTTCTTCTCCCGGCAGTGTCTAATGGCCCTAATCTTGCCCAAAACGGCCCTAGAATCAAAACCTCCCGGAACAATGACTCCATGGACATCTTCAAAATGTCGCCACACAGAACGCATGTCAGAACCTTCCTCAAGCTCTTCTGCATTTATCCATTTAACAGTGTGTTTTACGTTGTTATTAACAGACGCATGTGTAAGAGCTTCCTTCAAAGAAAGATAAGCTTCATCACAGTTATCATATTTCCCAACAACGCCAATATTGACATGTGGCAAATCAGTTCCGTTTGCAAATTTTTCTACCAAATCACGATAAGCTTTAATTCGAACACCACGTCGTGGCATGTGGAAAAAGTCAGCCACTAGATCGTCTACATGACGTT
>Ga0209402_10000410_pt1 | contig 52796 bp, 47 predicted proteins | sample ArcticOcean_MG_C_3_FD_187437 | JGI IMG/M metagenome (GOLD analysis project Ga0209402, IMG submission 187437) | Marine microbial communities from western Arctic Ocean - ArcticOcean_MG_CB8_126 (SPAdes) (version 2) | ecosystem: Environmental > Aquatic > Marine > Oceanic | place: Arctic Ocean... | reverse complement strand
AACAAAGCAAACAGCAAACTAGCACATGTGATTAAACCTACAGCACTGTAAAGGATAAGTTTAACTTGTAAAGACATTTTGATACGCCTATTAAACAAAGAAAGAATGACTGCTGCAGAACCAACACTACCGGCGAAAACTAGCAAGCCCATTGTTATTAAAACTTCAGGTTTGCTAGCGAAAAGCAACATATCGTGACCTGTAATGTTAAAACCAGCACAATTGAAAGCAGAAACTGCATGGAAAACCGCCCACCAAATAGCACGATTAAAAGGCATTCCATGTACTACAGAAAACACAAAAAGAAGAACAAGGGTACCTAAAACTTGAACCCCTAACGCGTAAATAGCAAGGCTACGCATAAACCGTAATCCCTCACCAAGTGAAGGAGCTCCATAATAAAGACGCATTAAATGGCGATCACGTATTCCAAAAGAACGACCGAATATCCATAGCACTAGGCCAATCCCTATCATGTACCCAAGTCCACCAACAAGAACTAACAATAGAATTACAACTTCCCCAAAGAAACTCCAATGGGTTTGCGTATCTACTACCACCAAACCTGTAACACATATAGCAGAGACAGCTGTGAAAAATGCATCGAAAACGTTTGTTCCTTCACCAGAAGAACTAGCCAATGGAATACTCAAAAGAATTGTCCCAAGTACTAAAAAACCACCAAATCCTAAGCCAACGCGCAGAAAATTATTAAAAACGCGGCGCTTCTCTGGTGATTCCAGTTGAATAGTCTGCGTCCCCATTAAACGTCTTCGGAAACTACGGGAGACCATTTCTCAATTCCTCAGCTATAGCGTACTTCTTATACTCGCTAACTGCGCCACCTAAAATGACAATGATTCAATCAGTCTCTTCTATCGAACTAACTCCACCACCATCAGCACCAACACTGTTTTCACCACCAGCTCCTTGTGAAGTTTCAGAATCGTCAGGAGATTGTGTGTTCGCTACGGCAGCAGCTACTGCACCAGCACGCTCAATAACCGCCTCGGCAGCCTCAATAATATTTTCATCATCATTTACAACTTCAGAAACAGCTGTCACTGACTGCTCGGCTAGTGAGCGCACACGAGCTTGTTCAACTTGAGTAAGAGGCTGATCTTTCACTGTATCAACAAGCTTATCAAGATCCTTCTTTAAATCTTCAAAGTGACTTTCTGAAAGCTCACCGCCTGCCTGCTTATCAGTAAATATGTCAATTCTGGCCTGTACCTGTTCAAGCTGAATACGCACCTCCGCCGTTGCAGAACTATCACTAGTAAGGGGGACTAGAATCACGAGAGCTACGATTGCTGCTGCTGCAACAGACAATGTAGCAACAAGAGCAGGTTTCATACGAACCGGTTTCAGAATTTCTAGACTAGACTTTCCTGTGGTCAAAAAACGAGCACGTAGATCATTCTCAAACGCAGGACGTGGGGTATAATCACTTACAACAAAATCAATCACCTGACTTGCTTTCAACAGAGGCTCTAATATCTTGGCCTCTTTACGAGGAAACTGCCTTACTACTTCCTCTAATGTCAAACCTTTATGTAACAACTCAATCCCATCAGCAAGAAGTAAAGCTTCCTGTTCAGGAACAACATCACGTCGAAAAACAAAATGGAAAATTGAACTGGCGTATGAAAAGAACATTATAAATTTACCATCTCACGCAATCGAACAATTGCCTTGTGCTGAAGGACCTTAACGTTATTTTCAGTCTTTCCGAGTACTCTAGCTGTTTCTGCAACTGTAAGGTCTGCACCAAATCGGAGAGCAATGACATCACGCTGTGCTTCCGGCAAATTTGCAGAAGCTGCACGTATATACTCAAACGCCTCTTCCTTTTCAAGGTCTCCAACGTGATCACTTTTTGCATCAGGAATACTATCGAACAAAGGTTCCTTTTGAAGCTGTCTAGCTGAACGCCGAATATGGTTAACAACTTCATTACGCGCAATACGAAAGATCCATGCACCAAATGGAGCACCTTCCCAACGAAAGCGATCAATACTGCTAACAACGCGCATAAAAATTTCATTGACGATATCTTCTGCATCTTCTTGCCGAAACACACGAACTGAAACAAATCGATGAACACGGGGGAAATAGTACTCGTACAGCATCCCCAGCGCATCAGCATCACCTTTTTGGGCAGACTCGACTACAACTCGCTCATCAAATTGCGGACTCAGCTCTTCATCCAACGAAGGGGACACACCTTGCTCCAGCAGGCTTATTTAACTTCGACGCTACTCCTTTAATTGCTTTCCGGCTATCTACTACATAACCGCTCAATAAGAAGAACGTAACAAGTTACAAAGAGTTAATGATGTAAGATTATGTAAATATGAATAGCTACTAAGATGACCAATTATAATCATTTCAACAAAATCGATAAGTTTTAACTTCTCAACGCAATAAGATGTAAAATAGTTACCCGAGATGATCAAATCTAGGACAAAATTACCCAAGTTCATTTTTGTAACGGGCGGTGTCGTCAGTTCCGTTGGCAAAGGGATAACTACAGCGAGCATAGGACGTATTTTAAAAGCACGTAATATTGCTGTCACAATTCAAAAGCTGGATCCTTATCTGAACGTTGATCCTGGAACAATGTCACCGTATCAACACGGTGAAGTATTTGTAACGACAGATGGCGCAGAAACCGATCTCGATCTCGGCCATTATGAGCGCTTCATCGATCACGATTTAACTGCAACCTCATCGGTCACAAGCGGACAAATCTATTTATCTGTATTAGAACGCGAACGTAGGGGAGATTATTTAGGCGGGACAATTCAAGCTGTTCCACATTTAACCAATGAAATTAAGCAACGTATCCGTCAAGCGGCAGAACAAAGTGATTCTGCTGTCATTATCTGTGAAGTAGGAGGCACTGTAGGAGATATTGAAGGTCAAACATTTATTGAGGCAATCCGGCAACTTCGCCATGAACAACCGAGTAACTTTTTAAATGTACATGTAACTTTTCTTCCGTATATCGGTGCTACTGGTGAGTTAAAAACAAAACCGACACAACACTCAGTCCGTGAACTTCGCTCACTAGGCATACAGCCTGATGTGATCATCGCTCGCACAGACTATGATGTTTCACGCGACATATTAGATAAAATTGCTGATTTTTGTGATGTTGATCGCCAAGCAGTCATACCCCTTGAAACAGCACCATCAATTTATGACGTACCCAGCTTGCTTGAAGAACGTGGCCTAGGAGACTACATCACAGAGAGGATTGGTTTTGGAATAATCCCGAACAATTTAGGCGAGTGGCAAAAAGTTGTATCACGCCAAAATGCATCAAAGGCAACTCTTTCACTATCAATTGTCGGAAAATATGTCGAGTTACAAGATGCCTACCTTTCTGTAAAAGAAGCTCTCACACATGCAAGTGTTCACCAGGATGTCAAAATAGATATCCAGTGGGTACAAGCAGAAAGGCTGGAATCAGAATCAGCAGCTACTATCTTAAATAATTGTGATGGGCTTATTATTCCCGGTGGTTTCGGAGAACGTGGCTGGGAAGGAAAGATTCAAGCCTTACAGTACGCCAGAGAAAAGAAAATTCCTACCTTAGGTCTCTGTCTGGGACTACAGGCCATGGTTACTGAATTTGCTCGTAATGTATGTGGTTTCAAAGAAGCCAACTCAACAGAATTTTCACCAGACTCTCCCTACCCTGTTATTAGTTTATTAGAAGAACAAAAAGGTATTTCTGCAAAGGGAGGCACAATGCGATTAGGTGCTTATCCTTGCGAGTTAATCGCTGACTCTCAAGCAAGCATGGCTTATGGTACAGCGACAATTCAAGAACGACATAGGCACAGGTGGGAAGTGAACTTAGAATATCGTGAACAGCTTGAAGCTAATGGCTTATTAATAAGTGGTGTATCACCAGATGGAGTATTAGCAGAAATCGTTGAAGTTAAAGACCATCCTTTTTTCTTAGGCACACAATTTCATCCCGAATTACAAAGTCGCCCTAATCGGCCTCATCCTCTTTTTAGTGCTTTCATTAGGGCCACTTATGTTCTAACTAAATCAACTAAACGCACATCCGAAACTGCTACACAGTGATAAAAAGATAAAGATACTGACCTCGTGGATATTTGGCGCATCATACATTTACTTTGCATCGTCTGGCTAAGTGCAGGCCTAGGCTCTACCATACCGCTCATCATACGAGCATGGCTTACTAATGATGTACAAAACCAAATGTATTGCTTGGCAGAAGCAGCACAAAACGAAACACGAATTCTCCTACCAGGAGCAATGGCTACAGGAATTTCAGGGTTTTTTTGGGGGATTGCTGCTGAATATCACTTCTTGCGAGATGGCTGGTTGCTAGCTATGGCTATACTTTTTGTATTCTGTTTTCTACTTTGCCTTCCACTATTAGGAGTTGGCCTGCGTCGTGCACGAACAGCTTCACTTGTAGCAGCTAAGCAGGGAAAAGTAACAGAAGAATTGCGCGAAGTATTAGACGATCGCGTCCCACTGGTTTTTGGAACATTGCTAGTTTTGGCAATGCCTCTTTTTATAGCTTTTGCAGTGTTTAAGCCTTTTTAAATATGTCTAATAAAGACGTAAGCGATGCGTCTTCCCATATAATTTGGTTGCCTATTATTCGCTATTGCCCTGAACAAATTGGGTAAATCCAGAAAGCCTTGCTTTGAAATTTCCATGTAGCACTCAGGGAAACTCAGTGACTACTCGTATACACTAGTGCCATGGATACACGCTTTGAAAACAAAGTTGTAATTATAACCGGAGCCGCAGGTGGAATTGGCAAAGCGGCCTGCTTACGCTTTTCTGAGGAAAAAGCAAATATTGTAGCTGTAGATTTACCAAATTCTGGAGTCGAAGATATGGCAACTCAACTCAAACTCGACAAATCCAGAGTTGTTACTGTTACTGCTGATGTAACATCTCGTACTGAATCCGAATTTTATGTTGAGAAAGCTCTTGAACATTTTGGGCAGCTCGATGTGCTTTTCAATAATGCAGGTATAGAAGGTTGGGTTGGCCCACTTGTAGATTATCCTGAGGAGATTTTTGAGAAGGTCTTAGCTGTCAATGTCAAAGGAGTCTGGCTAGGAATGCGTGCAGCCGCACCCGCACTGCGATCTAACGGTGGGGGTTCAATTGTTAATACGGCTTCCACTGCTGGCCTGGGAGGTACCCCTTATTTGATTGCATATGGAGCAAGCAAACATGCAGTAGTAGGAATGACTAAAACAGCAGCTCTTGAATTTGCCCATGAAAATATACGCGTCAATGCAATTTGCCCTTCACCGATAGAAACCAGAATGATGCGTTCAATCGAAAGAGGACGTAATCCAGATAGTCCAGATGATGCCTATCGCGCCATCTCTAAAATGAATCCCCTTCGTCGATACGGGGAGCCTGAAGAAGTTGCTGCATTAGCCGCATTTCTTGCCAGTTCAGAAGCGTCATATATCACCGGTGGAATCTATCCGATCGACGGTGGTATCAAAGCAAGTTAGGTATGTTTCCAAAAATCAATAAAAAAGTTTTCACCCCACTCCCTTTTGTTACTGGGTTTTTATTTTTATTACTCATCTCACTCTCGATAGTAATAGTAAGTATTTCGAACACTAATCCTAATAGTGAAAAGGACCAAAATCCTCCCTTATTCGAATTCCCCACGACGCATGACCAAATAACTATCTATGCAATTACCCAAGTTGAAGATGGTCTTTTCACACTTGCGGCGTTATCAAGTGGTGAAACAAAAATTATTAAATTGCAGAACTCTATTCCTGTCGAACTCATTCAAGGAGTCCAACCGAGTGAAATTAAAATTGGTGACTGGCTCACTATCATAGGAGTGCGAGATACAGTTCGTTCATTTAGAATCACCGCACTTGTATTAATGGAATCAGTTGAAAAAATAAATTCGGATGGAATCGGCTTCTCTCCTTCAGGATTCACTGGGGCGGAAGGATTTTTAGATGAAAGTGAGGCCATTAAAGGAGGAAAGGTTACCTCTCTCACAAACAATCCTGAAGAGAATAAAATTACCATTTCGCTGATGGCCAATAACAACGTAACAAAGTTAATACTTTCCCAAAGTGCGCCTTTGTACTACCTAAGCCAAAGTGCATTTTCAGAGGTTAGCGAAGGAAAAAATATCGCCATTAAAGGGAAAAATAAGGATTCCCTACAGGGAATCCTTATTTTGGATTTTTAATCCTCTATTCAACAACCGGAGCCATCAATGTTGCAGATGTTCTGGATCTAATAGATCTGCTATTCGATTTCCTCGACGAGCCACTAACACTCAATCGGTAACACATACAATTCTGAGAAAATCCAAAGTAGTAAGACTATCTTTCTATAGGATTACTCGGCCTTTTATTCCGTCCGCAAAGCATTAGCATTGGAATTTCTTGCGAGATAACCTCGCATCAACAAGATGCTAGCAACAAAAACAAAAATAATAATCGCTACGCCAATCCCGACTATTGCCCAATCTGTTTGTAATATAAACGGAGGCTCAACACGAAGACCCGTCTCAGTAAATTCAAGGAAAGACAGCATCTGATTACCCAAAATCAGACCACTACCTGCGCCTACTATAATTCCCACAAGAGCAACCAACATATATTCAACAAATAGTGATCCAATAATCTGGTTTTTGCTTAAACCAATCACTCGAAGAACTGCAAATTCAATACGCCTACGACGAATTGACATGAACAATGAGACAATCAAGGCTGCGGCAACTAATATCAAAATTGCTGCAAATGAGATGACAAGAATTCCGGCTCCACTCGCTGCTATAAGAGGATTTTTCTCAATTGAAAAAAGCAACTGGCTTTGATCGATTACTTGGCTTAAGCCTGAGGCAATCAATGCCTCAGCAATTACTTCATGATTTGCTCCAGAAGACACATCTATCCAAATTTCATTTACAGCACCTATTGTTGCTGCAGAACCCCTAAGTGCATTTGCCCAAGCAAGAAGATGATCAAGGTTAAAAATGATCGATGGGCCATCCTGCTCCATCAAAGTCGGGAATCGTAAATACGACCCCCGTATGACATATGGAATAGTCAAATCTTCAAAAGTGATCAGCCCATTACCCCCAACCTTTAGTCCTGTTATCCCGAGAAAGGACTCACTTACAAGAACAGGCACTGGCATATTGCGATCCGCAATATGCAAAGCATGTCTTTCGCCAGAGATACCTTCACGAAAACTGATTTCTGCTCCTCTCAAACCAGACAATTTAGCCAATTCAAGCAACTTGATAGAATCATTAAAATCACCTTCACTGGCTGCAGCCTCCCAAATGACTGTTCCCTCAAAAGATTCAAAAACTTCTAAATCGCCTTCAGTATTTACAAAAGCTAAGTCATCGAGCCATAGCACAGGAGATCTTGACTGATTGAATTGGTTAGGAGGCTCTGACACTATTAATGCAACAAAGGTAAATGGTCCTTTAATTCTTCCAGGACCCTCTCCGGGCAATTGAGCCCGCAAATCACGCCATCCTGAAAAATCTAGCTTGCCAAACTCAATCACTGTATGCCGATTATCAGCACCACGTATTCGAGCCCATAAAGTTTTTTCTTGCAAAGCTGTTTCCGGATTTACTTGAATGCTTAAACCAGTAACTGTTAAAGGGATCTCAACCCCTCGCAACAGATCTCCAGTATCTAAGCGAGCTAAAAGACGCTCGAGCGGAATTTTGGAAAAATCATCACGCCACCAAAGCATATCAACAGCTTCAGGATTAATAGCTAAAAGATTGACGTCATGTCCTACTCCACTAACTGAAGCAATCTTCGTTGAACGCCTCATTGCTGCTTCCGATCGCTCAACTCCTAAAATTTTATTTACACGCTTTTGAAGTAGCTCCGCACTACTTTCAGCACCATAGGTTGTATTTGAAAAAGCACGCACTTCTACTCCACTCTCAAACAAAGCACGATCCTGATAAGAGCGCTCAGCCGTGCGAGAATAGGAAGAGGCAAATGTACCAACGGCTATCGCCATCATAAGCAGCAATGCAAGTTGCACATATGGACCAGGTTTTCTTACAAACTGACGCAAACCCATATAAACTGTCTCACCAGAGAATCTACCGAAAACATCCATAAAAATACGAACCACAAACGGATAAAAACGTACGACAACTGCAGCAACTGCAGCAATGATTATTGCGGGAGATGCGAGCAAAAGTGGATCACTAGACATTGCCCCCGTCGAGGAAGGTATGAAGACTGAATTCCTCTCACTCAATTCCCAAAGCGCTAGCAGTGCAAATAGTACAAGCACAATATCAAGGTAATAACGGAGCATAAGAGATTGACGAGGCCTCGAGTGAACTCGACCCTGCGCAAGAGCGCCACGCCGTGCAGTTAATAAAGCAGGAAATATCAAAACAATTACAGCTAAAAAAGCACCTACAAAAGCAAGAGGAAATGCAGTCAATTCAATATTCACAGGCAATAAATTTCCATTGCTAACACGATTAAAAATAGGTGTTAGTCCTAAAAGTGCTGTACCGGCAGCAGCAATCAATGGAGCAACGGCTGCAGCTGGTAAGGCTACAAGTAGTCCCGACAAGGTATATAGCAATCCGATTTGCATAACACTGGCACCACGCGCACGTAACAAGCCGATTAAATCTGCCTGCCTTTCTACGACAGCTGCTGAAATAATCGCTACATAAAAAAGAGCAATAGCAGCAATCTGTAATAGCAAAATTGTAAGGGGAGCCTGCTGAAAATTAGCACTTAAATCATAATTGGCTAAAGCATTAACCAAATTACTAGCGCTGTATCCTTCAAAAAAACGCATCTCATCGTTAAGCATCTCGATCGAGACATGGACATCAGTAAAATTATTGCGATTTAGTGAATCAAGATCAGTAAAATTTTGCCAAGTAACACCAAATTGATATCCAGATGTATAAGTTGATAAAACTTCAACTAGGGCATCTGGATCCGCAAGCAATGGTACAACAGTACCGCTATCAACAAACGGGGATTGTGGTAAAACAAAACGATCGCTTGCCCCAATCCAGAAGGGATTCGCGGGATCAGAAATTTCTATAATTCCGCTAACCATCGCCGGGATTACATATCGTGCTAATGCACTTTGATCACAAGGAGGTTGCGGTTCAAGTCCAGTTGTAACAATACGTACACATGTGTCAAATTCTTCAATCAGAAAAAATATCTCACCCGGCTCAAGCTGAGTGAGATAAGAAGAATGTTCACTAAGAGCAACCTCTAAAACCCCATCTTTACGTTTCTGAGGCAACTGGCCTGCTAACACATTTAAATGAGGAGAAACGTTGGTAATTGCAAGAGGTGCCGCAAGCAAAGAACGTGTACGGGGCTCGGTACCATCGGACCCGATAGTTAAATAGGGCGCCACGTATAATTTTTCTTGATTTTTAGTAAGCCAATCTAAATGCAGAGCAATACGTTCCTCAATAACAGAAATCCTTGTTAACCCTTCTTCATTTGCAATAGAACCTGCAAAAAACCCAGTTTTTATCACTGGATCACTACGCAATTGATCTCGGACCGAATATGTAAGGCCCAAATCAGCCATCGAACGAGTATAAATAGGAGCCGAAGCCAGCAAAACAGCAGCAACAAGAACGCCAATTCCTGCGATCGTTAACAATTTCCAATTCGCAAGGCTATGTTGAATTAACAAATTATAGAACTTAAACAACTGATTCACCCCGACAGTTTAAACTAGTTCTGATATGCCAACTTATTTGTCACTTATTCGTCTCATTACACAGCGTAGTCGTGCGAACTGGAAGCTCCTAAGCACGATTGTTTTCGGGATGATCCTTGCTTCGGGCTTAATGGCTAGTGTCATTCTATATTCTGATGCAGTACGAGATCTTGGTCTCGACTACGCAATTCGCCAAGAAAAAGCACTTGATTTAGATATTCATGTCATTTCATCTAGCCAAAAAGGTGATCGTGAAATCTATAACAATCGACGAGTAACAACAACAAACTTTATAGAACGTTATGCCGGAAACTTGATAGAAAGTTATGGTTTTTATGGTCGTTCTTCAACTTTTTTCCAAACTGAACCTGGTCAGAAAGTCCCCGATGATGCTTTAAGGCCAAGGGCAAATTTTCTTTTTTTAGAAAACCTAAATAACCATGTTGAACTTGTTGAAGGAACTACACGAAAAACTGCACAACCAGGACAAAAAGGAGATCCTCCTCCGACTATAGATGTGTGGATGAGTGAGCAAGGTGCTTCAGATCTTAATGTAACTGTTGGTGAAACTTTTGAATTACACCCCTTTTGGATAAAGAATATTGCTCCACTCAAAATTAAGATTGCAGGGGTAGTAAGACCCAAAAATCCCGATGCGGATTTTTGGTTTAAACATGCAGGCGATCTGACTCTAGCTACAACACGCTGGCCTACATACATATACATAATTGATGAAGCAACTTTTCGCGATGTAATCGCGGACTACATGCCTAGCATAGACGGAACATTTGAAACGTTTGGGTATATCAATACAGACATACTTAATAATCGTAATGCAAATCAAATTGAACAGAATTTAAGAAAACTAACACGTGAGCTACGTAGTGAATTCACAAACACTTCCACGTTCACAAGCCTCATCCCTCTAATAGCCAACTACCAAGCAAAATTATTCTTTACTCGAATGCCTCTTTTTGCATTAATGCTTCTAATCGTCTGTATTGCCCTCTACTACCTTGTACTTGTTATGACGATGTTAGTCGAACGCCAATCAGGTGAAATTGCCCTTTTAAAAAGTAGAGGCGCAAGTAGTCCCCAAATTTTATTGATCTACTTGATCGAAGGAATCATCTTAGTAGCTCTTGCTGTGGGGTTAGGACCTTTACTAGCATTGGGAGCTATTAAAGTACTAGGGCCAACGCCACCATTTGCAGATCTAAGTCAAAATTCCTTCCTTGACGTTAATCTCTCAAGTGAAGCATTTGGGTTAGCATTTTTAGGTGCATTTCTGGCATTACTAGCACTTCTATTGCCAGCATGGAAAGCATCTCGATCTAGTACAATTCATCATAAAGCAACGCTTGCTCGTCCATCTAAGCAACCACTTTTTTTGCGTTACTACCTTGATCTAATATTGATTGCAGTTGGAGCATTCCTGTTTTATCAACTAAGACAACGTGGATCCCTTGTAACAGAACAACTTTTTGGGGAAATGTCAGCAGATCCACTATTGTTAATTTCCCCTGCACTTTTTATTTTAATGATTGCCCTAGTGTTTTTACGCCTCTTCCCCATCGCCCTAAAACTTGTTGCGCGGATAGTACGTAATACAAACAGCGCAACGATTCCACTCAGTCTCTGGAGAATGGTCCGTAGTCCTCTGCACTACAGCCGTCTTATCCTCCTGCTTTTATTAGCAACAGCAGTCGGAATGTTTGCTGCTGGATTTCGAGCAACACTCGAACAATCCTATGAGGATCGTGCTGCCTACCAAGCGGGAGCAGAAGGACGTATTACAGAACTGCGTAACCCTGCAGGCCTATCTGACAAAGAAATGGCCAATTATTTTGAACAACTTCCCGAAATTGACCATGTCACTACGACTGCACGTCTTAAAGCCTTTTGGCAACCTCAAATCTATACAGAAGCACAACTAAATCTTTTAGCCGTAAATATAAATGAATTTAGCGATGTGGCATTCTGGAGAAACGACTTCGCTAATAAACCACTAAATGAACTACTCCAACAACTTTCTATCTCAAATGAAACAGCACCTACTCCCCTAATTATCCCTTCGGAAACAAGGTACCTCGCTATTCACGCACATATAGTATTCCCCAATGACACGGGTATACCTGCAATACGTCTAAGCAGTGAAGATGGACGTTTTTGGGAGTACTTTCTAGTTCCCCTTAGTCAAGACTTTAGCCCCAACGGTTATAAAATATACGCTGCAGATCTAACAAAGCCTTGGAGCCCTCAAGGAACACCTCCTGAACCTGACGAAAGGCTTTTCCTAGACGCACTTTTTATTGCTTACGGACGCTATAGTTTTGTTCCTACAAATGCAACGGCAACCTTTGATGATTTAACCGTTCTAGGAGAAGATTGGCCTGGAAAGATACCTGTCTTGCAACGAAGATCTATTCGGTCGGCAAATTTCTCAGGCCAAAAAGAGTACCAACCATTGATTGGAGGTACAGTTATCGAAACTTTTGAAAATCTGGAGGCCTACGAATCAATACCAGGACAGTATGGGACAACACCACCATTAACACGTATCGAAAGCGGTCGCCCTGGTAGCAACTATGCCGCGCAAATAGCCTTTGAATTTAATCCTGCCTCTGATCGGGTAGCTGGACTAAGGATCCGTAAATCTCGCCTAGAACTACCTATCTTAGCTAGCAAAGCATTCCTTATAGAAAGTGGATTAAACACGGGAGACAGTACACAAGTACGCATTAATCGGCACCTCCTTAATATTAATATCGTCGGCAGCTTTGACTTGTTTCCAGGATACGACCCGAATAAAGACCAACCCTTAATTGTTGCTGATATTGAAGCAGTTCGATTACTTGCAACCGGACTACCAAGAATTTCCGGTAGTATTTTCTCAAACGAAATTTGGATTGGCACGATCAACAGAACTGATAGCTTAAAAAAAGGTCTATCCACGGATTGGCTTAACAAACAAAAAATAAGCGCAAGTGAGGTTTATGACCGCTATATTCTTCATACCAACCTCTCCTCAGATCCATTAATCGCTGCATCATGGGAGGGTATACTCTTCCTCTCCTTTGCTGCCGTACTGCTCCTGACAGCACTCGGCTTCGTTGTATTTTCATTCCTCGCAGCACAAACCCGTTCTCTTGAATTTGCCATTTTGCGAACAATGGGATTTAGCGGTCGGCAAATCGTGGCAACTGTTGCTTTTGAACAACTTTTTGTGATTGTTATGGGGGTTGCAGCCGGAACAGCTCTCGGTTTTCCTTTGGGACGCCTTATGATCGGCGCTCTTAGCCTTGGGGAGGGCGGCCAAGATGTAATTCCGCCTTTTGCTTCCCAAGTTTCTTGGGAAGCAATCCTCACGGTCTATGGAATCTTAGGAATTGTGTTTTTAATTACAGTGACTGCACTCGTAAGGCTTTTTTCACGCTTGGCGTTGCATCGCACACTTCGCATTGGAGAGGTATAACAAATGAATCTATCACAGATTTGCAACAACTTTAGAACCTAACGCTGTAGGATCGCTAAAATGCCAAAAACTCAAATGACTCAAGTAAACAAAGTACACTCCGATTATCACATTGCATGTGAAGATTTATTTAAAATCTATAAAAGTGATGAGCTGGAAGTTGTTGCACTCCGTGGCCTAGACCTGAAAGTTACATATGGGGAATTTATGGCTATTGTTGGGGCTTCTGGTTCAGGGAAAAGTACCCTCCTCAATATTCTTGCAGGATTAGACCAACCTTCTGCAGGTCGTGCTTTTGTAGGAAAACGTGATTTACTAACACTAGAAGAGACAGAGATGGTCGCCTACCGTCGCAACGATGTAGGCTTTATTTGGCAACAAACAGGTCGTAATCTCGTTCCTTATTTAAGTGCCATTCAAAACGTTGAGATCCCACTTTTGTTAAACGGAATGTCAGCTGCCGCTGCACATGAACGATCTTCAGAATTGATTACTGCTGTCGACCTTGAACATCGAGCTACGCATCATGCTGAACAACTATCTGGGGGAGAACAACAACGTGTCTCCATTGCAGTAGCACTTGCAAATAATCCACCCCTGCTATTAGCAGACGAACCTACAGGAGAGCTTGATGCGATTGCTGCAGATGCAATCTATGCCCTATTAGGAGACCTTAACTCTCGCTTTAAAACCACAATCATTATTGTCACGCATGATCCAGAGATAGCTTCCCGTGTAGATCGTGTAGTAGCAATTCGAGATGGACGAACTAGTATGGAAATATTTCGTAGTACAGAAAAAAAAGGCGGCGTAACCAATATTGTTCACGATGAATATGTACTGGTTGATTCGGCTGGAAGATTACAGATTCCTCGTGAGTTGCTAGATAGATTGGGCATTCGAGAACGTGCTAAATTAATTGCTGGGGAAAAACAAATTTCAGTGCTTCCGGATAGCGAAACGCAACTGCAGGATAAAGAATAATGTCGGGAGCAGAGATTTTCGTAAAAAATGTGTCACGCTTATTTAAACTTAATGACGAAAATGTCTGGGCAGTGCGTAACATTAACTTAACTATTGAAAAGGGTGAGTTTGTTGCTTTGATAGGCAGGTCTGGCTCTGGAAAAACAACACTTTTAAATCTTATCGCGGGGCTCGATCGCCCCTCCGAAGGAAGCATTACCATCGACGGAGAAAGAGTCGATTTGATGAATGAAGCGGAGCTTGTGAAATTAAGGAGAAGTAAGCTGGGCTTTATCTTTCAATCATTCGGTCTTCTGCCCTTACTTTCTGCATACGAAAACATAGAACTACCTTTACGTATTGCAGGGACAAAGAGTCGAGATCGCAAACGTCGCACAAATGAACTCCTCGATCTTGTAGGTCTTTCGTCTCGATCACAGCACCGACCCTATGAACTAAGTGGCGGAGAACAGCAACGTACAGCAATAGCACGAGCACTTGCCACTGAACCTGATCTAATACTTGCAGATGAGCCAACAGGGGAACTCGATAGTGCAACAGCAACAACAGTTTTTTCCTTGATGAGAGATATCTCCCGCCAACAAGGTGTAACTATTGTCACATGCACACATGATCGTCTCGTTATGGAAATGGCGGATCGTATTGTGGAAATTGACAATGGGAAACTTGGAGACTCTAGCACTGGTGATGTATGGAGTCGTGTTCAGTCTCGCGAGCGAAGTCCATTTACTGCCCGTGAGGGAAATGCAGAAACTGAAGGCGGACTTTCTTCTTTGATTGGAGGAGATGTGACAAAATTTGGTGATCAAGCGGAGAAACCTGAACAACTCTCGTCAGAAAATAGTGATCAAACGGAGAAACCTGAACAATCCTCATCAGAAAATGCACCTGCCGATAGATGGTCACGACCAAAAGACTAAAAATATTAACTTACTTGAAATCATTTAGCTGAGAAGCGCAAACAACGTACAATCATTAGTATGAGTAAAGAAGAGATAGACGAAAATAGCCTGCAGTCAGATGACATAGTCAACTCAGAAGACATGGTCAACTCAGAGGCAAGGGACGATGAACACTCTCTTCGCCCAAAAGCACTCAATGACTTTCAAGGACAAGAGCGTATCCTTGAAAACTTACAAATTTCAATTGAAGCAGCACAAGGAAGAGGTGAACCGCTAGATCATCATCTTTTCTACGGACCACCTGGCCTTGGCAAAACAACACTGGCAAATATTATTTCAAGAGAAATGGATGTTTCTTTACGACTCACAAGCGGACCGGCCCTAGAAAGAGCTGGTGACCTAGCCGCTATTCTGACAAATCTAAAAGAAAACGACATCCTTTTTATTGATGAGATTCATCGACTACCAAGAACTGTCGAGGAAATACTTTATCCTGCCATGGAAGACTTTGCTCTTGATATCATCATTGGACAAGGACCTGCTGCTCGTAGCGTTAGCCTAAAAATGCCACCTTTCACACTAATCGGGGCTACTACACGCTTTTCCCTAATCGGATCACCCCTCCGGGATCGCTTTGGATCTGTCTACCGCCTCGACTTCTACGAACCAGAAACACTTACCCGTATCGTAAAAAGAGCAGCGGGTTTGCTTGAAGTAAACCTTCCCGAGGACGCAGCATATGAAATAGCAAAACGTTCACGAGGAACTCCACGTGTTGCAAATCGTATCTTACGAAGGGTGCGAGACTTCACTCAAGTCCGCAACCATGGCCTTACAGATCTAGAAGCCACTAAAACCGCCATTAACCTGTTAGATATAGACGATATTGGGCTGGAAGAAATAGATCGTAGATTACTTAAAATGCTATGTACCGATTTTTCAGGAGGACCGACCGGATTAAGCACACTATCTGCAGCTATAACAGAAGAAACCGATACTGTACTTGAAGTGTATGAGCCCTTCCTCATAAAAGAAGGACTTATTCAACGAACTCCACGTGGTCGTGTCGCTACGGAAAAAGCTTTTAAGCATCTAAAAATTACTCCCGCCAAACATACCAGCCAAATAACTTTCGCTGACATTGAACCAGCTGATACTAAACAACACTCGAATAGTGAGGAATAAACAATTGAAGAAAACTAATCTACCAGACGAAGTATTTAACACTATGTACAAAAAATCTGTACTTTCAAATGGGTTAAGAATTATTACTGGATCTATGCCTGAGGCACGCTCTGCCACTATTAGTGTGTATGTCGGTGCAGGAAGCCGTTACGAAGAAGATGACGAAGCCGGATTGTCTCATTTCCTAGAACATATGCTTTTCAAGGGGGCCTCCAGACGACCCACCGCACGTGATATCTCATTAGCAATTGACTCGTTTGGAGGAAGTCACAACGCAGCAACGGATCGGGAGTTAACTGTTTACTATGCACGCGTTCCCTTGTCGGCAACGAACACAGCTATAGATATTTTATCAGACATGATAGATGCGCCAACAATGGACGAAACGGAACTTGAGAAAGAAAGGCTTGTGATACTCGAGGAGTTAGCAAGCATTGAAGATAGTCCAGCAGACCTGGCCACAATTCTCTCTGATGAAACATTGTGGCCAGGGCAACCTTTGGGACGGAATATAGGAGGAACACCTGAAATATGTCGCCAACTATCACACCAATCCGTGTCCAACTATTTTGCAAGTCAATATGTTCCTGAAAATATAGTAATCTCAGTAGCAGGTCGTATTGATCATGAACAGATCACCGAAGAGGTTGAACGCTGGCTCGGTACGAAAAAGTCCAAACCAGCGGCTAGTCATCGACCTGCAAAACCTCGTAACACTACAAGCCGTATTCAAATTCATCAAAAGGATAGTGAACAAGCTCATCTTTGTATTGCTTTTCCTGGATTTGCACGAAATAACCCGAATCGCTATAGCGCAACGCTTTTCAATGCACTTCTAGGTGAAGGCATGTCTAGTCGTTTGTTTCTCGAGCTTCGCGAGGAGCGCGCGCTTGTTTATGATGTGCATTCGTGGTTGGGAGAGTATAAAGATGCAGGTTCGTTAACAATTTATGCCGGGTGTGATCCAGAATCTGCAAGCCTAGTTGCTAAACTTTGCCTAGAGCAATTTGAAAACCTAATCAATTCAATTGATGAGAAAGAGCTAACTAAAGGAAAACAAATGGTGAAAGGTCATATTCTTCTATCTTCTGAAGACAGCCGTTCAATCGCTGCTTGGTTAGGTGGACAAGAATTGCTTATGGGGAAAATCACAACAATTGAAGAAACGATTAAACAGATTGATGCGGTCACAATTGATGATATTAGAAAAGTTGGCAGACTACTTTTCCAGCCAGATGAAGCAACTATCGCCGCTGTTGGCCCCTTTAAGAAAAATATTTTTAAGGAACTTGGGTTGTGACAGAGAAAATACAAGCAATTTTTGGCAAACCTGTAAAAAATGTTGAAGCTGGAGGGACATTTTTAACAATCCATATAATCCCCGTCTATAAAGGGAAATTGGTAGCCTTCGATGTAACCGCTCCAGAGGCCAAAGGGCGCTGGTTCCCTTGGACAGTTCTCAATTATGGAATCGAACCATACGAGGCGGCAGCCAGCCTGGTTGATGATTGGTGCGAAGGATCTACGCAACAGCTTTCCCTGTGTGATATTTTAACGTCCATGAGTTATGAAGGAGCATGGCAAATATCATTAGTCTTTCGAAATGAACTAATTACCCTTCCACATGGAGATTTTGAAAGAAAACCTCTTTTGTTTGACAAAGAGCTTCCAACAAAAATCGACAAATTTCAATCGGCAGATATTGAACGTTGGGTAAACTCAGGGAGCACTAAAACTGATCAGTTGGTTTTTTAAAAATTTTATTGTGACATTATAAGAATGTCAGGATCCTGCAATAACACCCAATACACTTCATACGTACGTAAAGCACTAAGATCATTGAGGGATTCTGGTCCGCCTGGCACATAACTCAGCCAACTAGCATCAATATTTTCATACTTTAGTAGTTGCAAATACGTATCTGAAAGACTTTGCAAGGCCTCTTGTACTGGTAACACAGGCCCAGTATACGTAAATACATTCCATCCTTTTTTCAAAGAAACAACACGTGCTTCTACTGTCCTTGGAACAGGCGTAGCTACAAATTCAGAGTTGGTCATTACTAACCAAAAAACATCAAACTTATCAACTGTCGTGTTATGAAAAGCTGACGGGGAAATCTCTAGAAATTTATTGGCATTGGTATCCCATTTCTGAATTTGAAGCCATTTTTGTGGAAAAAGTTCTAAAACCGTATCTACAAAACCGAATTCTCCAAGATATGTATAAAGATTCCATCCGAACGTGAAATGTTGGACAAGATCGCTTGGTATAGGTCTAACTAGGTCAATAGTTGTATCAATGGCCGCTAATTGTTCATTTCGACCGCCCCACAAAAAAGATTGTGTTAGAGGAATCCCGTCAAGCAATAACTCGATCTGATCACCTGGCTTACCACATGCAGATAACTCTGCAGCAGATAACACCTTGATGCTAAAAGTAGTAGTAGCACCTTCTTCTATGGTTTGGCTTACTCCGCAATAAGCCCCATTTATACGAGCCGCAATTGGTAAGTTCGGCGGCGCCTTATGCCAATCAATAGATACAGTCCCCGTAATGCTAAAAGGAACTCGAGAAACAGCAACACCTATATCAACAATTCCTGCACCTGCCCAATTTCGACCGTGTATCGCCGCTTTAACTGGTCGGGCAGCCTCCCTTCCAATACGAAGATATTCTTCAATCGGAAGATTTGGGTTCCGCATTTTCATTAAGGCATACATTCCCGTTACAAAAGGCGTCGCAAAGCTTGTTCCATTTTTAATACGAACATACGGTGTACTTAATCCAATATCACTACGTGCAGTGCTCGCAACTCCTTCCGAATAAGCAGCAAAATCTACACCTGCACCGTAAGCGCTATATGACGGCCACTCATCATTGTTGTCTGCTGAGGCAACTCCAATAACATTATCGAAGCGAGTATATGCGGCAGGTAAGCCCGGCCCTCTAGACCCTCCATTTCCCACTGCTGCAGTGATAATAATATTCTCCTGACCAGCTTTAAAAATCGCATTTCTTAAAATCGCAAGGTCGGCCGAGGGATCGTCCGGATTGCTTGCTAAACTTAAGTTAATGAGATCGGCTCCCATCCGACGAGCATAATCAATTGCTTGTGCAACATTGGACATATCTCCGCCAGGAATACCCTGGTTCTCTTCAAGCCCACAATCCAAAACTTTAATGATCATTAGTTGGACATTCCACACCACGCCAGCTATTCCTACTTGGTTATCGCCCGTTGCAGCAAGAATTCCAGCGACCAAAGTTCCATGTGAATGATTTACTGATCCACCATCATCATCTCTAATATCACCAGTCGGCAATATGTTGGTATACCCACACTGTTCGATGCGTTCCTCAGTAAGGTTGATAAATGTACATCCATTCTTGTCATCTATACATCCATTACCATCGTCATCAATCCCATTATCATCATTGTCATAGGGGTTTTCCCAAAGTCTTCCAATAAATTCCTCATGATTCAGATCAATTCCTGAGTCAATAATAGCAATAATTATTTCTTGGCCGCCCGTTGCAAATTCCCACGCATCTGGCAAACCCAAGACATCAAGATAAGAGGCTTGAATAGAAGCATAAAAAGGGTCATTTGGAACTGTCGATGCCAATACAGGTGCATCAGCTTCGACAGATACCACACTCGGCAATGATTTTAACCATTCTTTATGTATATTTAGATCAGTATTTTCTGGAACAGGTAAAACACGGAACTCGCCATTTTCAAAACCAACACTTAACCACAGTGAGCTGGACATGGCTGAGTTAGCTCTACCACCCGATAATAGAACAAAGCAAAATAAAGCTAAAATAAAAAGAATTGTCTTGCCAAGAAGAGGGAACGAAAAATGAAACATCACGAAAAACTGCAGTTCGCCACTTTACTCCGTAAAATATTAGTTAAGTAACTATCTATATAATAGGGACCTTTTAAGCAAGAGCGTAATGATAACGATAATAGGAGCACAACATCAATGAGTTTAGGTGAGCATCACGACTCTGGGAAGGACAGTTCTTCTCGAAACCAACGAAGAAAAACAAAAAGCAAAACTTCCCCTACTCAAGTTGCTTACGGTATTCATGCCTGCCAGGCTGCTATAAAAGCGAATTTCGTTCGTAGCGTACTTTATTTAGAAGACAGCTCAAATAAACGCGTTACAAAATTAACAGAGGAAGCATCGCTGTTAGGAATACCTATAGAGAAAGGAACTTTAAAACAGTTGAATGCTCTATCAGGAGAAGGAGTGCATCAAGGTATCTTGGTACGCTTATCTAAATTGCCCAATTATGACTTACGCACACTCATTGCTAATCCGCCACCACTTTCTTTGGCTTTTGTACTCGATAGTGTGACTGATCCACAAAATGTTGGTGCTCTACTGCGAGTAGCTGTTGCTACAAAGGCTAGCGCTGTTGTTTTATCACAACGTAGAGGAGCCTTGCTTACTCCTGGAGTACATCGGGCTAGCGCAGGCCTTAGTTTTTTTGCACCTGTTACTGCCCCTGGCAATTTAGTCGGAGCAGTTAAGGATCTGAAAGCTGCGGGTTTCTGGATAGTTGCAGCAGATTCATCAGAAGGAGCACAGGATGCGACCAAGTTCGATTGGCCTGAAAAAACAGCTCTTATCTTGGGAAGTGAAGAAGGTGGCATTCGCCCTCTCTTATTACGAGAAAGCGACTTCCATGTCCGCTTACCTATGGAGCAACAAGTAGAATCTCTTAACGTAGCAGTTGCATCGGGAGCATTAGCCTATTTATGGAAACAACGCTGGGCAACAAATTAAGACTTATCTTTAATATCCCAAATTCATGCACTAGCCAGTGAGCCAAGTAACTCAATAGTAGCTTGTGCTGTTTTTCCATTATCGTTAAGCACCACAACAGAAGCCAACATTTCATCAACGCCATAGTTGGGAAGAGATCGAATCCGGTCTGCTACCTCATTCTCATTACCTTGAATAATCAGCGCCTCGCACATACTTCGAGAAAACTCTCCGCCTGCTGCTTCCGGAAATCCTGCATCTTGCCACATTTTTGAGTAGAAGGGCAACTGAGGATAAAAACCAAACTGTCCCGAAGCAGCAGACCACACTGCGTCAGGATCATCACAAATAACAACTGGGACATGGGCAACCAAAGCAGGTTTTTTCCGATCATTATTCCGAGCACCTTCGTTTAATGCAGGCACTGCTACAGCTTCCAAATAAGGCAACGGTGCTACCCAAGAAATACCTCCATCCGCTATTTCACCACATAACCGGAAAGCATTGGCGCGAAGAGCAGAGGCCATTATTTTAATTTCAGTCGGTCCACCTGGAAGCTGTGCTTCCGCATGAAGCCTCTTCCCTTGAAAACTAACTTGTCCTTCTTTAAGAAGAGCATTCAATATGGTCAGGTACTCGCGAAGGTGTTGCAGTGGACGAATAAATTCAAATGCATACATACCTTCCATCGCAGGCTTATGACTAGGACCAACACCCAATTTAAGACGTCCAGGAGCAAGCTGATCCACAACACTAGCCCCCTGAGCTAATGCAATTGGATGCCTTGGGAAAGTAGGAACAATAGAGGTTCCGAAATTAATATCACTAGTTTCTCTCGCCACCGCAGAAAAAACAGCTAGTGGATCTGGAGCTGGCCCACCACTAGTCATCCAAGCTGTTTGAATACCTACACGCTCTGCTTCGACAATTCGCTCAATAAGCGTAGCCACATCTTGAGCGAAGATATGCATTCCTATCTCCAGATCTTTCAACGCCAACTCCTCATTTACTTACTCCAGAAAATTTATTGTGAACAGTTAGCTTAGTCGCTCAAAAATAGTCGCGATTCCTTGACCGCCACCTATGCACATACTTACAAGGCCATAGCGTGCATCTATACGTTCCATCTCATACATAAGCTTCACTGTGAGAATATTACCTGTTGCCCCAACTGGATGACCTAATGCAATAGCACCCCCGTTAGGGTTTGTTTTCTGCGGATCGAGAGACAATTCATTGACACATGCACAGGCAACACTAGCAAAAGCTTCGTTTAGCTCAATGACATCAATTTGACCCAAGGTCATATCTGCTTTTTCCAAAACTTTATTGACCGCTGGAATAGGTCCACTTCCCATAATTGCTGGATCTACACCTGCTTCTGCTCGTGCAACCAATCGTAAACGAGCCTTAACTCCTAGTGCTTCAGCTTTTGAGGCACTCATTACTACTGTTGCAGAAGCACCATCATTAATACCACTTGCATTACCTGGAGTGACCATTCCGTCTTTCTTGAAGGCAGGGCGCAACTTAGAAAGTTTTTCTACAGAGCTGTTTTGTGGAAATTCATCTGTATCAAAAATTTGTTCTTCACGTCCTTTACGAACGGTTAGAGGCACTATTTGATCCTTAAAATAGCCTTTTTCAATAGCATTAAGCGCACGTCTTTGGCTTTCTGCTGAAAATTCGTCTTGTGCAGCTCGACTAATTTCAAATTTTTCTGCAAGGTTTTCTGCTGTTATCCCCATGTGATAATCCTCGAAAGGGTCACTAAGCAATTTCACAACACCATCTTCAATCGTGTCGTGTCCTAAGCGATAACCACTTCTTGCCTTACGTAAATAGTAAGGAAGCCTTGTCATGTTTTCCGCTCCACCAGCAACTACAACCTCCGCGTCTCCTGTTTCAATATACCTTGCCGCACTATTGATAGCTTCAAGCCCAGAGCCACACAATCGATTGACGTTTACAGCAGGAGTTTCTATTGCTAAGCCAGCTTTTATGGTTGCAACACGCGACAAATAAGCATCCTCAGCAACTTGGCCTACGATACCCATAATTACTTGATCTACTTCTCTAGGATCAATACCCGCTTGTTCAACAGCTTCTTTGATTACAGTTGACCCAAGTTCAGAGGCAGGGGTATTTGCAAGAGCCCCATTAAAACGTCCAATAGCTGTACGTACCCCACTTACAATAACGACATCTTCCATGACAAAATCCTTTTATCAATTTCTTAGTCTTCACATTGTAGCGTCCACACAAGTTTAATGGGGGTAGAAGCTATTATTTGGATTGGAGTCTACATAAAGAACAAAAAGTGAATAGAAATCAATTTTGTAACCTGATTGTTATGCAAAAACAGCATATTCACTTGTTCCATCGCCACTAAGAGGTACGATCAGAGATATACCATAAAAATCTTTTTAATAGGAGGATGAAATGGCTTTTAAAGCAGAATATATTTGGATTGATGGAACTGAACCATCACCAAGGTTACGTTCAAAGACAAAAGTTTTAGCCGATGGCGCCGAAATTTCGTCTTTAGCATCAGCACCAATCTGGGGTTTCGACGGCTCTAGTACAAATCAAGCTCCCGGCACTAACTCTGATTGTGTTCTACAACCAGTTTTTTCGTGCCCAGACCCTGTTAGAGAGGGAAACAACGTTTTAGTTATGTGCGAAGTTCTTTTGCCAGATATGACCCCACACAGTACAAACACTCGAGCTGCTTGTGCGGTTGTTGCTGCCGAATTTGCAAAAGAAGAAGCTTGGTTTGGCATAGAGCAGGAGTACACACTTTTTGAAAGTGACGGAGTACAACCTTTAGGTTTTCCTGAAGGAGGATTTCCAGAGCCACAAGGTCCCTACTATTGTGGTGTCGGAAGTAACCTTATTTACGGACGCGAAGTTTCTGAAGCACATGCAACTGCCTGTATTGAGGCCGGCTTAGGTATTTCTGGAACAAACGCTGAAGTAATGCCAGGGCAATGGGAATACCAAATCGGACCATTGGGTCCTCTTGAAGTATCAGACCAACTATGGGTTTCACGTTGGTTGCTACATAGAATTGCAGAGGAATTCGCTATAGTCGTCTCAATTGATCCTAAGCCAGTTAAAGGTGACTGGAATGGGGCAGGTTGCCACACTAACTACTCTACCAAAGCTATGCGTGAGTCTTATCAACCCGTAGTCGATGCATGTGAAGCACTAGGGAAAAACATTGAAGAACACATAATAAATTATGGTCCAGGTAATGAAGATCGATTGACCGGCGAACATGAAACACAACGTATTGATCAATTTAGTTATGGTGTTTCAGATCGTGGTGCGTCTATCCGCATCCCGTGGCAAGTAGAAAAAGATCAAAAAGGTTACCTAGAAGATAGACGACCTGCTTCAAATATGGATCCATATTTGGTAACTAAATTAATTCTCAAGACAACTTGTAGTTAAATTTGAAATTTCCTCAAGTTAGAAAGAGACTCCTGATGGTGAGAAAGAATGCAGGTATTTCCCACCATTAAAAAAATAACTTCACTAGAATCCTCGCGTTTGAGCATTCTTTTTCGTAGTGTACTAATATGAGTGATTCCTTAACGCGCGCGCTGGACATACTTACACAAACAAATAATTACCCAAATTCAGGTAAGCCTCTTATCGCAAATGGTCATTACGCATCTGTTCTAGACATCGGGGATCCCTGCCTTGCTTTTTCGACAGATGGCGTAGGGACAAAGCTATTGATTGCCCAAGAAATGGGTATATTTGAGACAGTCGGCATTGATGTTATTGCTATGAACGCGAACGATATTGTCTGTGTTGGGGCCGAGCCTATAGCCTTAGTAGATTGCTTATCACTAGAAATCGAGGATGAAGAATTACTAGTCGCTATTGCGAAAGGTTTGGCAGAGGGAGCTAAACAAGCCTCAATTTCAATTCCCGGTGGAGAAACTGCAATCATCCCTGAAATGCTTCGTGGACCAACCAAAGGCACTGCTTTTGACCTTGTTGGGTCATGTGTCGGTTTAGTGCCAAAAAACCGAATACTTTCTGGCATGGAGATAACGTCAAATGACGCGCTTATCGGTTTCGCATCTTCAGGGATTCATAGTAATGGATTCACATTAGCACGGAGGGTTTTTAAGGAAGCTGGGTGGTCTCTCAACGAAAAAATTTCCGAATTTGGCCGAACCTTGGGAGAAGAACTGTTACAGCCAACACAAATGTACGTTGATTTAGCTATGGCCTTGTTGGAAGAATGCACACCACATGCATTGTTTCACCTTACCGGAGGGGGCTTTGAAAACCTGACTCGTCTTGGTGAAAATATTGGATACCACATTGACAACCTACCTACACCTAACCCAGTTTTTGAATTAATTTCCAAACTCGGGAATATTACTCCTAAAGAAATGTACACAACTTTTAACATGGGAATTGGCTTTTGTGCAGTCGTACCGGAAAAACAAATCACACAGACGAAAGAAATCGGCGAAAGACTTGGTATCACAGCATATCAATTAGGAAAAACAACAGATTCCAAAGAACGATTAATCAGGTTAGAAACGAGCAGTTTGAGTATTTCTATCTAGTAGCAATTTCGCATTCTTTGCTGCAAAACCTCATATCCGTTGAACCATCCATATCTACAGAAGGAACTTCATGCTCACATCCATTTAAATTCTGTGCACTTCTGTAATTAACACAAGGCTTATAGGTAATTCCATCAAGAACATCGCGAGCTATCAAAGCCCAACACCAGCCAACTAAATTAATGGGACGTATTGAGGTAGAACGACTAGGATCTCTTTCTATCCCTGTATAGAGAAAAAGATTCTCATCAATGATAGATTTTTTTTCTGGGAGTGATTCTTTTAGCCTTTTCTTACCCTCTTCCCTTTGTGCATCAATTGCAGCGGTTCCAATATTCTCCCACTCTTCATACCAGTCAATTAAACGTTTCTCTACAAACACATCACTGTGAACATTTGCTGCAAAGAAATCACCATTCTTTTCAGTGAACTCTCGAATAACTTGATCAAATGCCTTTGCAGCCTTTGCTATCTCTGAAAGTGGTACATCGCCGACTTTGAATGCACTATGCTCAGTAACTTTTCTCCCAACCCAGCGGTGCATATCTAGTTGGTAAAAATCAGACTTCTTTTCCATCCCTTTGTGGCTATTTTCGTCATCTTTATAATTTACAGACGTTCGTTGAAATCTACCCGTTGTAGGTACTACAGGCTTCTCATCTAGGACAACACGTTTTCTTAAATAATCAAGCCGCGAATCATAAAATACATAGCCGCCCGTAGTCCATGAAGCAAAGTAGCCTTTTGGCGGAACATAATCATAGGAAAGGATATTAATTGAATTCATTTATCTACTATAACTTGTTAATAGATCTTCACAAACAAGTATTTGCAGCATCTGGAACATTAATGAGGCATAATCATACGCGGCAATTACCGTTTGATGGAGCAATATGTCTTTACATGATAATCAAGACAGAATTTTTGACCTACAGGGACAAGTAGCAATAGTAACTGGAGGTGGCCGGGGAACAGGCCAGGCTTTTGCCCAAGCTCTAGCAAAGGCTGGAGCAACGGTGGTAGTTACGGCACGTACAAAACACGAACTTGAACAAACCGTCGAACTTATCCAAGCCTCCGGGGAACGGGCGATTGCCATTCCTAGTGATGTGTCAGACCCGCTGGCAGTGGAGCAGGTAGCTAAGTTCACTGAGAATGAACTAGGAGCTGTGGATATCCTAATTAACAACGCAGGTATAACCGGCCCCGTAACCAATGAGTGGGAGGCAGATCCCAACGAGTGGTGGCAAACGATGGAGATCAACATGCTCGGTACTTACCTTATGACCAGAGCGGTACTGCCAAGTATGGTTTCTCGAAAAAGTGGCCGGATCATCAACATAACCAGCGCTGTAACTCTAAAAACTTACCCTTACTTCACGCCCTACACCGTATCTAAGGCAGCCGTCATTTACTACACACAAAATTTAGCTGGGCAAGTCAAAGACCACGGCATCAGCGTTTTCGCATACCATCCAGGCGGCCCCGAGACAGAGATGTCTCGTCACTTAGCAGACTCATCAGAAGTGCACCCTTCTGTAAGTGTTATCTTTCGAAAGATGTTTGAGAACAATGCTCACACGCCGATGGAAATTCCAGTGCAAGACGTGATGCTGATGGCATCGGGGAACTCCGATGCTTTAACAGGACGTTTTCTTATGCACACCGATGATCAGGATGAGATGCTTGCACGGATAGATGAGATAGAAAGCAATGACCTGTACGTTCTAACTAGGAGAGAGTAACCTCACCGTGATCTTGGTCGACCTATACTCCAACGTCGAAACCGTTCTTCTCCAGGAGCTCTGCCTAAATTTCTACCCATCTGCTTTCGCATTTCTTTAAATTGTTCGCGCGTTCGACCGCCAATCTGGCTTTCATGACACATAATTGCATCAAGATGTTTCTCTGTGTATGCGCTCGTATCTATAACAACGTCAGGTTCATCTGAACCAGCAAGAAGAATCTCGTTTACTTCATGCGGCTCCAAGCCATCTATTTCATGCTCAGGATAAAAAAGCCTATCTCTAACCAGCGGGTAGATAGCATCTGCCACAAGAACACCACAATTACGATGATCTCTATGGTTGAAGCCCTTTCTAAAAGCATCCCAAGTAATGACAACGTCTGGTTTATGAATACGTAAAAGACGAACTATTTGACCCCTAACTTCTGAAGATTCCATCGTATGTCCATCTGGGTAACCAAGGAAAATACATTCTTTAACCCCAAGCACACGACAAGCTGTTCGCTGTTCGTCTTCACGAATAGCTGCCAGCTTTTCAGAGTACAGCTCTCGGTCATGGGTTCCTTTATCGCCGCTTGTAATCAAAACATAAACAACTTCCCACCCTTCAGCACACCACCGAGCAACAGTACCCCCACAAACAAATTCGGCATCATCTGGGTGAGCCATAATTACCATAGCCCTACCAGGGCCTCCACCCTCAATCAAGCTCTCTGGCTCTAAAGACCTAAGGCCTCTTTGAAATATGTTCATTCTTTTTAATAGACCCATGTCAACCTCTTCTTAATTTCGATAACATTCAATATAAAGTTCTTCAACACGCTTACCTATATGCTCCCATGAAAAACTTTCCACAGAGCGACGCGCTGCTTTCCCAAAATTCTTCCGAAGTTCAGAATTTCTCATCAATACTTCAATCTTTTCAGCAAATGGCTCTGGGCATCTCCAAGGAATAAGATACCCATCGACTCCATCTGTAACAATAGAAACTAGACCGCCTACTCGCGAGGCAATGACTGGGCGACCTGAAGCCATAGCTTCAACAGCAACCAGACCAAAGCTTTCATAATACGAAGGAACTACCACAGCATCAGCAGCGCCATAATAAATTGGTAACCTCTCCCTGGGGACAGCATCCTCAAAAAATACAATATCTTCCAATCCTAAAGCTTTAGCTTCTTCTATCAATTTCGGCCTTAAACGATCCGCATCAGCTCCACCTCCAACAATCAAAATACTGAAGTCCTTTTCCTCGATTTCTGCGGCTGCACCAATTAAAATATCGACACCTTTAAGTTCCTCAAGACGACCAACCCAAAGGAATACTGACTTATCAGGATCAAGCCCAAGCTGCCGACGACAGTCTTGTGTATCTAGGGGGGCAAAGTGCTCAAGATCAACACCACATGGGATCACACTAACTTTTCTTCCATCTACTCCATAAAACCGCTGAAGCAAAACTTTTTCATGAGCAGAAGCTACAACAATTACATCTGCTTTATTTGCCTGTAGACGTTCCATTTCTATACGCTTTTCTGGCTCTTCTTCACTCATTCGAGCACGATTTTTTGCTTCACCTAAAGTATGAAACATTACTACATGAGAAACTTTCAACGCTTTTGCGAGTATCATTCCTGCTTGTGCTCCTTGCCAATAATGACTATGTACAACATCGTACGAGGAATCATTTGACTGACTATCAGCCTTTGCAAAACGAACCAATTCTTCAGAAAAAACTGGTATATATGGAATTGCCAACTCTTTCTCCAGTGGTTCTGCAGGGCCAGCTTCAACCTGTATAAGACGAAGGTTTTCAGCAATAACCGTAACGATCGGGCCCTCACCTGTTCTTCTTGTAATTATATCTACTTGATGTCCCAACGCAGAGAGTTGTCGAGAAAGTTCTTCAATATAAACATTCAGTCCCCCCGAATGTTGATGTCCTGGAGGATCTAATGGATTTGTATGATAAGAAATTTGAGCAATTCGCATGTGCGTTTCTTTTAAAACCAACCCCTACAGGCGGCCACTTTGTACCAAAGCCAAAAACTCCGATCTTGTAACATTTGATTTTTTAAATTGCCCACGCATTGCGCTAGTAACCATGCGGCTACCTGGTTTACGAACACCTCTCATAGTCATACATAAATGTTCAGCTTCAATAACCACAGCAACTCCATCTGGTTTTACTGACTTCATAATAGTCTCAGCTACTTGACTGGTAAGTCGTTCTTGCAATTGAGGTCTTCTGGCAAAGCCTTCAACAACACGTGCAAGTTTACTTATTCCTACCACCCTCCCATCAGGTATGTATCCAACATGGGCTTCTCCATGAAATGGAAGGAAGTGGTGTTCACACATACTGTAAAAAGGGATGTCTCTCAAAATTACCATTTCATCGTGGGCAACCTCAAAATCCACATTTAGGTAGCTCGCGGGATCAATGTTTAATCCTTCAAATATTTCTGCATACATTTCAGAAATTCGCTTTGGTGTATCTATCAAACCATCGCGATCGACATCCTCGCCAATAGCTAAAAGTATCTTCCCGATAGCAGCTTTAATGTCTTGCTTATTTATTTTTTCTTGATTTTCCATATATTCAATTAAAATCCACTTCGTAAGTTTTCAGTCTATAAAAATCTAGCTACGTGCCAACCATGATACATCGCCATGCAAATCTTCTGCGTGTTGCTGGCTTTCAAAGATAGCGTATTCTTCGATACTTACACCTATTGTTGTGTTTTCGCCGTGTCCCGGCCAAACAATTGTGTCTACTGGCAATGTATAAAGTTGAGTCTTTATGGACTTTATTTCTCGCTTTAAATCTGCATTCGAACGTGAATTTCCTGGACCACCAGGGAAAAGAGTGTCTCCCACAAATGCATGATTTCCACAAACAAAAGCGGTGCTAGCCGGTGTGTGTCCAGGAATGCTCAAAACCATAAATTTCAAATTCCCAATTTCTACCGTATCGCCACCATTTACTTCTCTATCGAGTGTTCCTTCAGGAATCCAAGGTTCCTTGGGATCTGCAATTAATTGGCAACCATACTTATCTTTAAGTGCGACCACCGATGCAACATGATCTGGATGAGAGTGAGTAAGCAAAATATAACTTGGCTTAATTCCAATTTCTTCCACTACAGCATAACTCTGCTCGACTTCATCAGGGGCATCTATAAATGCTGAAACCTTTCTAACATTATCCACCACTAAATAAATGTTATTCCCAAAGCCAGCCGGACCCGCTTTACAAATAGTAAGATCGCCATCAGTGAATATTTTCATTTTCCTAACCTCTATTTTAAATTAACTTAATGCTCTGCAAAACTAGCTCATTTCCCAGAAAGTAAATCTATAACTAAACCGCTTTGTGAGCGTGGACCAGAAATAGTTAACCTATCGCCAGCACGAAGAATCGTTTCTCCGGATGCCACAAGGACATGTCCATTTCTCTCCACGGTAAGAATTCGAACGCCTTCTGGTAAGTTTGATTCTGACAATCGCTTGCCTTCAAGAATTGAAAGGAACCCTATTTCTGCCTCAAATGTATTCTCTGTATCAGTGAGCGGGGCAAAAGGCCTCACGTGTTGGTCTGCCGCCTCCCGGTAAAACTTTACTATGGAAGCCCCATCAATTGCCCCAAGTATATTTTCTCCGTTCTCTGTAAGAACAGGTATCCATTTTCGCTCATGCACAGTCAATAATTCAAAAACTTTGTCTAGCGGAGTCTCTGCGCGAACAGTTACAGGGGTTGGAACTACGTAGTTGTCAATTGTTCCATCATCCCCTTGCGCTAAACCCATTTCCTTAAGGGATATCTCTCCAATAATATCGCCAGCACTATTCACAACAATCCCATATTTTTTCTCAGAGAGATCGAATATCTTTTTTACGCTACTCAACCGTTCATTAGTTTTGATAACAGGTACTTTATAAACGGCTCCTTCCGCAAAAAGTGCACCTAATAGAGGAACCGCAAAGCGATGGCGATGGGCAGTAGACTCTTCTCTATTCATCTCCTGAGCCGGGTAGACTGTAGCATTTCCAACAAGCAACGTAGCTAGCGAAACCGCAACCATTGCAGGTGCTAGTAAGGAAAGATTACCTGTCATCTCGCCAACCATAAGCAGCATTGCAAGCGGTGCGTGGGCAACACTTCCAAAAAGCGAAATCATACCGATAATTACAAGGGGGCCAGGTTCTGCAGGAAACCCGGGTAAGCCATTAAAAAGCCTCCACGCCAAAGCTCCCAACAGACCTCCTGAAACCATACCTGAAGCAAAAATACCACCAGCAGCACCAGATCCAACTGTTAAAGCAGTAGTAAATATACGTGCTAAGGGAAGTAGCACTAATAACCAAAGAGAAAACCTTAAAACGCCATCAACTAGGAGTGCGTTTTGGATCGTTCCATATCCAACCCCAATAGCCTCTGGAATTGCTGCTCCTACTAATCCAGCAAGAATTCCTCCTAAGGCCGGCTTAAACCAACGAGGGAGGCTTAATGTAGAAAAAACTTTCTGAACCCAGGCCAATCCACGAATGTAGAACAAACCTAACAAACCACAAGCAACCCCTAAGGCTGCGTAGTAGCCCAATTCTTGGGGATGCGTGAAAGAAAATCCCGCAGTTCCCCCGAAGATAGGCTCAAAATCGTACCAAACTCCATAAACAGAAAAAGCAACGATTGAGGAAATCAGACCTAACAGAACGGCATCCGCTTCAAAATCATGCCTATATATAGATTCCGCTGCCATCATTGCCCCACCGAGGGGAGCTCGGAAAATAGCCCCTATGCCTGCACCCATTCCTGCGACTAAAGCACGTCGGCGTTCCTCTACCCCTAACTTGAAACATCCAGCTACAAAAGAACCAATCCCTCCTCCAATTTGTGCCATCGGACCTTCACGTCCAGCAGCCCCTCCGCTACCAATGGTTGCTGCAGACGCCAACATTTTTACTGGAATAACCCTCCATCTAACTCTGCCTCCTCGATTATGAAAATCATCTATCACTGCCCCTGCCCCTGCCCCTGCGGCTTCTGGAGTTCGGAATACCACAATAATTACACCACTGATCAGTCCCCCTAATCCCATAACCAGAGGTAACGCCCATCGTCTCGTTGGAGAATTTGAGATAGGGTTCCCTTCACCCAAAGGTTCTGGGGGAATAAAACCCACAAGTTCATTTAATAAATATTCACTAGCAAAACTTATTGCTTCAAAAAAAAGAATCGCGGCGATTCCCGCCAATAAACCTATAACAACACCAAGCCAAAGACTTCGGATTACCTGTTGGCGAGTAATCTTACGAAAATTAACTGATTGTGCTTTTAGTTTTTTTAGGATTCGTACGTCCATGAACTCATCATAGAGTCCTTAGTATGTCGGTGGAAACCTAGTTAAAAAGTCAGCTGTACTCTAATATTCCTGCGGCATCGGTGGAGCAGCTCCTGCCGGTTGTGGAATTTCCGCCACAAGCGATTCAGTCGTAAGCATCATTGCACTCACACTAGCTGCATTTTCAAGAGCAGAACGGACTACTTTAACTGGATCAACAATGCCTAACTCAAACATGTCACCCCATCGATCTTCTGCAGCATCCCATCCAGAATTAGTTCCTTCTAATTTACGAATGCGATCGACTATAACAGCTCCTTCTTTTCCTGCATTTTCCGCAATTGTCCAGGCAGGAGCACTTACTGCTTGGGCTACCAATTCAGCCCCGGCTCGTTCGTCCCCGGTAAGCGTTTCTGCATAAGCTTCAATAACTTCCTTGGTTCTTAAGAGAGCAACTCCTCCTCCAATAACCACACCTTCGTCAACTGCCGCACGGGTGGCAGAAAGAGCATCCTCTACTCGCGACTTCTTTTCTTTCATTTCTATTTCCGTAGCAGCACCAACTTTTATCACAGCAACTCCGCCAGCCAATTTAGCTAATCTTTCTTGGAGCTTCTCGCGATCAAAGTCACTAGTATTGTCTTCAATCTGTGCCTTTAATTGTTTAATTCTATCTTGGATAGCTTCGTCAGTACCTTGACCTTCAACAATTGTCGAATCGTCTTTTCCTGCCACTATACGACGGGCCCGGCCAAGGTCCGCCAAGGTAACACTTTCAAGCTTTCGCCCAACTTCTTCAGTTATAAAAGTACCACCAGTAAGAATGGCTAAGTCTTCGAGGATTGCCTTACGCCTATCACCAAAAGATGGAGCTCTAATAGCAAGGAGGTTCATTGTCCCTCTCATTTTATTCATTGCAAGAGTAGCCATCGCTTCTCCCTCAATGTCATCCGCAATTACCACAAAATCCTTACTCACCTGCATTACTTGCTCTAATATTGGGACTAAATCTTGCACCATAGTAATCTTTTTATCTGTCATTAAAATGTAAGGATTCTCGATTACCGACTCCATCCTGTCAGTATTTGTAACGAAATAAGCAGATTGATAACCCCGGTCCAATTGCAACCCGTCAACAAATTCGGTTTCGAATTTAAGCCCACGTGATTCCTCAATGGTTATTACGCCGTCCTTCCCTACTTTTTCCATCACATCAGCTATTATTTCACCTACTTCTTTTTCGTTCGCAGAGATACCCGCAACATGCTCGATCTGAGCCTTGCTCAGTACCGGCTCCGCACTCTCCAGTAATGCCCTGATTGCAACATCTGCAGCACCTTGAATTCCACGTCTCACAGCCATCTGGTTTGACCCAGAAGCAATAACACGAATTCCTCCTCGAACAAGCGCTTGTGCCAGTACGGTCGCAGTTGTTGTACCATCCCCAGCTACATCGTTTGTTTTGGTGGCAACTTGTTTAACAAGTTGTGTGCCCATATTTTCAAACGGCTCATCCAGCTCTATCTCACGAGCAACAGTCACGCCATCCTTAGTAATAAGAGGAGCACCGTAACTTTTTTGAATTACAACATTTCTGCCTCGTGGGCCAAGGGTTACTTTCACTGCATCAGCAAGAGCATCAACCCCTTCCTTAAGACTACGTCGGGCATCTTCGTCAAAAAGCAATATTTTTGGAGCCATATACTTTCCTTTTTCAATTAATTTAGTTTTTTAAGATGAGACAAATATCTCACCTTAAAAAAAAACTTTTCACAATAATTTTTCTTAAACGATTAATTTCGCAAGGATATCTTTTTCATTCAAAACAATATAATCGATACCATCCAGCTTTATCTCAGTTCCTGAATACTTTGCGTATAGGATACGATCACCAGGCTCGAGCTCTATGGTAATCCTGTTTCCTCCATCGTCCATTTTACCTGGACCAACAGCAAGAACTTCTCCCTGTTGTGGCTTCTCTTTAGCTGTATCAGGAATAACGAGACCGCTAGCGGTTACCTCGTCTTGCTTTAAAGCTGTCACTACAATTCTGTCAGCGAGAGGGATTAATTGGGTCTTGGTTTCTGTTGCCATTACTATTCTCCTTCACTTTCTCTATACCCTAAAACCAGGGTTCTTTAAAAAAGCGTATCGCTGATATTAGCACTCTCCTTCCTAGAGTGCTAGCAGCCCTTTCTTTTGCACAGAATAATTACCATACCTTCACGCTAGCGTGAAGGTATGGTAATTTCGTACATTGAAGAGTCAATCAATTGTCAATAATTTTACGAATAGCCGGGTTTTTACGTCCTCACATGAGGCTTCTTATAGGAGGCTTCGTGACAATGTTTGGAGCTATTGTTCTTCAAATGGGCAGTCCGCTGCTTATCCAAAGGGCTATTGATTTTGGGCTAAACCCAATTCGTAATGCTTCTGATGAGATCACAGGTCTTGAGGGCAGCGAAAGAACTCTGATTATCGCCGCTGGTGCAATTCTTGCCTTTGCTGTTGGATCTGGTCTAAGCCGTTTTGGACTGACATACGCTTCCGAGTCCCTTGGCCAAAAAGTCGCTTATGACCTAAGGAACGCAATATATGGAAATGTTCAGCGCTTATCGTATGCCTATCACGATACAGTTCAGACTGGACAAATTATGTCTAGGGCAACCGAAGACGTGGAAGCTGTTCGCTTATTTGTTTCTTTCGCTTCTCTTCGTTTGTTGATGATTGCAGGAATGCTCGGCTTTGGTATCGCCGGAATGTTTTATTTTGACTGGCGACTGGCTCTTATTAGCCTTGCAACAATGCCCATAATTATTTGGCGTTCAGTTCGTATCTCCACCATCATGCGTCCGCTGTGGATGCTTATCCAGCGCAGTCAAGCACGTATTGCCGAAATTGCAGACGAAGGGCTTGGTGGTATTCGTGTTGTCAAAGCCTTCAGCCGGGAACCTCTTGAAGCAGAAAAATTTGCTAAAGCTTCTGGCACGACCAGAGATTTACAACTGCGCCAAGCTATAACCATGGCAAAACATGCCCCTCTCATGCAGGGACTTTTTATAGTTCAAATGGGTGTCACCGTCAGTGTAGGTGCTCTCTTTATTTCCCAAGGAAGTATCAATGCAGGAGTTGTCACTGCCTTTCTTTTGTGGCTAACAATGTTACAAATGCCGGTTCGGATGCTTGGCTTCATGATCACAATGTTTTCAAGGGCTGTAGCTGCCGGCGAGCGAGTGTTTGAAGTACTTGATACACAATCAGCAGTGCAGGAAAAAGATGATGCCACAGATTTAACAGATCCTTCTGGGCATGTCCGTTTTGAAAAAGTTAGCTTTGGTTACTCAAGTGCAAGTCCCGTTTTGTCCGATATAGATATCGATGCCCAGCCAGGAAAAATCATTGCGCTTCTTGGTCCAACAGGTTCGGGAAAATCCACAATCGTAAGTTTGTTACCTCGTTTTTATGACGTCACTAGCGGGCATATAACGATCGATGGAAAAGATATTCGTGATTTTACGCTTGACTCTCTAAGGACAAACATCGGCACCGTTCAACAAGATGTGTTCCTTTTTGTAGGGACACTCCGAGAAAACATTGCATACGGTCGACCTGGAGCCACTCAAGAGGATGTTGAAGTAGCTGCAAAGGCAGCGCGTATACATGACTTCATTATGAGCCTGCCCTACGGTTATGATGAATGGGTCGGAGAACGCGGAGTAACGTTATCCGGAGGACAAAAACAGCGAATTGCTATTGCCCGAACAGTCTTGCTAAACCCACGAATTCTTATCTTTGATGACTCCACAGCTAGCGTTGATACCCAAACAGAGTTCTTAATACAGCAAGCTCTTGCAACGCTTATGGAAAATCGCACCACTTTCGTTATAGCACAACGCCTGAGAACTGTTATTCGTGCTGATGAAATTTTAGTTTTAGACGAAGGTAAAATAGTAGAACGAGGAAAACATGAAGAACTACTTTCTAGAGAAGGCCTTTATCGCGACATATATGATCTCGAACTGAGAGACCAAGAGGAGGCCCTGGGAGAGTCCTCGGCTGCCCAACCAACGAGCACGAGCGGAAGAGGTAACTAAAATGGGAATGTTTGGAGGGGGGGGAGCTGCTGGCGGATATTCGCAAGGAATTGGAGGTCAAGGTGTTGGCGGAGGAAGCCGAGGAAGCCGAGGGTCAGATGGTTGGGATGAGGAATACTTAGGGAAGCCTTACGATGCCGAAGTTATTCGTAAAATGATGCCTTATCTCGCAGAACAAAAACTGCTGGTATCGTCGGCCTTTTTCTTTATGGTTGTTACTGCCATTTCGATTTTTATACAGCCCCTTCTTTTGGGTCTAACTATTGATGCAGGAATATCAGGGGAAACCGGTCGCATTCCCACTCTCCTTGGCCTTATGGCTGGCTTAGGAATTCTGGGATGGCTATCTGGCATGGCACAACAAATAATTATGGCCCGGATAGGCACCCGTCTTCTTTTCCGTCTTAGAAACGAGATGTACGAACATATGCAAGGGCTTTCTCTTTCCTTCTACGACGAAATGGAAACCGGTCGCATGATCAGCAGGCTCACAAGTGATGTAACTGTGATGCAAGAACTCATGAGTACAGGATCTCTTACTTTTGCTGCCGATATCGTCGGGCTAGGAATTGTTATAACAACCCTTCTTACTAGAGATTGGCTACTTGCACTACTTACTTTCGCCGTAGTGCCTCCTCTCGTCATTATCCTTTTCTTCTGGGCACGCTATGCGCGTGCAGCTTTCATTAAAGTACGCGTAAAAATCAGCAATCTCTACGGAAACCTCGGGGAATCTATTAGCGGAATTCGCACGGTGCAGTCATTAAATCGCGAAGGCGAAAATGCTCGGCGCTTTGATGAACAGAACAAAGAAAACCAAGATGCAAACATCTGGGCAGGAGCGTTAACTGCGTTCATCATGCCCTTAATAGAAATGTGCATAGCTATTTCTATTGCAGCTGTGCTCATTGTTTCAGGCTTGCGCGCATTGAATGCATCACCAGGTGAAGTAGAAGTTGGGCTAACCGTAGGAATATTAGTCACCTTTGTAACCGCAGTGTTTCGCTTCTTTGACCCTATTCGCGACCTCGTATTGCAATACACTATGCTTCAACGAGCAATGGCCGGAGGGCAAAGAATTTTCGAAGTTCTAGAGACCACTCCTCGGATTAGAGACAAGGACGATGCTATTGAATTAAACGAAGTAGAAGGTCGCGTTGATTTTGATCATGTTAACTTTTCTTACTTTGAAGATGTCCCTGTTCTTGAAGACTTCCACCTATCTGTTGAGCCCGGAGAAACAATCGCATTAGTGGGACATACAGGTTCAGGAAAAACAACTATTACCTCTCTTATTAGTCGCGGGTACGATGTTCGATCGGGTGCGATTAAGGTGGATGGAAAAGACATTCGAGATATCCAACGGCGGTCGTTAACGAAACATATGGGGGTGGTTTTGCAAGCTCCCTATCTTTTTAGTGGAACCATTCGGGAAAACATTGAATACGGGAAGCCCGGCGCCAGTCTTGAAGAAGTTAAGGGGGCCGCAGAGGCCGTTGGGGCACACGAATTCATTGAAAAGCTAAACAACGGGTATGAGCACGTACTTGCTCAGCGAGCACAAAACATCAGCGTGGGCCAGCGCCAGCTTTTATCATTTGCCCGGGCAATCTTAGCCTCTCCTCGGATTTTAATTTTAGATGAAGCAACGGCATACGTTGACACACGAACAGAAGTAGTTATCCAAAAAGCCCTCCGCAATCTATTACAAAACCGAACTTCTTTCGTTATTGCACATCGCCTCTCAACAATCCGAGAGGCCAATCGAATTGTCGTTCTAGAACACGGAAAAATATCCGAAGTGGGGACCCACGAAGAGCTTTTAGAAAAAGAGGGGAGCTACGCCAACCTCTACAAGATGACTTACGAAGAGCAGAACCAGGGCCCGATAGGTGAAGACGTAGAAGTAGCTCGTCGGAGACACGGCGACATCCAAGAGGAAGAAGGATCAGACCTTGAGCCGGGGGGGGGATAACGAGGGATCTGGGGGAGTAACAGCCACCACCCTTGCCCAAATAGCTCTAGGGACACAACGAACCCCCAGCAACCCCTACATAAGCCCTCTTAGTAAAAGGGTCCATTCTCTTCTGAAAACAGCAACCCCTCCAAAGCCACCCATTTCTATATCTTCTAGTAATAACTAACCATTTTCGAGTAGAATTTAATAATGTTAGATAAAATAGAGATAAGAGTACAAGGGGGCCGGGGAGGTGCAGGTACCTCTTCTTTTCACAGAGAAAAGTTTATTACAAAAGGAGGACCTGATGGAGGAGATGGGGGGCGCGGAGGGAGAGTGTTTCTCGTAGCCGTAGATGATATTTACACCTTAGAAGATTTTAGACAAAAGAGATCCTTTTCTGCAGAAAAGGGAGGGGATGGAGGAATTCGACAACGGACAGGGAAACAAGGAAAAGATCTCTCTCTTGACGTTCCTGTCGGCACGTTGGTGTATGACCAGGAAGACGGGGCCCTGCTTGCTGATCTTACGGAAGTGGGGGCCCGGGCATTGGTTGCCCATGGAGGCCGAGGGGGTTGGGGAAACCGGAAATTTGCTACGAGCACAAACCAATCTCCTCGCTATGCACAGCAAGGGCATTCCGGAGAGAAGGTTTCGCTTCTGCTAGATTTGGCCCTTTTGGCGGATGTTGGTTTAATCGGACTTCCTAATGCGGGAAAATCAACGTTGCTTTCTGTAATTTCGCAAGCGAAGCCAAAAATTGCGGCATATCCCTTTACGACGCTAGCCCCGGTGTTGGGGGTTGTTGGTGAGGGGGCGGAAAGATTTACTATTGCAGATCTGCCGGGATTAGTAGAGGGGGCGCATGAGGGAGTTGGATTAGGTCTTGATTTTTTGAAGCACGTTAAGCGTTGTCGGGTTCTTGTCCATCTTGTTGATGGCAACGAGATGGATCCTGCCGTTGCAACAAGCCTTGTTGAGGCTGAGGTTCTTTCTTATGATCCTCTCCTTGCTGATCTTCTTCGAATTGTTGTCGTTACAAAAGCGGACATCGATGCAGCCGTCTGTGATCAGTCAGCTGTTCTCCTCCGGGAAGCTGGACATGAGGTTGTTTGTGTGATTTCTGCGAAAGCAGATACAGGCACCGGGGCCCTAGTGCAGCTCATGTGTGAAGAGGTTGTACGTGCTCGTAAAGAACAACGTGCACGTGCTATGGCTATGTTGCCAGTTATACGTCCGGCTTCGGCAGAGCGATTCACGATAAAAAAGAAAGGGAAGGGAAAATTCGAGGTTGAAGGAATTGGACCTGTCCGATTTGTAGAAATGATGGATCTTGATGAAGATGGGGCTCGAGAAGAGGTTCTGCGGCGCTTAGAAAAATGGGGGATATCAAAAGCCTTACGAAGTGCTGGGGCAACAGAAGGAGACTCTATCGGCTTCGGAGAAAGCCTTATGGTTTGGGAATGAAGAAAATAGGTAGCTTTCTTTAACCACAGAGTTGTAAACGAGGGTACTGAGTTACTAGTGTTAACTGCCAACCATTAGAGGGGTTCTCTTATCCCCCTGTCACATCTTTTACCCAAGGTATATAACGTGGCACTGGCGCAAATACTTACCCCTGCGGTGATACCAATAGAGCCCCAAACATTTCCAGTAAAGTTATATGTCAACCAAAAGAAACCCATAACGAAGGATCCGAATAATACCCGGTCTTATTTATACTGGTGGAACTGCTGCGCGAAACAGGCGGTTGGCTAGTAGCGAACTATAAGAGAGACTTACTTTGTGAAGCTCAAAACAATACTTTTTGATATAGATGGAACCCTTCTGGACACAGAGCCGTTTATTCTCAAGGCGTATGCCGCTGCATATGCGGGGTTGAAAAAGACAAACCTTCCTTCCGGAGAGGAACTTATGAGACTTACTGGTGGGGCGCTAGAGGGCGTTTATGAACTCTTGGTAGGAGAAGATTGGCCTGAAGCCGTCCGGCTGCATCGTGCCTTTCAGCTTAAAAACATGCATCTGTCTGTGGCATTCCCGGGGGCTAAGGAGACTCTTGCTTTTGTAAAAAGTAGAGGCTACCGCCTTGGCGCCGTTACGAATAGATCGAAGGCTACTAGCGCAAAAACGCTTGAGCTCGGTGGCCTTTCTGAGCATATAGAAGTTGTGGTTGCTGCAGAGGATAGCGTTGCCCTGAAGCCTGACCCCGCGCCGTTATATCGTGCTCTAGATCTACTAGGAGAGTCCTCTTCGGGGGATGGCGTCGTTTTTGTAGGGGATACAGCTGTGGATGTTTTTGCCGGTCGTGCAATTGGTGCTACTACAGTTGCAGCCACGTATGGATTTCATCGCAGAGGGGTTCTTGAGACGAACCCAGATTACCAAATCGATGATATTAGCGAACTACCTAATTTATTAAAAAAGATAGATCAGTAGCCTCTCTGGGCAATTTCAGTGATACTTGGTAGGCACTCGCCGAATTGGCGTCTGTGGTAAAAAAACAAAGGAATAAGAAATGCCGCGCCATCCAAATGAAGCCCTCTTCGGGGGTGAAAAAATGTATCCCATCTTGCCTGCATGTGAACACTTTGCAGGTACTGAAGTACGAGTGCTCAAAGCATTTGAGCTACAAAATAAAATGGGTGGAGTGTTCGATATAACAATGGACCTCGAGGATGGAGCTCCAACCGGGGCTGAAAAAGAGCATGCCGAAATGTATGCCCGTCTTCTTTCTGGAGAAGACAATAAACATCACATGGCCGGAGTAAGAATTCACGACTATACACACGAGCATTGGAAAGCTGATGTCGATATTATAGTGGGTGCCGCTGCTGAAGAGGTTGCTTATATCACGATACCAAAATCGACTCGATATGAGCAGGCAGAAGAGATGGGTTCGTATATTCAGGAGGTAGCAAAACGGTCAGGCAGCTTGAGGGAAGTGCCTGTGCACGTTTTGATAGAGACCCATGGAGCTCTCCATGATGTCTGGAAAATTGCAGGGTTGCCCGCGTTACAGGTTCTAGATTTTGGACTAATGGATTTCGTCTCTGCACATCACGGTAGTATCCCGGCTGAAGGGATGCGGTCGCCCCTACAATTTGATCACGTATTGATTAGAAGAGCCAAAGGAGAGGTTGTGTCAGCCGCCCTTGCTCACGGGGTTGTTCCTGCACATAACGTTACTTTGGAGTTGCGTGATTCAGAAGTGATTTATGGCGATGCAAAGCGTGCCCACACTGAATTTGGATTTCAGCGGCAGTGGTCCATCTATCCTGCTCAAATCGAGCCAATAACGAATGCAATGGGGCCCGAAGCACCGCAAGTGCAGCTTAGCTGCGACATTCTTTTGAAGGCATTTGAGGCAGACTGGGGGCCGATTCAACACGATGGAGATTTACATGACCGTGCGACATATCGATTTTATTGGGAGCAATTGCAGAGAGCCCGCTTAAGTGGAGTCGAAATCGATCCCAAAGCTGAAAAGCTGTTCTTTGAATAAGACAAGGGGTTCGCTTTAGCTTCCGCTCTGCTGCATCCTATACATATGAGGGTTGTACAAAAATATGGAGGAACGTCCGTTGCAGATGCGGAACGGGTAAAGCATGTTGCGGCCCGTATTGCCGAGCGTAAAAAAAAGGGCGATGAAGTTATCGTGGTTGTGTCTGCTATGGGGAATCGTACAGATGAATTAATAACGCTTGCCCGTTCTATTAATCCCTCGCCCCCACCAAGAGAGCTGGACCTTTTGCTATCAACAGGAGAACAAGCAGCTTCTGCTTTGCTGGCTATGGCTTTAAATGCTATAGGTCAGGATGCTGTTGGGTTGAGCGGCAGGCAAACAGGCATTATTTCAAAGCAACGATTTGGCGACGGACGAATTTCAAGAATTGAAGAAGGAAAGATCGAAGAAGTACTCGCAAGAGGAGCTATCCCTATAATTGCAGGATTTCAGGGAATAACAGAAACAGATGAAATTGTTACTTTGGGTCGTGGGGCAAGTGATTTAACTGCAGTGGCTTTGTCAATTGCCTTGAAGGCCGATAGTTGTGAGACTTTTAAAGATGTGGAAGGTGTGTTTTCGGCTGATCCACGAGTTGTGAAGAACGCAAAAAAGATTAAAGAAATTGGATATGAGGAAATGTTAGAAATGGCAACCCAGGGGTCTCAAGTAATGCACAGTCGGGCAATTGAATTAGCGGCAGCTTACAATATGCCGATTCGCGTCGCGTCGAGTATGAACACTGCTTCCGGTACCCTTATACATGGAGGAAATGTTATGGAAGAACGTAATCGGGTTAGGGGAGTAGTTGGAGATATGGATGTTGCAAAGATTACCTTGCGTTCTTTGCCAGATGAACCAGGGATAGCTGTAAGAATTTTTGAACCACTTGCTGCTGCGGGAATTAGTGTGGATACGATTGTACAAAATGCAAGCGAAGAAAGACTTACGGATTTAACCTTCACTATCGCAGAGAGTGATTTGGAGGCTGCTGAAGCAATAATGCCTGAAATTTGTGAAAAGGTAAGAGCTTCAGGGTATGTTGCAGATGCGAGATTGGCAAAGGTTAGTATAGTTGGCGCGGGGATACAATCGGAGCCGGGTTATGCTGCGCAGATGTTTAAAGCTTTGTATAGAGCAGGTATAAATATCGAGATGATTTCGACTAGTGAAATTAGGTTAACGTGCATAGTTTCAAAGAAACACTTAGACGAAGCAGTCGAAGCATTACATAAAGAATTTGTCTCTGAATTTGATAAAAAAATTGATTAAAGCTTGCTCCAAACCCAACTCACGGCTACCTTCATTAGACGGGCGATGGCCAGAGACGATAGGTCCTTAAAAAAGGATAAACTTTAACGAGTGCCTATTGAGGTGATTCGCAAACGTGGTGTGAAGCAAATCGCTAGAACACCAGTCCTCTGGTAGGTCCCCCTGATGTGGAGAAAAAAGTGCCTGCAGAGAGAAAAATTTCCCTAGTTGCAGATATCAAAAAAGATATTGAACGAGCCGAAGTGGTCATAGGAACAGATCACAGCCAGTTAGGTGTGTCTGAGTTTCAGGCCCTACGGAGAGCCATGATGCCTGCAGAGGTAAGGGTGCGTGTTGTTAAGAACTCACTTGCTGCTTTAGCTGCTAAAGAAGCTGGAAGACCTGAGATTGCGGAAATATTAAAAGGACCAACGACCCTAACTTTTGGTTTTGGTGACCCCATTGCTCCTGCTCGCCAATTAATGGCCCATTTAAATGCGTCGAGCCTTGAGTTGCCCATACATGGTGGATGGATGGACGGAAAGGTTCTGACAGCTTTAGAAATTGTCGAGTTAGCAAAGATCCCTTCGAAAGAAGATCTCCTTGCAGCAATTATTGGAAAACTTCGTACTCCTATCAGTAATTTGCACAGTTTATTAAATGCAACAATGAGAGATTTCTCTGGGTTAATTGAGTCTAGAGTTGCCCAATTAGAGGAGACTACAACGGAAGAGGTAGAGGAGACTACAACGGAAGAGGTAGAGGAGACTACAACGGAAGAGTAATAAAAGAAAAACACAAAAGAAAAACACAAAAACAGGAGAAAAAAATGGCAACAAAGATAGAAGAAGCGTTAGAAATAATTAAAGGCATGACCTTGCTTGAATTAAGGGATTTGAACAAGTCCATTGAGGAAGAGTTTGACATTACTGCTGCAGCTCCGATGATGGTAGCAGCAGGTGGTGCAGCAGCTGACGGTGGTGCAGCGGCAGCGGAACAGACAGAGTTCAACGTTACACTTAAAGATTTTGGTGACAAGAAAATTAATGTTATTAAAGCTGTCCGTGAAGTTGTTAGCGGGTTAGGTCTGAAAGAAGCAAAAGATCTTGTCGAGAGTGCTCCTATTGCTATTAAAGAAGGTGTGACCAAAGAGGAAGCCGATGAAATCAAGGCTAAACTTGAGGAAGCTGGGGCTGCTATAGAAGTTGCTTAACTTCGATCTTTTAAAGTCTTTTTGTTGGATGTAAAGAATTTTAAACGCCGGCGTAGCTATGCAAGCCGCTTATCCATAGATTTACACCAAAGTAAGAAAAAAGTAGGAGCGCAAAGGAGACCACGATCCACCAAACAGGATCTGGACGTTTCCCATTACGCCAGCGGAATGGTACGAAGCGCCTAACGATGGGTGCTCCTGCAAGTGATGAGCTTCCTGCTTTTGCATGGAAATAGGCAGCCAAAGATAGAAGTACAATTAAAGCACTCGTTTCTTTGGGATCCCAGCCCCAATAGCGACCCCAGGCATTATTGGCCCACCAAGCGCCTAAGGATATCCCTAGAGCTAACAAAGGAAACCCTAAAAGTATTGCTTTGTGTACAAAGTCACCGGCATTTTCTGCACTTGTTAGGCCTTTAAAGCGTCGGTTGTTGCCTCCCCCTTGAAGTAGATATACACAGCTTGCACTAAAAGCAACTGTTAGTACGGCGTAAGCAGCAATCATTACACTAACGTGAAGAGTAAGAAGCGGCCCGTTTTGCAAAGCGGGAATCAGGGGGATTATATCGCTTGGAAAGGCCGTAGCAATTGCGAGTAGAGTTACCACTACAGGGAAAACGAAGGCACCAATACGGCGTTGGTGTGTAGTTATTTCAAACACGAGATATACAAGAGCTACCATAAAAGAAAAGGTGACAGTGTATTCATAAAGGTCAGACATTGGTGCATGTTGAACAGCAGCAGCCCGGCTAGAAACTGCGCCAGCTAGCAATAGGACTGAAATTATTCCTAAGATCGTCGACAGTCTTCCAATTCCCTGGCTTACGCTAACCTTCTTGCTTATGTGGGGGCTTATAAACATCTTTGTAAGTTGTTGAAATGTAGTGGAGTTGCTCACTGTGAAAAGGATATAGGCCAGAGATGCAAGTGAGCTTGCGATGAATCCTGACCAAAAAAAATAAATCGAAAGGTTTGCCATTAGTACTAATGCTATGGCGGGAGTGCATGGGAGTCGAACCCACCCCCCGCCGCGCTGGCGACAGGGCTACCGTTTTGAAGACGGTGAAGACCACCGGGCCTCATCCACTCCCATAAGATACTCTACCTAAAAGAGGGTATTACTGTCTCTGCAAAAAGCTTTGCAGGTTCACGAGTATCCCTCCCGAAAAACTCAATTACAAACATTGTGCAGCCAAGATCTAAATGTTTTTGTATTTGTTTTTGTATTCTTTCTGGGCTTCCAGAAAGAGCCAAGGCCCCTTTGGGATCTCCTAAATGACCCCCAAAAATTTTGGCAGCACGATCGATCATAGGCTCAGCTAAGGTTTCGGTTTCTGCAATTGTTACAAGACATTGTTGGCTGACAGTAATTGAATTGGGATCACGTCCAATTGCAGCGCAGGCATTTTTTAAAACATCTATTTTTCGGGGCAGCAACTCTTGTTGCCCTGCAACATTGTTGTAAATAGAGGCATATTTTGCAGCAAGCGGAATCGTCCTTTTTTCACCGGCACCACCAACAAGAAGTGGGGGGGGTCTCATAGGCTTTGGCTGAGTCACTAAGTGACTTGCTTTTACAAAGGAACCTGTAAAAGAAACCTCTTCCTTTTCAGGATCCCACATTTCTAAAAATAACTGTATTGTTTCCTCGAGTTGATTAAGGCGGTTTTTAATGTTTGGGAATTCCATCCCAAAGTCTGTAAATTCTCTTTCCATCCAACCTGCCCCAAGGCCAGGGATGATGCGTCCTCGGGAGATGTTGTCTATAGTTGCAATAATTTTTCCAAGATGAGCAGGATTTCGCATTCCTGCGGGAGTTACCAATGTTCCTATTTCGCAAGATTCAGTGATGGCTGCTAGGGCTGCACAGATCGTCCATGCCTCAAGTATTGGAATATTAGGAGACTGAGGGCCATACAAGTGATCATTTACCCAAAGTGAATCAAATCCTAACCGCTCAAATTCCAAAGCAGCAGCAGCGGTTTCTTCCCACGATCGTTTAATCTGAGGAACACTTACTCCGAAGTGCACATTCCTTTTCCCACTATTCATAATTTTTTTTCCTATTCTGTTATTCCCAATTGATCGTCGACCCAACAAAGATATCTCTTGAGGAAAACCAACCCTCGTTTACTTCAAGAACAGTTAAGTATGGGTGGGAAGGTGTCAATAGTGTAACGTCTTGTGGTTTTCCGTGAAGAATATCGATGATAGTACCGTCGATATCGATAAAAGCTATTGCTAGAGGTATATATGTGTTTTTCATCCAAAAAGCTCCCGCCCTCGGCTTCTTATAAATAAAGAGCATTCCAGAATTGTCTGCGAGTTTTTCCCGAGCCATTAAACCTTTTTCGTGTTTGACTGGAGTGTCTGCAATTTCAACTTCCTTCAGAATATGATGTACTCCTTTGTTTGATATTACAGTCACTGTGAGAGTCGAATCCGTGATCTTGTTTGAGCTACAAGCGCATAAAAAGATCACAGTTAAGAAGGCGAGGAGTGTGATCTTTCGGATCATTCAGGGGGATTATCAATTTGATCTATGCGTAATTTATGACGTCCTCCGTCAAAAGGTGTCGTGAGCCATACTTGCACAATTTCTAGAGCAACGGAAAGACTAACCATACGTTCGCCCATGGAAAGTACATTTGAATCATTGTGACGACGTCCCAATTCCGCAGAATTTGTATCCCATGCAATAACACATCGAATCCCATAAATACGGTTTGCTACGATCGCTTCACCGTTACCTGAGCCACCAAGAATGATGCCTCGTTCACATTCGCCGTGTGAGACTGCGAGTACGGCTGGCCGTATGTAAATGGGGTAGTTGCACGGTTCAGTTGAATCGGTACCAAAATCTTGGACGTGATGGCCATTTTCACGCAACCAATTAAGGATCTCACGCTTATAGGTAAAACCTGCATGATCAGAGGCAATTGCAATTTTCACAGTTAGAGTTTAAGCCTCTTTTAGACATAGCTGAAGTGCGAACCCTTTTAAAGTTAGATTGCAGGATTTTAAGTATTTTTTAAATATGCAAAACTGTAATAAAAGAAGTTAATAAACTAGGTTGATGGAACCTACAATACACGGATATGTTTCTCAAAGATTGAATTTAAATTATGTAATGTGGGGGAAGAAAGATGCTCCTACAGTAATTTTACTTCATGGCGGTCGTGACCACGCGCGGAATTGGGATCGTACGGCCGAAAGTCTTAGCAATGAATATCGTGTAATCGCACCAGATTTACGTGGTCATGGTGATTCAGATTGGGCAGAAGGCGGCTCTTACTCAATTATCGATTATGTATTAGATGTAAATGCATTATTCAAGGAATTGGGCATCCAAGAGGCTTCAATAATTGGTCATTCACTAGGGGGAAGTATAGCTTTGCAGTATGCCGGAGCTTTTCCAGAGCAAGTAAACCGAGTCGTTAGTATTGAAGGCGTAGCTCGTATGCAATGGAGGGAAGGTCAGCGTAAACCTGCACATGTAAGGTTGCAAAAATGGGTGGAGAACATGCGTAACCTCGAGACGAGAAATGTGCGGTCTTATCCTAGCCAGGAAGAAGCTTGTAAAAGAATGAGGGAAGCCAACCCAAATCTCTCTCCCGAATTGGCCTATCATTTGACGGTGCATGGAACACGTAAAGTAGGCGAAGGTTTTGTTTGGAAGTTTGATAATCATGTAAGAACGCCTTCCCCATATGAGTTCAATATGGAAGATGCTCGAGATATTTGGAATCAGATTAGATGTCCGATAATGTTTTTGTTTGGAAGTGAAAGTTGGGGTAAACAGCCAGACAATTTAGATTTAAGCGCTTTTCATAATTTTAATACAGTTAATATAGATAATGCAGGACACTGGGTTCATCATGATCAGTTTAATGGGTTTATGTCGGTTGTTTCGGATTTCTTGAACCATCCAGAATCTAGCTGAGTGTGAGATTCAACAGTAATATCATTTCCGCGCAGGGTGAAAAGTTATGACTAACAGGCAGTCACGTCGCGATCAGAATAGGCAAGCACGTCGACAGAAAAGTCGACCTCAGCGAAGTTCGTCTTCTTCAGATGGAGGGGGATTCCGGTTTGATTTTAAGAAATATGGTTTTTGGATTGGTGTCACAGTCTTAGCCGTAGTCCTTCTTGTAATTGTACTTGTGATGGCGAATACCAGAGATGAGGGACCAACACTAGATAAAGAAGGTGTCTTGTATGTTGAAGAATTACACGATGCTCTGATCCACTCTCCTTCTGAGCTTGTTAATGGCATGGAGATAGGAAGTCCCGATAGCCCACTTACTTTAGAGGTTTATGCAGATTTTCAATGTCCTCATTGCATGAGGCATGCCGCAATTATCGAGCCAGCGCTTATTGAAAAATATGTTAAGAATAAAAAGCTAAAAATTGTATTTAGGCATTTCCCGGTACTTGGCCGTGAATCGGTATTGGCTGCATCAGCTGCTACTTGTGCTGCAGAACAAGATAGTTTCTGGATTTACGCGAACAGGCTTTTTAAGGAAAGGGCTCGTGCAGGGACTATTCCGCCCAATAGAGGAATATTTTCAGAAGAAGGATTAATAGATATTGCAACTGAATTAGATTTGGATGTAGATCAGTTTAAGAGGTGCCAAGCCTCTCCAGAAACCTTATCGGTGGTATCTCGGCATGAAAGCCAGGCACGCCAATATGGTCTTACTGGAACCCCATCCTTTGTTTTAAGTATTGGGGAAAAACAAATTATTGTGAGCCCATCGACTCTTGAAGAATGGGAAGTTTTTCTTGATGAACAATTAAAAATAATTGACTAAGATTCTGAGTAATGAATCTTTTGTTTAAAACATTAGTTGTTTTGATTATGGCGATTTCCTTTTTAGGTGCTTGTAGCAGTGATGACACTAAGCCAATTGTTTTTTCAGTTAGTGATTTGCGTCAAGAAGTGCATTGGCATGCAGATTTTTCTGTATTTATCAACGGCATACAGATTAATTTTGATGAGAATCACCATATAACTACAGAAAAGGTTCATGTAGATGAGTATGTTCATATTCATGAACCTTTTTATGGGGTCGTTCATGTTCATCGAGAACAAACAGCATGGGCAGAGTTTTTTAAAACGTTAGGTTGGGAATTGTCAGAAAGATGTTTTATTTCTGATAGTGAAGAGTATTGCTCAAATGGAAGTGATAAATTAAATTTTTACGTCAATGGTGTGCAAATAGATTCAATAACATTTTTACAAATTTCTGATCTACAGAGAGTGTTAATTAGCTATGGAAGTCAACCTAATGACTTAATACAAGAGCTGGATGCGGTTGGTACAGAAGCCTGTATTCTTTCAGAAATTTGTATAGATAGAATGCCTGAAACTGGCGCGTATCCAGAGCCTTGTTCCGGAAGGTCAAGCTGTAATTAAACCATTACCCCTCAGCTAGTATGAATGATAGCTTACAAATACTATGGTTTTATGTCTGACTTTAAAATATTTTAAAGTCAGACATAAAGATTACATTTTTACAACTTGCATTATATCTAATTCAACAGGAGTTTCTCTCCCCAACATATTTACCCGAACTCTTAACTTACCTTTTTCCATATTAAGTTCATCCACTGTGCCAACAAGCTCTTCAAATGGGCCAGAAATAATGCGAACAACTTCTCCAGTTTGAAAGGACACTCGTAATTTTGGAGCATCTTGATGCAGTGTGGCTTTAAGTATGTGCGTAACTTCATCAACGCTAAGAGGAACCGGTCGATTGTTATCTGAACTTACAAAACCTGTTACGCCCGTTGTGTCACGTACTAGATGCCAAATTGCATCTGAGGAGGGATCACCTTCTACTAGTATCATTGTTTGTAGAAGCACATATCCTGGATAAAGCTTTCGTCTTACGGTGCGTCGTTGTCCATTATGAATTTCTATTTCTTCCTCAGTTGGAACGATTACATGAAAGACTTTGTCGTTTGCGTCTGCAACCTGTTTTATCTGAAGAAGAATTGAATCCCGTACTTTAAATTCATGTCCGCTATATGTGTGTACAAAGTACCAAGCACGACCGGGTTCAGCGATATCTTCCTCTGGCACGTTAATTTGTTCGTCATCTTCAGGCCTCTTGCGGGGTTTCCGTGTAGATGGTTTTTTTATGTCACTGGGAGGTGCGGTTCCGCCGAAGCCGAAATCACTTAAGTCAGTAGAACTATTACTAGAAGTCAAAATATACCACCTTTAGAAGAATAATTTTTCTATAATCCAGCCGAACAAAAGATCAAAACCACCAAGGAATAATCCAACAGCAATAGCAACGACAGCTACCACAATAGTTAGGTAGCGTGTTTCTGAGAATGTCGGCCATGTGACTTTTCGTAGTTCCGATACGATATCAACAATAAAGCGGGGCCAGATTCGCTTTATGAATCCTAATGGGTTGGAGGAACGGTTGCCCCGTGTCCTGAGTGTTGCAACGGTTTCAGCATTACTCGCCTGAGATAGTGGAGGTAGATTGCGGTCTTCTCCCCCAGAATTTTCTCGACGACGATTGCCTCGTCCCGAACGGCGGCGTGCTTTAGCCATGCTATCTACCTGGTCTCACGATAAACTTGACGTGCACGACAGCGCGGACAGAATTTTTTTAATTCTAGACGATCTGGATCGTTCCGCCGGTTTTTCGTGGACGTATATGTGCGTTCCCGACATTCGGTACAGGCAAAAGTAACAATTTGGCGGTCACCTTTTGAAGCCATAAATAATTCCTCTCTTTACTTCTATTACTCAATAATGGAAGTAACAACTCCAGCACCGACGGTACGGCCACCTTCGCGAATCGCGAAACGGAGACCTTCTTCTATAGCAACTGGCTGTAGAAGCTGTACCTTCATATTAATGTTGTCACCAGGCATTACCATTTCAGTACCTTCAGGTAACTGAACAGTGCCGGTCACATCTGTTGTGCGTACATAAAATTGTGGTCGATATCCCTGGAAAAAAGGTGTATGTCTTCCACCCTCATCCTTACTCAGAACATAAACCTGTGCATCAAAGGATGTGTGAGGATTTATAGAACCAGGCACAGCAAGTACCTGTCCTCGCTTAACATCTTCTCTCTCGACACCACGTAACAAGCAGCCAACATTATCGCCTGCTTCGCCTTCATCCAATAATTTCTTAAACATTTCAACGCCGGTAACAGTAGTGGTTTTGGTTTCATCAATACCAACTATCTCAATTTCTTCACCGACTTTTACAATACCTCGTTCTATACGACCTGTAACAACTGTTCCACGACCTTTGATGCCAAAGACATCTTCAATAGGCATAAGGAAGGGTTTCTCTAAATCACGAACCGGCGTAGGTATGTAAGAATCAACAGCGGCCATAAGCTCAAGAATCGAAGCAAACTCAGCTGAATCAGGATCAGTTGATTCTGATTCAAGGGCCTGCAGAGCTGAACCACGTACAATTGGAAGGTCATCGCCTGGGAATTCATACGAAGACAACAATTCTCTTAACTCGAGTTCAACAAGTTCCAGCAGTTCATCATCGTCCATCATGTCGCATTTATTCAGGTAAACAACAATAGCTGGTACCTCAACTTGTCGAGCAAGCAAAATGTGTTCACGAGTCTGTGGCATTGGACCATCAGGAGCAGCAACCACAAGAATGGCACCATCCATTTGTGCAGCACCAGTGATCATGTTCTTGATATAATCGGCATGCCCAGGACAGTCAACGTGAGCATAGTGCCGGTCAGCTGTTTCGTACTCAACATGTGCAATAGCAATAGTAATCCCACGCGCCTTTTCTTCGGGTGCGTTATCAATTGAAGCAAACTCTCGAAAGTCAGCATCTCCTTTGATTGCCAATACCTTTGTAATAGCAGCCGTCAATGTAGTTTTCCCATGATCTACGTGACCAATTGTCCCTACGTTAACGTGTGGTTTATTTCGTTCAAATTTATCTTTTGCCATTTTCTACCTCCGTCTTAACGGTGTTTACTATGCTGGAGCCC
>Ga0209402_10000408_pt1 | contig 53003 bp, 50 predicted proteins | sample ArcticOcean_MG_C_3_FD_187437 | JGI IMG/M metagenome (GOLD analysis project Ga0209402, IMG submission 187437) | Marine microbial communities from western Arctic Ocean - ArcticOcean_MG_CB8_126 (SPAdes) (version 2) | ecosystem: Environmental > Aquatic > Marine > Oceanic | place: Arctic Ocean... | reverse complement strand
AACAACGGGGCCGCGGACAAATCCGCGGCCCCGTCATAGCATCGGGTATCGAGCCCGAGAAGCAATCGATAAGGGCGATTAGAAACCCATGTCACCCATACCGCCCATGCCACCCATGCCACCCATATCGGGCATACCGCCGCCGCCGCCGCCGCCGCCAGCCGGTTCTTTATTTGGCTCTTCGGCGACCATGGCTTCGGTGGTGATTAGCATACCAGCAACCGAGCAAGCATCCTGCAACGCGGTTCGAACCACCTTGGTCGGGTCCATGATGCCGGCCCGGACCATGTCGACATACTCGCCCGTCTGGGCGTTGTAGCCAATCTTCGGGTTGTTGCCTTCCAGCAGCTTGCCAACGACGATCGAGCCATCACCGCCGGCGTTCTCGGCGATCTGACGCACCGGCGCCTGAATCGCCCGCCGCACAATGTCGATTCCGACCCGCTGGTCATCATTTACCGGCTTCAGCTTTTTGAGGCATTTGCCGGCGTAGAGCAGTGCAACACCGCCGCCGGACACGATACCCTCGGCAACCGCCGCACGGGTCGCATGCATCGCGTCATCGACACGATCCTTGCGTTCCTTGACCTCGACTTCCGTCGAGCCACCAACCCGAAGGATCGCAACTCCGCCGGCTAATTTCGCCAACCGCTCCTGCAGCTTTTCGCGGTCGTAATCAGAGGTAGTGTCTTCGATCTGAGCGCGGATCTGCTTGCAGCGTGCCTGGATCTCTTTCTTCTTGCCCGCACCATCAACGATCGTACTCTCGTCCTTGGTAATCGTGACTCGCTTGGCAGTACCGAGCATGTCTAGGGTTACCGTCTCTAGCTTTATACCAAGGTCCTCGGAAATCACCGTCGCGTCGGTCAAAACCGCGATGTCCTCGAGCATCGCCTTGCGGCGATCGCCAAAGCCAGGCGCTTTGACCGCGGAAACCTTGAGGCCGCCACGCAGCTTATTGACGACCAAGGTCGCCAGGGCTTCGCCCTCAACATCCTCAGCGATGATAAGCAGCGGCCGACTGGAACGGGCGGCCGCCTCAAGGATCGGCAGCATCGGTTGCAGATTGCTGAGCTTGCTTTCATGAATCAGGATGTAAGGGTTTTCAATCTCGCAAATCATCTTCTCGGCATTGGTGATAAAATACGGCGAGAGATAACCACGATCGAACTGCATGCCCTCGACGATGTCGAGTTCACTGCTGAGGGATTTGGCTTCCTCGACGGTGATCACGCCTTCGTTGCCAACCTTGTCCATCGCCTTGGCGATCATGGCACCGATTTCGACCTCACCATTGGCCGAAATGGTGCCGACCTGGGCAATTTCGGCGGAGGTTTTGATCTTCTTTGATTGCCGACTAACGTCTTCGGCGATCGCGGCGGCAGCCTGATCGATACCCCGTTTCAGATCCATTGGGTTCATGCCTGCGGCTACGGCGCGAACGCCGCCACGGACAATCGCCTGCGCTAACACGGTTGCGGTCGTGGTGCCGTCGCCGGCTTCGTCAGAGGTGCGTGAGGCGACCTCGCGCAGCATCTGCGCGCCCATGTTCTCGAACTTATCTAAAAGCTCAATCTCCTTCGCCACCGAAACACCGTCCTTGGTGATCCTGGGGGCGCCGTAGGCCTTGTCAAGCACGACGTTGCGGCCCTTAGGACCGAGGGTGACCTTCACCGCATCAGCCAAGGTGTCCACGCCCTTTAACAGACGGTTTCGGGCATCAGTACTAAATCTTACGTCCTTGGCTGGCATAGCCAATTCTCCTTATTGTCTACCTGAAGAGCTCCAATATCGGGGTCCCGGCGATCGCCGGGACCAAGAAGCCGGTAATTTAAATCAATCGAGGACGCCCATGACGTCCGACTCACGCATGATCAACAGGTCTTTGCCATCGATCTTAACCTCTGTGCCGGACCACTTACCATACAGCACAAGATCACCTTTCTTCAGGCTCATCGCGACCATGGCTCCATCGCTGTCCCGGCTGCCGGGGCCAACCGAAATGATATTTCCCTGCATCGGTTTTTCTTTGGCGGTATCGGGGATTATGATTCCACCGGCGGTCTGTGAATCGCCTTCAAGTGCTTCGACGACGACACGGTCGTGCAACGGACGAAATGCCATGGATCGCTCCCGGGCTGTTAGCTGGTTGAATTCGCGAGGCCGTGTGTTAGCACTCTCAACGGCCGAGTGCCAGCAAAATACTCAGAGGCCTCTGGATCCCATTGCCGCCGCGCTATGCGCGTCTTCAGGGTAGCGCGATCGTCCGCCGTCGAGGAACGAAGCGATCGTCGAACCGACTGGCATCATCGGACGCGAGGAAAACGCACACAGACAGATCGGCATCCTGCATTTTCTGTTCAAACACCCGGCCGTGTTGGTGCAGCCAGGCAATCGCCGCGCCGTCGGCCGGATCGAGATCATAGCGCAGGCGAAGCTCGCCAATGCTGAGAATTGTCTCGATCCGCTCAATCAACCCGGTGCAACCTTGTCCGGTGATTGCCGAGAGCGCGACACGGGTCGGCTCATTCCGGGCGACCATGGCGGACCGACTTTCCGTGTCCATTTGGTCGATCTTGTTAAGCGCTTCCAGTGAGCGGTCGTGGCGGATCCGTTCAAGCACGCCCAGATCATCTAGTACCAATTCCACGTCGCGTTTTTGATGTTCGGTTTCCGGGTGACTGATGTCGCGCACATGAACGATGACATCGGCCTCCAAGACTTCCTCCAAGGTCGCCCGAAAGGCGGCGACCAGATGGGTCGGAAGTTCAGAGATAAAACCAACCGTGTCGGACAGGATCACCTCTCGCCCTGACGGTAGATTCAGCCGCCGCATCGTCGGGTCCAGGGTGGCGAACAGCATGTCCTTGGCCATCACACCGGCATTGGTCAGCCGGTTGAACAAAGTCGACTTTCCTGCGTTCGTATAGCCGACGAAGGCGACGATTGGGTAAGGCGTCCGGGTTCGTGCCCGCCGGTGCAGAGAACGGGTCTTAGTGACCTGCTCTAGGTCGCCCTTCAGTTGGATTATCCGGTCATCGATCTGACGGCGATCCAGTTCGATCTGGCTTTCGCCCGGTCCACCAAGGAAGCCGGCGCCACCTCTTTGGCGTTCGAGATGGGTCCAGGACCTGACAAGGCGACTACGCTGAAAGGTCAGCGACGCGAGCTCAACCTGCAGCCGGCCCTCATGGGTCCGCGCCCTGGCCCCAAAAATTTCCAGGATCAGGGCGGTGCGGTCAATGACCTTACAGTTCCAGGCGCGTTCCAGATTGCGCTGTTGGATTGGCGAGAGCGCACAATCGATGATGGCCACCTCTATCTCGGAGGCTTGGATCAACTGATGAAAGCGTTCGATGGTGCCAGTGCCTAACAGCGTCGCCGGGCGCAGTTTGGTCAGGCGCAGGATCTCGGTATAAGTGATTTCAAGGTCAATGGCTTCCGCCAGCCCCAGGGCTTCGACCAACTTTTCCTCCGGTGATCGCCGCTGCCCCTGCTCACTCGCGCCTCGGGTCTCCCGGGTATCGATGTCCGGATGCAAGACCATCGCGCGACCGCTGCCCATCTGGGCTATTTCAGCATCAAGTTCAGCGCCCCCTTTGGTGTTGCGCTTCACGTCAGCCGTCTTCCTCACCAGTGTCGCCAAGCTGGATCGTCTGGCCTGGCATGATCGTTGAAATCGCGTGCTTGTAAACAAGCTGAACGTGCGAGTCCCGTTTCAGTAACAGTGAGAAATTATCAAACCACGTAACGATACCCTGTAGCTTCACCCCACTAACCAGGAAGACCGTGACCGCGATCTTGTTCTTACGAATGGTGTTGAGGAAAACTTCCTGCACATTCTGGCTTTTTTCGCTCTGCATAGATCCGGCCTTTTCTTGTTAATGGTGCCTTCAAGGCGCCTTGTCTCGTCGCGAGGGTCGATGTTTGTCGGCAATCTTCGGCTTGTCTAAAGCGTTGGGAGCGTCACAGGCTCATAGTCCCTATTATCAAGGCCGCCCAAGGAATATAGGATGTTCAACCTGCAGTGCAATCCAGGAACGCATCGGTCAGGGCCATACAGGACGGGAAAACCGCCTGAGGACGCCAATCCAAAAGTTCTTGTTCGGTAACCGCGCCACCCTCGATGAGAATCGGGACACAGCCGCTTCGATGTGCGCACTCGAGATCGGAAACCGTATCGCCGATGAACCAAACGCTGGCGCCGGGACTGATCCGGGATCCGGCTAGCGCCAGATGCACCGGGTCGATGGCTGGCTTGTCCCGAGGCGCATCAGTGGCCCCGACAATGTTGCCGAAAAGATGCGTCCAGCCCAGCCGCTCCGCCTCGATTCGCAGATAGGCGCCGTTTTTATTCGATACCACGGCCATAGGGACCGCGCCCTCGGTCAAGGTTCGTAAGAGATCCGCGGCGCCGGGCAGTGGCCGCACCTCGTCGGTGTGGAATGTCTCGAACCGATCGTAAAAATACGCCAGCGCCTGCTCCCAATGCTCGCCAAACAATTTTGGGAAGGCGTCACGGGCCGATTGTTTGGTCCGTTGCCGGACTTCCTCGGTGCTCCAGGTTGGTCGATCGAAGGCGCTGAACGTCGCGTTGAGCGATCGCCCGATGGCGCCCCAGTTGTCGGCCAGAGTCCCGTCCCAGTCGAAGATCACCGCGTCGGGCCGGATTAATCCCGAGCCCTGACTCACGATGACGGGCCGCTGCTACCGGCATGCGCGAGATAGGCATCAAGCAACCGCACGCTCAACGAACCCGCCTTGCCGTTACCAATTACCACATCGTCAATTTGGGTCACCGGGGTCAGGAACGATGTGGCCGAGGTGACGAAAGCCTCGCGCGCGCCCTTAGCCTCTGCCACGGTAAACGGGCGCTCAACAAAGCTAATACCCTGCTCGGCTGCCAATGCAATCATCGTCGCGCGGGTGATGCCGCTCAGGATCTCATTGCCCGGATGCCGGGTGACCAGTTCACCCGCCGGCGTGACGATCCAGGCATTGGTCGATGTGCCCTCGGTCACAAAATCATCGGTGGTCACTTGCCAAGCCTCGTAGGCGCCCGCCTCGCGGGCCCGTTGTTTCCCCAGTACGTTCGGCAAAAGTGAGACCGACTTGATGTCGCAGCGGGCCCAGCGAATATCTGGGATGGTCAGCACTGCAACCCCTTCCTCGGTCTGGGCCAGAGCCGGCAAACCAAGCCGGCGCGCGGTCATCACGAGTGCCGGTCGGGTATTTGCAGGAAACGGATGATCGCGCCGAGCCACACCGCGGGTCGCCTGGATATAGACCATGCCATCACCAAGGCGGTTGCGCCGGATCATCTCCCGCATCACCTGGCGCAAGGGCGCGCGCCGCATCGGTTGATCGATCCGAAGCTCTCGAAGCGATCGATCGAGCCGGTCAAGATGCGGTTCCTCGTCAACCAAACCTCCGTGATGCACCAGCACCACCTCATAGACGCCGTCGGCAAACTGGTAGCCGCGGTCCTCGACATGCACCACGGCGTCGCCATGCGTTACGTAACGCCCGTTTACATAGGCGATTCTGGACATGCTCGTGGCCCTTGTTCTAGAGGCAATTGAAGGTTTAACAGTGGAGACGTTGATCAGAAGAAGTCAAGGCGGACAGCGAACAGTTTCTCCACCTTTTTCACGGCCTCGTAAGTCGCGAACAATACCACTCGGTCATGGGCATTGATCACGGTTCCTCCGCGCGGGACAATCACCGTTTCGCCTCGAAGGATGGCGCCTATGATCACGCCCGGCGGTAACCGGGCATCCCGCAAGGGCTTGCCCACCAGGGGCGAGGTCTCCAGTGCCTCGGCCTCGATGACCTCGCCGAAATCCTCACGCACCGAATAAATGCCGCGAATGCGTCCCCGCCGCACATGCTGCAAAATCGATGAGACAGTGATAACCCGTGGATTGATCACCGCGTCAATGCCAAGCGTGGTGACCAGCTGGGCATAGGAGTGTTTATTGATCAGAGCGACGGTACGTTTAGCGCCGGCTCGCTTGGCTAATAGCGAACCGATGATGTTTACCTCGTCGTCATTAGAAACCGCGACGAAGGTCTCGGTCTCCGAAACATTGGCTTCCTCCAGGATCTCCAGATCAAGAATATCACCGTTCAAAACCATGGTGTGGTCCAGTGCTTGAGCCACGTATTTCGCCCGTTCCTTATCGAATTCGATTACCTTGGCCCGAACACCGGCATGCTCAAGTTCAATCTCCTCAGCCAGGGTCAGGCCAATATTGCCGCCACCGGCGATAATGACGCTTTGGCCCTCCTCTTCTTCATGGCCAAAGGACGCCATGGCACGACCGAGATGGGCCACATCGCAGATAAAATAGACCTGATCGCCGACCAACATCTGATCGTCGGATTTCGGCACGATCCCTTTATCGTTCCGAATTATGCCGACGATGACAATGTTAAGGTCAGGAAAAAGCTGGGTGAGTTGACGAATCGGGGTGTTGATAATCGGGCAATCCTCGCCGCAGCGAACCCCGACCACCCGGATCAACCCATCGGCCATCGGCACAACGTCAAAGGCTCCAGGAACCTGAAGCTGCCGACCAATCGCCCGAGCCACCTCGCGCTCCGGCGAGATGATGACATCAATCGGCATGTTGTCACGGCTATAAAGGTCACCCCAGATAGGCTTCAAATATTCCTGTTGACGCACCCGAGCGATTTTGGTGGGAATGTTGAATAGCGAGTGGCCGACTTGGCAGGCGACCATGTTGACCTCATCCGAGAAGGTTACCGCGATCAACATATCGGCGTCTTTAGCGCCGGCCTGCTCAAGAATGTTCGGTTGCGACGCCAGCCCTTGAATGCTGCGAACATCCAATGTCTCACTGATCCTCTGGACCAGACTCGCGTCCTGGTCGATGACCGTGACATCATTATTTTCGCTCGCTAAGTGCTGAGCAATGCTGGTCCCGACTTGGCCAGCGCCGCAAATAACCACCTTCATCACGTGACATCAGCCGGTTTTGATCGGCCGCTCCCCTTGGGTCACGCCCAGCGACTTAAGTTTTCGGTGCAGGGCCGAGCGCTCCATTCCGACAAAGCTCGCGGTGCGCGAGATGTTGCCGCCGAATCTGTTGACCTGGGCCAAAAGGTATTCTCGTTCGAAGGTTTCCCGGGCATCGCGTAACGGCATGCCCATGATTTCCACCCCCCGATCCAACTGCAACGTGGTCGGCGCCACCGACACGATTTCCGGCGGCAGCATATCGGCCCGAATCTTATCGCGCGATGTTCCCGGCGCCATGATCAGTAGCCAATCGATGACGTTGCGCAATTGCCGCACATTACCGGGCCAGTCATAGGCCTGTAGCGCTGCTAATGCATCCTCAGAAATTTCCCGTAATGGCATGCCGGAAACTTCCGCGGACTGACGCAGGAAATGCCGGGTGAGCTTGGGGATATCTTCGCGCCGCTCACGTAGGGCCGGAACCCGCACCGGGACAACATTGAGCCGGTAAAACAAATCCTCGCGGAACCGCCCGGTTGATATTTCCTGCTGCAGGTCCCGATTTGTCGAGGCGATCACCCGAACGTCGACCTCCACTTCGATCTTCCCACCGACCCGCCGAAACCGCTGTTCTTGCAGAACCCGAACGATTTTCCCTTGGGTTTCCAAAGGCATGTCCGTAACTTCGTCGAGGAAAAGCGACCCCTTATGGGCTCGCTCGAAGACGCCGACAGTATGGGCTTTCGAAAAGCCGATTTCTGGACTTTCGGTGCCGAACAGTTCAGTCTCCAGGCGTTCCGGATTCAAGGTCGCACAATTCAGCACCACCATTGGCCCATCCATCCGCCCCGACTTGGCGTGGATCATTCCGGCAACCACTTCCTTACCGACGCCAGCCGGTCCGGTGATCAGTACACGACTATTGGTTGGCGCAACCTTTTCAACCGTTGATCGAATCTGCGCCAGACCTGGCGAGCTGCCGATCAGATCATTGCTATAACCAACCTTGCGCAACAGTTCGATATTTTCACGTTTCAACCGTGCAGCCTCGACCGCGCGCCGGACCAGCAGCAGCAGTCGGTCAGCCTTGAACGGTTTTTCGATGAAGTCGTAAGCTCCACGTTTAATCGCGTTGACTGCGGTCTTGATCGTGCCGTGACCGCTGATCATGATGACCGGAAGGCTCGGATGCGCTTCCTTGACCCAGTCGAGGATTTCCAAACCATCAAGAGAGCTATTTTGCAACCAAATATCGAGGATCAGCAGCCCCGGCACTCGGCCGTTTACCTCGGCCAATGCCTGGTCCGAATCGCCTGCTTCGCGGGTGTCGTAGCCTTCGTCTTCCAATATGCCGGCGATCAAAGCACGGATGTCCGCCTCGTCATCGACGATCAGGATATCATTCGCCATGCTTGCTCGCCTTTCTCTGGCTGAAATCGTTAGCAATATCCACCGTCGTATCGGCTTCCGCGGTGATCCACTCGGTGATCACGGGAAATTCCAGGATCGCTATAGCACCTCCACCATTACGGTCGAGTATCCTGATCTCACCATTATGATCTTCCATGATTTTCCTGACGATAGCGAGTCCGAGACCGGTCCCCTTCTCTCGGGTGGTCACGTACGGTTCGGTCAATCGATGCCGATCAACGACCGGCAAGCCACGGCCATTATCGCAAATCATGATCAAGGCGTGATTCTGGTCCATCGTTACGCTGATCTCGATTGCGCCGGGGGCAGGATTATCTTGTTGCTCGCGGGACCCTATCGAATCGGCGGCGTTTTGCAGTAAATTGGTCAGCGCTTGGCGAACTTGGCGAGCGTCACACAGCAGCGGGATATCCCGGTCCGGCAGAGTGAGCTTGAAATGGATCCCCGGATGCGCGGTATCTTGAAGCGCAGTCTGCTCGCGCAACAGGGTCGCCAGATTGATCTCTTGGAAGACTGCCGCCGGCATCCGTGCAAATTCTGAGAACGCATCAACCATGCGGCCGATATCTTCGACTTGGCGAATGATGGTATCTGTCAACGCTTCGAAAGTGTCGGTATCTTTGGTGATCTGGCCCAAATACTTCCGCTTCAGCCGTTCTGCCGAAAGCTGGATCGGAGTCAACGGATTTTTAATTTCGTGGGCGATGCGCCTCGCCACATCGGACCAAGCCGCCTTGCGCTGAGCGGATTGTAATTCCGAAATATCGTCAAAAGTTACGACGAAACCGGTGATCTCCCCATCCGACATTTCAGCGGAAATGCGGCAAAGCAGAGCGATCTTACGGTCACTGCGGGAAAGCTCGACCTGCCCTTCGGCGCGCCGGGATGGACGTTTTCGCGCCTGGTCGAGCAAGGCGCTCAACTCCGGCACGGCTTCCTCAAGGCGACAGTCGGCGAGGTCGGAAAGGGCCATATCAAGCAGTTGTGCCGCCGATCGGTTCGGCAGATTTATCCGCCCCTCGGCGTCCACGCCGATCACCCCTGCCGAGACACCGCCCAGCACCGCCTCGGTAAACCGCCGTCGGGTATCCTCCTGACGATGAGCATCGATCAGATCATTGCGCTGGGCCACCAGCTGCCGGGTCATTCGATTGAACGCCCGGCATAGTGTGCCTAACCCACTGAGCTCCCCCTCGACGACCCGCGCGCTCAAGTCACCGGCGCTCACTTTCTCGGCCGCACCAATCAGATCGCTAATCGGTCCGGCCAGTCGCGTGGCCAGATGCAGCCCCACCCATATCGCCGCAAACAGCAGAAGCAACGAGACCAAGCCGAAGATCAACGCAAATGTGATCTGAATATCGATGCGCCGGCCTTCCAACTCACGGTACTGAGCGACCGCTTGCTTGGTGCGATCGATATAGGTCAGGATTTCCGGTTCGACATAGCGTCCGAGATAGAGATAGGCGTCAACAAACCCCTCAAGACGAACAATCGCCCTGATCCGATCGACATCGCTGGTAAGGGTCGCCACCTCGCCGACCCTGGCGCGCCGGAAGGCGTCTTCGGGAAATGGCTCGAAATCAAATGTGAGGGTGAGGCCGGCGCGGGCTAATACCTTGCCCGCCCCTTCGAAGACCACCACTTCACTCAGATTACGAATAGCTGCCTGAGCGCGGAGTACCTGCGCTAGACGTTGAGGCTGGGACAACAGAATGGCGGAATTTCGGTTTAAATCTCTGGCCATCGCCAAGGCGTCACCGAGGATGTTGCGGCGGTGCTCTTCAAGATAGGCCTCGGCGACCGCTTGCGAGCCCCGAACGGCAGTGCCGATACGCTCGCTGAACCAGGAGCGGATACCGAAATCAAAAAGCAGAACAGAGAATACCGCGACAACAATGGTCGGGGTGACGGCGACGACGCTGAACAGCATCACCAGGCGGCCATGTAATCGCGAGCCGGCCAGGCCCTGACGGCGCTGCGACCAAAGATTGACCAGCCGATGCGCCACCAGCGCCACCAGAACCATCAACAACGATAAATTCAGATACAGCAGACCGAGCACGACTTGCGGGTCCGGTCCCGCCGGCCCGGCATTGGCGAAGGTGGTATAGCTTCCGATGCCAGATGCGATAGCCAACAAGGTCAGGGCATAGGCTGCCTTACGCAACAAACCGACCCGCTGAACCCAGCCACGCAGCATCTGCCGTCGGCCGACAGGCGCCGGTGGAATTCCCGATGATTGGTTATCCGAGGGGCGAGATAACGGTCTCTCGGGCGCCGCCGCTTGGCGGGTCCCCGGTGGTACCGTGTCGGTCATATCCTCTCCGGTCTGTTTCACCGGCGGTAGACCATTCTCTTTGTCTGGTGCATGCGCCACGATTGTCACTTTAAGCCGCGGATCACCGGGATGTCCAACTCGCGGATCTTCTTGCGCAGGGTATTTCGGTTCAGCCCAAGCAAGGCCGCCGCGCGCAATTGATTGCCGTTGGTCGCCTCAAGGGATTGAGCGATTAACGGCCGCCCTACCTCCCGAATGATCCGCTCGTAGAGGCCGGCGGCCGGTAATCCATTCTCATGCGCCTCGAAATAGGTGCGCAGGTGGCGATCCACCGCGTCGGTCAAATTCTCCGACCGGCTGCCTATCTCCGGCGCCGGGCTTTCCGATTGCTCGAGCAGTTCATGCGTGATGGCGTCGGCACCGACGACCTCTTCGGTGTAAAGCGCCGCCAGACGCTTCACCAGATTTTCAAGCTCCCGGACATTTCCTGGCCAGGAATACGCCATCAACACCTTCAATCCATCGGCATCGATGCTTTTCGACGACAGGCCAAGAATAACTGCCTGATGCTGGAAATAATGCACCAGATCGGGAATGTCCTCGCGGCGCTCGCGCAGCGCCGGCAACCGGATTGGTACCACGTTCAGGCGATAGAACAGATCTTCGCGAAACAAACCCTGGCGTATCAACTGGCGCAAATCGCGGTGCGTCGCGGCGATAATCCGAACATTTGCCTGGATCGGCGACCGACCGCCCACCGAGGTGTACTCACCTTCCTGCAAAACTCTCAACAGTCGGGTTTGCGCCTCCGGCGGCATATCGCCGATCTCATCGAGAAACAGCGTGCCATTCTGGGCTTGTTCGAACCGTCCAGTAGAGCGTGTCGCGGCGCCGGTGAAAGCGCCTTTTTCGTGACCGAATAACTCGCTTTCTATAAGCTCGCGCGGGATCGCCGCCATGTTGATCGCCACGAATGGTCCGGTAGCCCGTTTGCCATAGTCATGCAGGGCCCGAGCGATCAATTCCTTACCGGTTCCCGATTCACCGGCGATAATCACCGTGAGATCGGTTCCCATCAACCTGGCCATGACCCGGTATATTTCTTGCATTGGCGGCGAGCGACCGATCAGCGGCATTGCCTCGTCGTCATCCGGTGGGCGCGCCGCCCCAGCTTCCAGCGCAATATCTGATGCGGTGGACAGCGCCTTCCGGACGGATTCGGTCAATTTAGAAAGATCGAACGGCTTGGCCAAATAATCAAAGGCGCCCCGCTCGCTCGCCTGCACCGCCGTCAGCAAGGTATTGCGGGCGCTCATCACGATAACCCGAAGGTCTGGGCGCAGGCGGCGGATCCGCGGCAGTAGATCCAGGCCATTCTCATCCGGCATGACAACATCGGTGACCACGAGATCGCCGTCACCGTTTTTGATCCAAGCCCAAAGGTTGGCGGCCGTCCCGGTCGAGCGGACCTCGTGTCCAAGGCGGGTCAATGCCTGGGTCAGTACTGTACGGATCGCCGGATCATCATCGGCAATCAGAATGGTGGCGCGCCCGACGCTCACTCGCCGGCTCCGGCGGTGAAGCGGCGGATATGCGGTGCGGCACTCAGGTCAGTCTCTCTGTCAGCGGTGGAGATTGGCAAGGTGACCCGAAAAATTGTCCGTCTCGGCTCGGAATCCAGTTCCACAACGCCCCCGTGATCGGCGACCGCCTTGGCGACAAAGGCAAGGCCGAGGCCAGTTCCCGATGCCTTTGACGTAACGAAAGGCTCGAACAGATTGGCCCGCAGATCTTCGGGAATACCTGGCCCATTATCCTGGATTGAGACCACCAGGGGCAGATCCAACCGGTCTCCGGTGCCCCCAACCGCCAGTCGCATGCCGTGGCGATAAGCGGTCGACAATTGCACTTCGCCACCGGTCGCCAACGGCAAGGCTTCACAGGCGTTCTTCAGCAGATTGAGAAACAACTGGATCAAAACATCCCGATTACCAAGTGCCAGTGGCAATGACGGATCGTAGCGCTCGACGAATGTCACATGGCGACCAAACCCCGTCACAGCCACGCGGCGGCAATGGGCTAGCACTTCGTGAATGTTGATCGCGGCCTTGCGAATGGGACGCTCGTCGGCAAACACTTCCATGCGATCGACCAGCGCGACGATGCGGTCGGTCTCATTGCAGATTAGCTGGGTGAGGTTCTTGTCGCCGCTGTCTATGGTCTGCTCCAGCAACTGAGCGGCGCCGCGAATGCCCGATAACGGGTTCTTTACCTCATGCGCCAGCATCGCCGCCATCGCCGAAACCGAGCGGGCAGCGCCGCGAAACTGCAATTGGTGATGCAGGCGTCGCGCAATCGAACGTTCGAACAGCGTGATCGCCAGGTCGCCAAGGCTTTCGGCAATCGGCGACACTTCAATATTTACCACCTTTACCCCAAGCCGCGGGCTCTCCAAAAGCAGGTCGTAATCGGCAAAGCTGCTGCCGGTGCTTCGGGCTTGCTCGATCATGCTGAATAGCGGGCTGTCGGCGGGTATTAGACTGGCCAGTTTTTGACCCACCAGAGCCGCCGCACTGCCATCGAAGAATGTCTCGGCGGCCGAATTCAGGAATTTTACCGCGTTATCCGCCTCAATGGTCATCACTGGGTGCGGCAAGGCGTTAAGGATCGCCCCATAGTCTGGAACTGAGCCGTGGTCTGGAACCGCGCACGTGATAGTTCCACTAACCATCACGCGGCCAACCTTTCGCCAGCGGTATCGTACAACGCGGCGATTGCACCGAAGACCCGGACAGGGTCACCCGATATATTAATCGCCTGGCGAAACCGGGCCGATTCCGGCAGTCCCTTGGTGTACCAGCCGATATGTTTGCGGGCGATGCGCGTGCCGGTATGCGCGCCATAGTGCAGCAACATGGCGTCAACATGGGCAAGCAGCGTTTCGCGTTGCTCAGCCAAGCTCGGATCAGGGAGGCGAACCCCGTGGTGCAGATAGTTGACCACCTGATTGGGGAACCACGGGCGGCCATAGACCCCGCGCCCTATCATCACCCCATCTGCACCGGAAATCCGTAGACACTCGGCTGCATCCTCGACGGTTTCGATATCGCCATTGGCGATGACAGGAATACCGACGGCTTGTTTAACCGTGCCAATGAACGGCCAATCGGCTTGGCCGGTATACATCTGGCAGCGGGTTCGGCCATGCACGGTAAGCATCTTTACCCCCGTGTCCTCGGCGATCCGGGCCAACGTCGGGGCGTTGCGGTTCTCGTCATCCCAGCCGGTTCGCATCTTCAAGGTAACCGGCACCGACACCGCGTTGACTACCGCCTCAATGATCCGTCGAGCCAGGTCCTCTTCGCGCATCAGGGCTGATCCAGCAAGCTTGTTAACGACTTTCTTGGCCGGGCACCCCATGTTGATATCAATGATCGCTGCCCCGCGATCCTCGTTGAGACGGGCCGCCTCAGCCATGTCGGCCGGGTCCCACCCGGCGAGCTGTACCGCCATTGGATATTCCTCGGCGCAGTCGGTCGCCAGCTTCTGGATCTCTTCACGCACCGCACGGATCATCGCCCCGCTGGCGATCATTTCGGAGACCACAAGGCCGACCCCGCTACGCCGAACGAGCTTGCGAAATGGCTCATCGGTTACGCCCGACATGGGTGCCAGAAAAACCGGCGCGTCGAGCAGGACGGGTCCAACTTGAATGCCCATATTTTTTGCAGTTTCCGAAAGTGCCTATGATTTATGCAAATTACACGTTCCGGCCAGAAAGACCAATTATGATCTTCTAAACCGCCGCTAGCAATACATCGTGAACAAACTTCACTCCGGGATAGGCCAGGGTCAGCAACAGATAGGCAAGCAGGACAATCCGCGTCGCCACCCGTCCCCGCATACCAAAGCGACGGTGCGCGACAAGGATTCCAGCGATCGTGATAAACGCCGCTATGCTGAGGATCGATTTATGATCGGCGACCAGCATTTGCCCGGTTTCCTGGATCTGCAGAGCCATCCCGCTGAGCAACCCAACCAGCAGCACGACAATCGCGGCAATCAGCAGGCCCACCTGAAGGCGTTCGGTATCCATGACTGCCGGCAACCGAGCCGTCATCGCGTTGACCGTTTTGCGCTTCAAGGCGCGCTCACTGAGGAAAACGGACAGGGCGGCCACTGCCGCCAAAGTCACCAGCGCATAGGTGACGATCGAGCAGGCGACATGAACGATGACCCAGGCCGGCGGCAGAGACGGGGCCATTGCCCGCCCCTCGGTGGTCTGGAAAACCGTGGCCGCGATACCCAACCCAAACAAATAAGGTAGCAGCAAGGGCGTCAGGCGGACGGCGGACTGATTAATCAGACAAACTACGAGGAAGCACACTAGACTAGCGGAAATCGACAGCCACAGCGCGACAGAGAAATCTGCCCGCCAGTGCCCGGCCAACAAGACGATAGACCACAGCGTCGGCCCGACGGCAGCTAATCCCAGCCACATCCAGTGCAGCATTAGGCCGCCTTCGCGCTCGCGAAAAGGCAGTACGGCGGCTGGAACCAAGGCCGTGAGAGCCGAAAGACTGAAGACCAAAGACAGTACCATGGCGCGACTATATCATAGCATGGGTCACGCACATGAAGATGAGTGAGCCTGAAACGGGAAAAAATAATCATGCGGGATAGCGGCGGTGGTACCTGGGGTCTAGTGCTCGCGGCGGGACAGGGCGAACGGGCCGGCGGCGGGCTTCCCAAACAGTATCGGCGGCTGGCCGGAGAAGCCATCGTCGCCCGCGCTGCGGCAGCCTTGCTGCATCATCCAAAGATCAATGGGGTGGCCGTCGTCATCGCCCTCGGGCAGGGTGACCTTTACCGCCAAGCCTGCGCCCATTTGCCACTGCCGGATCCGATCGAGGGCGGGGCCGAACGCCAGGATTCAGTACGCCTTGGCCTTGAGGCCCTGGCACCGCGACAGCCGGATCGAGTGCTGATCCACGACGCGGCTCGCCCGTTCCTACCGGGGGCGGTGATCGATCGGTTACTGGAGATCCTTGATCACGGCCCGGCAGCGCTGCCGGTTCTGCCGGTCGTCGATACCCTGAAACGGGTCGAGGCCGGGACAATATCGGCGACCGTCGATCGCGCCGGGCTGGTCCGGGCGCAGACACCGCAAGCGTTTCACTTCGCAACAATCCTGCAGGGGCACCGCGATCTTGCCGGCCAATCGCTAACCGATGACACCGCTCTTGCCGAGCGCGCAGGGTTAACCGTGAGCGCCGTCGCCGGGGATGAATCGCTGTTTAAAATCACCCGCCCGGAGGATTTCGAACGGGCGGCGCGGCACCTGTCCTCGGGCTACGAGACCCGAACCGGCACCGGCTTTGACGTGCACAGGCTCGGAGCCGGTGACCATGTCATGCTCTGTGGTGTCGCGATACCGCACGACCAGGGGCTGCTGGGCCATTCCGACGCGGATGTCGCCTTGCACGCACTAACCGATGCGCTACTGGGGGCGATCGCGGCGGGTGATGTTGGCGCGCATTTCCCGCCCAGCGAAGCACAATGGCGTGGAGCCGCGTCGGATCGCTTTGTCGCCCATGCCGCCGGTCTGCTACGGGCCCAGGGCGGCGAGATTATTAATACCGACGTGACATTGGTCTGTGAGCGACCGAAGATCGGGCCGCACCGCCAAGCGATGCGCGCCAGGATCGCCGGCATTCTCAGGATTTCCATCGACCGGGTGAGCGTCAAGGCGACAACCACCGAACGCCTGGGCTTCACCGGCCGTGCCGAGGGGATTGCCGCCCAGGCCAGCGCCAGCGTCCGGATGCCGATCAACCATGACTGAGCCCCGCCCCTCGTTGGCGAACCCGGCGGTTCTGCTGGCCACCGTCTTTGGGATCGGCTGGTTGCCGAAGACGCCGGGAACCTGGGGCTCGCTCGCGGCTCTAGCGATGGGCTGGTTCATTGTCGCCGAGGCCGGACCGACGGCATTGATTGGCGGCATCGTCCTGGTTTTTGGGGTTGGGGTTTGGGCTTGCGCCGGATACGCCAAAGCGACGGGGACCCATGACGCCGGCGCCTGCGTCATCGACGAGGTGGTCGGACAGTGGATCGTGCTGTTGGTGGCGCCTCTTGATCCCTGGTGCTATGCCGCAGCCTTTGCCGCCTTTCGGTTCTTTGACATCATCAAACCCTGGCCGACCGGATGGGCCGACCGCACGATCAGTGGCGGGTTAGGCGTCATGATCGATGATGTGTTGGCTGGCCTCCAAAGCGCGATCGTGCTCTGGATAGCGTTGAAATTCTTCCAATATAATGGATAAAAAAGACTCTGTAATAAATTGAAAAATATCAATTATAGGAGTTGGTTATGAACGCCTTTCCCGATGAACTGTGCGACACGGCGGGGGAACTTCTTACATTATGCCGTGAGGCTGGCGTGATGCTGGCGACCGCGGAAAGCTGCACCGGCGGCCTGATCATCGGCTGCCTGACCGAGGTCGCAGGATCCTCCGCCGTGGTCGATCGGGGGTTCGTGACCTACTCCAATGAGGCCAAGAACGAGATGCTCGGGGTGCCGATGGAGCTGATCATCGAGCATGGCGCGGTCAGCGGTCCAGTCGCCCGTGCGATGGCCGAAGGCGCCCTTGCGCGCTCCCGGGCCTGTCTTACCATCGCCGTCACCGGCGTCGCCGGCCCCGGCGGCGGCACCGAAACCAAGCCGGTCGGCCTGGTGCACTTCGGTTGCGCCTCATCGGCAGCCGATACCGAACACGCACGGCACGTTTTCAAGGGCACCCGGGCGGCGGTCCGGCTGGCGACGCTGCGCACCGCGTTGGCGATTCTGCGGGCGCGGATCATCGCCAGCTGTGAGGCCTAAGACGAACGACCGTCGTCCGGCACGACGCTTTGGGCGATGGTATTATCCAGAGCCTCATAGTCGTGATAGCCGATCGCCTGATAGATATCCTTGCGGGTCATCAACTGATCGAGATAGGCCCCCTGCCCGCGATGCTGAGCCAGATGGGCATAGAGATCCCGCATCGCGCCAGCCTCGCAGCGCAGCGAAGTTACCGGCCAGATCACAATCTTGAAGCCGAGGTCCGCGAATTCGCTTTGGCTCAGATAGGGGGTGCGGCCGAATTCGGTCATATTGGCCAGAGTTGGCGCGCCGACCGCGTCGTTGAACGCCCGCATATCCCCAGTTGAGGTAAGCGCTTCAGGAAAGATCACATCGGCGCCGGCCTCCACATAGAGTTTGCCCCGGGCAATCGCCCCGGCAAGCCCCTCGGACGCGGCGGCATCGGTACGGGCGATGATCCGCAGATGAGTGCGGGCCTTACGCGCCGCTGCAATCTTCGCCGCCATCGATTCGGGGTCGTTCAACAGCTTGTCGGAGAGATGGCCGCATTTCTTCGGTAGCAATTGATCCTCGAGTTGAACCCCGGCGGCGCCGGCCGCCTCTAGATCCTGGACCAGCCGCATAACGTTCAACGCCTCGCCATAACCGGTGTCGCCATCGACGATCAACGGCAAGCCAGTAGAACGGGTGATCACCCGCACGAACAAAAGCAATTCCTCGGTCGTCATCATCCCCAGGTCAGGCAAGCCCAGACTGGCGGACAAGGCACCACCCGACAGATATAGCGCCTCGAAACCGGCATCGCGGGCCAACAGACCGGCCAAAGCGTTATGGGCGCCAGGTACGCCAAGCGCACCGTCGCGGGACCACAACGCTTCCAACCGGTCGCCAGGCAATCCTTGCGCCGAAGATGTCGAAAACCATGTCATGGCGCTTATCCTTTTTTTTCAAGTCATTGCTAATCCAGGTTATCCCGGTTTCCCTGGGCTTGGCGAAGTTCTTTGAATATGCCATTAACACAGCGGCGCGACGCAAGAGTTTTGCCGGCCAATATTTAGGCAGTGAGCGACCAAACGCGCACTGAGCCGGGCGGGGGGACACGAACTGAATGGTGCATATCGTCGGATTGGGTGCCAGTTTGTTTGGCTTTTGGCTGTTGATGTCCGGGCATTTCGGGCCGTTGTTGATTTCGCTCGGCGTCGCCTCGGTGGTACTCGTTCTTTATATCGCCCATCGTATGGACCTGTATGACCGAGAGACCTTTCCCGTGCATTTGAAGGGGTGGATCTTTGGCTATTGGGGCTGGCTGGCCAAGGAGATCTTCAAGGCCAATATCGATGTCGCCAAGATCGTGCTGGCGCCAAGTTTGCCGATTTCACCTCGGATGGTTCGGGTCAAGGCGACGCAAAAGACCGATCTCGGGATGGTTATCTTCGCCAATTCGATCACTTTGACTCCGGGCACTGTCGCAGTCGATATCGAGGGTGACGAGATCATCGTGCATGCCCTGTCGCAAGAGCTAGCGGACGGGGTACTCAACGGCGATATGGACGGTCGGGTGACCGCCCTCGAGGAGCGCTGAACCTTGTTTATCGGAGCGACCGCCGCCCTTCTCGTCGCCATGGCTTTGACGTTGATTCGCGCCTTTGCCGGCCCAACGTTGTTCGACAGGGTGCTGGCGGCAAATAGTTTCGGCACCAAGACCGTGCTATTGATCGGGGTCCTAGGGTTTCTCACCGATCGCCCCGAGTTTCTGGATATTGCGCTGCTTTATGCGCTGGTCAATTTCATTGGCACCATCGCCGTTCTCAAATTCTTTCGATACCGTAATCTCGGACTTTCCAATACCGAAGCGGCCAACCGCGAGGAGATCGATTGATGGAGATGATTCTCTATATCGCCTCCGGTGCGCTGTTGGCTGCCGGCAGTTTTCTCGTCCTGGTCGGCACCATCGGCATGTTACGCCTGCCCGATTTCTTCACCCGCCTGCACGCCGCCGGGATCACCGACACGCTCGGCGCTGAATTGTTGCTGATCGGGATGATGCTGCAGGCCGGTTTCAGCCTGATTACCGTCAAGCTAATTCTGATTTCGTTGTTCATCTTCTTCACCAGTCCCACCGCCACCCATGCGGTAGCCAACGCGGCGCGAACCATGGGGCTGAAGCCAGCGCTTGTGCCGGATGAGGATATCGAGACTACGTCGGTGCGCCGCGGGAGCGCGAAGTGACGGGCGCGGGAATGATCACGATCGTCGACATCGCGCTGTTGACGATGCTGTGCTTCACCGCGATCGCCATCATGGTGCTACGTCATCTATTCGCCGTCGCAGCGTTGACCGGCGCGTTCAGCCTGCTCTCGGCCGGATTGCTGGTGGCCCTCGATGCGGTGGATGTTGCGTTTACCGAAGCGGCGGTCGGGGCCGGCATCTCGACAGTCCTGATGCTCGGCACGCTTGCGTTGACCCAACGGCGCGAGCACCGGCCGCCGCGGTTTTCTCTAACCGCCTTGTTGGTGGTGATCGCCACCGGCGGCGCGTTGATCTACGCAACCAGCGACATGCCGGCATATGGCGATCCAAACGCACCGGCGCTGAAGCATGTGGTGCCTTTCTATATCGAAGGGTCGCAGAACGATATCGGCGTGCCTAACATCGTGACCTCGATCCTGGCCAGTTACCGGGGCTATGATACGCTGGGCGAAGTGGCGGTGATCTTTACCGCCGGCATCGGCGTGATGTTTCTACTCGGCCTGCGCCGCGAGGACGAAGACGATGAGGGCGCAACCAGACGCGGCCCTGGACGACCCCCCGACGCACCCAAGCCAGGGGGAACCAAGTCATGAATCATCATTTGGTCCTACGCGTCGTCTCAAAACTGCTGATCCCATTCATTCTCTTATTCGCGCTTTACGTTCAGTTTCACGGCGACTACGGACCCGGTGGCGGGTTCCAGGCCGGGGTGCTGTTCGCATCCGCCTTCATTCTTTACGCCCTGATCTACGGCGTTGATAACGCCCGCGAGGTGTTGCCGCCGAAAGCCCTGCGGTTCCTGGTCCCAGTGGGACTGATTATCTATGCGCTGACCGGTTTTGCCAGCATCGTTATGGGAGGAAACTACCTCGACTATGACGTGCTCGCCCATGACCCACAGCATGGCCAGCACCTTGGGATCCTGGTGATCGAGTTCGGGGTCGGCACCACCGTGGCCGCGGTCATGGTGACCATCTTCTACGCCTATGCCGGTCGCACCCGCGATGTCGATGACGAGGATTGGTAGGCATGCTCGACGCGATCATCGCCCACTATAACTATTGGCTGGTCATCTTTTTAATGATGATCGGGCTCTATATTGTAATTTCACGCGGCAATCTGGTAAAAAAAATTGTCGGGCTGAACATCTTTCAAACCTCGGTATTCCTGCTCTACATCACCTTGGGAAAGGTTAACGGCGGCACGGCGCCTATCTTAACCGACAAGCCCGAAACATTCTCCAACCCACTGCCGCACGTACTGATCCTGACCGCTATCGTTGTTGGAGTCGCGACCACGGCGTTGGGTTTTGCGCTGGTGGTGCGGATCCGCGAGAGCTACGGCAGCATCGAGGAGGACGACATCCTCGCCACCGAGCGCGCCGAAGATGAAATCGCCGTTAATGAGGCTCTGTCGTGAGCCTGCTATCTGAACACATCCCGGTTCTGCAGGTCGCGGTTCCCCTGCTCTCGGCGCCGCTCTGCTCGTTACTGCGTGGGGTTCGGCTGCCCTGGCTATTGGCCTTGGCAGTTAGTTGGTTCGCCTTCGCCATCTCAATCTTGCTGCTGATCCAGGTAATGGACAGTGGCGATATCTCATACCATATGGGCAATTGGGCGCCGCCGTTCGGGATCGAATACCGGGTCGACGTGATCAATGCCTTCGTGCTGCTGATCATTTCCGGCATCAGTGCCGTCGCCCTGCCCTATGCCCGGCTGAGCGTCGCCCATGAGGTCGATCCGCGCCGACACGGCCAGTTTTATACGGCTTACCTGCTCTGCTTGACCGGCTTGCTTGGGGTGACCATCACCGGGGATGCCTTCAACATCTTCGTGTTTTTGGAAATCTCATCGCTGTCGGCCTATGTGCTGATTGCGGCGGGCGCGCGGCAGGACCGGCGAGCCCTGACGGCGGCCTATAATTATCTGGTGCTTGGCACGGTCGGCGCCACGTTCTTCGTTATCGGTGTCGGACTGCTTTATATGGTCACCGGGACCCTCAATATCGCCGATCTAGCCGAACGGATTCGGCCGCTGGCCGACAATCGCGCGGTGCAGGCGGGTTTTGCTTTCATTATCATCGGCATGGGCCTCAAGCTCGCCATGTTCCCGATGCACACGTGGTTGCCGAACGCTTATACTTATGCACCGTCAACGGTGACCGTGTTCCTGGCCTCGACCGCGACCAAGGTTTCAGTCTATGTGGTTTTGCGGTTCCTCTTCACCGTGTTCGGGCCAGCCTATGGCTTTGTTGGGCTGACCTTCGAATACATTTTCCTTCCGCTGGCGATCCTGGCGATGTTCATCGGCTCGACGGCAGCGATCTATCAGACCAACCTGAAGCGGCTATTCGCCTATTCCAGCGTTGCCCAGCTCGGCTACATAGTGCTGGGTATTGCGCTTGGAAACATCGCCGGACTAACCGCGACGGTGCTCCATTTATTCAACCATGCACTGATGAAGGGCGCGCTGTTCATGGCGCTCGGCTGTGTTGCGTTACGGATAGGCGCGGTCTCGATTAACGGGGTGCGCGGCCTCGGGCGTGAGATGCCTTGGACCTTTGCCGCCATCGCCGGCGCCGGGCTGAGCCTTATCGGGGTGCCGAGCACCGTTGGCTTCATTAGCAAGTGGTACCTTATCCTGGGCGCGCTAGAAAATAGCTGGTGGCCGGTCGCCCTGTTGATCGTAGCCAGTTCTCTGCTTGCGGTGATCTACGTTTGGAAAATCATCGAGGCGGCCTATTTTGGCGTGGCGCCCGAGGGACGGGGCCCGGTTGCCGAGGCGCCGTTGGAGATGCTGGCGCCGCTCTGGTTGATGGTAGTCGCGAATTTCTACTTCGGCATCGATGCTGATTTGACAACCTCCGTTGCCGGCAAGGTCGCCGCGACCTTCCTGGGAAGCGGATCATGAGCACCGAGATGGCGCTGGCCCTGACCCTGCTGATCCCATCGCTCGGCGGCATCGCCATTGCCTGCGCCGGGCGATACCCGAACCTGCGTGAGGCGATAACCCTTATCACCGCCAGCGTTCTTTTCGCCGTGGTGATCAGCTTGCTGCAAGAAGTGTCTGGCGGCCGCGAGCCGACCTTGGCGTTGATCGAGGTGGTGCCTGGTTTGCCGTTGATGCTGAAGGTCGAGCCGTTAGGCATGCTGTTCGGCTGTGTCGCGTCCGGTCTGTGGATTGTCAATTCGCTCTATTCCTTCGGCTATATGCGCGGCACGAACGAGACGAATCAGACCCGGTTCTACATCTGTTTCGCCATTGCCATCGCCAGCTCCATGGGTATTGCGTTCGCTGGCAACATGTTCACCCTGTTTATCTTTTACGAAATTCTGACGATCTCCACTTATCCGTTGGTCGCACACAAGCAGAACGCTGAGGCCCGGTCCGGCGCCCGGCTCTATCTCGGTCTGCTGATCGGCACCTCGATCGGCTTTCAGCTGGTGGCGATCATCTGGACTTGGGTTGCTGCCGGCACCTTGGATTTCACCATCGGCGGGATCCTACGCGACAAGATTGACCCGACGATGCTGCCGATCCTGCTGGCGCTGTATATGTTCGGTATCGGCAAGGCGGCGCTGATGCCGTTTCATCGCTGGCTGCCGGCCGCGATGGTCGCCCCGACCCCGGTCAGCGCCTTGTTGCACGCGGTCGCCGTGGTTAAAGCCGGGGTATTCACTGTCCTGAAGGTGGTGATCTACATCTTTGGCATCGAGCTGTTATCGGAGACCGGCGCGTCGGGTTGGCTGATCTGGGTCGCGAGCTTCACCCTGCTGGCGGCCTCCTTGGTGGCGATTAGCAAGGACAACCTCAAGGCTCGATTGGCTTATTCCACGATCAGTCAACTTTCCTACATTATCCTTGGCGCAGCGCTTGCTAGCAGTCTCGGCGTGCTTGGTGGGGCCTTGCACATAGCCACTCACGCCTTGGGTAAGATCACGCTGTTCATGTGCGCCGGCGCAATCTACGTCGCGACCCACAAGACTAAGATCAGCGACATGCAGGGGCTTGGCCGGCTCATGCCGTTTACCTTCGCTGCGTTCTGTATCGCCGCGCTCAGTATCATCGGCCTGCCGCCCTTCGCCGGCAGCTGGAGCAAATGGTACTTGGCCTTGGCCGCCGCCGACGCCGGCAGGGTGCTAGTGATCGCGGTGCTGATGATCAGCTCGCTCTTGAACGTCGCCTATTTGATGCCGTTAGTCGCTCGCGGTTTTTTTCGCCCGGCGCCTCCACGCCAACCGGTCGGAGCGGCGGTCACGCCCGGCGCTAGGTTCGGCCTCGCTGAGGCTCCGCTGCTTTGCGTAATTCCCCCATGCCTTACCGCCCTGGGCTGCCTGGTTCTGTTCTTCTACGCAGATGAAGTGGTCGATCTGCTTCGTCCAATCGTTGGCTGAGGTGCGAGAGATGACCCATAATCATCCATCGACAGAGCAAGACGGGGACACCACGTTCACCCGGTTGTTGTCCTGGTGTGTCGTTAATTCGAAAACCGTAGTCATTGCGCTCGCTGCAGTAAGCGGGGCGCTGCTCCTCGGCGATTTTCTCTATGAAAAGCACGGACATTTCGCCTTCGAGGAGTGGTTCGGTTTCTATCCTGTGTTCGGTTTCGTAGTGTATGTGACTGTCGTCATGCTGGCCAAAAAGCTGCGCGGCCTGATTAAACGGCCGGAGGATTATTACGGCGACACCTCGGTCGATGCTGAGGATGGCCTACCAGCCACCGACGATGGAAAGCAGAACCACGACGGAGGCGGTCATGCTTGAGACGATCCCTCCGATCTTCTGGTATATCATCGGCGCGGTCATCACGTTGATCATTCCGAACGGCCGGTTCCGAGCCACGGCGATGCTGCTAATCCCGCTTGCCGGTATCTGGCAACTGCTGAATATCCCGCATGGCGATCACATTCAGATCGACTTTCTTGACTACACGCTGACCCTCTTTCGGGTCGACAAACTAAGCTTTGTGTTTGGCCTGATCTTCAACATCGCCGCCTTCTTGTCCCTGCTCTACGCCTGGCATGTCCGCGACCCGATACAGCAGGTGATGACGGTCCTTTACGCGGGTGCCGCGATTGGCGCCGTATTCGCCGGCGACCTGATTTCACTTTTTATTTTTTGGGAGGCAACCGCGCTCACCTCGGTTTTCCTGATCTGGGCACGCGGAACGGAAGGCGCCTACCACACCGGCATGCGTTATCTGATCATTCAGGTCGGCTCCGGTGTGTTGTTGCTGGCTGGGACCCTTCTGCTCGTCACGCAAACCGGTTCGATCGCCTTTATCGATCGGGGCCTCGTGGATCTCGCCACCCTGCTGATTTTTATCGCCTTTGGAATAAAATGCGCCTTTCCGTTGCTGCATAACTGGCTACAGGATGCCTATCCCGCTTCGACCGCAACGGGCACTGTCGTACTCTCGGCGTTCACCACCAAGCTCGCGATCTACGCGCTTGCCCGGGCTTATCCCGGAACCGAGATACTGGTCTACATTGGCTGCGTCATGATGATCTTTCCGGTATTCTTCGCCGCCATCGAAAACAATCTACGCAAGGTGTTAGCCTATAGCCTGAACAACCAACTTGGCTTCATGGTGGTAGGCATCGGTATCGGCACGCCATTGGCGCTGAACGGTACGGCGGCGCATGCCTTCGCGCATATCCTTTATAAGGCGCTGTTGTTTATGAGCATGGGCGCCGTACTGCACCGCACCGGCACCACCAAGGCTTCGGAGCTCGGTGGCCTATATCGGACGATGCCCTTGACGATGATCTTTTGTGTGGTTGGCGCCGCGTCGATCTCCGCTTTTCCACTATTTAGTGGATTCATCTCGAAGAGTTTGATCCAGAGCGCCGCGGCCAACGAAGGCTATATGGTGGTCTGGGTCATCATGTTGATCGCCTCGGTCGGTGTTTTAGAGCATTCGGGAATCAAAATTCCGTTTTTCACCTTCTTTGGCCATGATAGCGGCAAACGCCCCAAGGAAGCGCCGTGGAACATGTTGTTGGCGATGTTCCTGACTTCGTCGCTATGCATTGGCCTCGGCATTTACCCTGCACCGCTATATGCGATCCTGCCGTTCGAGGTCGAGTACGACCCCTATACGACAACCCATGTGGTCACCCAATTTCAGGTGTTGTTATTCGCCTTACTTGCGTTCTGTGTACTGTACCGCAGCGGCGTCTACCCAGTGGAAATCCGAGCTGTGAATATCGATTTCGATTGGATCTACCGACGGGGTCTAAGGCGCATAATATCGTCCCTCAGTCGTGGTATCGATACCGCCTATAGTCAAGTCACGGCCGGGCTGAACGGCATTGTCGGGTCCATCATCGCCAGTTCTCGGCGCCATTTCGGGCCGATTGGACTATTCGGAAGCACCACCCGGGTTGGCAGTGCCGTGGCCTGGATATCGGCGCTGCTCCTAATTGCGCTCGTCACCTCCTATTCCGGTTCGTGAGGCGACGGGAGCATGTGGCGCGTTGGCGTTACAAATGATAAACTCCATAGCAAGATTCTATCCGCTAACCCGAGAGGCCGCGCTCTATGGATATGACCGGTGACTATGTCATCGCCGCGCCCCGCCAACACGTTTGGGACTCGCTGAATAATCCAGAGGTGCTGAAACAGTGCATTCCGGGTTGTCAGACGATTGAGAAAACCTCTCCGGCCAGCTTTTCCGCCATGGTCGTGGCCAAGGTCGGTCCGGTTAAGGCGAAATTCACCGGCGAGGTCACCTTGTCCGAGTTGAACCCACCAAACAGTTACAAGATTTCCGGCGAGGGCAAAGGTGGTGCGGCAGGTTTTGCCAAGGGTGGCGCCGAGGTAACGTTAAAGGATACCGAAGGTGGCGGCACCACTCTCAATTATGTGGTCAACGCCCAAGTCGGCGGTAAACTAGCGCAGATCGGTTCCCGGCTTATAGATTCCACGTCAAAAAAGATGGCAGGTGAGTTCTTTAAGACATTTGGCCTGATTGTCGAGGCGAGTGCCAAGCCATCAAATGTTGATACAAACACTTTCCAATCACCCCCACAGCATGGAGAAATTCCAATGGTCGCAGACAAGCATGTCGAAGAGAATGTCTATCCGGGCACTCACTGGTCGGTTTGGGTGATCGGCTTGGTCACCGCTTTGGTCCTGGTTCATTTCGTCGCTAATCTGCAGTAGAGCACACCGCACTATAGCCCCCATCCCCTGCGGCCGACGAAGTCAGTAACAAGGCGCATTGCTCCCCGAGGAGGAAATCATGGAAACCAAAGCCGCTGTCGCAACCGGCCCGGGCAAACCGTTAAGCATTGAGACGGTCACCTTGGACGGCCCTCGCGCAGGCGAGGTGATGGTCGAGATCAAGGCTACCGGTATTTGTCACACCGATGAATTCACTCTCTCCGGCGGTGACCCTGAGGGGATTTTTCCGTCGATTTTGGGTCACGAGGGTGCCGGTGTGGTGGTTGAGATTGGCGCCGGTGTCACCAGCGTCAAGAAAGGTGACCATGTGATCCCCCTGTACACGCCGGAATGCCGGCAGTGCAAATCCTGCCTCTCCGGCAAGACCAATCTGTGCACCGCTATCCGCGCCACCCAGGGTCAGGGCCTGATGCCGGACGGCACCAGTAGGTTCAAGATCGGCGGAGAGACGCTGTATCACTACATGGGCTGTTCAACCTTCTCAAATTATACCGTGTTGCCGGAGATCGCGGTCGCCAAAGTCCGTGAGGACGCGCCCTTCGACAAGATCTGTTACATCGGGTGCGGCGTGACTACCGGAATCGGCGCGGTGATCAACACCGCCAAGGTCGAAGCGGGCGCCAATTGCGTGGTGTTCGGGTTAGGCGGCATCGGTCTGAACGTGCTCCAGGGCCTGAAGATGGTCGGCGCCAACAAGATCATCGGTGTTGACCTCAACCCGGCGCGTAAGGCACTGGGTGAGCAGTTTGGCATGACCCATTTCGTCAACCCCAAAGAACTCGAGGGCGATCTAATCCCCTATCTCGTCGATTTAACCGGCGGCGGTGCTGATTACAGCTTTGAGTGCATCGGTAATGTGGCCACGATGCGTCAGGCGTTGGAATGCACCCATCGTGGTTGGGGCGAGAGCATCATCATCGGTGTCGCCGGCGCCGGTCAAGAGATCTCCACTCGCCCGTTCCAACTGGTCACCGGGCGGGTCTGGAAGGGCACCGCCTTTGGTGGTGCAAAGGGGCGGCGCGACGTACCGCAAATTGTTGACTGGTACATGGACGGCAAAATCAACATCGATGATCTGATCACCCACACCATGCCCCTGGAAGATATCAACAAGGGCTTTGATCTGATGCATTCTGGCGAGTCGATCCGCTCGGTAGTGCTGTATTAGTTGATGCACTCCCCGTTGTCCGGGCGAACGGCGGGGTCGAATCGTATGCTGGTTCGGTGAGGGAAATGGTAATTAATGGCAAAAATTAACCATATATTGCCTTTTTCGCCTGTCGCCTTAGTGAACGTGCTCAAGCGTAGCAACGACCGTTTGCTAGGACGCCGGATGAGGGTTGACCTAACACCGGTGGACTTAAGCAGGGGTGCGGGATGGCTGTCCGACATGATCGAATTATAAGGGCGATCGCATAGTCCCCTATCACCCGTGCTTTATCAACGGAGTCATCGATGACCGAAGCGATCGAAACCCGCTCGATCCACGCCTGTTTCGGCGGCGAGGTAGGCTTTTACACACATCAGTCGAGCGCCACCCGGACGCCGATGAATTTTTCGATCTTCACCCCACCGCAAGCCAAGGCCGGCAAGGTTGCCGCACTGGTCTATCTGGCCGGCCTCACCTGCACCGAGGAAACTTTCATGATTAAGGCCGGCGCGCTGAATCGGGCGGCCGAGCTTGGCTTGGCGCTGATCTGCCCGGATACCAGCCCACGCGGCGCCGGGATCGAGGGCGAGGACGATTCTTGGGATTTCGGCACCGCCGCCGGTTTCTATCTCGACGCGACAGCCGCGCCCTGGTCAAGCCATTATCGTATGTACAGTTACATCGCCAGCGAGCTGCCGGCGCTGATTGGCCAGCACTACCCCATCGACATGGATCGCCTCGGTATCTTTGGCCATTCCATGGGAGGCCATGGCGCGTTAACCATCCATCTGAAAAACCCCGACCTGTTTAAAACCGTCTCGGCCTTCGCCCCGATCGCTGCGCCGATGCACTGTCCCTGGGGGAACAAAGCGTTTTCGAACTATCTCGGTCCGAACCAGGATAGTTGGAAGCACTATGATGCGAGCGAGTTGGTGCGAAGCCGTGGCGACGGTCCGGAAATCTTGATCGATCAGGGCTTGGCCGATGGATTCCTTAAGCAGGAGCTGCATCCGCATCTGTTCGAAGCTGCCTGCGCCAAAGCAGGGCGCGCGGTAACCCTTCGCCGGCACCCAGGGTATGACCACGGATACTACTTCATTACCAGTTTCGTCGCGGATCATTTAAAACATCATGCGGCGATGCTTTAAGGTAGGGTCGACGATCTAGCCCCATCCTCAGGAAAAGAATTAGAAGCCCCACCAACCCTTACAATTTCCCACCGCATCCCCAAAGCATTAGAAACCCATATCGGAAATCAGCGTAACTCATGCCGATCAAGATCCCCGAAGACCTGCCCGCAAGCGATATTCTGGAGAAAGAAGGCGTCCTCCTGATCAAGGAGACCGACGCCATCCGTCAGGACGTGCGGCCGATGCGGATCGCGCTGCTCAATCTGATGCCGAAGAAGATCGACACCGAGACGCAGATCGCCCGGGTCCTGGCCGGCAGTCCATTGCAAATCGAGATGACCCTGGTGGCGCCGACGGGTTATCAGCCGAAGAACACCCCGCGCGAACACATGCTCGACTTCTATCGGGAGTTCGAGACGATCCGCGGGGAGAAATTCGACGGACTGATCATCACCGGCGCGCCAATCGAACAAATGCGCTTCGAGGAAGTCGTGTACTGGGAGGAGTTGACCCGGATCTTCGATTGGTCGCGCGGTAATGTACACGGGTTGTTCAATTTGTGTTGGGGCGCCCAGGCGGCCCTGTACCATTTCTATGGGATCCCGAAATATCAACTGCCAACCAAGCGCTTTGGGGTGTTTCCACATCGGGTTTTAAACACCCGCTCGCTGTTGACGCGCGGCCTGAACGATCTGATTAACGTGCCGATCTCGAGGCATACTGAAAACCGGCGACCGGATTTCGTGGCGCATCCGCATCTGGAAGTATTGATTGAGTCCGAAGAGGCCGGGATGTGCGTGGTCGAGGACCCGAAGCTCCGACATGTGCACAACTTTAACCACCTGGAATACGATTCCGACACCATGCATCATGAATATTCCCGGGATTTGACCCGGAGCGAGCCAATCAATCCGCCGAAAAATTATTATCCGGACGACGACCCAACCCGCACGCCAGTCAATACCTGGCGCGGGAGCGGCCATTTGCTGTTCTCGAACTGGCTGAACTGGATCTACCAGACGTCGCCCTTCGATATCGAGCGGATCGGCGGAGACCGCCCGTCATAGATCAGATGTCGTTGATCATTGGGGGCGGCGTCTCACGCTCGTCTGCAACCTATCGCTTGACCTGTGCGCCTTAGCCGCTGAAACTGCCCGACAGATGGGAGTGCTGGAGCGCCGTTCAAACGCCCCCGCGTCGCCCGTGAGGGCCCCTCCCAAAAGGCGGCAATGAGAGACATAGGGGAGAGAAACGCAATGCCCACCGTATCGATGACGGTTAACGGAAAACCCGTATCCGGCGAAGTCGAGGCGCGGACGCTACTCGTTCAATTCTTGCGCGATCAATTGCGGCTTACCGGCACCCACGTCGGCTGCGATACCAGCCAATGCGGGGCCTGCGTGGTCCATGTCGACGGCGAGTCGGCAAAGAGTTGCACGATGCTTGCGCTGCAGGTCGACGGCGCGGCGATCACCACTATCGAAGGCCTCGCCAATGGCGAAACCCTGCACCCGATGCAGGAGGCGTTCCGCAACAATCACGGCCTACAATGTGGCTTTTGCACGCCGGGGATGGTGATGAGCGCGATTGATTTGGTGAAGAAAAATCCAAAGGCGTCTGAAACCGAAATTCGCGAGTGGCTGGAAGGCAATATCTGCCGTTGCACCGGCTACCATAACATCGTGAAGTCGATCCAGGAAGCCGCCGGAAACATGGGAGGCTGAGATGCCTGATGGAGTCACGGGTACGGGCATTGGCGCCGCTGTTAAGCGCGTCGAGGACCAACGCTTCCTGACCGGACGCGGCAACTATACAGACGACATCAATCGCCCGGGTCAGACCTACGCCTATGTCCTGCGCAGTCCTCATGCCCATGCCACGATCAAGTCGATCGACACGGCGGCAGCGAGCGAGGCATCTGGTGTGGTCGCCGTCTTCACCGGTGCCGACATGGAAGTCGGTGGGCTGCCCTGCGGCTGGCTGATTCATAATGAGGACGGTTCGCCAATGCATGAGCCACCGCATCCGCCGCTGGCGGTTGGTAAGGTGCGCCACGTCGGCGACCAGGTCGCGGTGGTGATCGCCGAAAGCCTAGCCGAGGCCAAGAACGCTGCTGAATTGATCAAGGTTGACTACGGCGTTTTGCCAGCGGTCATTGACATGAAGACGGCCGAAGCGGGTGGCACTCTGGTGCATGACGATATCGGCACCAACAAATGCTACGACTGGGGCATTGGCGACAAGGATGCGGTTGACGCGGCGCTAGCCGCCTCCGCCCATGTCACCGAGATCGACATCGTCAATAACAGACTCATCCCGAACGCGATGGAGCCGAGAGCGGCAGTCGCCGATTTCAACGGCGCCAATAGCGAATACACTCTCTACACTACCTCGCAGAACCCGCATGTGATCCGGCTGCTGATGGGTGCTTTCGTCCTGTCCTTGCCCGAGCATAAGCTCCGGGTAATCGCGCCGGATGTCGGCGGCGGCTTCGGCTCGAAGATTTTTCTTTATGCCGAGGAAACCATAATCACCTGGGCTTCGGCCCGGATCGGTCGTCCGATCAAGTGGACGGCGGATCGCTCCGAGGCGTTCATAACCGACGCGCATGGCCGTGACCACGTCACCCATGCCAAGCTTGGTATCGACGACAACGGCAAGTTTACCGCCCTGAAGGTCGAGACCTACGCCAACATGGGCGCCTATCTCTCCACTTTTGCCTCCAGCGTGCCGACCTATCTCTACGCCACTCTGCTGGCCGGCGTTTACACAACCCCGGTGATCTACGCCAATGTGAAGGCGATCTTCACCAACACCGTGCCGGTGGACGCCTATCGCGGCGCCGGACGACCGGAGGCGGCTTATCTGTTGGAGCGGATTGTCGATCGCGCGGCCCGTGAAACCGGCGTCGATCAGCTAGAGATCCGGCGTCACAACATGATCCAGCCGGATGCTTTTCCGTACCAGACCCCGGTAGCCTTAGCTTACGACAGCGGTAACTATCAGGCGACCTTGGACTCGGCGCTAAGCCTTGGCGATGTATCAGGTTATCCGGCGCGCAAAGCAGGGTCGGCGACCAAGGGTCTGAAGCGCGGCATCGGTTACTCGACCTATATCGAGGCTTGCGGCATCGCGCCGTCGGCAGTGGCCGGCGCACTGGGAGCCCGGGCGGGCTTGTACGAGTCAGCCGAGGTTCGGGTGCATCCTACCGGGTCGGTAACCGTCTTCACCGGCTCTCACAGCCACGGTCAGGGCCATGAGACCACCTTCGCTCAGATCGTCTCCGATCAGCTGGGGATCGCGATGGAGAATATCGAGATTAACCACGGCGACACCGGCAACGTTCAGTTTGGCATGGGCACTTATGGCTCACGGTCACTGGCGGTTGGCGGCTCGGCCTTGGTTAAGGCAACAGGCAAGATTATCGCCAAGGCATCAAAGATCGCGGCCCATATCATGGAAGCCTCGGCCGATGATATCGAATTCAAAGACGGCAACTTCACCGTTGCCGGCACTGACAAGTCGATGGCCTTCGGAGAGATCGCGCTTGCCGCCTATGTCCCGCATAACTTCCCGCATGACGAGCTGGAACCTGGGTTGGATGAGACGGCCTTTTATGACCCAGCCAATTTCACATTCCCCGGTGGAACACATATCTGCGAGGTCGAGGTCGACCCGGCAACCGGTGTGGTCAAAGTGGACAATTTCACCGCCGTCGATGATATCGGACGGGTTATCAACCCAATGATCGTCGAAGGTCAGGTTCATGGCGGCGTCGCCCAGGGTATCGGCCAGGCGCTGTTGGAAGGCTGCTCCTATGATAGCGATGGTCAGCTGCTGACAGGCTCCTACATGGACTACACCATGCCCAGGGCCGACAATCTTCCCAACTTCAAAGTGGCGACCCAGTCGACGCTCTGCACCCATAACGTACTTGGCGTTAAAGGTGTTGGAGAGGTCGGGGCAATCGGCTCTCCGCCGGCGGTTATCAATGCCATCGTCGATGCACTCTCGGATTTCGGCGTCAAGGACATCTCGATGCCCGCCACCTCTGCGAAGGTGTGGCAAGCGATCCAAGATGCCAGGGGCTGAGCCCAGAACCTCGATAAGCGCGATTACCAAGAAAAGCGTGATCAGAAGGAAATCGAACCATGCATGATTTCAACTATCAAAAGGCTGGCAGTGTCGCCGACGCGGTTTCCGCGCTCAACGCGGCGGATGACGGCACGGTGATGGCCGGCGGAATGACCCTGCTGCCTACCCTGAAGCAACGTTTGGCGGCACCGTCGGATGTTATCGATCTCGCCGGCGTCTCCGGCCTCTCGGGGATTTCGGTGTCCGGCGGTGTGACCATCGGCGCCATGACCACCCATGCGGCGGTCTCCGGCTCGACCGACGTCAAAGGCACCATACCCGCTCTTGCCGATCTTGCCGAGGGGATCGGAGACCCGCAGGTTCGAAACCGAGGCACCATCGGCGGCTCGGTCGCCAACAATGACCCTGCGGCGGACTACCCGGCGGCTTGTTTGGCGCTTGGCGCGACAATTAAAACTGATCGCCGTGAAATCGCGGCCGATGACTTTTTTAACGGGTTGTTCGAAACCGCTCTGGCCGAAGATGAAATAATCACCTCGGTCAGTTTTCCGTCCGCGGAAAAAGCCGCATATATGAAGTTCCCCAATCCGGCGTCACGTTATGCGCTGGTCGGGGTTTTTGTCGCCAAGACTGCCGCTGGTGTGCGTGTTGCGGTGACCGGTGCCGGGGATAGCGGGGTGTTTCGCGCCAGCTCGTTGGAACAGGCCTTGTCGTCGAATTTCTCGGCCTCGGCCCTTGATGGCATCACGGTTTCCGCCGATGACCTGATGAGCGATATTCACGCCAGCGCCGAGTATCGGGCTCACCTGATCACCACAATGGCCAAGAGGGCGGTTACCGCCGCTGGTTAACGGCCCAAGTGCACGGGAAACAAAAGCAAGGGCCGGCCCCGTCGGGGCCGGCCCTTTGCCGTCCAACCCAACCGTCAAAACCCACCTAAAAATAGGCGATCAAGAGCTGAATGGCGCGACGAATCGTCTGCCGCCCACGCGCACAACTGATGACCATAACCACGGTGAACGGATTGCGCCCGAGATGGCCGTTTCGCAACCGGCTAATCAGTTCCAGCGGGCTCCCACTCTCGTGATCACCGTGCCGACAATAAAATTGAAACCCGACGATGCAGGGCCAGTTCAAACGGCATGATATCCCAGTAGAGTCCGACTTTGCCGCAACCCAGATCGCGAAAGAAGCACACAGCCTTTTGGCCACGGTGGTATTCGCGTCGATCGTGGCGATAGAGACATTGACCTAGCAGCGTTTCATCTGCCCTCGTTCATTAACGGCTCCTCGGTCCGGGTGGCCATTGGGCATATTAAACCGTCTCCCAACTTCCGGACGCTTGCGAACGGAATAGCGCATCCAAAACCTTGATATTAGCCAGCGCGGTTTCCAAGGGCCAAGCTTCAACCGCCTCACCAAGGACCAACCGCGAGAAACGATCGCCTTGTAAGGTATACTGATTGACCGGTGCCAAGGTGATCGTTTCTTCCGGAAAAGGGCCGGGCCAGGTGTCGCCGGCGATAAAGATCCGGGTTTCATTCTCGGCGAAAGGAACATGCGGGATCTCCGGGCGCATCCATCCCTTCTCGCCGAGGATTGTTAGCCCTTGGTAACGGGCGCTCTGGGTTGAAATCGTCCAGCTCCCGTGACCATCAGGAAATTCAAGGATGACCGAGCTCAGTCGAGCGGTCTCGAAGCTTGGATCTTTTTGCATGGTCGCAATGACCCGCATCGGTTCGGCTTGAAAAACATAACGAGCGACTGCCGTGGTGTAGCAGCCCAGATCGTAGGTGCCACCGCCGCCAAGTTCCGGATCGCGATTCCGAATGTCATCGGGATCGCGATTAAAATATGTGTACAGGCCCTGCGTCGCCTGGATTTTCCCCAGACGCCCGGAGCGGATGATCTCACGCATTCTTGACCATTGCGGATGATCGCGCAGCATGAAGGCCTCCTCAACCAGAACGCCAGCCTTGTCCCGCGCCGCGATCATATGGGTGACTTCCCCGGCGTTAAGCGCTATGGGCTTTTCGCACAACACGTGCTTGCCGGCTTCGATCGCCGCAATGGTCCATTGCATATGGAGATTATTTGGCAACGGAATGTAGACCGCTTCGATATCTGGATCCGCCAACAGCGCCTCATAACTGGCATGAACCCGCGGGATCTCGAACCGTTCGGCGACGCCGCGGGCTTGCGCGGGATCACGGGACGCCACCGCAATAATCTCAGATCGTTCGGCTTCTAACATGGCCGGGATAACCCGTTCCACGGCGATCATCGCAGTGGCGCCTATCACCCCCCATCGGACTTTACGCATGAGTCTTCTCCAGACTTACCTGATGGCCAACAGACAAATCGCCGTGCGCCATAGCCATTTCCTGATCCGGAGCGCTGTGTGAGAGCATGACAGCTACAAAAATTAACGATCATGAAAGCTGATGTAACTCGAAACCGGCTCCTGGTCGGTGATCAGGGCGCATTCAGGCCGGCTCCAATCGGCTTGGCCGATCGCCATACCGCAGACCACGACGAATTCATCACCGATATCAAGGTGTTGACGAATAGTCGTGTGGAATGAAGAGAATGCGGCTTGCGGGCAGGTTTCTAGTCCGTGGCTTCGAGCCAGGATCATCACGTTTTCAAGAAACATGCCAAAATCGAGCCAACTGCCGATCTTCAAGTTCCGGTGGATGGTGAATATTAACCCGACCGGTGCATCAAAAAATGTCATATTGCGATCGTGTTGCGCCTTGGTTTTCTCGAAATCACGTTTTACGATCCCCAACAAACCATACAGATCCCAGCCGACTTTGCGCCGGCGCGCCAGGTAGGGATCGAAGAACCGTGGGGGATAATAAGGCTGCTCGGCCTCCTTCACCTCGTTGGGGTCGTTCGCGGCGACCATTAACCCATCGGTCAGCCGCTTCAATGCAGCGCCGGTCAGCACATGGCCGGTCCAAGGCTGTGTGTTGGTGCCGCTCGGTGCGCGTCCCGCTAGGTACAGAATGCGTTCAATGGTCTCCCGAGGCACCGGGGTGGGTAGAAATCCACGCAAGGATCTGCGTTGTGATATCGCCTCCTCTATAGGGTTCAGCTCATCGTAATCAGTCTCTATAATCGGGGCTTGAATCATTGGGAATCATTCATCCACATCATGACGACAGAGAAATTAACAGGGCCCCTCGCGGGCATCCGAGTGCTGGACATGACGTCCGTACTCCTTGGCCCGATCGCGACGCAGATCATGGGAGACATGGGGGCCGACATCGTCAAGGTGGAATCTCCAGAGGGTGACATCACCCGCCATATAACACCCTTTCGATCTAAGGGAATGGGTGCTATTTTCTTAAACTGTAATCGCAATAAACGCAGCCTCGTTCTTGATTTAAAGCAAGAAAGTGCCAAGGCAATATTTCTTAAGTTGATCGAAACCTCCGATGTCCTCGCGACCTCGGTCCGCCCGCACGCGATGCGGCGGCTCGGCTTTCACTACGATACTTTGCGGGGGGTCAATCCGAATCTTATCTACTGCGGCGCCTATGGCTTTGGTGAATCCGGGCCCTATGCCGGAAAACCTGCCTATGACGACATTATCCAGGCCGCTAGCGGGGTCGCGGCGTTGCAAGGGATAAATGGCGGCGGGCCGCGTTACGCCAATACGGTGATGGCTGACAAAGTGGTCGGACTGACCGTGCTCTCGGCGATTAGCATGGCGCTGTTCCACCGCGAACGGCACGGCGGCGGCCAGCATGTCGAGATCCCAATGTTCGAAACCATGGCCGCCTTCATGTTGGCCGAGCATCTGCAAGGGGCAACCTTTGAGCCACGCGATGGACCAACCGGATATGCCCGCGTTTTAGCCCCACATCGCCGACCACAGCAAACCGCCGACGGGCACGTCGCCCTTCTGCCCTATACAACAGCGCACTGGGCCCGGTTCTTCAACGCCATGGGGCGCCCGGAGTTAATGGAACAGAAATGGATTAGCGATCCGGTCGAACGCTCTCGCAACATCGGCAAGATCTACGCCCTGGTCGCCGAGATGACCCCATCGAAGACCACAGCGGAATGGCTTACACTGTTGAACAAGCTGGATATTCCGGCAATGCCGGTCAATGGACCGGACGAGTTGTTGAACGACGCCCATCTGAGCGAAATCGACTTCTTTCCGCTGGTTGATCATCCCAGCGAGGGCCGCGTGCGCATTGTTGGCCAGCCGATCAACTATGCTAAAACGCCGGCTCAGGTGACCCGTCTACCGGCGCCGCTACTGGGTGAGCACAGTCGGTTGATCTTGAGTGAGGCTGGCCTATCCTCGGCTCAGATCGCCGCCATGGCGGCGACCGGTGCAACCCGGCTTATCGATTGAGGCAAAGCCAGCGTAGATGCCAGACCGCTCCGTCCAGCTTATTCATTTTGTTGCTCCGTGAGCCCATGTTATGCCGTAGAGGATCCTGAAATTACTAAAAATTCCGGTATTCCAATGACCAGCGCCCTGCCCGCTTCCGTCCCCGAAACCCTCGCCTTGCTGAACGCCGGTGGCTATGTCGCCGACCAGTCCTTGGCGACGGCCTTGCATTTGGCGCTGGCCTTGAAGCGGCCGCTGTTTCTTGAAGGCGAAGCCGGGGTTGGCAAGACCGAGATCGCCAAGGTTCTTTCCGAGACTCTAGGGCGTGAGCTAATCCGGCTGCAATGTTACGAGGGGCTGGATATTTCGTCGGCCGTTTACGAATGGAATTACCCGCGACAGATGCTGGAAATCCGTCTTGCCGAGGCGGCTGGAGGCGCCGATCGGTTGGCGCTCGCCGCGGATCTGTTCTCCGATGCCTTTTTGATAGAGCGCCCCCTGTTGCATGCTCTGAAAGCCAATCTGGCCGGCGCGCCGGTCCTGCTGATCGACGAGCTTGATCGCACCGACGAGCCGTTTGAGGCTTATCTTTTGGAAGTGTTGTCCGACTATCAGGTGACGATCCCGGAAATCGGTACAATCAAGGCCGAAACCGCGCCCATAGTGATCATTACGTCAAACCGGACGCGCGAAATTCATGACGCTTTGAAACGCCGCTGTTTCTATTACTGGGTCGATTACCCCAGCGCCGACCGAGAGATGGAGATCTTGCGTATCAAGGCTCCCAACGCGCCGGAAGCCCTGAGCCGACAGGTGGTCGGCTTCGTTCAAAAGATTCGGGAGATGGATCTGTTCAAGCAACCCGGCGTCGCCGAGACCATCGACTGGGTTCACGCGTTAGTACAACTTGATCACCTGGCTCTGGACCCGGCGGCGGTCGAGAACACACTGGGGGTGCTACTGAAATACCAGGATGATATCGCCAAAATCCAGGGCAGCGAGGCCAATAGACTGTTGACCGAGTTACGAACCGAGATGTCGATGAGCGGTGAGGCCTGACGCAGATCTCTGGGAAGGGTCGCCGGATGAACGAGCTTTCGCCACAGCCCTTACAAGACGGTGACAGTGGACGGCTGCTCGACAACATCCTGTTTTTTGCCCGGGTGCTGCGCGCCGCCGGACTGCCGGTCGGGCCGGGCAAGGTGATCGACGCCATCCACGCGGTCGAGGTCGTCGGCATTACTAATCGTGAAGTATTTTACTGGGCCCTGCACGCCGTGTTTGTCAATCGCCGAGACCAGCGAGAAGTCTTCGATCAGGCATTCCATATCTTCTGGCGCAATCCAAAACTTTTGGAGCGCATGATGCAAATGGTCTTGCCGAGCTTTCGCACCGGCGAGGCTGGAAAGCCCGAAAAACAGATCAACCGGCGGGTCGCCGATGCCCTCACCCAGCGCGATGGTGAGAAGGATGACCCGGACGAGACGGCTGACGAAGAGGAACTCCAATTCGACGCCGCGATGACTTATTCCGGCGCCGAGGTTCTGCGCGGCATGGATTTCGAGAAGATGAGCGCCGAGGAGATCAATCAGGCGCATGCTGTGATTGCGCGCATGCGCCTGCCAGTGATGGATTTGCCGACCCGCCGTTTCACGCCAAGCCCGCGAGGGCCCCGGATGGACCTCAGAGCAAGCCTGCGTGCATCGATGCGCGGTGGCGGCGACACGATCCCGATCCGACTGAAGCAGCCCCGCCGTCGTCTGCCACCGCTGGTGACGCTTTGTGACATTTCTGGCTCGATGAGCCGATACTCCCGGATGCTGTTGCATTTCATGCATACCTTGAGTAACGATCGCTTGCGGGTGCACACATTTTTATTCGGCACCCGATTGACCAACGTCACCCGCTATCTGAGGCACCGGGATGTCGACGAGGCCTTAGACAGTGCCAGCGCCGCCGTCGAGGATTGGTCCGGCGGGACCAGGATTGGCGAATGCTTGCATACCTTCAACCGCGACTGGTCGCGCCGGGTGCTGGGCCAGGGAGCGGTGGTTTTGCTGATCTCGGACGGCTTGGACCGCGACGCCGGCGAAGGGCTCGGTGAGGAGATGCAACGGCTGCATGGATCCTGCCGACGGTTGATTTGGCTCAATCCGCTGTTGCGCTTCGAGGGTTTTGCTCCCAAATCTTTAGGGGTTCGCGCTATCCTGCCGCATGTTGATGAGTTCCGGTCGGTTCATTCCCTTAACAACCTACGGGAACTGGCCGATGCCCTGGGGGCGAGCAGTGGCCCGGATGCGACCATGATGGCCGGCTGGAAAGAAAAATTGCAGGCCGTTGAGGCGGCGGAAATCGACTAAGAAGTTCGATCATAGGAGAACCGTGATGACCAAAACTTTCGATGCCCTGGCCCGAGACGATGTCTTGCGCACCCTGGCTACATGGCATGGCGAGGGCCGAAAGGCGGCCATCGCCACGGTGGTAAGCACCTGGGGAAGTTCGCCGCGCCCGGTCGGCAGTCAACTTGGCATCGATGGCGACGGCAATCTTGTTGGCTCGGTTTCAGGCGGTTGTATCGAAGGTGCGGTGGCCAAGGAGGCGCTGGAGGCGATGCAGGACGGCCAGTCGAGATTGCTTGAATTCGGTGTCTCCAACGAGCAAGCCTGGGAGGTTGGCTTGGCCTGTGGCGGCACAGTCCAGGTCTTTGTCGAGCGGCTGGAAGGATAAACCATCATGCGTGCAAGCACCCTGGACGCCATCCTTGCCGCCCGTGCGGCCAAGGCCGCGCTTGCCGTGGTCACCCGGATCTCCGACGGTGCGCAATGCACCTTTGACGGGTCAAACGTCGACGGTCCGATGTCGCTGTCTCCGACTCAGATCGAGGAAGTCAGCGGCCGCATGCGCGATGATCGCAGCGGCACCTTTGACGATGGCACCTTATTCGCCCAAATCTATAACCCGCCCCTACGATTGATCATCGTGGGCGCCGTGCATATCGCTCAAGCCCTGGCGCCAATGGCGGCGATTACCGGCTTCGACGTCACCGTGGTTGACCCGCGTGGCACCTTCGCCACCGAGGAACGTTTTCCCGGCATCACCTTGAGCGATGATTGGCCGGATGAGGCGTTGGAAGCATTGGCCCCGGATGGCCGCACCGCCGTGGTGACATTGACCCATGACCCGAAACTCGATGATCCGGCGCTTCAAGTCGCCCTTAGAAGCTCGGCGTTCTATATCGCCTCCTTAGGCGGACAGCGTACCCATTCAGGCCGGCTGGAGCGTTTGCGGGATGCTGGGTTCGATGCCGCCGCCCTGGCAAGGATCAATGGCCCGGCGGGCTTGCGGATCGGCGCGGTTTCACCGGCCGAGATCGCGGTGTCAATTCTGGCTCAGTTGACCGCGATACGGCATGGTAAAAGCGCCGCGCGCGCCGCGGCATAAGACGATGAAATTCGGCAATTTCCCACTAAGCAAGGTCGAAGGCGCTATCCTGGCACATAGCCACCGGCTACCGGAACGCGCGTTGAAGAAGGGCCGGCGTCTGTCGGCCGAGGATGTCGTGTTGATGCGGTCCGCCGGGTATCAGCGGCTGGTCTGCGCCCGGATCGAGGACGGCGATATTCTCGAAGACGACGCGGCAGATCAGCTTGCCACAGCGGTCTGCGGTACCAATTTATCCAAGGCCGCCGCCTTCACCGGTCGCTGCAATCTGTTTGCCGAGACCGACGGATTGGTGATCTACGATCCGCAGCGCCTGAACGGCTTCAATTTGGTGGACGAGTCGATCACGCTGGGGGTAGTGCCGCCCTATCAGATGGTCACCAAGGGGCAGATGGTCGCGACGCTGAAGATCATCCCCTTTGCGCTACCGCAAACCATGGTGACCTTTGCCCAATCAATCGCCGGAAAATCCGAGCGCCTGATCCAAGTAGCACCGTTTAATCCCTTGAAGATCGGCTTAGTGCAATCCCGGCTTTCCGGCACCAAGGAATCGGTACTCGACTCGACCCGCGAGGTGACCGAGGCACGATTGCGGATAATGGACTGCGATCTAACGATTGAAAGCCGCTGCACCCATGATGAAACTGCAATGGCCGAGGCAATCGATGAAATGCTGAAGCAAAAAGTGGATCTGTTGCTGATATCCGGTGCCTCAGCAGTCGTCGATCGCCGCGACGTGGTTCCGGCGGCGATCGAACAAGCTGGCGGCGCCATCCAGCATTTTGGCATGCCGGTGGATCCCGGCAATCTGATGCTGATGGCGCAGATTGGCCAGACGCCGATTATTGGCATGCCTGGCTGTGCCCGATCGCCAAAATTGAACGGGTTTGATTGGGTGCTGCAACGCATCGTCGCCAAGGTTCCGGCAGAACCCGGCGATATCATGCGCATGGGGGTTGGCGGATTGCTGAAGGATGTGGCGACACGCCCGCTGCCCCGGGCCAAGGCACGCCGCGGTCATATGGAGGAAGATGCGCCAGCCCCGGCAGCTGACCTTACGCAAGAGCTGAGGATCGCTGCCCTGGTGTTGGCCGCCGGCCAATCCCGCCGCATGGGCAGCAACAATAAATTGTTGGCTGAGATAGACGGCATCGCCATGGTCCGGCGCACCGCTGAGAATGTCCTGGCCTCAAAAGCCAGCCCGGTGGTCGCGGTGACCGGACATCAGCGCGCTGAAACCGAGGCGGTTCTTACTGGTCTCAATCTTTGCTTCGCCCATAACGCCGACTTCGCCGATGGTCTGAGCGCCTCGATGAAGGCTGGCTTGGCTTCTTTGGATAGTGACGTGGACGGCATGTTGGTTTGTCTCGGAGACATGCCAAGGGTCTCGTCACAGACCATCAATAAATTGATCGCCGCCTTTGATCCACTGGAAGGTCGCGCGATTTGCGTGCCTACATGGCATGGCAAGCGCGGCAACCCCGTGCTCTGGGGACGACGATTTTTCGAGGAAATGATGGATATCTCAGGCGATGTCGGCGCTCGCCACCTGATTGGCAAATGCGCTGATCTGCTGGTCGAGGTGGAAATGAATGACGATGGTGTAATGATCGACGTTGACACCCCGGACGCTCTCGCTGAAATCAACGCGGCTCTGATCAGCAAGAGGCCGGTGTAGTGTTGGATGTCTTGTATCAGCAAGAGATTATCGAGTTGTCGAGGAAGTCACGCGCCCGAGGGCGGCTCGATGCGCCCAACGCCAGCGCCCGGGCCGACAACCCGCTTTGCGGTGACCGGGTGACCATCGATCTCGCGCTGGACAAGGGGCGGATTACCGCCTTTGGTCACCGAGTCCGAGGCTGTGCGCTTTGCGAAGCCGCCGCCGAAATCATCGCCGAGAACGGCCTTGGTATGGGGGGTGAGGAGATGGCGACTATTGAGCGTGTGACCCGATCCTTCATGGAAAATCATGACACGGAGCATCCCTGGGCGCGGCTGTCAGTACTTGGGCCGGTCAGGCAGGTCAAATCGCGTCACGACTGCGTTCTATTGCCCTTCACCGCCGTGAACCGGGCATTTTTACAAGCCAGCGAGCGCGCGCAACCTAGAGCAGATCAGGAATGAATGGAATCGTTTCCAACGATTCCACGAGCCGATAGGGTCGACGCCAAATTGTCCCGCGTGGTCACCTGGCTCGCCATGCCAGTCGGCAGCCAAACCGTTTGTAGATCAGTGGGGTTTTACCCATGGGAGATGACCGTGCCCGTTGTATCGGTGGGAAACCCAATCAGTCGTCGGCCCGCGACATTGGTTAGGAGCCCCGTTCGGATCCGGCGTGAAGCGGCCAGACTCGACCAGCCAAGCGTGTTCAGCGTCGATGGGCGCGGCTGACGACGAACGAGATCGACCCCTGACAGGCCCCCACCGGTTGATTGCAGGAACGAAGCGACGGCGCCATCGAGCAAGCTGGTGAATAGGGTCCAGGCAGGGTATTGGATGTTAAATCGTGACTTTTGACGCGAAATTCCGTGGTTTCAAGATTGGCGATATTATCGGCGGCGGCGCACGAAAATCGACTGTTCTCGGTAATTGTGCCCAGTCAAAATTCAGTCCGCAAAGAATATCAGGCATGGTCGCGTGCCCGACTTCGACGTTCTGTCCGGCATTCTACAGATGATCATGCCCTATCCAAGCTTTACGGGTCAGACTTCGGCGCCAATCGGGGGTGTGAAGAATCTAATATGGCCTCCAGAAAACCGTTGACCACTTCGGCAGCGCCATGATCGAAAAGATCGGAATGGCGTCCTTCCTCGAAAAGATGAAACCGTTTTGGTTTCGGCGCCATATCGTACAATTGGCGGCCATGCTCCACAGCGATAACGGCATCGCGCTGACCATGCAAAATCAAAAGCGGGCTGCGCAGATTGGCGATCTTGGAGAGGGAATCAAAGGGATCCTTAAGCATATAACGAACCGGTACGAACCAGTACCGGGTGGCCGCGATTTCGGCGATGGATGTATAAGGCGCTTCCAGAACCAACGCGCCAAGGGGGCTCCGCAATCCCTCAGAAGATTGTGCCACACCCCAAATTTGAACTGCTAGAGCGACGGCGATGCCACTGCCCAGAGATTCTCCGTAAAGCACGGTATCCTTAGCCGAAACCCCTTCGGCCTGGAGGAAAGAAAGCGCTGCTCTGCCATCCAAAATCAACCCGGATTCGCTTGGCGCGCCGGGATTACCGCCATAACCTCGATAGCCAACCAGCAGCACGCCATAGCCTCGGTCGATGAATGCCCGCGCCTTGAAACCCCGCCCGGCGATCGAGCCGGCGTTACCTTGAAAGTAGACAATCGTCGGTCGGCTGTCCGTCGCGCCGCGATACCAGGACCGCAAGCACAGACCGTCAACACTGGACAAATCGATCTCCCGCATATCGGGGACGCCGGCCTCCTGACGATCCGGTGATACTTGCCCGGGAACGAAAAGAATGCGGCGCTGAAAAAGATAGAGACAGGCAACAAACAGGCAATAGATTAGTACCGCCGCCACGCTGAATTTGATTAACCCCAAACCAAGCTCCCAGAGTTCTCATCTTTACGCTAGCTGTACCATAATTTTTGATTTTCTAATGCTCTCGGGATAAGAGACGGACCCAGCCGCGCGCGTTTATCTCGACGGTAACCACTCTGGTCACCGCGATGCTCGTCCTGGGGCGGTCAACGCATATGCGGGCGGCGCGCGTTCGGTGGTTGATCGGAGTGCCATCAGCCAAGCCGCTTTAGAATTGAAATTGCTTTGACAGGTTTCGCTCGTCAGCGTCGCAGGCGTTGGCCCCAGCTTTCGCTGGGGATGCGATTTTAGGGGATGACACCGCCAATGGCCTTGTCAATTTTTACGTAAGCACTGCCCCGCCTGTGTCTCTTTCGCTAAACTTCCGCGGCGCCACGTCCGGCAATCCGGCCGAACACCGTGCCCGAGACCAGTCCGGTGCCGCCGGGATAGTTGAAGTGGAACAGCCCACCGACCATCTCGCCGCAGCAGAACAGACCCGGGATCGGGCGCCAGTCGGTGCCGATGACCTGGGCATTCCCGTCGACCTTCAAGCCGCCAAAGGTGAAGGTTATGCCGCCGGTCGAAGAATAGGCGACATAGGGCGGCTTATCCAGGCGCAGCGCCCAGTTCGACTTGTTCGGCGATAGGCCGGATGTCGTAAGGCCGTCCTTTTTGCTGGGATCGAAATTCGCTTGGTCATTGGCCGCCGCGTTATAGGCGTGCAGGGTCCGCACCGCCTGGGGCCGGTTATCAATCTCCAGCTTCTCAACCAGGGCCTCCAGGGTATCGGCCTCGATCGGGTCGCTGGTGCTGTAGCGCGGCTCCAGCAGCTGCAGGGTCTTTTGATCAAAGATCTGCCAGGCCAGCGATCCCGGTTGACGTAGGATCTCGGCGCCGTATTTGGCGTAGGTATAGAGGCCGACATCCTCGCCCTCGTCGACGAAGCGTAGGCCGTCGCGGTTGATCATCACGGCATAGGGATAGGAGAGCCGGTTCGATTTGTCGGTGCGGCTACGGTCGGCAAATTCCGGCCATTCGTTGGAGATCGGTGTTGAATGCCGGCCCGACCACTGGCCCCAGGGTAGGGCCCCAAGTGCCAGCGCCATACGCAACCCGTCGCCCTGGTTATGGGCTGTCCCACGGACCTTGGCATGATCCCAGGGCGCGGCGAGATATTGAGAGCGCCATTGGGCATTGGCCTCGAAGCCACCGCAGCCGAGTACCACAGCATTGGCGGTAATTTCCTCCAAACCGTCCGGGCCCTTGGCGACGACCCCGACGACCTTGCCCTTTTTGTCGCGGATTAAATCATCGGCGGCGGTCTCGTAGCGGATCTCGATGCCGTTGGCTTCGGAGGTTTTGAACCAATGGGTGGAGAGACCGATGCCTTCATGCTCGGCGCGGATGATTGCGCCTTTTTGCCATTTAATCCGGTTGCCAACCTTGATGCCGGACAGCGTGGTCGCCGGCTCCATCGGAATGCGACCGACCTCATGGGCCCATTTGATCGCCTCGAAGGAATTGTCGATCAGGATGGTCGACAGCTCGCGATCGGTCTTGCCATGGGTGACGCGTAACAGATCACCCCAGAAATCTTCCTTGGTATAAGGTAGGACATCCTCATAAAAGCCGGGGATCTTGTCGCCGGCATCGGGAACCATGGCCTTTAATTGGTTGGGGTCATCGAAGGCGATACGAAACAAGCCGCCGGAAAAGAAGGTGTTGCCGCCGCGTTCCTGGCGATTAGCCTTCTCTAGTACTAGCACCTTGGTGGCGCCGTTTTCCTTTGCCGAATTAGCCGCCGCGAGCGCCGCATTGCCCGCGCCAACAACGATCACATCAAAATCCGGCATCTGCCAATCCTCCCGTTTTCACTGGGCCCATCCGGTCGACCCTATTTGCACCGGAGTAGCATAGTTGGTCAGCGGTTTCGCCGCCTGGATAACCCAAGCGATTGTCCGACGGCGAATAATCCTTATTCTGATCGAAGCGGTTGGTTTTAGCCTTCGGCGACTTGGCGCGAGTGTTTCTTGCGCTCATGCTGGTCGAGATAACGCTTACGCAGGCGGATCGTCTTCGGCGTCACCTCGACCAATTCGTCGTCGGCGATATAAGCGATGGCCTTTTCCAGGGTCATCTTCATCGGCGTGGTCAGCACCGTTGCGTCATCCTTGCCCGAAGCCCGGAAGTTGGTGAGCTGTTTGGCTTTCAAAGGATTGACCTCAAGATCGTTGCCTCGGGCGTGCTCGCCGATGATCATGCCGGGATACACTTCTTCGTTGGCGCCGATCATCATGACGCCGCGCTCCTCAAGGTTGAACAGTGCATAGCCCGCCGCCTTGCCGCGTTCCAGCGAGACCAAAACACCAACGCGGCGGGCTGGGATCGGTCCCTTGTACGGTGCGTAGGAATGGAACAGTCGGTTCATTACCCCGGTGCCGCGGGTCTGGGTCATGAAGTCGCCGTGATAGCCGATCAGGCCTCGCGCTGGGCAGAGGAAGCCCAGACGTTGCTTGCCGCTGCCGGAAGGGCGCATTTCCTGCAATTCACCCTTTCGGATAGACAACGCCTCGACGACCGGGCCGCCGTATTCCTCGTCGACATCAATGACCACTTCCTCTATTGGTTCCATCCGTTGACCATTGACCGGATCGTTGCGGTACAGCACTCTGGGACGGCTGATCGACATCTCGAAGCCCTCGCGGCGCATCTGCTCGATCAAAACTGCGAGCTGGAGTTCGCCGCGCCCGGAAACTTCGAAGGCATCCCTCTCGGCCGCCTCTTCAACGCGAATCGCGACATTGCCCTCGGCTTCCCGCATCAATCGGTCCCGCAACATCCGTGAGGTGACTTTATCGCCCTCGCGTCCGGCGATCGGGCTGTCGTTGATCGAGAAGGTAACGGCTATGGTCGACGGGTCGATCGGTGCGGCTTTGATTGGTTCGGTCACGGAGATTTCGGCGATGGTGTCGGCGACGGTCGTCGCGGACAGGCCGGCCAGGGCTACGATATCGCCGGCGCTCGCATGGTCCAAAGACATCCGCTCCAAACCGCGAAACGCCAGAACTTTGGTGATCCGTGTCTGTTCCAGAACCTTGCCGTCGTGTGACAGCGCCTTGACCGTCATGTTCGGCCGCACTTCGCCAGTTTCGATCCGACCGGTAAGGATCCGCCCAAGATAGGGATCTGCTTCCAGGGTGGTTACCAGCATCCGGAAGGGTTGATCCAAAACCACCTCAGGGGCAGGAACATGTGCCAGAATGCGTTCGAACAGCGGGGCCATGTCCTCACCTGGCGCGTCCGGCGTTTCCGAGGCCCAACCGGTCTTGGCCGACGCGAACAGAGTCGGAAAGTCAAGCTGCTGATCATTAGCGTCCAGGATGGAGAAGAGATCAAACATCTCGTTTTGCACCTCGTAGGCGCGCTGGTCGGGCTTATCGACCTTGTTGACCACGACAATCGGACGCAGTCCAAGCTTCAAGGCCTTGGTGAGCACGAACTTGGTCTGCGGCATCGGGCCTTCTGAGGCATCGACTAGCACCAGCACCCCATCAACCATCGAAAGGATGCGTTCGACCTCGCCGCCGAAATCGGCATGCCCGGGGGTGTCGACGATGTTGATGCGGGTATCTTTCCAGGTCACCGAGGTGCATTTGGCCAAGATGGTAATGCCGCGCTCACGCTCGAGATCGTTGGAATCCATCACGCGCTCTTGAATTCGCTGATTGTCACGGAAGGTTCCGGACTGGCGAAGAAGAACGTCGACCAGGGTGGTCTTACCGTGGTCGACATGAGCAATAATGGCGATGTTGCGCAAATTCATGGGGCCGCCGCTTAGGGAGTTATGATGCGGCGCACAATACAGCCGGAATCCACGAAGGCAAGGACCTGAATGTTAGCCCTCTCAAGAATGCGTTTGTTTAATGCGGTTTCCCACGAATATTTAGCGCAAACCATTGGTATCACCAAGGATTAACCAATCATCCAAAGGGTCAATTATTCCAACGGATAGAAGGCGGCTACATGGCAGTGAATCCCAAAGACGTTATAAAAATCTATCACGCGCACGTATATTTTGACGCGGCGACGACCGAGCCGGCGCGGGAGCTTCGATCCATGATCGAAGAAAGCTTCGAGATCCAAATGGGACGATTTCATGAAAAACCCGTTGGGCCACATCCGAAGTGGAGCTACCAGGTGGCTTTCGGTCCGGAACTTTTTGGCTCTTTAGTGCCTTGGCTTAGCGTGAACCGGCGCAACTTAACGGTCTTTGTCCATGCCTGTACCGGAGACCATATGATCGACCACACCAAATATGTCTATTGGCTTGGCGAGTCTGAAACTCTTGATTTAGATGCTCTGCGTTAAAAACCCGGTTAGGCCCGATCCGAGTGGTATGCACGGGTTCCTAGGGCGTGAACGCGCTGGAAAATCCCATAAGGGCACAACCGTGGAGAGCCGCTAAGCCGTCCCGCGGTCGGTATGACGAAGAGATCTGAACGAAATGGAGGGGGCTTCTGGCAGCCCATTGTCGAACAGTTTATTTCCAGCCTTTGATTTCAGTGCGGGCTCTTCGGCCCGTCCGCCATCGGTCCGCGGCACGACAAGCTTGGTCGGTGTCGGCATCACCGTTGCTAATTCCGATAGAACAATAGTGCGCCGCTGTGCTCTGCCCTTGATCAATATTCCACCGGTACCGACGACCAAACTGGCCTGCGTCTGGGCTGTAATAATGAAGCCTTACAGGTCCCGGTAGTAGAGAACGTTAACGGCTTCAGCGAGACCGAACGGAAACAGGTTGCCGAGTCGCGGCCCTCGCGAGACGGGCACTTTGGCTGATCGAATTATCGATATCACTGTCTGACGCCGAGGCGTCCGGTTAGGGTATTTCTTGATTTTGGGGTTTTATTTAACCCCGAACTTACCCTCAGTTGGGGTGCCTTATTGGCTTCATCGTTCTTACATCGGTCAGGGAAGTAATGAAGTAATAGAGACAGACTTTTAGGATACCGGTCGTCATCTCCGAAGTTCACGGCACAGCACGTATTTTTCGCGGCATTCGTTAAGTCCTCGTCATCGATTTCAAATCGTAGGCTTTCGTGGGTTTTCGAGTAATGATTAGCCACCGTTTCGAAGAATGTCGCGGCCCCTAAACCGTTTCTTTGAGTTTGTTCAAAGGCTGAACCCTGGGGAATTGGGCGATCGCCTCATGCGCCCGGATCAATGAAATTTCCACCAATTCCTCTTCGCTAAGTTAATCCCATTACTTCACATAGAGTGTTACGCCAAACATCATTTGCCAAAGCACCGGTGGGGTGAACCCGGGAATCGCCGCGCTCCAAACAATGAAGTCGGCTTGCTGGCCTTCCAACTTGTAGAGAGTTGGCTTAAAACCGCTCTCCAATTCCTTCAGCCGCTCCAGGTCGATGGGATCGAAATCATAAAATTAATAGGTCGGCAGGCGCTTGGCGGTCAGTTGTTTGCGGATCCACGGGAGTAGGCCATCGCCCCGATTCTGCTATCCCGGTGATGCTTGATGCGAAAGCGAAACCTTAACTCGGTCAAGATACAGACCCCGAGCATAGGTTTTTGTTGATCGACCCGATGGGCAGTGTACCTGCGCCGGAATAACGGCGAATTTAAGACCGACGCAGCAGCGGTGAAGGGCGGCGACGATGAGGCCAGCAGCCGGCCCTAGAACTGTTTATTCCGCCGCTTGCAGGGCTTCCGATTCCGTTTTTTTAGGTTGCAATTCCCGTGCCTTGGCCTCTATTGCCGGGAGCAGATCGCGGATCACGTCACCGTCCAAATCGCGGGCCAGATCGGGATAGCCGGCGGCGTCGATCATTGCGCTAAGCTTCCCGGCCTTAAGCACACCCAAGGTCCACTCAAGCGGGTCCGGCACCACGGTTTTGTCCCAATAATAACGCAGATTTTTGTTGCGCGGACCGTAGTGATAATGTGGTTGCACGCGGAAGCAATCGAAGGCGAGGATCTCGGTTTCCTCGGCATATTCATGGCTCGGGCTACCGCAGAGATCGCTTAGCACATGGATCGCCAGACCGCCGTCATCGTCGAGGGAGCGCATTTCCAGGCCGAAGCGGATGTTGCCAGCCTCGAACATATGGTCCCCGCGCTTGTGCTTGACCAGTTGTATGCTGTTGCGGAACTTGACGTGGGCCGCGGCCTCCAGCTCAACCGAGGCAGCGGCGACCTTGTCCATATCCAGCGACGCGGCCGTGGCCTCGAAGCCGCCCCGGCTCAACATCGCCGGCAACCGCTCACGGATTTGCCGGGCGCTCCAGCGGATCGGGTTACCATCCGTGATCGGATCTATCTGACAGATCCGTGCCTTGCCATCCGGTGCATAGGTATAGCTGCGCTCTACATGGAAGCAGTTGAACTGTAGCAAATTGGTTTCCTGCCCCTCGACATCGCCGCGAACCTGGATGATCACTCCCTGGTCTGCGTGATGCTGAATGTTGGCGTCCCATTGCTCATGCCAGACGGCGAAAAATATCGGTCCGGCCTCAATCTTCGTATAATCCGTTCGCATGGCAGTCTCTTTCCCGTGGCGCGCCGGTACAGCGCGTAAAGGCGTGAATGGGAAGTGTAACAGTCAAATTCGCCCGTGAGCAATCATCTAGAGCGCAAACACGGGGCCGATGTCGTCGGGCGATAGCGCTTTTATCGTTCCCCCGTTCCGGCAACATCGTTAACAATCCAACCGGATACACTGAATTGGGAGACTTCGTCATGATCCATGAGCTTCGCATCTATCATTGCATTCCCGGCCGGCTGCCGGCGCTGCTGAAACGGTTCGACACGATTACTCTCAAGCTTTGGGAGAGACACGGCATCAAACAGGCAGGTTTCTGGACCACGGGAATCGGCGAATCCAATCAGACGCTGTATTATATCCTGGAGTGGGAATCGCTGGCCGACCGTGAAAAGAAGTGGGACACCTTCGCTGCGGACCCAGAATGGCACGCCAAACGGGCCGAGACCGAAAAAGATGGCGCCATTGTTGCCTCTGTGAGCAACCAGATCCTAATTCCAACCAGCTTCTCGTCAGTTAAATAGTCTCGTAAATAATCCGTGTAATCGCCGGCGGGAGCCACTCCCGCCGGCGAGCTGTTATTCACCCATTAAGCCTTTATTCACCAAGCATCTTGTAGCGATAGCCGTCCCCCGGCGCGCTGACTACATGGCCCATAGTCGGCGAGGAGAAATGTGCCGGGCAGAGCAAGGTGCTAGAATCGGCCACTCGTTCAAGCATCGCGATCCGGGTCTTGGCCGACTGAACTGGATCCTCGCAGGCCCGGCATGACCATTCCGGCCGCACCAGTTGCAACGGATGATGGATCACATCGCCGGTCATCAACGCGGTCTCGCCCGCCGATTTCAGGTTCAGCATCACATGGCCCGGCGTGTGGCCCGGCGACGGCTCGATCCACATGCCGTCATCGATCTGATGATCATCCTCCACAATAACCGCTTGTCCAGCCTCGACGATCGGTAGCACGCTGTCACCGAAAACCTGCGGCACCGGCACGTTTTCCTGGTTGTCGTAGCGCGACTTCCAGGTCTCGTATTCCTTGCGCGAGAAGATATATTTGGCGTTTGGGAACGTTGGTACCCAGCGGCCATCGACCATCTTGGTGTTCCAGCCGACATGGTCTACATGTAGATGGGTGCAGAGCACGAAGTCGATCTCCTCGGCCCGCACCCCGGCGTCCTCCAGGGTCCTTAAATAGGGCAGATCCTGCATATGCCAACTCGGCCGCGCCGGACGTTCCTTGTGGTTTCCGACGCAGGTATCGACCAAAATGGTGTGATGCGCGGTCTTGATCACATAGGACTGGATGCAGAGCGTAACCATCATGCTCTCGGGATCAATGAACCGGGGCATCAACCAGTCACGATGTTTCTCGACCACGGCCATATCACAATCCGGAAAGAATGATTTTACCTCGAAGATAGGTACTTCGCTCTCAACGACCCGCCTGATTTCTAGATTACCCAACTTGTGCATATCCCATCCCTTCCGGTGGCTTGGTTGCTTCTCGGCGAAGAGGTTAACATCGCCGCCCCGGACGGGCGAGCCGGACGCACAGAACCAACGCAGTTAGCGGAACTGTGAAATCGGTTGTCAATGCGCGGCCCAGAGCGGTCTCATCAACAGATCCCGTTCAGCGCTATTCAGGGGCGGCCTTCTGTTCAGCGCTCAGAACGAAATCATACTCGATTGTATAAACCGTGCCTATCCGCTTGACACCCACAC